>Ga0102962_1000192_pt1 | contig 35373 bp, 32 predicted proteins | sample SalPonF2_C_D2_MG_FD_84519 | JGI IMG/M metagenome (GOLD analysis project Ga0102962, IMG submission 84519) | Salt pond soil microbial communities from South San Francisco under conditions of wetland restoration - Salt Pond MetaG SF2_C_D2_MG ...
CTGCGACCGGCGGTCGTCTTGCCCGAGCCCGACTCGCCCACCAGCCCCACGACCTCGCCCTTCTTGATCTCGAAGGACACGTCTTCGACCGCCTTGACGTTCGCCACGACGCGCGAGAAGATGCCGCCGCGGATGGGGAAGTACTTGCGGAGGTTGCGTACTTCGAGGAGGTTGTCCTTGGCGTCGCGGACCGCTTCGGATGCCGCGCGGGTCGTCGACGAGGTCATGCCACCATCTCCTGCTTGAGATCGAGGTCCTTCCAACGGATGCACCGCACCATGTGGCCGTTGCCGGTGTCCTCGAGCGCTGGGATGGCTTGCTTGCACTCGTCGATGGCGAAGCGGCAGCGCGGATGGAAGGCGCAGCCTTCCGGCAGGAAGAGCGGGTTGGGCACATTGCCGGGGATGGCCTCGAGGCGATCCTGGTGCTCGGCGGCGCGATCGACCCGCGGGATGGAGTTCATCAGGCCCAGCGTGTAGGGCATCTGCGGCCGCGCGAAGATGTCGTTGACGTCGCCCTCTTCGACGGCGCGTCCGGCATACATCACCACGACGCGGTCGGCCACCTCCGCGACCACGCCCAGATCGTGGGTGATGAAGAGGATGGACATGCCGATCTCGCGCTGCAGCTTGCGCATCAGGTCGAGGATCTGCGCCTGGATGGTCACATCGAGCGCCGTGGTGGGCTCGTCGGCGATGAGCAGCTTGGGCCCGCACGACAGCGCCATGGCGATCATCACGCGCTGGCGCATGCCGCCCGACATCTGGTGCGGGTAGTTCTTCACGCGCTTGCCGGGCTCGGGGATGCCGACCAGATCCAGCATCTCGACGGCCACCTTCATGGCCTCGCGGTAGCTCTTGCCCTGGTGCAGGACGATGGCCTCGGCGATCTGATCGCCGACCGTGTACACCGGGTTGAGGCTGGTCATGGGCTCCTGGAAGATCATGGAGATCTCGTTGCCTCGGATGCGGCGCATGTCGCGCTCGCTCTTGCGGACCAGGTCCTGGCCTTCGAACAGCATCTGGCCGGAAGCGATCCGCCCCGGAGGGGTGGGGATGAGGCGCATGACCGAGAGGCTGGTGACGGACTTACCGGAGCCCGACTCGCCCACCACGGCCAGCGTCTCGCCCCGATCGAGGTGGAAGCTCACCCCGTCGACGGCCTTCACGACGCCTTCGTCGGTGTCGAAGTAGGTCTTGAGGTCCGTGACCTCGAGTAGCCGGTCGGAACTAGGCATCAGCGCGTACACTCCTCACAAGGTTCGATTCTACCCGAATACGCCGGGGTCGGACGGGAGCCAAAGACCCGTCCGGGACGCGGTGGATCCCACGCAAGATGGTGAGACGCCCTCGCGCCCAGCGAGATACCCCCGTTGCAAGGAAATAACCGGTTCCCGCCTGCAGGCGCTCCCGGATCCGGGAGGTCCGCGTCGCGGCGGTGCCGAAACCCGATCGGACGATGCACGTGCGCCCGCGACCGAGCGTACCGAACGGGCCGCGAAGGAGTCGAGGCGCGCTGGTCCCCGCGAGGATATAGCGCCGGCGCGCGCAGGTCAAATGCCTCCCGCCCGGTTCCCACGGCGCCTTCGGAGTGCGCCGCGCAAGGCCTCATCGGCGGCTCTTGGGATCGAAGGCGTCCCGCAGGCCGTCGCCCAACAGATTCCACGTGAGCACCGCGATGAAGATGGCGACGCCGGGCGTGAAGATCCACCAGCGGTCGCCCAGACCGGTGACGCCCGCGAACGACTGCGCCGTCGAGAGCATCAGCCCCCAGCTCGTCGACGGCGGCTGCACGCCCAGCCCGAAGAAACTGAGCACCGACTCGGCCAGGGTGTAGCCGGGGATCTGGATGGAGAGCGAGATGATGATGAACGAGAGCGTCTGCGGCAGCAGGTGACGCGTGATGATGCGCGTGTTGCTCGCGCCGAGCGCCTGGGCCGCGACCGTGAAGTCGCGCTCGCGCAGGCTCAACACCTGGCCCCGCACGGCCCGCGCGGTCTGCCCCCAACCGATGACCGAGAGCGCCACGATGATCACCATGAACTGCGTGGTGGACGGAAGATGGAGCGGGTAGAAGATGGCGGACAAGGTGAGCAGCAGGAACAGGTCGGGGATCGCCGACAGCGCTTCGACGAAGCGCAGGATGATCTCGTCGATCCAGCCGCCGTAGAAGCCGGCCAGACCGCCCATCAGCATGCCGATCGCGATGGCGACGATGCTGGCGAGGATGCCGACGGTCAGGCTGATGCGGGCGCCGAACATGAGCTTGCCGAAGACATCGGCACCGAGGTCGTCGGTCCCCAGCAGGTGGATCTTGACCTGGTCCGAGGCGTCGCCGACGCCGAACAGGTGCAGCGTCGCCCAGGGCCGTATGCCGAGCACGTGCCGAAGCTGCACGGGGATCAAGTTCACCGGGAAGGGTACGTAGCGGTCGCGGATGCCGGTGCGGCGCACGAACAGCTTCAGCGGATGGCGCGTCGAGGTGTCGGTCGTCCACACCGACTCGAAGGTCTGCATGTCGATGGTCTTCTTCAGGCCGTAGATGTACGGCCAGGTCAGGTGCCCCTGCGGGCCGACGAAGTGGACCACGGTCGGCGGCTCGAAGGTGGCGTTGGGGTTGATGTCGTGTTCCGGGTAGGGAGCCACGAAGTCGGCGAAGGCCGCCAGCAGGTACATGATCCCCAGGATGACGAGCGCGGTGCGCGCCATCGGGTGCTTCTTGAACTGCTGCCAGGCGATGGTGGTGAGGCTGGCGCCCTGCACGGCCTGCTGTCCCGCGGGGGTCTGCCCCGTCTCTACGTCGCGACGCGCGCGTTCCACGTCAGTACCGGATCCGCGGGTCGATCAGGGCGAGGGCCAGGTCCGACAGGAGGTTGCCGACCATCAACATCAAGGTCAGGATCGTCAGCAGCGCCATCACCACGTACACGTCCTGCGCGAAGATCGAGCTGATGAACAGGGGCGTGATGCCGGGCCAGCCGGTGACGTACTCGACCGAGCCCGCGCCCGACACCAGGGCGGGCAGCGTGGCTCCGATGATGGCCACGATGACCAGGATGGCGTTGCGCAGGGCGTGCTTCATGTTCACCGCGCGCTGCGAGAGCCCCTTGGAGCGCGCGGTGCGGATGTAGTCCTGGCTCAGCACCTCGAGCATCTCGCCGCGCATCACGCGGCTGACGAACGCCAGCGACGACAGCGTCACCACGATCACCGGTCCGATGAGGTGCCACCCCACGTCGAGGACCTGGCGCACCGGGCCGAAGCTGCTGAAGTCCGTGCTGGTCATGCCTCCGGTGGGGATGAGGAACCAGTGGTAGTGGTGGAACCACTGCACGCTGAACGCCAGGAAGATGAGCGCCAGGAAGAAGTTCGGCACGGCCAGCCCGAGGAGGCTGAAGACGGTGAGCAGGCGGTCGGCGAGCGAGTACTTGTGCAGCGCCGAGTAGACGCCGATGGGGATGGCGATCGCGAAGGCCAGGACGGTCGCCGGGATCAGCAGCACCATGCTGTTGCGCATCAGTGGCAGGATGAGCGCGGTCACGCTCGCCTTGCTCGTCATGCTGGTCCCGAAGTTGAAGTGCAGGAAGACGTTGCGAAGCCAGTACAGGTATCGCACGTACCAGGCCTGGTCGAGCCCGAGGAGCTGCCGGATGCGCTCGGCCTTGTTGGGGTCGACCTGATCGAAGGCGAACTGGGTCGCAAAATCGCCCGGGGCCGCCTGGATGATGCCCCATGCCAGGAAGGTCGCGATGATGAAGGTGGGGATGAGGTTGAACAACCGGCGAACGATGAACTGCAGCATCGTGAAGACGGGCCTCCCGGGTGGTTGTTCGGGGCGCGCCCTGAAAACGGGCGGGCACGCGCCCGGGAACTCAATGGAGCATTCTAAGACAGATCCGGGAGCCGCCGGCGGAGGGCGACGCCCCAGAGGTCGGGGGCTCCGGCCGACCGGCCGGAGCCCCCGCGCCCCTTGCTGGGAACTTCAATGCTGGCTCAGCGGGCGGTCAGCAACTCCCGGTAGTTGCCCGGGTTGTAGGGCGACTGGATGCTGTTGGCGTCGAGCGCCGACTTGGGCCAGGTGTTGCCCAGATCGGTGTAGAAGCTGAAGGCCTGGCTGATCAGCGGGGTGAGAGGCAGCCACTCCCGCATGAGCGCCGCGCGCTGGTTGTAGAGGTCGACGCGCTTCTGCAGGTCAAGGGCCGCGTTCATCTCGACGGTGTACTGGCCCATCAGGATCTCCCAGGACTGCAGGTCGGTCTTGCTCTTGTTCCAAGCGTTCAGGTTGGTGCCCGGCCGCAGGCCGTTGTCGAAGCTGGGGTTGTCGACGTCGCCGCCGGCGAGGCCCCAGATCTGGGCGTCGTAGTTGACGGTGCGGCCCTTGGCGGGGTCGAAATCGGCGCTGGTGCCCACGATGGAGTTGGCCCAGATCTGCGTCGAGACCTCACGCGGGTTGATCTTCACGCCGTAGGGCGCCACGGTCTGCGCGATGACCTGCGCTTCCTGGCCGCGACGAGTGTTGCCGCTGTTGTACTGCAGGTCGAACGCCGCCTTGCAGCCGGTGGTGGGGTTGGTGAGCACCCCGTCGGCGTCCTTCTGGGTGAAGCCGATGTTGTGCAGGAGTTGCACGCCCTGCTCGGGATCGAACGCGAAGGGCTTGAGGTTGGGGGCGTCGAAGGGCTTGGCGGCGTCGGTGTTCCAGTCCTTGGCGGGGAAGCCCAGACCGCCGAGGGCGGCGTTCACCAACGCATGGCGGTCGATCATGTCGCTGATGGCGCGGCGGAAGTAGACGTTCTTGAACATGTCCGCCTTGCACTTGTCGGTGTTGTTGAAGTTGTAGGTGATGAAGTCGACGGCGCTGCTGGGGCCGATGTTGGCGTAGAGGTCGCCCTTGATGGTGCCCTTGTCGAGCGCGTCCTTGACGGCCTTGACCTGGTCGAGGTTGACGGGCCAGTAGAAGTCGGCCTGGCCGGTGACGGCCCGGCTCAGCACCTGGTTGGCGTCCTTGACCAGCGTGACGACCCAGCGGTCGGGGCCGGGGACGCCGCTGCCGCCCGCGGCCTTGACCTGCTCGGCGTACTGCGGGTTGCGCACCAGCACCACGCGTTCGCCGGCGCGGAACTCCTGCAGCTTGTAGGGGCCGCCCGAGACGATCTTGCTGACGTCGGCGTCGACGCCCCACAAAGCCTTGATGCCGGCGGCGCCCTTCGCCTGGTAGACGGGCATGAAGACATGGGCGGGGATCAGGCCGTTGAGCGTCACGCAGTCGTTGATCGCCAACGCGTTCACCTGCGGCTCGGGCAGGGTGATCTCGTACTGGTACTTGCCCAGGATCTTGAGCTGCACCTTCTTGTCGCCCACGACCGAGCAGGAGTAGTTGTTCGACTCCACCTTGGGGTCGCCCACGATGTCCCAGGTGGCCTTCACGTCGTCCGTCGTCATCTCGACGCCGTCGGACCACTTCCAGCCCTTGCGCACCGTGATGATGAACTGCTGGTCCTTCTTCAGGACCTGCACGTTCTTGGCCCACTGCAGGTTGTAGCTGCCGTCGGCCTTCTGGAACGAGCGGTTCCCGACCCAATCGCGGTAGATCGCGGCCGGCCCGGCGTACATCCCGATGATCGCCGCTTCGTTGGCGCTCGAGGTGAGCACGGGGTTCAGCGTGGTGATGTCGCCGAACAGCGTCTCGTTGACCGTGCCGCCGCTCTTGAGCGTGGGCGCGTAATCCTTCGGCCAGGTGAACGTCTCCACCTGCGCGGTGGCCACGGCCAGAAGCGCTGCCGCAACGACGAACAACAGAGTTCGCTTCACTGACATACCTCCTCGGGGAGATGCGCATGGCCGGACCGCGGGAACACCCACAGGGAGCCTGCTCATCCGTTGGAACTACGTCAGCAAGAGTACCCGCTGATCCCTGCATCCATCAAGAGGATTTCTCATGCAGCGCGACGACCCCGTGCCGCGGGCGGCGCGGAACCGTTCGCGCGGATGGGGTCGCGTGACAGGAAACGAGACCGTCCAGCGGCCTGGCCGGGCGGCCTCGGGTTACGCCGCCGTCGGTGGCCTACGGGCGCCGGGGTCAGGCCCTGGGGATGACCTGGAGCGCCAGCGCCAGCAAGCCCCAGATGATTCCCAGCCAGATGGTGAGCCGGTGCAGGCCACCGGCGGTGCCACCCATCGTCCCGAAGTCGCCGCCCCCGCCGCCGCCGCCCCCCAGGGCGTCGCCGAGGCCCGACTGCTTGGGCTCTTGCATGAGGATGACGACGGTCACCAGGACCGAGTCGATCACGAACAGTATGAAGGCAATCCAGAACATGCTTCCTCCGCGGCGCGCGGGCGGCGGGACAGGTGCCCGCCGATCTCCTTCGCCGATCCTACGGCAAGGTGGTGCCGAGAGCGGGACTCGAACCCGCACGGGTTGCCCCGGTAGATTTTGAGTCTACTGCGTCTACCGATTCCGCCATCTCGGCCCGGACGGGCGGCCCACGCCGCCCGCATCCAAGCGTAACGGTAGGGGACTGTGCCAGGCAAGGCCCTGCGGCGCACCGGGACGATGGTGCAGCCCACCTGGCTCAACGTTCCGCCAGGTCGGCGTAGCCCTCGATTCGCAGGAGCGCCTCCCCCACGGTGTCGATCAGCATGCCGAGGCTGCCGGCGATGAAGAGCCAGGTGCCGGCCTCTCGGAGGCCCGCGAACAGGAAGAAGATGCTCCCCACGAAGAAGGTGGTGTTCCCGACCAGCCCCAGCCCCGTGTGGATCCAGGGGTAATCCTGGGCGATGCGGCGCAGCGGCACGAGGTGCGGCAGCCTGGCGATCCTGCGGAGCAGCGTCATGATCCCTCCTTCCGGGCGCCCCGAGGGGGTCCGGCGCCGCGCCCGCCCCCCTTTCGGCGGCCGGTGGTACAGTACGCGCGTCGCAGGGCCGCCGGCCGCAGCGGGCGGGCGCCGTGCGCCCCCAGGATTACCATGACCATCGCCGTTGTCCGTTTCCCAGGCAGCAACTGTGACGACGACGCACGGCACGCGTTCGAGTTCGTACTCGGCGCTCCGGTGCGCTTCGTGTGGCACCGGGACGCCTCCCTCGGCCGCGTCGACGCCGTGGTGTTGCCGGGCGGCTTCAGCTTCGGCGACTACCTTCGCGGCGGCGCCCTGGCAGCGCTCAGTCCGGTGATGCAAGCCGTTCGCGACTTCGCGCGGCGCGGCGGCCCCGTGCTGGGCATCTGCAACGGCTGGCAGATCCTGACCGAGGCGGGCCTGTTGCCGGGGCAACTCGCGCGCAACCCCTCGCTCCATTTCCTGTGCCGGGACGTGCACCTTCGCGTCGAACGCAACGACCTGCTGTTCACGCGCCGCTTCGAGCGCGGCCAGGTGCTGCGGCTGCCGATCGCCCACAACGAAGGACGCTTCTACGTCGACGACGCCACCCTCGAGCGCCTGGAGGGCGACGGCCGGGTGGTCTTCCGCTACGTCGACCCGGAGGGCCACGCCTCGCCCGAGGCCAACGCCAACGGCAGCGTCAACGCCATCGCCGGGGTGGTCAACGAGGGCGGCAACGTGCTCGGCATGATGCCTCACCCGGAGCGCGCGGTCGAGCCGCTGCTCGGGTCGGTCGACGGCGCGGAACTGCTTCGCGGCATGCTGGATCACCTGCACGACGGGGCGGTGCGGGCATGAGCGGTCGCGGCCGCCGAGGGCGCGTACGGCGCCGGTGCGCACGATGAGCACGAGCCTGCGAGCGTCGGCGGGCACCTTCGGCCTCAGCGAGGCGGAGTTCGACGACGTCGTCGCGCGGTTGGGCCGTGAGCCCAACGCCCTCGAAGCCGGCGTGTTCGGGGCTTTGTGGAGCGAGCACTGCGGCTACAAGAACTCGCGTCCGCTGCTGAAGCGGTTGCCGACCGCCGGCCCGCAGGTGCTCCAGGGGCCGGGAGAGAACGCCGGCGTGGTCGACATCGGCGACGGCTGGGCGGTGGCGTTCAAGATGGAGAGCCACAACCATCCCAGCGCGGTCGAGCCGGTGCAGGGTGCGGCCACCGGCGTCGGCGGCATCCTCCGCGACATCTTCGCCATGGGGGCCCGCCCGGTGGCGGTGCTGGACTCGCTGCGCTTCGGCGAGCTCAGCGAGCCACGCAACCGCTACCTGCTGGCGGGCGTGGTGCAGGGCATCGCGCTCTACGGCAACGCCATCGGCGTACCCACCGTCGGCGGGGAGATCGCGTTCGATCGCTGCTACCAGGAGAACCCGCTGGTGAACGTCATGGCGCTCGGATACCTGCGCCACGACGAGCTCAAGCGGGGCACGGTGGGTGCGGTGGGCAACAGCGTCATCTACGTGGGTTCGAAGACCGGGCGGGACGGGCTCGGCGGCGCCGTGTTCGCCTCGGCGGACCTGAGCCAGGCCTCCGAGGCCGACCGGCCGGCCGTGCAGGTCGGCGACCCCTTCATGGAGAAGCTGCTGCTCGAGGCCTGCCTGGAGGCGTACGCGCGCGGGCTCGTTGCGGGCGTCCAGGACATGGGCGCGGCGGGGCTGAGCAGCAGCGTCGCCGAGATGGCGCACCGTGCCGGGCTCGGCGTCGACCTCGACCTCGACAGGGTGCCCCGCCGCGAGGAGGGCATGAGCGCGCTCGAGGTGATGCTCTCGGAATCGCAGGAACGCATGTTGCTGACCGCCACGCCGGGGCGGGAGAAGGCGCTGCTGGAGTTGCTCGAGCGCTGGGAACTCGATGCCCATGCCATCGGTACGGTGCGCGACCACGGGCGCCTGCGGCTGTTCGACGGCAGGCGGCTCATCGGCGATCTGCCGGTGGCGGCGCTCAACGAGCCCCCCACCTACACCCGTGAGGGTGTGGAGGCGGCCGGCACGGTGACCCTGCGCGAGCGCCGCCTGGACGTGCCCGAGACCTCCGACCCGGCCGGCGCCCTGCTCACGCTGCTGGCGAGCCCCACCATCGCCAGCAAGGAAGCCGTGTTCCGTCAGTACGACCACCAGGTCATGACCAACACCGTGGTGCTGCCCGGTCGCGGTGACGCGGCCGTCCTGCGGGTGAAGGGGAGCCAGCTTGGCGTGGCGGCGACGGTGGACTGCAACGCCCGCTACGTGCGTCTCGACCCGCGGCTGGGGGCCGCCCACGCCGTCGCCGAGGCCGCCCGCAACCTCACCTGCGTGGGCGCCACGCCGCTGGGCGTCACCGACAACCTCAACTTCGGCAACCCCTACCTCCCCGAGGTCTACTACCAGCTCGAGCAGGCGGTGGAGGGCCTGAAGGAGGCCTGCCTGGCGCTGGGAACGCCGGTGACCGGAGGGAACGTCAGCCTCTACAACCAGTACCGCTCCGAGGACGGCTATCACGCCATCGACCCGACGCCCACGGTCGGAATGGTGGGCGTGCTCCCCGACGTCGGGCGCCGCGCCGACATGGCGCTCAAGCGGGACGGGGACGTGCTGTTGCTCGTTGGCGAGGCGGCCGGCTCGCTGGGCGCGAGCGAGATGCTCGCAAGGTTGCACGGCACGGTCGCCGGCGCGCCGCCGCCGCTCGACCTGGAGCGGGAGGCGGCGGTGCAGGCGGTGGTGCGCTCGCTGATCCAGGAGGGCCTGTGCGACACCGCGCACGACGTCGCCGAAGGGGGGCTGGCGGTGGCGCTGGCCGAGATGGCGATCGCCGGTGGGGTCGGTCTCGACGCGACCCTCCCCGGCGTTCCCGGGACGCGCGATGACGCCGTCCTCTTCGGGGAGGGCGCGGCGCGCATCGTGGTGGCCCTGCAGGGCGAGGAGCGCGTCGCCGAGGCGCAGAAGCGCTGCTCGGAGGCGGGCGTTCCCTGCCACCGGCTGGGCGCCAGCGAAGGCGCCGACGTCCGCATGCGCACCGTCCGAGGGGCGTTTGCGGTGCCCCTGACGAACCTCCGGACGGCTTACCACGGCCCCCTGGCGGACGCGCTACGCTGATGGCGATGGACGGTACCCCCTGGGACATCCTTGGCGAGGACAAGCTGCACGAGGAGTGCGGCGTGGTAGCGGCGCACCTGCCGCAAGCGAGCGACATGGCGTCGCTGCTGCACATCGGGCTGTTCGCGCTGCAGCATCGCGGGCAGGAGTCGTGCGGCATCTGCGTGGCGTCGGACGACGAGATCCGCATCGAGAAGGACATGGGGCTGGTCAGCGCCGTGTTCACCGAGGACCGCCTCGAGAAGTTGCGCTTCGCCGGGGCCCGCACCGGCATCGCCCACACCCGCTACTCGACGACGGGCTCGAGCCTGCGCTTCAACGCCCAGCCCATCACGGTCCGCTCCAACAAGGGGCTGCTCGCGCTGGCGCATAACGGCAACTTCACCAACGCCAAGTCGATGCGCGCGCGCATGCTCGACGAAGGCGCGGTCTTCCAGACCACCAACGACAGCGAGGTGATGATCAACCTCATCGCCCGCTACAGCCATCTCAGCCTCCGCGACGCCACCGCGCAAGTGATGGGCGAGCTCGAGGGCGGCTTCGCCGTGGTGCTCATGGACCGCCACCGCATCCTGGGCCTGCGCGACGCCAACGGCGTGCGGCCGCTGGTCATCGGCGAGATCGACGGGGGGTACGTGCTGGCCTCCGAGCCGTCGGCGCTCCACGTGATGGGCGCCAGCTTCCTGCGCGACGTCCGTCCCGGCGAGCTGGTGATGGCCGACGACGAGGGACTGCACAGCTTCCAGGTGCTCTCGCCGCAACCCACCCCGTGTGCCTTCGAGTGGATCTACTTCGCGCGCGGGGACTCCGTGCTCGACGGTGTCGAGGTGCACGCGGCGCGCATCCGCATGGGCGAGGAGCTGGCCGCAGAGGACCCGGTCTCGGCCGACGTGGTGGTCGGCGTGCCCGAGTCCGGGCTTGCCGCCGCCATCGGGTACGCACGCGCTTCCGGCATCCCCTACGACATGGGGCTGTACAAGTCGCCCTACGCGGGCCGCACCTTCATCCACCCCAACCAGCGCCTGCGCGACCAGAAGGTGAAGCTCAAGCTCGCGCCCACCCCGGCCGTGCGCGGCAAGCGGGTGGTGCTGGTCGACGATTCCATCGTGCGTGGGACCACCTCGGGTCGAATCGTGCAGCTCCTGCGCGAGGCGGGCGCCACCGAGGTGCACTTCCGTGTGTCGAGCCCGCCCATCCGCTTTCCCTGCTACTACGGCATCGACACCGCGGCACGCAAGGAGCTGGCCGCCGCCAGCATGAGCGTCGACGAGATCCGCGATCGCATCGGCGCCGACACCCTGCACTTCCTGTCGGAACCGGGGCTGGCGCGCGCCATCGCGCTCGGCAAGACCTGCCTGGCGTGCTTCGACGGCCGCTATCCGGCCGGACACCCCGGCGAGGAAGCGGAGAAGGACGGTCTGGACGCGGAGAACCCGCGACCGCTCGCGATCGGGCCGGCCTGAGGCCGTGCCCTCAGGGGCGCGCCTCGACGCCCCGCAGCACCATCCAGGTGAACCGCACGAGCCGGGGGAGGCGACGCCAGCGCTGCGGGTCGAGCGCGACACGCAACAGCCACTCGACGCCCAGGCGGCTGCTCCAGTCCGGCATGCGCCGCACCTCGCCGGCGAGCACGTCGAGCGTACCGCCCACGCCGATGGACACCGGCGCGGCGAGCGCCTCCGCGTTCTCCCACAGGAAGCGTTCCTGACCCGCGCCGAGACCGGCCAGCAGCAACTGGCAGCCGCTCGCCGCCACCTCCCGGCAGACCTCGGGAACCTCGTCGGGGCGCCGGAAGTAGCCGTGGCGCACGCCGGCGATCCGCGTGCCGTAGCGGCGCTCCACGGTGGACGCCGCCCGTTCCGCCACGCCGGGACGGCCGCCGAGCAGGAACACGCGCAGCTCCGGGCCGGCCGCGCGCAGGACGGCGGCGACGAGGTCGACGCCCGGCACGCGTCCCGGCAGGCCCTCCCCCTGGCGGCGGGCCGCCCAGGTGATGCCCACGCCGTCCGCCACGCTGAGGTCGGCGCTGCGGAGCGCCTCGAGGAGCTGCGGGTCGTCGTGCGCTCCGACCGCGATCTCGGGATTGAGCGTCACCACCAGGCGCGGCCGCTCGCCGTGCGCGGCGTCGAGCACCCAGCTGGTGGCCTCGGAGAGCGTGAGCGCGTCCACCGGGAGGCCGAGCAGCCAGCGTCGCCGGGCGCCGCCCGGCGCCATCAGCTCGGGCGAGCCGCGGGCGCGAAGAGGTAGAGGGGGGCACTGCCCGCGCCGGGCTGTCGTCCGACCAGTTGGGGGACGAGCGTGCTGGCCGAGATCTGGGCGGAGAAAGCAAGATCGCGCTCGAGCCCGACCCGCCGCAGCTCGTGTCCGGAGACGGACTGCCACAGCGCCTCCATCGGATCGGGGAAGGCGCGCAGGAGGCTGAGCGCGAAGCGGGTCGCTCCGCTGCGCGCGGCCGTGGGCAGCCGTTCCGCCAGCATCGCCGCCAGCAGGCCGGCGGCGAGCGCGTCGTCGAGATCGGGCTCGCCTTCGAAGCCGGAGCCGACCAGGTCGATGCTCTCCAGCGCCTGGCGCGCCGCCACCTCGGCCACGGCGGCGGCGTTGTAGAGCGAGCCGAGCAGCACGCGGCGGGCGTCCGCCACCTGCGGAAGCCAGCGCGGTGCGTTCTCCGAAACCATCACCGCGCGCTTGCCGGTGACGTCGATGGCGGCGAACTCCGCGGGCGAGTTGCCGTAGTTGAAGCCCTCCGCCGGCACGCCCTGGCGCTCGCCCAGCAGCAGCCAGCCCTCGCGCGCCGCGGCGCGCGCCGTGCGCAGGCTGGGGGTGAGGGCCAGCTCGGTGAGCCCGCGCTCGAACAGCAGCGGCGCAACCGTGCAGGTCCGTAGAACGTCGACCAGGACGACGACGTCGTGGTAACTGCCGGTAGGGGTGAGGTCGGTGTGGATGCGCATACGTGGGGTGCGCGCCGGCCGCGGCGGCGCGAAGAGCCGCGCAGACGCACGAAGGGAATTCTACCACGAGGCACGCGCCATTCCGGCGCCTCGCGTGCGTAGCACGCGACTTGCGCGGCCCGACCCGGAGGTTAAGCTGGCGCGTGCCCCGCGACGATGCGCCGCCGTCCCGTACGAGCTTCCTGGATCACTACCGGTCCGGGAACCTGAGCGAATTCTTCGATCTGCCGGCGGGCGACGTCGACGCGGCCCTGCGCGTGCCGCGCCCGGCCGGGCGTCCCGCGCTCGCCGCCGCCATGCGCAGCCACGCCCGCGCCCTGGGCGCGCCCCGGGCGGTGTTCGACAGCCTGGAGCGGCTCGAGCACCCCGCGTCGCGCGCGGTCGTGACCGGCCAGCAGACGGGCCTGCTGCTGGGGCCTGCGTACACCCTCTCCAAGGCGATCACCGCCGTGAAGCTGGCCCGCCGCCTGGACCGCGAGGACCGGCCGGTGGTGCCGGTGTTCTGGCTCGCCAGTCAGGACCACGACACCGCCGAGATCGACCACGCCCACCTGCTCGACGGCGAGGAGCGCCTGCACCACCTGAGCGTCGACCTGCCGGCCGACGCGCCCGCCGGCCGCGTGCCCCTGACGGGGGCGATGGTGGACGGCGTGGTGCAGGGCATCGACGCTCTGCGTCCGGCGGCCCCCTTCCGCGACGAGGTGGTGGAGCTGTTGCGCGATGCGGCCGGCGCGGCCGAGAGCTACGCCGACTGGTTCGCCGCGCTGATGTACCGGCTGCTGGGCGACCAGGGGCTCGCGCTTTTCGACCCCATGCACGCCCAGACCGCCCCGTTGCTCAGGCCGGTGCTCGAGCGGGAGCTCGAACGGCCGGAGGAGAGCGTGGCCGAGGTCAACCGGGCGGCTCGGCGGCTGCGGCGGCTCGGTTTCGACCCGCAGCTCGGCCGCGGCGCCGACGCCACCAACCTGTTCCTGGAGGTCGACGACCGCCCTTCACCGCGCCGGGTGCTGTTGAGGCACGAAGGGCGGAACTTCCGGTTGGAGGGGCGCGTGCTGTCCACCGACGACGTGCGCGCTCGGCTCGACCAGGACCCGGCCTCGCTCACGCCCGCCGCCGGCCTGCGGCCGGTGGTGCAGGACGCCGTGCTGCCCACGGCCGTGGTGGTGCTGGGGCCTGGGGAGCTGCGCTACTTCGCGCAGCTGCGAGGCGTGTACGCGCACCACGGGGTGCCGATGCCGCTGGTGTGGCCGCGCGCCACCGCCACGCTGGTCGAGCCGCCGGTCGCGCGCATCCTCGACAAGTACGGTCTCGATGTCGGCACCTTCCAGGCGGACCCGGAGGGTTGTCTGGAGGGGGTGGTGCTCGAGCGGAGCGGCTACGGCGAGCGCTTCCGCTCGACCGCGGACGAGCTCGAGAGCGCCATGGCTCGTCTGCTCGACACGGTGGAAGGGATCGACCCCACCTTGCACGGCACGGTCGAGCGGGGCCGCGGCTATCTGGAGACCACGCTGCAGCGCCTGAGGAGCAAGGCGGTGGCCGCGCTGGCGCGTGAGGACACCATCACGCGGGCGCAGTTCGATCGTCTGCGCGCCCATCTGCTGCCGCTCGGCCAGCCGTCGGAGCGGGTGCTCAGCCCCTTCGGCGCCTTCCTCAAGTTCGGGATCGGACCCACGATGGCGCTCTACGCTTCGATCGAGGCCGAAGGAGCGTTCGCCCCGCGCATCTGAGCCTCCGCCGCGCTCGCGGCGCCGGAGGGCCTCAGGAGCGGCGCTTCAGCGAGTAGTTGGGTGCGTCCTTGGTGATGGTCACGTCGTGCGGGTGGGACTCGACGAGGCTCGCCTGGGTGATCTGCACGAAGCGGCCGGAGTGCTGCAGCGCGGGCACGTCGGGCGCGCCGCAGTAGCCCATCGCGGAGCGCAGCCCGCCGATCAGCTGGTAGAGCACGTCCTCGACCGGCCCCTTGTAGGCGACCATCCCCTCGATGCCTTCGGGTACGTGCTTCTTGGCGTCCTCCTGGAAGTAGCGGTCGGCGCTGCCGCCCGCCATGGCGCCCAGGCTTCCCATGCCGCGGTAGGCCTTGTAGCGACGGCCGTCGCGCAGGATGTCCTCCCCGGGCGCCTCGCTGGTGCCGGCCAGCAGCGAGCCCACCATGACGCTGTCCGCGCCCGCCGCCAGCGCCTTGGGGACGTCGCCGGAGAACTTGATGCCGCCGTCGGCGACGAGGGGGATGCCGGCCTCGCGCGTGAGCTCGGCGATGGCGAGGATGGCGCTGAGCTGCGGCATGCCCACGCCGGTCACCACGCGGGTGGTGCAGATGCTGCCGGGTCCCACGCCGACCTTGACCGCGTCGGCTCCGCGATCGATGAGGTCGGAGGCGGCCTCCGGGGTGGCGATGTTGCCGGCCACGACGTCCACCTCGAACGACTCCTTGAGATAGACCAGGGCATCGAGGATGCCCTGCGAGTGGCCGTGCGCGCTGTCGAGCACCAGCGCGTCGACGCCCGCCTCGACCAGTGCGGCGCTGCGGGCCTCCAGGTCCTGGGAGACCCCGACGGCGGCGGCCACCCGCAGGCGGCCGAGCCCGTCCTTGGCGGCAGTGGGGTAGTCCAGCTTCTTCTGGATGTCCTTGATGGTGATGAGGCCACGCAGGATGTTGGCCTCGTCGACCACCAGCAGCTTCTCCACCTTGTGCTCGCGCAGCATCTCGCGCGCCTTCTCGAGGGTGGTGCCCACCGGGACCGTCACCAGGTTCTGCGAGGTCATCAGCTCGTCGACCCGGCGCGCGAAGTCGGTCTCGAAACGCAGGTCGCGGTTGGTGAGGATGCCGAGCAGCCGTCCCCCCGGCCCCACGATCGGGACCCCGCTGATCCGGTACTCGCTCATCAGGTGCTCGGCCTGCTCCAGGGTGGCGTCCGGCCCCAGCGTGATGGGATCGACGATCATGCCCGACTCCGAGCGCTTGACCTTGCGCACCATCTCGGCCTGCGCGTCGACGGCCATCTTCTTGTGGATCACGCCGATGCCCCCCTGGCGCGCCATGGCGATGGCCATCTTCGTCTCCGTGACCGTGTCCATGGCCGCGGATACGACGGGGATCCCGAGTTCGATCGAGCGGGAGAAGCGCGACGTCACGGCGACGTCGCGGGGCAGCACAGCGGAGTGAGCGGGCACCAGCAGCACGTCGTCGAACGTGAGGGCCTCACCGATGATCTTGGCGGAGCGGGTGCGTTCGCGGTTCGGTAGGGTCGGCGGGGTCTCGGACATGGTTCACCTCGCGGGCTCGCGCTTCGCGGGCGCGGTATTGCGACAGTATACGGGCGTCCCACGGCCGCGGCCGTAGGGTCGCAGCGGCGCTCAGGACGCCGGCTCGACCAGCGCGGCGATCGGCGTGAGCCACGCCGCGGGAAGGCGCACTGCGCGTCCCCGACGGTCGGTGGGCACGTGGAGGGAGGCGCCGGTCGCGAGCGGGCCGTCGTCGCCCGCCCTGTTCAGCACGTACTCGAAGCGCAGGACACGGCTCCGGGCGACCCTCAGGTGGGTGTGGACCGCGATGAGGTCGTCGAAGCGGGCGGCGCGGCGGTAGCGGAGCTCGAGCCCCGAGACCGCCAGCGACACTCCGCTCTCCTCGATGCTGCGGTAGGACAGTCCGTGCGCCCTCAGCCAGTGCACGCGTCCGGCCTCCATCCACACCGGGTAGACGGCGTGGTGGGCGATGCCCATCTGGTCGGTCTCGGCGAAGCGCACGCGCACGTGCAGGACCGGGCTCTCGTCGGGCGGGTCGGCGGTCGCGGGCATGGCTCAGCTTAACGCCGGTGCGCTCAGCAGCCCTTCCTGCCGGAGCCGCTCCAGGACCCGCAGGTCGACGCCCGACAGGGCCAGGCCCGGCAGATCGACGATGCGGCGCGGCGTGGCGCCGTTTGCGCCGGCCAGGGCCGGGTGGGCGGGGTCGACCAGCGCGGGCACCAGCTCGAGCCGGAAGTGGCTGTAGCCGTGCCGCACGCTCGTCAGGCAGCGCGCGCCTTCGGGAGCGCCGGTGGTCTGCGGGAACCCCCACAGGCCGCTCAGCATCTCGCCGTGGTCGCGGCGGCGCAGCCACAGGCGGTCGCCGTCGATCGCCACCAGGGCGAAGCGCCGGCGGTGGGGCGCGGCCCTGGGCGCCTTCCCTTCCGGGAAGGCCTCGGGCGTGCCGCGCGCCGCCGCCCGGCAGCGGGGCCTCAGCGGGCATCGCTCGCAAGCCGGCGCGCGCGGCGTGCACACCAACGCCCCTAGCTCGATCAGCGCCTCGGCAACGGCAGGCTCCGGCTGGGGGCGGCCTCCTCCCGCTGCCGCGCCGCCGCCCAGGAGCCCGTGCAGGGCGCGCTCGACCTCCCGGTCGGCCGGCAGCGCGGGCCAGGCCAGCAGCCGCGCCGCCACGCGCCGGACGTTGCCGTCGACCGCGATGGTGTCGTGGCCGTACGCCAGCGCCGCGACCGCGGCAGCGGTGTAGCCGCCCACGCCGGGCAGCGCCTGCAGCTCGGCGCGGGTGGTCGGGAGGGCGCCGCCGCGCTCCCGGGCCACCAGCCGGGCCGCCTCGTGCAGGCGCAACGCGCGGCGGTAGTAGCCGAGCCCCTGCCACAGCTTGAGGACCTCGTCCTCGTCGGCGGCCGCCAGGCGGTCGACGTCCGGGAAGCGGCGCATCCAGCGCTCGAAGTAGGGCACCACCGCGTCCACCCGCGTCTGCTGCAGCATCACCTCCGACACCAGCACCGCGTACGGGTCGCGCAGCGCGCCTGGGGCGCGTGTGGCGGCGGGGGTCCGCCACGGCAGGGGGCGGCCGTGCTCGGCGAACCAGCTCGCGAGGGCGCGTCTCACCCGGCCAGGGTACCCTCGGCGGCGCGGTCGTGGCGCCGGCCGTGCCCTGCAGCGACGTGCCCGCGACGTGCCCGCGACGTGCCCGCGACCTGCCCAACCTGCGGCCCCAACCTGCCGCCCCAACCTGCGGCCGTCGCGCGGACCTTGCGCCGCTGGGGACGCCGTCGCCGTCGCCGTCGCCGTCGCCGCGCCCACGTCCTCGTCCGGTGTCGGGGAAGGGGCGCGCGCCGGGTGCTAGACTCGCGTGGGAGCACCCGTGGCTCACAGCCGTGACAAGTCGATCGGGGCGGAGTTCCATGCCCAAACGAAGTACCGGCGCGGCAACGTGCCGCGCACGCGTACGCGGGTGGCGCCGCCGTACAAGGTGTACGCGAACCCGCGCGAGGTGGCGGCGTTGCCTGTGCCGCAGCTCCGGGGCGGCTCGGGGCTGTGGACGGTGTTGTCGACCGCCCGCGACGGCGTCGCCGAGGGCGGACGACTCAAGCAGGCGCAGCTGTCGCAGCTCCTGTGGGGCGCCGCCGGCTTCACCTTCGGCTTCGAGCGCACGCACCTGTCGGCGGTCGGCGTCTCGAGCATCGAGACCTACGTGGTGGCCCGGCAAGTCGAGGACCTGTTCGCCGGCGTCTACCACTACAATCCCCGGGACCACACGCTGGAGCACCTGTCGACGGGCGATCCGACCGACGGCTTCATGGCCAGCCTGGTCGACCCGGTGGACGTCGGCGCGCAAGCGGTGGCGCTGTGTTTCACGGGGATCTTCGCCCGGCATCACTCGGGCGGCAACGGCCGGGCCTTCCGTTACCTTTGCCTGGACGTAGGGGCCGCGGCGCAGGCCGTCGTACTCGGTTGCTCGGGCATGGGTCTGGCGGCGCAGTTCCTGGCGGACTTCTACGACGACGAGCTCTCGGAGCTGCTCCAGGTGGACGGTCGGGGCGAGGTGCCCATCGGTATGGTGCTCGTCGGCGCCTGAACCCTTCTTACGATTCGTAAGAATTCGCGCCGCGCGGCCGGCCTATCCCAAGCCGCCGTGGGCGCCCGTGAGGCGATCCTCGGCGCGCAGCCCAGGCTCCCTTGGAATCGACAGATATGCCCTTTCCTATCGTAATTCCTTGGCTTGACAGGCTGCGCGGCGCCCCCGTAGGATGCCCTCCGGACCCGGTTGTGCAGGCGGCCCCGGCCCGCCCGGAGGATCCACGAGACTTACGGAACGAAGGCGTCACGACTACGCGCGGGAGACACGCGGCGGCGCGACGCGCTCCCGCTCGGCGAAGCGGCCACGAGGTGAGCATGGCGATTCTTGACTGGCACATCATCGACTCCACCCTCCGCGAGGGCGAACAGTTCGCCCTCGGCAATTTCTCGCTTGCCGACAAGATCGAGGTCGTCAAGCTCCTGGACGCGTTCGGGGTCGACTTCATCGAGCTCACCACCCCCGTGGCCTCGCCCGCGTCGCGCAAGGCGTGCGAGACGATCGCCGGGCTGGGGTTGAACGCTCGAATCCTCACCCACACGCGCGCCAACCTCCACGATGCCCGGGTGGCCGTCGATTGCGGCGTGTACGGCGTGGATATCCTGTTCGCGACCAGCCGCGAGCTGGCAAGCACCAGCCACGGCCGGAGCGTCGAGCAGATCATCGACCAGAGCCTCGAGGTCATCGACTACGTGAAGGGGGAGGGGCGCAACGTGCGCTTCTCTTCGGAGGACACCTTCCGTTCGGACAAGCGCGACCTGCTCGAGGTCTACCAGGCAGCCGACCGGGCCGGCGTCGACCGGGTCGGACTGGCCGACACCGTCGGCATCGCCACCCCGGCCCAGGTGCGGGAGCTGGTCGCCGACGTGCGCCATGCGGTGCACTGCGATATCGAGTTCCACGGGCACAACGACACCGGCTGCGCCATCGCCAACGGCTTCGAAGCGGTCCGCTCCGGCGCCACCCACGTCGACACCAGCGTTCTGGGGATCGGCGAGCGCAACGGCATCACCCCGCTGGGGGGGTTCCTCGCGCGCATGTTCACGCTCAACCCCGAGCGTCTGGCGAAGAAGTACGACCTCGAGCTGCTCCCCGAGCTCGACCGGATGATCGCTCGCATGACGGGGATCGAGATCCCGTTCAACAACTACCTCACAGGCGCCTTCGCCTACAACCACAAGGCCGGCATGCACCTCAAGGCCATCTACGTCAACCCCGGCAGCTATGAGGCGATCCCGCCCCAGGCGTTCGGCGTCGATCGTCGCATGCAGCTCGGGAGCCGGCTGACCGGCCGTCACGCCATCGCCGAGCGGGCCCGCAACCTGGCGCTGGAGCTCTCCGACGAAGCGGTGCGCGACGTGACGCGCGAGGTCAAGGAGAAGGCGGACGACGGCGACGTCCCGCTCGACGAGATCGACCGCATGCTGCTCGAGGCCTTCTCGCGGGAGACGGCCGAGCACCAGCGGAGGTCGGCATGAGCGCGGCTGCGGCGCACGACGCTTCGGCGCGCTGGCCGAGCGCCATGCCCGACGATCCCGGCTTCGATGTGCGTGGGCTGACGCTGGCCGAGCGCATCTTGTCGGTCAAGGCTGGCCGCAGGGTACGCGCGGGAGAGGTGGTGGTGATCCCGGTCGATCAGGTCATGATGGTCGACTCCATCGCGCCGAGTGCGCTGCGCATCGTCGAGGAGGAGCTCGGGGGCGTCCTCCAGCACCCCGGGCGGGTGTCGGTGGTGGTCGACCACGTGGCGCCGGCCTCCAACGTGGAGGTCGCGACGACCCAGAAGCGCCTGCGCCAGGTCGCCCGCGACAAGGGGCTGCGGCTGTTCGATGTCGGTCGCGGCATCTGCCACCAGGTGTTGATGGAGGAGGGGCTGGCCCGTCCGGGCTGGGTGGTGGTCGGCTCCGATTCGCATTCCACCACCTACGGGGCGGTATGCGCCTTCGGCACCGGCATGGGCGCCACCGACATCGCCCTGGCGATGGTGGCCGGACGCACCTGGTTCCGCGTCCCCGAAACGGTGCGCGTGCGGCTGACCGGTGAGCGCCCCGCGGGGGTGGCGGCCAAGGACGTGGCGCTCGAGATCGTCCGGCGGCTCACCGCGGACGGCGCCACCTACGCCAGTATCGAGATCCTGGGAGCCGACGCGTTCGGCGCCGGGGAGCGCATGACGCTGGCGAATCTCGCCGTCGAGGCCGGGGCCAAGGTGGGGCTGGTAGCGCCCGACGATGCGCTTCGCCAGCGCTACCAGGTGCCGGCCTGGCTGGAGGTCGACGACACGGCCTCCGTGGCGAGCACCCTGGAGATCGACCTGTCCGGGCTCGGCCCCGTGCTCAGCGTCCCCTTCCAGGTCGACAACGTGCACCCGGTCGGCGAGCACCTCGGCGTGCACGTCGACCAGGTCTTCGTCGGGACCTGCACCAACGGCCGCCTCGAGGACCTGCGCCAGGTCGCGGACGTCGTGCGGGGCCACAGAGTGGCCGAGGGCACCCGGCTGCTGGTCATCCCGGCGAGCAGCCAGGTCCTGGAGGCCGCCCTCGCTGATGGCACCATCGCCACCCTGGTTGCGGCCGGCGCCAGCATCGGCGTGCCCGGCTGCGGCCCTTGCATGGGCCGACACATGGGGGTGCTCGCACCGGGCGAGGTGTGCGTCAGTACCAGCAACCGAAACTTCATGGGCCGCATGGGCAGCCCCGAGGCCGAGATCTACCTCGGCAGCCCCGCGGTCGCCGCGGCCTCGGCTCTGGCGGGCGCCATCGCCCTGCCCGACGCGCGGCCCGACGAGGGGGCGGGCGCATGAGTGCAGGAAACCGCGTGTGGCGCTTCGGCGACGCCGTCAATACCGACGACATCCTCCCGGGCAAGTACGCTCCTCTCATGGTCGGAGAGGAGGCGTTCCACCGCTACGCCTTTGCGCACCTGCGGCCGGAGTTCGCCGCCGAGGTGACGCCCGGCGACGTGCTGGTGGGCGGCCGCAACTGGGGCCTGGGCTCGAGCCGCGAGTACGCCCCGCAGGCCCTCAAGCGCCTGGGCGTCGGTGCGATCGTGGCGCGCTCGTTCGCCCGCATCCACTACCGCAACCTCCTCAATCTCGGCATCCCCGCCTTCGCCGCCCCCGACCTGGTGGACGTCCTCGAGGATGGCGATCGGGTGCGCCTGGAGATGGAGCGGGGGAAGATGCTGCGCCTCCACGGCGACGGAGCGGAGGAGGTCCTCGACCTGCCGCCTGTGCCCGACTTCCTGCGCGAGGTCCTGAGCGAGGGCTCGGTGCTGGCCTTCTACAAGAAGCACGGCCGCTTCCCGGGCGAGGACGCCTCCTCCCCGGAACGTGCCGACTGAGACGCATCCAACGCGCGAACGCCCGCCGCCGGCCCGAGGCGGACGTACGCTGCATCGAGGCAAACGGGCCCCTACCCCGCGGCGCTCCTGCGCCGTTCGAGAAGGAGAATCAGGCATGCAGACGTTTCTCACCCCCTACGGTCGTGTGGACGTGGAACCGGAGAACCTGACCCTCGGCGAGCTGGTGGTCACCGACGAAGGGACCGAGCTCGAGGTGGTCGGGCTCGAGCCCGTGCGCTTCGAGCCGGCCCCCGAGGAGGACGAGGACTGGGGAGAGTAGGCCTTGAGCGAGGTCGCCGCCCACCCCCGCATCGCCGTCGTCTACGACCGCCTGCGTCCCGAGGAGCGCATGCTCTTCGAGGCGTTCGAGCGCAGCGGTGTGCCGTTCGAGCAGGTCTACGCGCCCCATCAGAGCGTCGACTTCAGCCGCTTCGAGCGCTCGCCGTTCGATGTCGTGATGGAACGGTGCCTGTCGCAGACGCGGGGGCTCGCCTTCAGCCGGCTGTACGCGGCGGCGGGCGCGCGGGTCATCAACCGCCCGGAGGTGATCGAGACCTGCGGTGACAAGCTCGCCACCAACGCGGCGTTGGCCGCGGCCGGCGTGCCGGCCCCGCGCACCGGCGTGGCGTTCACGGCCGAGGCGGTGCTGGAACTGTGCGAGCGATTCGGCTACCCGGTGGTGCTGAAGCCGGTGGTCGGGAGCTGGGGGCGCATGGTGTCCAAGCTCTCGGATCGCGACGCGGTCGAGGCGGTGCTGGAGCACAAGGAGGTGCTCGGAGGCCCGCAACACAAGGTCTTCTACGTCCAGGAGTTCGTTCGCAAGCCCGGGCGCGATATCCGCGCCTTCGTGGTCGGCGACGAGGTGATCGCCGCCATCTACCGCGCAAGCGAGCACTGGATCACCAACACGGCGCGCGGCGGCAGCGCCAGCAACTGCCCCCTCAGCGACGATCTGGTCGAGGTGGCGACCGCCGCCGCCCGAGCGGTCGGCGGCGGCGTTCTGGCGGTCGACGTCATCGAGTCCGAGCGCGGCCTGCTGGTCGTCGAGGTGAACCACACCATGGAGTTCCGGAACTCGGTCTCCACCACCGGGGTCGACATCCCGGCACGGGTGGTGCGCTACGCGGCCGAGCAGGTCGTGCCGGCCTGAAGGGGGAGCGTCCGGACGGATAGAATGCCAGCTATGTCTACGAGCGAGCCCACCGTCCCCCACGCGTTTCGCGATGCCGACACGTTGCGCGTCGGTATCATCGGCGCCTCGGGTTACGCCGGCGGCGAGTTCCTGAGGTTGGCGCTGGGTCACCCACGCCTGCAGGTAGCGCAGGTCACCAGCGAGCGCAACGCCGGGTTGCCGGTGCCGCTGGTGCACCCGAACCTGCGGAACGTCACGAGGCTGCGCTTCGTGAAGCTCGAGGAGCTCGACGACGTCGACGTGCTGGTGTCCGGGTTGCCCCACAAGCGCTTCGCCTCCCGTTTCGATGCGCTCGCGGCCAGGGCGCCCGTGGTGATCGACCTCTCGTCGGACTTCCGACTGCGCGATCCCGGCCAGTACGAGCGCTACTACGGCGAGGCGCATCCTCGCCCCGACCTGCTGGGCAGCTTCGTGTACGGCAACCCCGAGCTGCACCGCGAGGAGCTCGTGGGGGCGGCCCGCATCTCCGGCGCGGGCTGCATCGCCACTGCCACCGTGCTCGGGCTCTACCCGTTGCTCGCCGCCGGCCTCGTCACGCGCCGCGACATCGTGGTGGAGGCGAAGATCGGTTCCAGCGCGGCCGGGAACCAGCCCACCGGCTCGGGGCACCATCCGGAGCGCATGGGCGTGGTGCGTACCTATGCGCCGACCCGTCACCGCCACACCGCCGAGGTCGAGCAGGAGCTGCCGGGCGACGTCAAGGTGCACCTCACGGCCACCGCCGTGGAGCGGGTGCGCGGCATCCTTGCGACCGCCCACGTCTTCGTGCCCGACGGCACCAGCGAACGGGACGTCGCCGCCGCGTTGCGCGAGCGTTACGAAGGCGAGCCCTTCGTGCGCATCGTGCAGGCACGCAAGGGGATCCACCGCGTGCCCGACCCGAAGATCCTCGACGGCACCAACTGGGCCGATATCGGCTTCGAGATGGACCCCGAGAGCGGACGCGTGGTGGTGATGAGCGCCATCGACAACCTCGTCAAGGGCACCGCCGGGCACGCCTTGCAGGCCCTCAACGTGGCCATGGGGTGGGACGAGACCCTGGGACTCACGTTCCCGGGGCTTCACCCGTGAGCGCGCCGCGCGCCCGGCCGCGGCGGGCGCAGGCTGCGGCGTCGCAGCGGGGCGGGGGCGGAGGCAGCGAGCCCGTACGGCGTCTGACGGCCCGCGAGGCGAGGCGGCTGCTGGGCGCCTACCACTTCGCGCCGCGCCGACTGGGCGCCGCCTTCGAGCACCTCGGCACCGTGCAGTACGACCCGCTCAATCCGCTGGGGCGCAACCCCGACCTGGTGCTGCAGGCGCGCGTCCCCGGCTACCGCGTCGACGGCTGGCAGCACCTGGCCTACCGCCGCCGCCGCGTCTACGACGCCTGGGACAAGCAGGTCTGCCTGACGCCGGTGGAGGACTGGCCCTACCGGCGCATCTACCACCGGCACTTCCGGCGCCGCTGGGGCGAACGCGTGCTCGACGCCTACCCGGAGGAGGTGGGTCTCACGCTGCGCCAGCTCGAGCGTCGCGGCCCGCTGTCGAGCCTCGACTTCGCCGACGATCTGTTCGACGACCATCGTCCCCAGGCCATCCGCGGGAGCTGGTATGGCGATAAGCTCGTCAAGCACATCCTGCGCGGCCTGTGGATGTCAGGCGAGATCGTCACGCATCACCGCACCAAGGGCCGGCACGTCTACGATCTGCCGGAGCGGGTGCTGCCGGGCGACGTGCTGGCCACGCCCGACCCGGGCGAAACGGCGAGCCTGCGCTACCTGTTGAAGCGGCGCGTGCAGAGCGCCGGCCTGCTGAGGCCCGGTGCGGGCGCGGCGGTGTGGTCGGTGCCCGTCGACGCCGACAGGCGCCGCCGGGCGCTCGACGACCTGCTGGCGGAGGGCGCGTTGCTCTCGGTCGAGGTGGAGGGCGAAGCCTTCCTGGCCCCGCCCCGGGCACTGGAGGCACTGGAAGGCGCAACCCCGCGCGGCATGCGTTTCGTGGCGCCGCTCGACGGCCTGCTGTGGGACCGGCGCGCCGTGCAGCGCCTGTACGGCTTCGATTACGTGTGGGAGGTGTACAAGCCCGAGCACGAGCGCCGCTGGGGCTACTACGTGCTGCCGGTCTGGCACCGCGGGCGCCTGGTCGGGCGCTTCGACTCGCGCCTGGAGCGCGACGACGGGCAGGCCACCTGGCGCGTCGAGCGCTTCGACTGGGAGGGGACGCCGAGCGCGGCCGCGTTGAACGCGCTGGAGAGCGCCGCCCGCCGTTTCGCGCGCTACCTGGGTGCCCACGCCGTGGCGACGGGCGCGGGCGTCGACGCGGCGACCGCCGCCGCGCTCGCGAAGGGGGCGGAGGCATGAGCGCATGGCGCCGCGGCGACGCCGTCGTCGACACCGACCGCGAGCGACTCGATCTCGCGATGATGCACGCGTTCCTGACCCGGAGCTACTGGGCCCGGGGGCGCAGCCTCGAGGAGCTGCGCGAGGTGGTCGACCACAGCCTTCCCTTCGGGCTCTACCGGGACGAGCGCCAGGTGGGCTTCGCGCGCGTCGTCACGGACCGCCTCACGTTCGCCTACCTGGCCGACGTATTCGTGCTGGACGCGGAGCGCGGTCGCGGGCTGGGGAGCTTCCTGCTGGAGTGCGTGACCGGCCACGAGGCGCTCGCGAGGGTACGCATCTGGACGCTCTTCACGCGCGACGCGCACGCCCTCTACCGGCGCTTCGGCTTCGGCCCGCTGCAGGGCGAGCGCAGGGAGCGCTTCATGATCCGGGAACGGGGTGCGGCGTGAGCGGGACGGCCGGCGCGGACGGCCTGGTGGTCGTCAAGGTGGGAGGGTCCGAAGGCATCGACTACGACGCCGTGTGCGACGACATCGCTACCCTCCACGGCGCGGGGCGACCGCTGGTGCTGGTGCACGGCGGAAGCGCCGAGACCAACCGGGTGGCCGAGGCGCTCGGGCACCCGCCCCGCTTCGTGACGAGCCCGAGCGGCTTCACCAGCCGGTTCACGGACCGGGAGACGCTCGAGATCTTCGAGATGGTCTACTGCGGCAAGATGAACAAGGGTCTGGTCGAGAGGCTGCAGCGGCGCGACGTGAACGCCGTCGGCCTCTCGGGTCTCGACGGGCGCATGTTCGAGGGCAAGCACAAAGCCAGCGTCCGGAGCGTGGAGGGGGGCAAGACCGTCATTCTGCGGGGCGATCACACCGGCACCGTGGAGCGCGTCAACGACGGACTCCTGCGGCTGCTGCTCGGCCACGGCTACCTTCCGGTCCTGACGCCGCCCGGCGCCAGCTATGAGGGGGTCGCCGTGAACGTCGACGGCGACCGCGCAGCCGCGGCCGTCGCCACCGCCCTCGGGGCCGAGGCCCTGGTGCTGCTCTCCAACGTGCCGGGTCTGCTCGCCGCGTTCCCGGACGAAGCCAGCCTGATCCGCGAGATCCCGGCGGCCCGTGTCGAGGCGTACCTGGAGGTCGCGCAAGGAAGGATGAAGAAGAAGGTCCTCGGAGCCGCGGAGGCGGTCGCCGGGGGGGTGGGCCGCGTGGTCTTCGCCGACGCGCGCGTACCCTCGCCGATCGAACGCGCCCTGCGGGGCGAGGGCACCGTCGTCGCGTAGGCACGTCCGGCCGACGGGCCCGGCGCCGACCGTGGCGGGAGCGCCCAGGAAGGAAGGGACGGCATGACCGACATCGAAGAACGTAGCCAGGGCATCACCAGCGCCGAGCTGCTCGAGCGCGACGCCGAGCACCGTTCGGGTCTGTGGGAGCCGGACACGGTGTTCGTGCGCGGCGACGGCGCGCTCCTGTACGACATGGACGGCAACGAGTACCTCGATTGCATGGCCGGTATCGCGGTGGCAAGCGTCGGACACGCCAACCCCAGGCTGGCGCGCGCCGTCGCCGAGCAGGCGGGGCGGCTCGTGGTGTGCCCGCAGAACCTCGGCAACGACACCCGGACCGCCTTCGTCGATCGCCTCTTCCGGCACGTTCCGGCTCCGCTGAACCGGGTGTTCCTGTGCAACTCGGGCAGCGAGGCGAACGAAGCGGCCCTGAAGTGGGCGCGCGCCGCCACGGGCCGGCGTCGCTTCGTGGCCGCGAAGCGCGGCTTCTCGGGGCGCACGCTCGGGGTGCTCCCGATGACCTGGGAACCGAAGTACCGCGAGCCCTTCGGCCCCTACGCCTTCGACGTGGAGTTCATCCGCTACAACGACGTCGACGAACTGCGCGCCGCGGTGAACGAGGACGTGGCGGCGGTGCTGCTCGAGCCGGTGCAAGGCGAAGGCGGCATCCACCCGGCCGACGAGGCCTTCCTGCGCGCCGCCCGGGAGGCGGCCAGCGCCGCCGGCGCGATGCTGGTGTTCGACGAGATCCAGTGCGGGGTGGGGCGCACCGGCACCTTTCTCGCCAGCGAAGCGTACGGGGTGGAGCCGGACATGGCCACGCTGGCCAAGGGTCTTGCCGGCGGCGTGCCGATCGGGGCGCTGCTCATGACCGACGCCGTCGCGGCGAGCATGCCCAAGGGAGGGCACGGCACCACCTTCGGCGGGAACCCGCTGGCGAGCGCGGCCGGCCTGGCGGTTCTCGAGGAGATCGAGGAGCGGGGATTGATGGAGCACGCGAAGGCGATGGGAGAGCGCCTCATGGAGGGGCTTCGCCGCGTCGGAGGCGACCGAGTGCGGGAGGTACGAGGGCGGGGGCTGATGATCGGCGTCGAGCTCAAGGAGAAGGCGGCGCCGCTGATCGCCGCGCTCAAACGCGAGGGGGTGCTCACCATCGCCGGGGGGGCCACGGTCATCCGCTTCCTGCCTCCGCTGGTGATCGAACAGGCGCAGATCGACGAGGTGCTGGCTCGGACGGCGCGCGTGCTGGCGTCGTGAGCCGAGGGCCGCTCGACCCGATCGAGCTTCTCGAGCGTGCCGTCGCCACGCCCAGCCCGTCGGGCCGGGAGGCCGCCGTCGCCGCGCTGTTGGTGGACGCCATGGCGGGCTTCGCCGACGAGGCCTTCGTGGACGACGCCGGCAATGCCGTCGGGCTGTGGGGCCACGGCGACCTGACGGTGGCCGTGTTGGGCCACATCGACACGGTCCCCGGCGAGATCGCGGTGCGGCGGGAGGACGGCGTCCTTCACGGTCGGGGCGCGGTGGATGCCAAGGGGAGCTTCTGCGCCGCCGTGGCGGCGGTCGCCGGGCTGCCGTCATCGCTCAAGGGCGCGCTCCGGGTGCGCCTGATCGGAGCCGTCGAGGAGGAGGCCCCCAGCAGCAAGGGAGCGCGGCACGCCGTGCACGCCTACGAGGTACCCGATCTGGTGATCATCGGCGAGCCCAGCGGTTGGGACGCCTACACCCTGGGGTACAAGGGAAGGCTGCTGGTGCGCCTGTGCGCCGAACGTCCCAACGCCCACTCCTCCCGCGACGAGCCGACCGCCGCCGAGCTGGCGGTGACCGCCTTCGCGGCGGTCCGGGCCTTCGTGCAGGAGGACAACCACGGCGTTCAAGGACGGTTCGACGCGCTGCAGCTCTCGCTGCAATCGCTCGACTCGGACAACGACGGCCTCACCCAGCGTTGCGAAGCGGTGCTGGGCTTCCGGCTGCCGCCGCGCTGGCCGCCGCAGGCGCTCGCCGAGAGCCTGCAGTCGCTTGCGCTGCCCTTCGGCGTGCGGCTCACCGCCAGCGGGCCGGAGCAGGCCTACCGCGGCCCGAAGGACTCGTCCCTGGCGCGCGCCTTCCGGGTGGCCATCCGCGCGGCCGGAGCCCGGCCGCGAGCCAAGGTGAAGACGGGGACGTCGGACATGAACGTCGTCGCCCCGCACTGGGCGGTGCCGATGGTGGCGTACGGCCCCGGCGACGCCTCGCTCGATCACACGCCCGAAGAGCGGATCGACCTGGGCGAATACGAGCGGGCCGTGGAGGTGCTGCGCGCGGTGTTCGCCCATCTCGCAAGCGAGGCGCACAGGCCGGAGGGCGCACCCAGCTAGGCCGTGCGAGGGCCGTTTCCTGCGTCCAGGACAGCCGGGTTGCGTGAGGTTTCCGCCAGCGCGTGCTCACGATGCGGCCGTATACTGAAGACCTCATGTTGAGGTTGGAGAGCGTCGCACTCGAACTGCTGGAGTACAAGGTGTCGGAGTACCGCGCCACCCGGCAGGTTCGTGGCGGTGTCGGCGGCATGTGGGAGCTCTACGGGCACCTCAGCCGCCAGATGACGTCGTTGAGCCAGGAGGAACGGGCGCGGCTCGACGCCGTGTCGCAGAGCCTCAAGCTCCTCTCCGAAGGGGCGCAGGGTTCGGCCCAGCGCGCCCCCGACATCGACGCCCTGGTGCTCGGCGACGAGACCGGCGTCGAGCTCGACGATGCCGAAGTGGCACCGGTCGCCACCCCGGCCAACCGGCCGGAAGAGCGCGAGGAGCAGGCGGTCCTCCAGCGCCTGGCGCAGCGCGTGTGGTGGGAGCAGCTCGACGAGTTGGTGCTCAAGGTGGCCGCCGGCTGGCGCGCCGAACGGGAGCGCCAGACCGCCCGGCTGATGTACGCCACGCTGCAGAACCTGCAGCGCAACAGCGCCAAGAAGACCTTCGCGCAGGACGTGAACCTTCGTGGGTTCCAGGTGTACGAGCCGATCCCGGAGGTCAACGACCCGCTGGTGTCGTTGTCCGACCTCGACGCGCTCGCCGAGCTGGTCCGCGAGCTGGTCAACACCGTCATGACCCTCGGCAAACGGGGAGGCTCCTACGCCGAGCTGGAGGTGCGCGAGGCCGACGCCCTGGCGTTCGTGCGCCAGGCCGCCGAGGCCGTTGCACAGGACCCCTACGCGGGGGCGCTGTCGCTGGTCGAACACCGGGGACCCACCAGCAAGCAACTCCGGCTGGCCATCCAGGAGATCGCCAAGGAGCGCTTGCCCGACGGGCAGCGTGGCGCCCACCGCAAGGAGCTGGAGAAGCGCCTGGCCGAGACGCTCGCCTTCGAGCGCAACCAGAGGCAGCTCTTCCAGCGCGACGTCCTGCAGTTCACGGACCTGGTCCGCGCCTTCTTCGAACGGCTCGCCGATTATCTGCCGACGTCGGTGGGCGGCAGGGCGAGCGGCCCGCAGCTCGAGGGCGGCGTGCTGTTCGCCGTCAACCCCGCCCTCCGCTGGGACGCCGTGCCGCCGGGCGCATCGGCCCTGACGGTGCGGCTCGTCGGTCCCGTGCGCTTCACGCTGGCGGAGCACGAGATCGCGATCATGGGGATGGGGCCGTCCCGCTCGCTGTTCGTCGGAGACCAGGAGGTCGCGCTCCAGGGGCGGATGGTGCTCGACCTCGGGCGCAGCAAGCTGAGCGTGTTCACCGAGGGCGACTACGTCCACTTCCGCTACCGTGACGAGGGCCGCTCCCTGGCCGTCCGCCTGGCCGAGGCGCTGGTCGTGCTGTTCGTGCTGGCCGACCGCAGGCGCGAGGATCTGCTGACGGTGCTCAAGGTGCTGGCGAGCTCGGTGCAGGGCGATCCGCAGGATCTGGTCGCTCGCGCCGTCGCGCGGGCCAACAGCGTCAGCGCCCGCGCTCCCAACCGGCGCCAGGCGGTGGAGGGTCTGCTGCGGGGGGCTGCCCGCGCGGCCGGCGTGACGCTCGACGACAACGCCGTGCTGGGCCTGGTCCAGCGCTTCGTCGACGCCATGACGGTCGAGGCCAGCGATCTGTCCAACGTCATCGAGCGCGTGCCCGGCGCCGACTCCAACGTCTACCAGCTCACGGGCGAACCGCTCACGGTCGACCTTGGCGGGCAGAAGATCACCGTCCGGCAGTACCGCGGGCGCAGCCGGGACACGCAGGAGAGCCTGGTCGCCATGCTGCCCGGTCAGGTGCTGGGCTCGTTCACGGACTACCTGATCGCCCCGGTCGGCAACGGTACGGTGACCTTGGTGCGCGGCGAGCAGGAGCTGGCCGTGCTCTACGTGCCGGAGTTGAAGACCGGCGCCGGGCAGGCGCTCTGAGGCGCTCGCCCGACCCCATCCTTACGGGACGGCTCGAGAAGGGAGCAGCACCATGGCGCACACCCTCGACGATGCCACCATCCGCGACCGTCTGTCCGGCCTCCAGGGCTGGAGCCTCCAAGACGGCAAACTCCACCGGGAGTACCGCTTCGACGACTTCTCGGCCGCTTTCGGCTTCCTCAGCCGGGTGGCGCTGCTGGCGGAGAAGCACAACCATCATCCCGACATCCAGAACAGTTACAGCCGCGTGGTCCTCGAGCTGGTGAGCCACGACGCCGGAGGCGTGACCGACGCCGATCTGGAGATGGCGGGGGCCATCCAGGCGCTGGCCTGATCAGGGCGACTGGTTCGGGGTCGAACCGGTGCCGTCGGTGCCGCTGCCGGGCGTGCCGGAGGAGCCGGACGGCGTGGACGGGGTCGGCGCCCCGCTGCTCGATGGCGGCGTGGACGGCGTCGTCGACGGCGGGGTCGACGAGGGCGCCGGGGCCGCCGCGTTCTCCCCGGGCGCCGTCTTCGACGGTGGCGCGAAGGTGTAGGCGTGCTCCAGCAGACTCAGGTCCTGGCGGTCGACGCGTCCGTCGCCATTGAAGTCGGCCGGGAGGTTCACGCCCTGTGTCCCGAAGGCCTGCCCGAACAGCACCAGGTCGTAGAAGTCGACCGTTCCGTCGCGGTTGAGGTCCTCGCGGGCGTAACTGCGCTGGGCCCGCAGCGTCTGCACGTCGGCGGCCGCGGGTGCAGTCGGCTCGTCGCTGGCGGGCACCGCGAATGCCATGACCCCGGTACCGCCCTCGGGAAGGCCCAGAAGGACGCCGACCTCGTGGAGCAGGACCATCGGGTGTGCGGCGGCTGCGCCGGAGGCGACATGCACCTCGACGCCGGCGCGACCGGGAACCCGCAGGTCCAGGGACAGCGTGTCGGGACCGAGCCGCGCGGGCGCCGCGTAGCTGACGCTGGAAGCCGCCGCGGGGTCGATGGTCAGGCTGGCGAGATCGGGCGCGGCCTTCGCCCATGCGGCGATGGCCGCCTTCAGGTCGTCTGCCAGCGAGGCGGGGCCGCCGCTGGCGTCGACGGCAACCGTCCTGGCCGGGGTGGGGGCGGCCTGCGGTGAGGCGGGCGCCGCGGGCGCAGCAGGCGCAGCCGGGGGCGGCGTGGACGAACCGTGCTGGGCCGACGCGAGGCCTGCGACGAGCAGGAGCGGGAACACCGCAAGGGCGAACCGGCGCCCACGACGAGGGCGTCTCACGGCGTTCCGCCCGAGGCCGCGAGGGCGTCGCGGATGGCCTGGACGATGGAGTCGAGCGGCGCGCCCGAGCCGCCCGCAACCAGCTTGCCGGAGTCGGACAACGAAAGCAGCTTGCCGTCCTCGGCGCGCAGACCGGCGGGGGTGATGCGCCAGAGGCCCTGCCGGAACCCCACGATGGGGGAGGCGTAGGACTGGTCGTAGGCGAACACCAGCACCTTCTCGCCGGTCTCGAACTGGGGCATGCCGCTCACGGTGAGGGCAGGTCCCCCGGGCGCCGTGCCGCCGAGGAAGGCGAGCTCGACCGGCTTCTGAGCCTTGCCGTCGGCGTCGACCGGCACGCCCGCCAGGGCCGTGTCGACGTTGAAGGTCACGTGCGTCCAGGGCGTGCCGCCGTCGTTGGTGACGCGGACCTCGGCGACGGTCCCTACGAACGCCAGGCTCGCCTTGGCGAGCATGGCCTGGGGCGTCATCTGGAGGTAGGTCGTCGCGCCGGCCGGGGCGCCGAGCAGCACCGCGGCGAGCGCCGCGCTCGCCAGACGGAGCGCGAGCGCGCCGGCGGGGCCGGGAGCGGCGAGCGGGAACCGGAAGCTCATGGCGTCCCTCCGCTTCCGGGCAAGGCATTGCCCGGCGTGGCGTCCGTCGTGCCCGTGCCCGTCGTGCCCGTGCCCGTCGTGCCTGTACCCGCCTCTGCGGGTGTGGTCGGCGGCTGGCGTCCCTCGCTCGTCTGGGCGAAGTCGTGGCCCCGAACGGACATGAACTCCGTCTGGACGTCGAGCTTCAGATAGCTCGCGCCCGCCGTGGGCTGCAGGTCGAACTGGAAGAGGCTGGCCTCGCCGTCGAGGGTGGTGCCGAGCGGCGCCAGCGCCACCTGGAGCTGCCCGCTGCCGGCCTGGTGCAGCAGCGCCAGCCCCTGGCGACTGGCACGTACGCTGCCCTGTACGAGCTCGAAGCGCTGCGGGTCCCACCGGATCTCCGTGCGCAGCCCCCGGAACCCCCTACCGTTGGTGAGCTGCGCGCGAAGCGTGATGCGGTGGTCGACCTGGGTGTCGGGTGCGTTGAGGGTCAAGCCGGGAGGGGGGAGCTCGGACACCGCGAGCGTGTACTTCTGGACGGTCTTCGAGAGGTTCGCGTCGGTGACCTGCAAGGTAAACGTATACCGACCGGTCTTGCTGGGCGTTCCGCGGAGCGTGCCGCCCTGCAGCTGGATTCCCGGTGGCAACGCTCCGTCGGCTAGCGCGAAGTCGTAGGGGCGCAAGCCGCCCACGGCCTGGACCGGCTCGTCGTAGGCCTGCCCGAGGTAGGCGGGGGGAAGTCCGGTACCGAGGATCCGGAGCGCCTCGCCCGGCGTGTTGAGGTCGCCCGTGCAGCCGCTCAGCAGCAGGGCGACCAGCAAAGCGGCGCCGAGCGCTCGCAACGCGCTTGCTCGCCGAACGGCGCGGTTGGCTCCATGGTGGCGTGGCGTGGCGATCCGCTCCTCTCCCGGTCCGGGCATCCGATGCTTGGGATTGTACCCACGCAGCCGGTGCCCGGCAATGGAGTGCTCACAGCAAGGGTGTCGGTGACGCTACTGACGTCCCTCGGGGGACGTGTAGCGCGCGGGGCGCGTGCTAACCTCCAAGGGACTACGAGGAAGCGCGTGGGGCCGTTCGCGGCCCCGCGCGGCAGCGCCGCGTCCCGGGGCCGGAGCGGCGTTCCTGATGTTCGAGGCCCCCGGGAGGGCGAGACCGTGAGCACATGCAACGACATGCGCCGCCCGGAGCGTGCCGCCATCGTGCTGCCGCGAGCCCGCCACCTTCACGTGGCGCTCGACGCGCGGCGGCGCTACCGTATCGAGGGTGAGCTGTTCGGCCTGCGCGGCCGTGTGATGTTCGGCGATCTTGCAACCGCGTACCGCCTGGCGACGCGGATGAACGACGTCCGCGAGGCGGGGCGCTACCCCGAGCTGGCGATCGCGGGAAGCGAGCTGTACGGCGCGGCCCTGCTTCACGAGCTCATGCACGCGGTGCTGCAGACGGCGTCCGACCGCTCCGGCCGGAACGTGGTCGAGGTCGCGTTGGACGGCTTGCGGGGTGCGCTCGGCGACGACGCCGTGGGCGGCATACAGCGGGCGTTCGTCGAACGCTTCCCGGCCCCCGCCGTCGCCGACGGCTGGGAAGACGGGGAGCGCTACCTTGCGGGCACGACCGAAGGGGCTTCCAACCGGCTGGTCGTGCTGGAGGAGGCGCTGCTGTTGTGGCTCGCCAACGCCAATCCGGCGCTGGAGCGCCTGCAGGAGCTCTTCGACGACGCCCCGTTGCGCCGCTCGTGCGCCTACGAGCGCGCGCTTCCGCTGCTGGAGGAGGGCCTGCGCGAGCACGGCCCGACGTGGGAGGGGGGCCTGTCGCTGATCGACCTGCTGTGGGCGCCCCAGCGCCGGAGCCCCACCTCGCTCGAGGGCCAGCTGAAGGTGGCCGAAGAGTTGTGGGGGAGCGTGCTGGGTGAGCGCTACGCCGGCCTGTTGGCGCGGCTGCTGCGTTCGGTCGACGCCCTCCGCGAGGAGCGGACCCGTGGCCCCGGCGGGCCCGGGCCGGCGCCGGTGCTCGACGCCGAGGCGCTGGCCGGCACCGGCGAGATCGAGGCGTTCAGCCCCGACAGCGACTGGATGCCCCGCGTGGTGCTGGTCGCCAAGAGCACCTACGTGTGGCTCGCCCAGCTCGAGCGTCGCTTCGGCCGTGAGGTGCGCCGCCTGGACCAAATCCCCGACGAGGCTCTGGACGAGCTGGCGGATCGCGGCTTCAACGGGCTGTGGCTGATCGGCTTGTGGGAGCGCAGCGAAGCGTCACGCCGCATCAAACAGCGGCGCGGCCAGGCCGACGCGCTCGCCAGCGCCTACGCCCTGTACGACTACGTGGTGGCCGACGACCTCGGGGGCGAGCCGGCGCTGCGCGAGCTCGAGCGGCGGGCCGCCCGCCGCGGC
>Ga0102962_1000194_pt1 | contig 35042 bp, 30 predicted proteins | sample SalPonF2_C_D2_MG_FD_84519 | JGI IMG/M metagenome (GOLD analysis project Ga0102962, IMG submission 84519) | Salt pond soil microbial communities from South San Francisco under conditions of wetland restoration - Salt Pond MetaG SF2_C_D2_MG ...
GATGAGGTGCTGCTGCACGTCGTCGGCCAGCGTCATGGAGAAGCTGAACTGCGTCTCGCGCAGGATCTGCCCGGCGATGTCGTCCGCCGTCTTGCGCGCCTTCTCGGTCAGGGCCTGTCCCTGCGCGCCGGAGCCGTTCTCCTGGATGGCGAGGTTGATGTAGTTGGGGTCGAGCGGCTTGCCGAACACCCAGGTCTCGATGCCCGATGCGCTCGCCACCGGCGCGCTGTTGGCGTGGATGGACACGAACAGGTTGCGCTCGGGCGTCTCGAACGCCGAGCGCTGCGCCAGCGTCAGGAAGGTGTCGTTGTCGCGCGTCATGATGACCTTCACGTCGTTGTTCTCGAGGATCTTCTTGAGCTTGAGCGCGACGTCGAGCACGACGGTCTTCTCGACCGACCACTGCGACGAGGTGCCGGGGTCCATGCCGCCGTGGCCGGGGTCGATCACCACCACCTGCGGCTGCGGCTTGGGTGCGGCCAGCGCCTGGGGGGCGCTGGGGTCGTTCGACAGCAGCTTGGCGATGGGCTGGCCCGTCAACGAGGGCGCGAAGTCGACGTAGAGCGTCTTGGTGTCGCCCTTGTCGAGCGTGCCGACGTTGAAGCCCTTGCCCTCGGGATCGATGGCATAGCGCGTGTGTACGACCAGCGAGGCACGCCCCGCGCTCTGCGTGACGTCGACCTCGCTCAGGTTCGGGTCGCTCATCTGGGTGCTCTGGGCCTTGGCGTGGGCGTCGGGGAAGCGGATGACCAGCGCCTTGCCGTCGGCGGCCACGGTGTAGTCGGCCGCGGACGGGATGTCGACGGCGACCCGCGACACCCCGTTCGACAGGCCGGTGCGGGGCTCTCCCAGGGTGTAGCCGAGCTGGTCGGCCGTCTCGACGGTGATGACGTGCTTGTCGCCGTTCCACGGGCTGATGCCGCCGAAGGCGGCCACCGTCGGCGTGATCGGGACGTAGGCCGTTCCGTCCACCAGGATGGCCAGGGGGCTGGGCACGCTGCGGCCGCCCACCACCAGCCCGCCGTCGTGCTTGACCAGCCCCTGGGCGATGTCGCCGGTGGCCCGGAACACGGCCCTGGTGGAGCCGTCGGAGAACGTCAGCGTCTTGGCGTCGGCGTCGTACTTCACGTCGAGGTTCATGGCCTTCGCCAACGGCGCGGCCTTCGCGAAGGCGTCGACGTTGTCGCCCTGGTCGAGGAAGTAATAGGGACCGGCGGCGTCGAGTAGGGCGCCGTTGACCGCGAGGTAGTTGACCTTCTGCTGGCCGCAGGCCAGACCTGCCATCGCGGCCGCCAGTGCCAGGAGGACCGTGAGGAAGGGACGATTCACTCTACGGTCGAGTCTAGCACGGCATTCCGCCGGGGTTGGGGGGAAATTCACGCCAGGGGCGGTATTTCTCGGCGCCGGGCGTGAGAAACGTGAAGGCGGCCTGACCCGCCTCAGGGCCGAGAATTCCCGTCGGCGACGGAAGGATCGGCCTCGCGTGAGCCGGCGTTCGTCGCGTCGGACCCCTCCGGGACCGGTGTGGGGCGCTCCGGTGCGCGCTCGAGGTCGCGCAGGCGCTGCTGCAGCGCCTCCTCGCCCACCAGTTCCGCCGCGCGGTCCTCGACCTCGCCGTAGAGCTGCTCGAAGGCGCCCCGCAGGCGGCTCAGCAGCTCACCGGTCTGCGTGAAGTGCCGCGCAACTTCCGCCTGGTACTGGTCGTACTCGCGCCTCAGCCGCCGGATCCGCTGTTCGGTATCGCTCCCGCGCCTGAGGAGCGCGGTGATCCCGCTGCCCACCAGGATCCCTGCGACGAAGCTGCCGGCCAGCCAGAGTCCGACATTCATGACGACCTCCGGAGCCAGCATAGCAGCCGCCCTGGGCGGCGCACCAGGAAGATGCGCGTCCCGGACGCCCGTCGAGGCCGGTACACTGGCGGGAGCATGACGGGCCCTGAAGACGGTGGCGGCGGCGGACCGGGTGGCGCGAGAGCGCGCGATCCCGCGTCGCGTCGCGTCTACCTGCGCTCCCTGCCCGACGCGCTCGTGCCGGGCCGGCACTCCATCGGCGCGCGCCGCCGCACGGCTCAGCTCCAGCGCTTCTTGCAGCCGCTGGAACGCGTCGCCCGGGAGGCGCTGCCGATCGAGGGGAAGGTCCAGTTGCTGGTGGCCGCCACACGGGACTGGCGGCGGCTGTCGAGCTACCCCTACGGCCTGCCGTTCGCGCGCACCACCCCGGAGATGGTGAGCCTGGTGGTCGCCGCCGATTACCCGCCGCGGCTGACCGCACGCTTCGACGAACTGCTGCTGCGCGCGAGCAGGAGCGGCGTGCGCGCCCCCGGTGACATCCGGGAGTTCCTCGACCTGCTGCTCGGGCACGAGTGGGGGCATGCCGCGGCCAACCGCGCGGGGCTGCGCACGCGCGTCAAGTGGTTCGACGAGCTGATGGCCACCTACCTGTTCGCCCAGGCGCTGCGGGCGGCCGGCGCCGACGGCACGCTGGCGCGGCTGGCGGCCTGGGCCGAGCTTCAGACGGCGGCCACCGCCGAAGAGCGCAGCGCCCTCGACGGCTTCGAGTACCCGCGCGGCAAGATGCCGTTCGCGCGCATGCTGTGGTACCAGGGGGTCTTCACCGAGCGCGCCGTCGCGCTCTCGGCCGAACGCGGCTGGGACTTCCCGCGCGCGCTGACCGGTCGGCTTCCGGCCGCCGACCGTGGCGAGCTGGCGCGGGCGCTGGTCGAGGTGGAGCCGGGTTTCAAGCCCTGGTTCGTGGTGTTCGCGCCGGAAGACGACGATCTCCGCGTCGGCGGCGCGCCCGAAGCGGGGGAGCGCGCCTGACGCCGAGCGCCGCTCCGTGCCCGTCGCCGGGCGCCGGCCGCGGGGGGCCCGGGCGTCAGGCCAGCGCCTCGGCGTCGCTCTGCAGCCGCTGTTCCACGCGCTCCAGCTCCTCCCGCTCGCTCTCACCGCTCTGCTCGATCCAGCCGTGCGCCCGCGTCAGCTCGGCTTTCGCCCGCGCGCGGTCGCCGCGTGCCAGCGCCGCGTTGACGTAGGCGAGCGCGCCCTCGGCGAGCAGGGCCGCCCCCAGGTCGAGGCCCAGCAGGCGCTCGTAGAGGTCGTCGGTGCGCTCGGCATCGCCCCGGGCCGCCGCCTGCTCGGCGGCCGTGAGGTAGTGGCCGTAGGCGGCGTCCGGGGACCCTCCCCGCTCGAAATGCTCGGCGATCAGCTCCGAGAAGGTCAGGGGGGCGTGGCTCTCGAGCCAGGTGGCGATGCGCAGGTGCAGCAGCGGGCGGTCGGAGAAGGGGATCATGCGCAGCACGGCCTGGCGCAGCAGCTCGCTCTGGAAGCGGTACTCGATGTCCTCCGGGATGCTCGAGTGGGCCTCGCGGACCAGCAGGTCCTGGTCGACGAGGGCGCGCACCAGATCCTGCTGGCCGGCCGCCAGCTCCAGCAACAGCCCTTCCCAGGTGGCCTCGCCGGTGAGGGCGGCCTGCGCCAGCAGCAACCGCGCGGGCACCTCCACCATGTCCAGGCGCGACTGCAGCAGCGAGGCCAGCGATCCCGAGAACGACCCGCTCTGCGTCAGCGAAAGCGCCCGTCCCAGCTCGAGCACGTAGGCCGGCACCCCTCCCACCTGCCGCACCAGCGCCTCGCTGACCGTGCGCATCTCGGGGCTCGCGAGCTCGTCGAGGAGCGCCAGGCTCTCGTGGAAGTCCAGCGGCCCGAGCGCGACGCTCTCGCTGGCGTCGGGCAGGGTCTCCCAACGGCTGGTGCGCAGCAGCAGGATGGGCGCGTCGGCGCTGGGCAGCAGGGCCAGGAACTCCAGCAGCGTCTCGTCGCGCGGTTCGTTGTCGACGGCGACCACCAGGGCTTCCCGGCCGCCGCCCGTGCGGGCCAGCGCGACCAGCAGGTCGCGCCACGCGAGGTTGGTGCGGTCGACATTGCGCCGGTCGAGACGGGTCCAGGGCTTGGTGCTGATGAGGTCGAGGCTGCCGAGGATCGCCTGGTGCCAGCGCGGCTCGCCGGGGAGCAAGCGCTGCAGCACCTCCTGCACGCGCCGCTCACGGGCGCGCGCGTCCTCCTCGACGTCGGTCCCGAAGAGCTGGGGCTCGAGGGCCGTCCACGAGAACTCCTCGGTGGGATGCACCTCGATCCAGAGACTGCCGAGCGGGTTGCTCACCGACTTCAGGAACTCGCTGAGCAGGCGCGTCTTGCCGCGCCCGGCCTCGCCCACCAGCCACAGCTCGCGCGCCTTGCCCTCGCCCGCCGTCCGCTCGTACGCCGCCCGCAGGGCCCCGAGCTCCGCGGCCCGACCGATGAAGCGGATGTCGGCGTACGGGTCGGACCCGCGCGGCTGCACGGTCGACACCAGGCGGTGGGCTCGGCGGACCGCCGGGAAGCCGGGCAGCTGCAGGGGCCCGGTCTCCTCGAAGGCCAGCCGGTTGCGCGTCGTCTCGAAGGTCTCGTCTCCGACCCACACCTCGCCGGGCGTGGCGGCTTCCTCCAGCCGGGCGGCCAGGTTGACGGCGCTGCCCATCACCGTGTAGCTGCGGACGCGACCGGAGCCCACCGCGCCGGCGATGACCACGCCGGTGTTGACGCCGGCCCTGCCCTCGAGCCGGATGCCGCGGCCGCGGCCGATCGAGCGGATCGCCTCGAGGCTCGAGGCCGCCGCCAGCACGGCCCGGTTGGCATCGTCGGGGTGGGAGTGGGGTGCGCCGAACAGCGCGATGAGCCCGTCGCCGCGGAAGGCGTCGACGTGGCCGTCGTACTCCTCGATGATGCCGGCGACCACGGTCAGCACCTCGTCCGCCAGGTCGCGCAGCTCCTCGGGGTCGAGGCCGTGCGTGAGGCTGCTGAAGCCCGCGAGGTCGACGAAGACGACGCTCACGCGGCGGCGTTCGCGCGCCGTGAGCTGGCGCTCCAGGCGGCTGCCGCACATGCCGCAGAAGCGCATGCCGGACGGGTTGCGGGTGCCGCATGTGGAGCAGACCATGAACACTACGAGTATACGGACCCGTGTCAGGCCACCATGTCCCCGCGCGCCATGCCGGCGCCACGGCCCCGCCTGAGCGCGCCGCCTACTTGCCGAAGAGGGGGGCCGGGTCGATGAAGGCCGAGGTGCCGCCCTTGTCCGTGCGCGCGTAGAAGGGGAGCAGGTCGTTGCTGAGCGTGCCGCCCCCCAGGTAGCCGAGCACCTGGCCCTGGTCGACGCCGTCGTAGAGCTTCACCACCGGCGCGCGCAGGTTGGTGTACACGGTCGTGAGGCCGCCCCCGTGCTGCACGGCGACCATGTAGCCGAAGTTGGCGCCGAGGTAGGAGATGGCGACCACCTTGCCGGCCTGCACCGAGCGCACGGCGGCGTTGGGAACTGCCGCCTTGATGGCGATGTAGGAGTTGTTGCCCTCACCGAACCGGCTCACGATCTTGCCCTTCTCGAGCGGAAGCACGAATCCGGTCGGCAGGGGTTTCGACGGCGCCGTGAGCGCGTCGAGTCGCGCGCGGGCGGCGTCGGCCTGCTGCTGGTACTTGAGCTGTTTGGCCCGGTCGCGCGCGTAGCTGGCCGCGGCGGCGCGCGCCTCCTGCTCCTGCTTCTTGAGGTGGGCGATCTCCGCATCGAGCTGCTGGTTCAGGTCCTGGAGGTTGGTCGCGATCTGGTTCTGCTCCTGGAGCAGGGCCTGCTTCTGCGCCAGCTGCCCCTCCTTGGTCTTCTGGAGATCGGCGATGACGGCCTCGAGCTGCTTGCGCTTGGCCTCCCGGTCGGCGGCGTTCTTCTCGATCTCGGCCTGCTTGGCCTTGAGCGCGGCCATCTGCTCGGCGAGCCGGCTCTGCGCGTCCTTGAGCTGCCCCAGTACCGTGTCGAGGCGGTTGATGACGTCCACGTCCTGCTTGGAAAGCAGCGACAGGTAGTAGTTGTTGACCTGGAACTGGTGCAGGGATCGGCTCTTGGCCAGGCTGTTGGCGTAGCGCGCCACCCTCTCCTGGTAGAGGTTGAGCAGCAGCGCCTTGACCCTCTCCTTGAGCGCATCGAGTTGCTTGCTGAGGTCGGCGACCTTGGCCTCGGTCTGGGCGCGCTGGTCCTGGAGCGTCCCGAGCTGCTGCTGCAGCTTGGCCTGCTGCGCGCGCAGGTCGCTGAGCTCCTTGTTGACGGCGTCGCGCTGCCGGATCTTCGCCTGCAGTTCTTGCGCGGTGGCACCCAGCCTGGCGGTGATGTCCTGGATCTCCTGCTTGCGCGCGTCGAGCTGGCTCTGTGCCTGCTGGATGTCGGACTCCAGGGTCTGCTTCTTGCTGCTGTCCACGGCCTGGGCGCGCGCCGGCACGGGCCCCAGCACGGTGCCGACCAGCATGACGAGGAGGAGCGCGCGCTTCAGCACGGCGGTAGTCTAGCAACCCCCCTGGGGCGCCGGATGATGACGGTCCGGGGGGAGCCTCATGAAGGTGGACGCGGGCACGGCGGGTCTAGGCGGGCTCGCGCAGGTGCTGCGACACGGAGATGGCGCTTCCCACGAGCCCCACCAGGACCGACAGCGCGGCGAGCAGTCCGGCGATCTGCCCCAGCGTGGCGGGGTCGTGGACGAACGGGATGAAGGCCAACTGGTCGGACAGGCGCAGCACGATGAACTGGTAGCCGGGGATGGTCAGGGCAAGCGTGACGACGGCGCTGATGAGGCCCAGCAGGAAGCCCTCGATCAGGAACGGGGAGCGGATGAAGCCGCGCTTCGCGCCGACCAGCCGCATGACCTCGATCTCCTGACGCCGTGCCGCGATGGCCGCTCGGATCGAGTTGACGATGGCGAACAGCGCCGCCGACAGCAGCACCACGATGAGGATCGACCCGCCGACCCGCAGGGCGTCGTTGATCGCAAGGAAGGTCTGCACGGCGTTGGAGCCGTCCTCGATGTGGTTCACGCCCGGCAACTGCGCCAGCTTGGTGCGTACCACCGGCGTCTGGGCCGGGTCGAGCAGGCGGATCTCGAGGGTGTTGGGAAGCGGGTTGCTGATCAGCGCGGCCGCCTGGTTCAGCGACGGCAACGACTGGACCATGTTCGCCAGCGCCTGCTTCTTGGACACGAAGTCGACGCTGGCCACCTCCGGCCAGCTCCGGACGGTGTCCATGAGCTGCGGCACCGGAGCGCCGTCGTCGAGGAAGGCCGAGATCTGCAGCTCGCTCTGCAGGTTCTGGAGCACCGCGTTGAGGTTCACGCTCACCAGACTGAACGCCGCCAGGATGGTGAGCGACAGGGTCATGGTGGTGATGGTGGAAACGCTCGCCACCCAGTTGCCGCGGATGGCGCGCATGGCCTGAGCGATGGCGTAACTCATCGCGCGGTCACGGCCCGATGGCGTCGGTGCTCCGGGGGCGCACGGCGAAGAGGGTCGGGCGGCCTCGGCGTGGAGACGGTGGGCGAGACCGGGTGCTTCACGTCAGCACTATAACCAAGCCTCGTGCGCCCGGAGATGAAGCGCCCGGGCCGCACGTTCACCTTCCCGGACGACCGGATCAGGCGTGAAGGCAGGCGGCGATGACGGCGTCGGTGAAGGCCTCGGTGGAGGCGTCGCCGCCGAGGTCGGCGGTGCGCGGTCCGCTCTCGAGCACACGGTCCACGGCGCGGTCGATGCGCGCCGCCGCGTCGCGCTCGCCGAGGTGTTCCAGCATCAGGACCGCGGTGAGCATGGTGGCCGTCGGGTTGGCGGCGCCCCGGCCGGCGATGTCGGGCGCGCTGCCGTGCACCGGCTCGAAGATCGCGTGGTGGTCCCCGAGGTTGGCGCTCGGCGCCACGCCCAGGCCGCCGACGAGGCCGGCCATGAGGTCGGACAGGATGTCGCCGAAGAGGTTGGTCGAGACGAGCACGTCGAAGCTCTCCGGGTCGCGCACGAGCTTCATGGCTGCGGCGTCGACGATGATGTCGACGCTCTCGACGTCGGGGTACTGCTCGGCCACCTCCAGCGCGGTCTGCAGGAAGAGGCCCGAGGTGACGGGCAGGACGTTGGCCTTGTGCACGATGGCCACCTTCCCCCGGCGCAGCCGAGCCTGCTGCATCGCCACGTGGGCGATGCGCTCGCACGCGCGCTTGGACACCATGGCGTCGGCGATCGCGATGTCGCCGTAGCGGCGCTCGTTCTCGACGTAGAGGCCCTCGGTGTTCTCGCGCACCATCAGCATATCGATGCCCGGCAGGCTCCCCGGCAGGGGGCGGGTCTTGGCGGGACGCAGGTTGGCGAAGAGGTCCAGCTCGCGGCGCATGCTGCGGATGGCGCCCTTGTGGCCCTCGACCTTGCGCTTGGGACTGGTGAAGGCGCCGGCGAGGGTGGCGTCGGCGGCGCGCACCTTCTCCAGGGTCTCGGCCGGCACGCTGGTGCCGCGCTTCTCGAAGGTGGCCCAGCCCGCTTCGGCCTCGACGAAGGTGAGCGGCACACCGCTCGCCTCCAGCAGGCGACGGGTGGCGGGCACGACCTCCTGGCCGATGCCGTCCCCGGGGATGAGACAGATGGTGTGCATCGTCGGCTCCTTCGACTCGTGGTGTGCGGGTCCGCTGTCGGCCCGGCCGGCGACGGCGATCCGGGCGTCCTGAGCGGGAGCGGAGCGGGCTGTGCCCGCGGCGGGTTCAAGCTACCACGCCCCTTGTGGGGGACGGCGCTCCTGGGCGGCATACCGACTGGCTGGTCCGTCCGAGCGGCGGTGGTTAGAATGGCGGCGTTCGGGAGAGTCCCCACGGGAGACGCCCAGGCATGGGGCGGCCCGCCGCGATGCGGCGCGGGCTCCACCCTGGCGGGGATGCGCAAAAATCGCTATGGGAACGCGCATCAGGGTCCGTACGGTATGGGAGGCGACGCCGTGAGCGCGTTGCACGGAGACATCGAGGAAGGGGTGCTGGCGAACCTGCTTCAGTACCTTGCGCTCAGTCAGGCCAGCGGTTGTCTGTCCCTGCGCCATCCGGCTCGGGCGAGAGGAGACGTCTACCTGGAGGGTGGACGCGTGGTGTACGTGGACGCAGATCCCCATTTCGACGTGGCCGGGCTCACGGAGTTGATGCGCTGGCAGCGCGGGACCTTCCGTTTCCGCCCCGGCGTGGATGCGCCGCGCCGCACCCTCACCGACTCCACCGAGCGCCTGCTGCTCGAGGCCAGCCACCGCTGCGACACCGAACCGACGGGATCGTCGAGCGCACCCCTCGACGGGCCGACGGTCCTGGTTCCCCACGCTTCGCCGGTCGACGGCCACACCCTGGTGTCGCTCTCGGCGCTACACGTGTGGCGCGCGCTCGACGGCGCGATCAGCCTGGCCGACCTGGCCGAGGCGTCGGGCCTTCCGCTCCACGTCGTCGTGGGCGGGGCGGACGAGCTGGTCCGCCGCGGCCTGGCGGCGCCCGCCGACCAGGTGCTGGTCGATCGCGCCTTCGTCGAGGAGCTGACGCGCGAAGCGGTGGACATCCTCGGTCCGGTGGCCGAGATCCTGGTCGAGGACGCCGTGTTCGACCTCGGCCTGGAACACGGTCCGCTCGCGCTGACCGCCCTCGACGACCTCGTCACGGCCGTCGCGATGCAGTTCCGGCGGAGCGACTGGCAGCTCGATTTCCTGCAACGCATCGAACGCATTCGTCACGACTACGGCCTGAGCGCCTGATCCGGTACCGGGAGGTCCCATGAAGTACATCGTCGAGGTGCGCGAGCCCGTCCCGAGCAACCTGGACGAGATCGCCGGCAAGGTGGCCGCGTCCTTCCACATCAGCGACGACAAGGCGTTGGCCCTGCTCAGGCGTGCGCCGGGCGCGGTCACGCGCGCCGTGAGCGAGCGCGAGGCGGACGTCGTGGCGGGAATCTTCGAGCGGGCGGGCCTGAGTGTCGTCAAGCGCCCCGCCGAGGCGACGCCGGCGGCGCCCCCGCCGGGCCCGCCGGCGGGCGAGCCCGACGCGGATGCGCCCCCGTCGGCGGGGGCGGAAACGTACGGTGCACAGCAACCCGCACCGGAACCGGAGGAGCCGCCGGCCGAGCGGGCGGCCGGGCTCGACGCCGCTCAAGACGTCGGTGCGGAGCGGGGCGAGCCCGCTGAGCCCGGCTACGGTGAGCCCAGCTACGGCGGGCCCGGCTACGGTGAGCCTGGCGCCGGCGAGGACTTGCCGGGCGCGCCGACGTCCGGCGAGAGCGCGGCGGAGACCACGGCGCACGAGGACGACGTCTGGAACCGGCCGCTCGACGCCGGCCCGGAGGAGCCCGTCGACGCCTTCTCGCGGCGCGAGGGACTGGACGAGGGCGACCTGGGATGGGGCGCCGCCGCGCCCTCCGAGGCGCCGGACGAGGTCGGGGGTCGGGCTGTTCGGGACGAGGTCGTCGCGGACCAAGCGGCCGGCGACGAGGCCATCGAGCTCGAGGACGACGTGCGCGCCGACGCGCCGGTCGCCCCGGAGGCCGGAGCGGAGGCGCCGGCCGAGGACGGGCCGGGCTCGCGCGCTCGACAGCGCTGGGCCGAAGAGGCCGGGGCCGCCGCAGCCGAGGGGGCTGCAGACGCCGGAGCGGGCGCCGTGAGCGCACGCGACGCGGACGTGGGACGGCGGTCGCAGACCCCCGAGACGATGCGGAGTTCGCGCACGCCCGAAACGGTGCGTCGCTCGCAGACGCCGGAGACGGTGCGCAGCACGCTGACCCGGATGCCGGCGACGCTGGAGCGCGGCGGCCTGAGGCGCCGGGTGGCGCTGAGCAGCATCCTTCCCGCCCTCCTCACGCTGGTGGTGATGGGCGTGGCCATGCTCGTCACCACGATCCCGTTGCTGCGCGCGCAGCAGGCGGCTCGGGCGGCCGACGCGGCGCATGCCGAGGCGAGCACCCTGGAAGCGCTCACCGGCGGGATGCCGCTCGACTCGCAGACGCTCCAGACCGCCCTGGTCGATCTTTCGCGGCGCTCGCAAGCGGTGCTGGGAGGCGGTGGCGTGCGGCTGATGGTCGTCACCGACGCCACGGGCGCGCCGCTGGCGGGCTGGTACGGGCCCGCCACCACGCCCGCGGCGATGCCGCCCGACGTGCGCCAGCAGGTGGGCGGCGAGGCGCTCGCCGCCGTGGCCGGGCAGGGCCAGGGTGGCGGGGGCCTGACGCAGGGCCTGCAGGCGACCTGGAAGGCGACGCTCGCGATGCTGGGCCTGGGCAGCGCGGGCGACGTGTACGGCGCGGCGCCGGTGATGAGTGCCGGCCACGCCATCGGGGCCGTGGTGGTCGGCGTCCAACCGGTGAGTGCCAGCGCACCGGTGGGGAACGCCTTCCTGACGACCCTGCTGGTCGGGCTGGTCCCTCTGCTGATCGCGATCCTGGTGGCCATGGCGCTGACGCGCGGCCTGCGCTCGCAGGTGAGCTACCTGCTCGGTGCCGCCGACCGCATCAGCCGCGGCGACCTCGAGGAGCCCGTCGGGCTCGACAGCAACGACGAGCTGGGGCAGCTCGCGCGCGCCATCGAGCGCATGCGGGTGAGCCTGCAGGAGGGCATGGAGCGCCTGCGCAACCGGCGCTGATTCGCGACGGGGGCGGCGAGACGAGCGCCCGCCCTGCTCGACGGAAAGGCGCCGCCGCTCGGGTTCGCGTCCGAGCGGCGGCGCCGTGAGGGAGCGGGCTCGCGAGGATCAGGGCATCGGGTGGGTGCGCGCCAACGCCTGCACCTCGTCGCGCAGCCCCTCGGGCCGCTCGCTGCGCAGCGCCCGGTCGATGAGGTCGGCGACGGCGCCCATCTCCTGCGGCGTGAAGCCGCGGGTGGCCAGCGCCGGCGTGCCGATGCGGACCCCCGACGTGACCCAGGGCTTCTCCGGATCGAACGGGATCATGCTCTTCGAGACGGTGATGCCGGCGGCACCCAGGCGCTTGCTGGCGGTGTTGCCCGTCATCTCCAGAGGGCGCAGGTCGACGACGAAGAGGTGGTTGTCGGTGCCTCCGGACACGATGCGCAGCCCGCGCGAGGACAGCGCTTCCGCCAGGGCGTGGGCATCGTCGAGGACGGTCTGGATATAGTCCTTGAAGGGCGGCCGCATCGCCTCGAAGAATGCCACCGCCTTGCCCGCGATGACGTGCTCGAGCGGCCCGCCCTGGGTGCCGGGGAAGATCATGCGGTCGAGCTTCTTGCCGATCTCCTCGTCGTTGCCGAACAGGATGCCGCTGCGCGGGCCGCGCAGCGTCTTGTGGGTGGTGCTGGTCACGATGTGGGCGTGCTCCACCGGGCTCGGGTGGTGGCCGGTGGCGACGAGCCCCGCGATGTGGGCGATGTCGGCCATCAGGTAGGCGCCCACCTCGTCGGCGATCGCGCGGAAGCGCGCGAAGTCGAGCACGCGGCTGTAGGCGCTGGCGCCGGCGATGATCAGCCGCGGACGGTGCTCCAGCGCCAGCTCGCGCACGCGGTCGTAGTCGATGCGCTCGGTGTCGGGATCGACCGGGTAGCCCACCACCTCGTAGTTGCGGCCGGAGAAGTTGACGGGCGAGCCGTGCGTGAGGTGCCCACCGTGCGCCAGGTCCATGCCCAGCACGGTGTCGCCGGGATCGAGCAGCGCGAAGTAGACGGCCAGGTTCGCCGACGAGCCGGAGTGCGGCTGGACGTTCGCCCAGCGGCAACCGAACAGCGCCTTCAGCCGATCGATCGCGAGGCGCTCGACCTCGTCGACGACCTCGCAGCCGCCGTAGTAGCGCTTGCCGGGGTAGCCCTCCGCGTACTTGTTGGTGAGGACCGACCCCACGGCCTCCATCACCTCACGCGAGGTGAAGTTCTCGGAGGCGATGAGCTCGAGCCCGTCACGCTGCCGCTCGAACTCGCGGTCGATGAGGGCGAAGAGCTCCTCGTCCCGTGCCGAAGCGCCGTCGGTGACCTGCTGGCTCGTCATGTGCGGAGTATACCAGCGACCCGCGGAGGGTCCCGGCGTGGGCCCGCGCCCGCGCGGAGCCGCCCGCTACAGGTCCGTGTCGTCGCCCGCGGGGGGCTCGGTGGCCTGCGCGGCCGTCCCCCATTCGTCGCGGCGCGCCACGTCGAGCTTGTAGCTGCGGTAGGCCTTCGCGCGGTACTCCCGGGCTTCGTCCTCGTCGGGCCGGTCGGGCGCCTCGATGCCGGTTCGGCGCTCGATCTCCTCGAGCGTCATGCGTTCGAAGTCCTCGAAGCTGAGCTGTTCCACGCTGCACCTCCCTGCCCCGCCCAGGCTAGCAGCGCCGGCGCCGTCGTCCCGTCGGCCGGCCGCCGCTCACGTCGACGGGTGCATCCGGCGGTGGCCGGCCATGCGGGACGTCGGCGCCGCGCTCAGCAGCGTGGAGAAGGCCTCGCCGAAGCGGCGGATATCGTCCCAGTCGGTGAACTCGACGTTTCCCCGGAGGTCGGCGTCGATGGCGGCCCTGCGCGCCATGGCGCGCACGAAACGTGCCTTGAAGAACCCGTAGCGGTCGAAGCGGAGCGCTCCGGCCGCGCTGGTCGCGAGGTCGGGCTTCCAGCCGGTGCGGCCCAGGAAGTCCCGCAGGTAGCCGTCGGCCTCGGCGCGCTGCAGCGGGTCGCTGCCGGCGGCGCACAGGCAGACCGACAGGAAGGCGCTCGGGAGGTGCTCGAGCACACGGCGGTGGGCACGGACCGCGCGCAGGAGGGCGAGGGGGTGCCGTCCGCGGTGCACGCTGGCGGCGACGATCACTGCGTCCGCGCCGCTGGCGCCGGGGAACGGGCTGGAGGGAGCGAGGCGCACCTCGTGGCCGTCGACCCGCAGCGTCTCGGCCAGGCGCTCCGCGATGTGCTGCGTGTGGCCCTCCCGAGAGGCGTGCACGATCAGCACCTTGGCCATGCTGCTCCTCTCGCCCGAGCCCTTCCACCACCCCGGAGCGGTTTCGCCATCAGCCTGCCCTTCGCCCCGCCCTGACGCCAGAGGCGCATGTCCCTTGCGGTGCGCAGGACGTTCGCGGCGTGGTCGCGAGGTCGGTGTCCGCCGTCCCCGGACGCGTGCCCGCGCTCAGGGGGCGCCGTCTGCGCGTCCGGGCGACGGCAGCAGCTTGTCGAGCGCGCCCTCGAGCGTGCCCCATCGAAAGGTGAAGCCCTGCGCAGACAGGCGCGACGGCACCACGCGCGCGCTCTGCAGGAGCGCGCCGTCGGCCAGGCGGCCGAGCGCGAGGCGCAGGGCCCAGGCGGGCGCCGGGAACCAGAAGGGTCGGTGGAGCCGGCGGGCCGCCGCCCTGCCCAGGTCGCGCTGTCGCACCGGTTCCGGCGCGACGGCGTTGTAGGTGCCGTCGCACGAGTGGTCCTCGATGGCGTGCAGGTAGACGCGCGCCAGGTCGTCGGCGTCGATCCAAGAGAGCCACTGCGTGCCCGGGCCCAGAGGCCCGCCGAAGCCCAACCGGATCGGCATGAGGAGACGCTGCCAGGCGGATGCGTCCTCGGCCAGCACCACCCCCGTGCGCAGCACGCACAGGCGGGAGCGAGCGGCGGCCGGGGCGGCGGCCGCCTCGGTGGCGCTCGCGACCGGGGCGAGCACGAAGTCCTCGTCGGGTCCGGCCTCCTCGTCCAGCACGTCGTCGCCGCGCTGTCCGTAGTACCCGGTCGCGGACGCCTGCACCATCACCTCGGGCGGCCTGCGGCAGCGCTGGAGCGCGGTGACCAGGGTGGTGGCGCTGTCGACACGGCTCGTCAGCAGGCGGTCCAGGTGCGCCGGCCCCAGGCGCCCGGCCGCGAGCGACGAACCCGCCAGGTTCACGAGCGCGGCCGCCCCCTCCAGGGTCGAGGTGAGCCGCGACAGCGCCTCCTCGTCGCCGCTGCGGGCCGCGTCGGGCTGCCAGCTGGCCGGCGACGCGCCGTTCGGTTCGGTGCCGGTGACCCGGCGCGTGAGCACGGTGACGTCGAAGCGTTGGCGAGCTGCAGCGACCAGGTGGTGGCCGACCACGCCGGAGGCGCCGGCGATGACGATACGAGGGCGGGCCATGCCCTCACGCTAGCAGGGGGAGGGCGCAGGCGACCGTGGCGCGAGCCGTCGAGGCGCCCGCTCCCGGCGGGCTCGGCGGACCGCCGCGGCCGGGGTCGGGACAAATGTCCCGGCTGCGTCGGAAGGGCAGATTCGCTATGCTGGCGCCCAGCAACCGTACGTTCGAGCACGAACCGCACCCGGGAGGTGTTGTGTGACAGACGACGAGCGAGCCGCTCCGGAGTCGAGGGAGACATCGGTCGACGGATCGTACAAGCCCTACGGCGCACTGCTGGTGACGATCGTCCTGGCGGCGGTCATCGTCGGGTCCTGGGCGCTGATGTACCTGCTGGCGCAGCTCCGGGGCTGAGGGCATGGACGAGCGCCAACATCAGGTCATCGCGCGTTGGGAACGACGCTGGCTCGTCACCGGCATCGTCATGCTGGTCGTCTTCGTCGTGTTGATCGTCTACTCCCTGATCACGCAGGGCGGTCACATCGTGCACGGCGGCGGCAAGTTGCCGCCCAGTGCCGCCCAGAACGTGCCGCTGTTCGCCACGCCGGGCGTGCGGGAGCTCTCCAACGGGGAGTACCAGGTCGGGGTGGTGGCGCGGGCGTTCGCCTTCAACCCCGCGGACATCGTTCTCCCGGTCGGCGCCAGGACGCGCTTCTACCTCACCAGCGTGGACGTGCTCCACGGCTACCTCATCCAGGGCACCGCCGTGAACATCGAGCTGATCCCCGGCCAGCTCGCCTACTTCGACTTCACCTTCGCCCACGCGGGGACCTTCCACGTGGTGTGCGACGAGTACTGTGGGATCAACCACCAGAACATGGTGGGCACCATCACCGTGTTGCCCGTGGCGGAGTACCGCCAACGGCAGGCGGCCGGCAACCTCCCGGGGCACGTCGCCCCCGCCGCGCCGGCCGGGAGCGCCGCCGCCGCTGCCCAGGCCGCGGCCCCGGTCGACGGCCAGCAGGTGTTCGACGCCAATTGTGCGGCCTGCCACCAGCAGAACGGCCAGGGCCATCCCGGGGCGTTCCCGCCGCTGGCGGGGCATGCCCCGAGCCTGTACCAGGCCGACCGCAGCTACCCCGTCGACGCGCTCCTCTACGGCCTGCAGGGCCCCATCACGGTCGCGGGCAAGGATTACAACAACGCCATGCCCGGCTGGTCGCAACTCTCCGACGCGCAACTCGCCGCCGTGGCGAACTACATGATGCACGCCTGGGGCAACGACGCCGCCCTGGGCGGGGGCTACCGGCCCTACACCGCCAACGATTTCGCGGACGCGCGCGGCCGTTCCATGAGCGCCGCAGACGTCCACGCACTGCGCGCCAAGCTGGGGTTGCCGTGAGCCGCGCCCCGCACGCCCCCCCGCGCTCGTCCGAAGGGAGCCCGGCATGGCGGTAGGCACCGTCTCCACCTCGACGACGACCGCCGCCCGCTGGCGGCCCGAGAAGCGCGTGACCGGCGCGTTCCTGATCACCGGCCTGATCGCCCTGCTGGTGGGGGCGTTGCTCGGCCCCTTCCAGGCCCTGAACTACGGCGACGTCAACCTGTACCGCTACCTGCCGTTCCTCAAGTCCTACTACCAGGGCCTGACGCTGCACGGCGTGCTGAACGTGCTGGTCTTCACGACCTTCTTCAACTGCGGCGTGCTGATCTACTTCCCCGCGCGCGAGCTCGACCTGCGGCCTTCGATGGGGTGGCTCTGGAGCTCCTACGCGGTGATGATGGCGGGTCTGGCGCTGGCTGCCGTCGCCATCCTCTCCAACAGCTCGACCGTGCTCTACACCTTCTACCCTCCGCTGCAGGGCACGTGGGGCTTCTACACCGGCCTGGCCCTGGTGATCGTGGGCAGCCTCATGGTCGCCTTCGAGGTGGTGCGCCTCCGGGCCCGCTGGCGGCGTGCCCATCCGGGCAGGGTGACGCCGATCGTGACCTACATGTCCGTCGCCACCATGCTGATGTGGGCGCTGGCCTCGCTCGGCATCGTGGTGGAGGTCGTGGTGTTCCTGATCCCCTGGTCGGCCGGGTGGATCAGCGGTGTCGACCCTGAGCTCGCCCGCACGCTGTTCTGGTTCACCGGCCACCCCATCGTGTACTTCTGGCTGCTTCCCGCCTATATCTCCTGGTACGCCTTCATCCCCAAGCAGGTGGGCGGCGAGCTGGTGTCCGACACGCTTGCCCGCCTGGCGTTCCTCATGTTCATGCTCTTCAGCACGCCGGTCGGCTTCCACCATCAGTTCACCGACCCCGGCATCTCCGGTGGGTGGAAGCTGGTGCAGAACATCCTCACGTTCTTCGTGGTGGTCCCCAGCCTGCTGACCGCCTTCACGGTGACGGCATCGATGGAGATCGGCGCGCGTCGCAGGGGTGGGCGCGGGATGCTCGGCTGGATCCGCAAGCTCCCCTGGAACGACGGCAGCTTCGTGGCGCAGGTCCTGGCCATGGTCTCCTTCATCTTCGGCGGCGCCGGCGGGATCGTGCTGGCCAGCTTCAACCTCAACGTGCTGGTCCACAACACCGCCTTCATCCCCGGCCACTTCCACATCACCGTCGGCACGGCGGTCACCCTCACGTTCTTCGGCATGACCTTCTGGCTCATCCCGCACCTCACCGGGCGCAGGCTGTTCTCGCCGCGTCTGGCGCTGTGGTCGGCCTGGACCTGGTTCGTGGGGATGATGCTGTTCGCCGTCGGCATGCACTGGGAGGGGTTGCTCGGCGTGCCCCGGCGCGCCTGGATCTCCAACATGAGCCCGGCGCTCCAGGGCATCTACAGTGACGCCCGGGTGCCTCAGGTGATCACGGCCGTGAGCGGGGTGATCCTGTTGCTGGCAGTCATCTTCTACTTCACCGTGCTCTTCGGGACCCTCTTCTCCGCGAAGCGCATCGAGGAGGACAGCGTCGCCATCCCCTTCCCGGACCGGGAGGCGTCCCACGGCGACCGCATGGTCCGGGCGCTCGACCGCTTCGGCCTGTGGTTCCTGCTCGCCGCCGCCATCGTGGCGGTGGCGTACCTGCCCACGCTGATCCACATGTTCACGGGGCAGCTCGGGCTCCCCGGCATCCGTCTGTGGTGAGCGGCTGAAGCAGCGCCCGAGCGGCCGACATGGGCGGCCCGCGGTCCGCAGGGGACGTTCGCCCGCTGCGCGCAGAAGACCGCCGGCGTCAGGCTGGGGGTGGAGGGGACGCGTTGGCGTCCTTCCTTCGGAGAGGAGGAGCCATGGCTCTTCTAAAGGACAGGGTCGCTCTGGTGACGGGAGCCGCGTCGGGCATCGGGCGCGCCGTCGCGGAGATCTATGCTCGCGAGGGGGCCAGGGTGCTGGTCTCCGACGTGGATGAACGAGGTGGCGCGCAGACGGTGGAGCGCATCCGCGCGGCCGGAGGCGAGGCGGCGTTCGCGGCCGCCGACGTCGCCGATCCGGCGGCCAACGAACGGTTGGTGGCGCAGGCGGTGGAGCGCTTCGGCGCGCTCCACGTGGCCTGCAACAACGCGGGCATCGGCGGGGCGCAGGCGCCTACCGCCGAGTATCCGATCGAGGACTGGCAGACCATCCTGGGGATCAACCTATCGGGCGCGTTCTACGGCATGCGCGCGCAGATCCCGGCCATGCTCGCGGCCGGCGGCGGTGCCATCGTCAACATGGCCTCGATCCTGGGTCAGGTGGGCTTCGCCAACTCGTCCGGATACGTGGCGGCCAAGCACGGCATGGTGGGGCTCACGAAGAACGCCGCGATGGAGTACGCCGCTGCAGGGGTGCGCGTCAACGCGGTGGGGCCCGGTTTCATCGAGACCCCCCTTCTCGCTGCCCTCAAGGAGGATCGAGCGGTGTACGACATGCTGGTGGGCCTCCACCCCATCGGGCGCCTCGGTACCCCGGAGGAGGTGGGGGAGCTGGTCGCCTTCCTGTCGAGCGACAAAGCATCGTTCATCACCGGCGCCTACATGCCGGTGGACGGCGGCTACCTGACGCGTTGACGGAGCGCTCCCGCCCCGCCGGAGCGCACGGCGTCGGGCCCCGGACGATGGCAGCCCGGGCCCGACGCCGCGCGTGTTGCAGGGGTCAGCCCTGGTCGCGCAAGGTGCGCCGCAGGATCTTGCCGGTGGCGTTCATGGGGAGCTCGCTGCGGAACTCGACGAGGCGCGGGTACTTGTACGCGGCCATCTGCTCCTTGCTCCAGGCGATGAGGTCGTCGGCGCTCAGGCTCTGCCCGTCGGCGAGTACCACGAACGCCTTGATCTCCTCGCCGTGCTCGTCGTGGGGCACGCCCACCACGGCCGCCAGCGAGACGGCGGGGTGGGTCATCAGGACCTCCTCCACCTCCCGCGGATAGACGTTGAAGCCGCCGCGCAGGATCATGTCCTTCAGGCGATCGACGACGCTGAAGTAGCCGTCGGCATCGACCACACCGATGTCGCCCGAGTGGAACCAGCCGCCGCGCATCGCCTCTGCGGTGGCGTCGGCGCGCTTGTAGTAGCCCTTCATGACGTTGTGGCCGCGGATGACGATCTCTCCCGCCTCGCCGACCGGAACGTCGCGGTCGTTCTCGTCCACGACGCGCATCTCACAGCCGAAGATGGGCTGCCCGATGGTGCCGGGACGACGCTCCCGGTCGGCGTGGTTGAAGCTCGCCACGGGGCTCGTCTCCGACAGCCCGTAGCCCTCCATGATGCCGATGCCGTAGACGTCCGCGAAGCGCCGCAGGATCTCCACGGGCAGGGCCGCGCCGCCGCTCAAGGCGAAGCCGAGGTGGCTGCGCAGCCGTTCCTTCTGGGCGTCGTCGAGCGAAGCGGCGGCGTTCAGCAGCGCCCAGTACATGGTGGGCACGCCCGCGAACACCGTGATGCGGTGCGCAAGCATGAGCTGGAGCGCCTGGGCGGGGTCGAAGCGGGGCAGCATGCTGACGGAGCCGCCGCCGTAGAACATGCTGTTCATGCCGACGGTCTGCCCGAAGGAGTGGAACAGCGGCAGCGCCATCAGGAAGGCGTGCTGCTCGGGCGGTAGCGCGGAGCTCCGGACCAGCCCGTTCGACTGGATGGCGTTCATCACCACGTTGAGCTGACTCAGCTCCGCGCCCTTGGGCTGCCCCGTGGTCCCCGAGGTGTAGAGGATGACCGCCGTGTCGAGCGCGCCGCCCGGGTGGATGTCGGTGAGCGGTTCCTGGCCGGCGAGGAGGGCGCCCAGCGTGGTGGCGCCGTCGACGGGGGAGGGCGCCTCGGGGTCGGACGTCATCACCACGAGGTGGCGGCAGACGGGGCTGTCCTCGAACGCCTGCGCCCCTTCGCGCGCCATGGGGAGCTCGGGGGTGCCCTCGAACACGAAATAGGCGGACGCGTCGCTGTCGCGCAGATGGTAGGCGATCTCGCGGGCCTTCAGGAGGACGTTGAGCGGCACCACCACGCAGCCGGCCTTGAGGATGCCGTAGTACACGACCGGGAAGAACGGCAGGTTGGGGCAGGAGAGCGCCACCTTCTCGCCGGGCTCGATGCCGCCGGCGCGCAGGAAGCCGGCCACCCGGTCGCTCATGGCGTCCAGGGTGCCGTAGTCGAGCGTGGTGTCGCCCATCCTCACGGCCACCCGTTCGGGGTAGTGGAGGGCGTGTTCGCGGACGAAGCGGCCGAGATTCAGCATGCTCTTCCTTCCCGAGGCCGAGTTGTGGTTGCCGTTCACGATAGCAGAGCGGCCGCCCCGCCCCGGCGTGCCCTGTACAGCGAGGGACACCCGCCGCGGACCCGTCCCGCCGAGGCCCTCACGGTCTCACCAGGTGGCGAGCAGCAGCAACGCGGCGGCGCGCTCGAGCTTGTTGACCGGGTTCGGGGTGAGCGTCACCAGGCCGTCGACGGCCTCGGCGATCTGCTCGAGGTCGGCGCGGGTGGCCCCCCCGCGCGCTTCGATCTCGACCTCGTCGAAGAAGGCGCTGCGCTCGGCGCCCGGGGCGCGGGCGGCGACCGCGTCGAAGCCGAGGTCGGCGATCGCCTCGTCGCCGCGGAGCACGCGGAACAGCGCGCGGGTGGTGTCGAGCTCCACGCGAGGCTCGAGCGCGCCGACGTCGACGAGCCCGGCGAGCCTCTCGACGATGGCGTCGGGCCAGCCGGCGTGGTCCCCCTCGCCCGCCATGGGGACCTCCAGCTCGTCGCGCTCGTGCAGAGCGCCGTCGAACGAGCCGGTCGCCTTGAGCCCCGCCCAGGACTTCCCGCCCAGGCGCCGCCGGCGCAGGGCCAGGCCGGCGCCGCGCAGGCTGCCGGCATCGTCGTCGAAGTAGCGGTCGTGAAGTTCCTGCACGCCCTGCGCCTCCACCTCGAAGGGGATCGGCGCCAGCGCTGCGCGCACCTCGCTGAGCGAGGGGACGTAGGCGTCCAGCACCGAGAACTTCAGCTCGCGCTCGAGCGGCATGTCCGAGTCTACTTCGGGGCGTCGGCCGCGGGCCGCCCGCCCACCGGGGCGGCGCGCGCACGGCGCCCACGGAGCGCCGGAATCTACCGTGCCCGACGTGTTGTTGCAAGAGGCACGCGGCCCTTCGGGCGGGTACCGACCGGTGGTATACTCGCCGAACCTAGGCAGCCGTGCCTGGCTTCATGGACCTCGTGCCCGTGTCACCGCGCGCATCAGCACGAAAGGAAGCCGATTCCGATGCCCAACATCCGCAACGTGGCCGTCCTCTCGCACAGCGGAGCGGGGAAGACGTCGCTCGTCGAGGCGATGCTCTACCGTGCTGGCGCGATCCAGAACCTCGGCAGGGTCGAGGACGGGGGTACGGTCTCCGACCATACCCCCGAGGAGAAGCGCCGCAAGATCTCCATCTACACCTCGATCCATCCCTACACCTGGAAGGGCGAGGCGTTCAACGTCCTGGACACGCCGGGCTACGCCGACTTCACCGGCGAGATCCGCGGCGCGCAGGCGGCGGCCGATGCCGCGCTGGTGGTGGTGTCGGCGGTCTCGGGCGTGGCGGTCGGGACCGAGCGGGTGTGGTCCTCCAGCGTCGAGCGCGAGCTGTCGAGCCTCTTCGTGATCAACAAGATGGACCGCGAGAACGCCGACTTCTTCCGCACCATGGCGGACATCGAGGCCAGCCTCCAGGGCAACATCGCCGCGATCCAGATCCCCATCGGCCAGGCCGAGGACTTCCGTGGCATCGTCGACCTGCTCACCATGAAGGCCTACGTCTGGCCCGAGGGCGAGCCGCAGGAGGTGCCGGTCCCCGACGAGGTGGCCGGCGTGGCGGCGGAGTACCGTGACCGGCTCATCGAAGCCATCGTCGAGACCGACGACGAGCTGATGATGCAGTACCTCGAGGACGCCGACCTGGACGCCGACGCGCTCATGCGCGCCTTCGACCGGGCCGTGCGCGGCGGTGAGCTCACGCCGGTGTTGCTCACGTCGGCCACCCGCGTCATGGGCGTCAGCTTGCTGATGGACTTCATGGTGCACGGGGTGCGGCACGTGCAGGACCATCGTCCGCTGGCCGTCGAGACGGGCGCGTCGCCCGAGCTGGGCGAAGGGCACCCCTTCGGCGCCCGCGTGTTCAAGACGGTGGTCGACCCCTACCTCGGCAAGGTCTCGCTGATGCGGGTGCTGTCCGGCACCGTCAAGGCGGGCAGCAACGTGCGCGACCCCAACCACGAGGCCGACGTGCGGGTGTCGCACCTCTACGTGCCCAACGGCAAGGACCTCTCCGAGGTCAAGGAGCTGAGCGCCGGCATGATCGGCGCCATCACCAAGGTCGACGGGGTCAAGACCGGCGACACGCTGTGCGACCCCGCGCATGTCTTCCAGCTCGCCCCCATCCGCTTCCCCTCGCCCGTCATGGCGCTGGCGCTGACGCCCAAGTCGCGCGGCGACGAGGACAAGATGTCCGACGGGCTCCACAAGATCCTCGACGCCGACCCCACCCTGCTCCTCGAGCGCAATGCCGACACCCACGAGACGGTGCTGTGGGGCATGGGCCACGTGCACCTCGAGATCGCCGTCAACGCCCTCAAGGACCGCTTCGGCGTCGAGGTGGAAACCCGCCCACCTTCCGTCGCCTACCGGGAGACCATCGGCGGCACCGGCGACGCCCGCTACCGCCACAAGAAGCAGACCGGCGGTGCCGGGCAGTTCGCGGAGGTGGCGTTGCGGGTTGCTCCCCTCACGCGCGGCGAGGGCTTCCAGTTCAACTGGAAGGTGGTGGGTGGCTCCATCCCCACGCAGTTCCAGCCGAGCTGCGAGAAGGGGGTCAAGAGCGCCCTGGAGTCGGGCGTGCTGGGCGGGTTCCCGGTGCAGGACGTGCAGGTCGAGGTCTACGACGGCAAGGATCACCCCGTCGACTCCAAGGACATCGCCTTCCAGATCGCGGCGGGGCAGGCGTTCAAGGAGGCCATGCACCAGGCCAAGCCGGTGCTGCTCGAGCCCGTGGCGCTGCTCAAGGTCCGCGTCCCCGACCGCTATACCGGTGATGTGATCTCCGACCTCAACACCCGGCGCGGGCGCATCCTGGGCATGGACACCGAGGGTTCGGTGAGCGTGGTCAGCGCGCACGTGCCGATGGCGGAGATCCTGAGCTACTCCCCCGACCTGCGCTCGATGACCGGCGGCCGGGGCGTGTTCTCGCTCAAGTTCGACCACTACGACGTGGTCCCGAGCCAGGTCGCCGACCGGGTGGTGGCCGAACGCCAGCAGGAGAAGGCGGCGTCGTAGCGTCGCGCTGCGGCGCCGGTAGCCTGCCGCGCGGGCACGCGCGCGCAGCTCGACGGGCCGGCGTCAGGTCTTCTGCGGCGAGAGCAGCGGCGCCAGGTTCATGCCGCTGAGGTAGGCCAGGAACGACGGCAGGATCGGCAACACGCAGGGGGAGAGGAACGACAGCCCGCCGGCCCCGAAGGCCAGCACCAGCGTGGGTGCGGTCATGGTGCCGAACAGGGCGCTCTCGGCGCTGCCCATGTTGGCCAGGTAGGGGGACAGGGCGTTGAGGGCGCCGGTGAGCAGCAGCACCCCTACGGCGATGAGCAGCACCGCCCCGACCTTCTCGAGCACGCCCGAGTAGTGCCGCAGGGCCCGCGTCAGCGGCAGCAGCTGGGACAGGGCCAGGAACGGCAGCGAGAAGCCGAGCGAGTAGGCCAGCAGCAGGAGCCCTCCCTGCGCCCCGCCGCCGCTGGTGGCCGCGATGCCCAGGATGCCCGCCAGGATGGGCCCGATGCAGGGCGTCCAGCCCGCGGCGAAGGCGACGCCCACCACCGCCGAGCCCAGGTAGCCGCTCGGCTTGCGCATGAGGTGCACGCGCAGCTCCTGCTTGAACACCGGCAGCGGCAGGACGTCGAGCATGATGACGCCCATCGCGACCAGCAGAACGCCGGCGATGACGCGCAGGGCGCTGCCGTAGGCGAACAGGAGCTGGCTGAGCAGCCCCGCGCTGAAGCCCAGCGCCACGAACACCGCCGACAGGCCCGCGACGAAGGCCAGCGTGTGGAGCGCCAGGTGCAACCGCAGCGGGAGCCCGGCCTCGGCGCTGGCCTCCGCCTTCATAGTCCGGCTAGTTGACGGCGCACGTCCTGCGCCAGCTCGCGCCCCAGCTCGTCGGCCTCCTTGGCCTCCCCGCTGACGCTGGCCTGAAGGGTGGTCTCGCCCCGCAGCACCGCGCCGAAGAGCGTCAGCTCGCCGTCGTCGGTGACGTTCGCCAGCGCGCCGACCACGCACTCGCGGCAGGCCTCGTCGCTCTCGGGCGGCCCCTGCCGCAGGGAGCGAGCGAAGGAGCGCTCGGCGCGCACCCGGTCGAAGCTGGGGCGGTGCTGCAGCGAGTAGGCCACCTCGAACGCGAGGTCGTCGTCGGCGCGCACCAGCAGGCCGAGGGCGCCCTGGCCGGGCGCAGGAGCGAAGGCCTCGGGGTCGAGCACGTTGTCGAGCCGGTTGCGGTGGTCCAGCGCGATGAGCGTGGCGGCGGGGACGAGCAGGCCGTCGAGCTCGCCGGAGGTCAGCAACTTGAGATCCGACTCGATGGTGCCGGACACCTCGACCGCCTCCACCCCCAGGTGCTGGCCGGCCAGGTAGGCGGCGTCCCGCGGCGTCAACACCCCGACGCGAGCGCCCCGAGGCAGGTCGGCCAGCGCCCGCGTTCCCTTGGTGACCAGCGCCGTGCGCGGCTCCAGCCGGCGCGAGACGGCCGCCAGCGTGACTTCCTCGGGGAGCGCCAGGGGGAGCGTCTCGAGCTGAGCCACTGCCACGCCGATGTCCCCGTTCACCAGCGATCGCACGAGGGGATCGTCGCCGTCGGAACTCGTCGCTGCAGCGTTCTTGATGGTGCGGAGGGCGAAGTTCACGTCCGGCCACTCGTCCGTCAGTTGCTCGAGCGCTTCCCGAGCCTGGCGCAGCGCGAGAGCGCCGTCGCGGTTGCCCAGCACGATTCTTGCCATGGCCATGTTGTATCACACTCGACCGCGCCTGCGGATGCGAGAAAGCCTCTGTGGAAGGGCATCGGTGGGGGCCGGCCGGCAATTGCGCCGGGCCGGTCGCGGAGCGCAAAGCGTGCGGTCGCCCGGGCGCGTCCGCCGCCCCGTGCGGAGCCTCAGGCGAGGGCCAGCGCCGCTTCCTTCAGCTCGTCGACCCGGTCGGTGCGCTCCCACGGGAAGGTGTCGCGCCCGAAGTGCCCGTAGGCGCTGGTGGCGGTGTAGATCGGCCGGCGCAGATCGAGCTGGGCGATGATCGAGGCCGGGCGCGCATCGAAGACTCTGCCGATCAGGTCGCTGAGCCGGTCGTCGCCCAGCTCCGCGGTGCCGAAGGTGTCCACGTACATGCCCACCGGGTGCGCCACGCCGATGGCGTAGGCGAGTTGCACCTGGCAACGCTCGGCCAGGCCCGCGGCGACCACGTTCTTGGCGATGTAGCGCGCGTAGTAGCTGGCCGAGCGGTCGACCTTGGTGGGGTCCTTGCCGCTGAAGGCGCCGCCGCCGTGCGGCACCGCTCCGCCGTAGGTGTCCACGATGATCTTGCGCCCCGTCAGACCGGCGTCGGCCTGGGGGCCGCCGCGCACGAAGCGGCCGGTCGGGTTCACCAGGTAGCGGGTGCGCTCGTCGAGCAGGCCTTCGGGAACGACCGGCCGCACCACGTGCTCCTTGACCTCCTCGCGGAGCTGCTCCAGCGTGACGTCGGGGTCGTGCTGCGCCGACACCACCACGGTGCGCACGTGCGTGGCGCGCTCGCCTTCGTAGCCGAGCGTCACCTGCGCCTTGCCGTCGGGACGGAGGTAGGGCAGGGTGCCGTCCTTGCGGACCGCGGCCATGCGCCGGGTGAGGGCGTGCGCCAGCATGATCGGCAACGGCATCAGCTCGGGGGTCTCCCGCGTGGCGTAGCCGAACATCAGTCCCTGGTCGCCGGCGCCGACCAGATCGAAGTCGTCGCCGCTGCCCGCCTCCTGGGCGCGATCGACGCCCATGGCGATATCGGGGGATTGCTCGTTGACCGCGATCAGCACCGCGCTGTGGTCCGCGTCGATGCCGTAGGCGGCGTCGGTGTAGCCGGCCTCGCGCACCGCCTTGCGCACGATCGCCTGGAAGTCGACGTAGCCGTGGCAGGTGATCTCGCCCGCGATGAGGGCGAGCCCGGTGGTGAGGATGGTCTCGGCCGCCACCCGGGCGTAGGGATCCTCGGTGAGGATGGCGTCCAGGACGCTGTCACTGATGCGGTCGGCGAGCTTGTCGGGGTGTCCCTCGTTCACCGATTCGGCGGAGATGAGTCTTCGCACGCCTGTGTCCTCCAGGGAGAGCCGCGGGGCTCGAGCGCGTCCGGCACTTTGCGGCACGGGCGCGGCCGCGCGTCGTTCGATTCGCCATGCTAGCAGGGCGCGGCGCCGGGCAGGGTGCCGCGGGCCGCGGCCGCGGGCGTCGGACGCCGGCGGGGCCGGGCCCGGCGAAACGGGTGGACGTGGCGCCGCGCGGGGCGCGCGGCCCGCCGCCGCAGGAGGGAGCCGTGGCTATACTCGGGCATGCCGGATAGCCACGTGGGACACGTCATCCGCTCGGCGCGGCCGGGCGACGCCCAGGAGATCGTCCGGCTCATGCGCACCATCTATCAGGAGGGGCGCTTCTTCGTTGGCGACGGGCCCCCGCTGCCCGAATCGTTGGCGCGCCGCATCGGCGGCGATGACCCCTCCCAGGCGCTCTACCTGGTGGCGGAGTGCCGGCGCGAGGTCGGCGGACACGAGGTCGGCGGACACGAGGCTGGCGGACACGAGGCTGGCGGGTCTGGCGATCGGGGGCACGGGGACGGCGCACGTTCCGAGGGCGCTCGCGAGGTCGGGACGCGGCGCGAGGTCGGGACGCGGCGCGAGGTGGGGGCGTGGCGCGAGGTGGGGGCGTGGCTCGAGCTCCACCGCATGCAGCCGCGCCGCATGCGGCACGTCGCGGTGCTCACGGTCGCGGTGGCCCCGGCGTGGCGCCGTCAGGGGTTGGGCCGGGGGCTGTTGCGGCGCAGCTACGGCTGGGCCGCCGAGGTCGGGGTGACCAAGGTCAGCCTCAACGTCCGCGCCGGCAATGGCGCCGCCATCGCGCTCTACCGCTCCGAAGGGTTCGTCGAGGAGGGGCGCGAGCGCGCTCAGGTGCGGACCGACGACGGAGGCTTCGAGGACAACGTCATCATGGGTCGCCCGGTGTCCTGACGTGTCGGCCTTGACGTGTCGGTGCTGACGTGTCGGCCCTGACGTGTCGCATCGGACCCGTCCCATCGGACCCGTCGCATCGGACCCGTCGGATCTGACGTCTCGGCCCCGATGCCCCGGGCCCCGACGGGTCGCGCCGGGTGCGCCCGCGGGTGGGACGGCGCGGCGGAGCCCTCGGCTGCCGGGGTTCCCCTAGACTGGCGGCATGGCTGACCCCGATCGCGCCCATGGAGTACGGACCGGTGCGGGTGCCGCGGCGCGAGCGCCGGGCGCCCGCGTCGCGCTGTTCGTCGACACGCAGAATCTCTACTACGCCGCGCGAGACGGCTACGACGCCAACGTCGACTACGGTCGCCTGCTCGAGCTGGCGCTGCGCGGCCGCGACCTGGCCTCTGCCACGGCCTACGTGGTGGAGCGCCAGGGGGACAGCGCGGCCTTCGGCTTCGTCACCAAGCTCTCCGTGCTCGGGTACCGCGTGCGGCGCCGCAGCGTGCGCGTGCACCGCACCGACGAGGGCGGCGGCGTGGTGATGGAGGGGGACTGGGACATGGGGATCGCCGCGGACATGGTGCGCGCGCTGCCCTACGTCGACGTCCTGGTGCTCGGCTCCGGCGACGGCGACTTCGTGCCCATGCTGGAGCTGGCGCAGCAGCGCGGTGCCCGCGTGGAGGTGCTGGCGTTCCGCGAAGCGGCCGCGCAGAGCCTCATCGACCTCGCCGATCGCTTCACCCACCTCGCCGACGAGGCCGAGGTCTTCGTCCGGAAGGCCTGAGCCACCCCGAACCCGACGCTCGCGGGCCGTCGCCGTGCCGTCACGTCTACGCGACCGCGACGGTGGCGTCATCGCATCGTCGTGCCGGCCATCGTGCCGGGTCCGCTCGTGCCGGCTCCGCTCGTGCCGGCTCCGCTCGTGCCGGCCCCGCTGGCGCAGTCGCTCGGCCGCTCCGGCCACGCCGCGCGCGGCGCCCCGGACGGGCTCGAGGCGGCCTGCCAGCTCCCGTCGGCCTGCTCCAGGTAGTCGTAGGTCGCGCCGATCACGGCCATCCACGCGCCGTACACCGCGTTCTCGCGCGCCAGCAGGGCGCGGCAGGCGCTCGGTGAGGCGGCGGGCGCGGCGGCGGCGTCCCGCCAGGCGGCGAGCTCGGCCTCGAGCAGCGCCGACGCGTCGTCGACCGCCGTCCGGGCGCGCGCGACGTCGTCCGGGTAGGTTGCGTCCAGCGCGTCGAGCTCGGCCCGCGCCCGCCTGACGCGCTCCTCGGCGGCGTCGCGCTCCGCGGCGGCGCCGCCATCGAGCCGCAGATGCGCGCTCAGCTCGACGCTCCACTGATCGTCCTGCTGGGCCCCGAGCTGCGTGTTGAGGTCGGCGGCGGGCCGGCCGCGATCGAGCGACAGCGAGGTGCGCACCTGATAGCCGAGGCTGCGCGACTCGTAGGTGGCGCTCAGCGTCACGTCGCGCAGCACGTCGAAGGGCACGGCGTCGCGCTCTGCCGCCGCGCGTTCCAACGCCAGGAGCAGCCGCTCCCGCCGGGGCGGTGCGGCGCCGGGTTGCGGCAGGGCGAAGCCGAGCGGCACGAAACGCGCATCGCCCGTGAAGCCGAGCCGGGCGGCCTGCGCGCGCAGCGCGGCCAGCGCGTGGCGGCGTGCGTCGACCAGAGCCTCGGCGCGCCGCAAGGCAGGGCTCTGGGGTGTGGGGCTCTGGGGTGTGGGGCTCTGGGGCGCGGGGGTCTGGGGCGCGGCGTCCGGCGGCGCGGCGCGTACCCTGCCGCCGAAGCGCGCCTTCGCGAGGTCGAGCTCGGCGCGGCGCACCGCCAGCTCCGCTCTCAGCACCTTGGCTTGGAGCCTCAGTGCGTCCAGCACGTCCCGGCGGCGGTCGTGGCGCAGCCGTTCGCGAGCCAGCAGCAGGTCGACGCGGTCGGCGAGGACCGCCGCGCGGTCGTAGCGCCATGCCAGGTCGAGCTCCACGTCGGCGCGGGCCCCCAGCGCGGCGGGGTCCTCGACGTCGGCGCCGTAGCTCAGGGCGGGGCGCGCCGAGAGCGTGACGTCGGTGCCGGCGCGGCGAAGGCCGAGCGCGCGCTCGGCGGCGCCGACCGCGGCCGCCTGCCGCAGGGTGCGCTCGCTGTCGGGTGTGGCCGCCAGCGCGTCGGCGGGCGCGAACGCCAGGACGGCGGGCGCCCACAGGCATGCGGCCAGGACGGCGGCCGCCGGCCTCCACGGCGCGGCGCGCCGGCGCGCCGCGCGAGGGCGCACGCAGGCGGGAGCGCCGCGCAAAAATGCGACGCGGCTGATGAGGTGCCCCATCTCCTTCCCCCTCTTCGCGGACGGCGATCGGGGGGCACCCTAGCGGAGGTCGGGTTGCAGCGGGGTCGCATGGGCGTTCGGCGCGTGGCGCTCGTCGCCGTTGGCGTCACTCTTCGGGGACCTGCCCCAGCCGCTCGTTCAGCAGGCGCCGCACCGCATCGGGACGGGCGGCGCCGCGGCTCTCCTTCATCACGCGCCCCAGCAGCGCGTTGATCGCCTTGGGGTTCTCGCGGGCGCTCTCGACCACCGCGGGGTTGGCCTCCATCACGCGCTGGACCAGCCCGGCGAGCGCGCCCTCGTCGGTGATCTGCTCGAGCCCGCTGCGCTCGACGACGGCCTCGGGATCCTCGCCGTCGACCACCTCGGGGAGGATCTCCTTGGCGATCTTGCCGGAGATGGCGCCCTCGTCGATGAGCCGCACCATCGCCGCAAGCGCCTCGGGCCGAAGGCCCACCGCCTCGAGCGTCCCCCCGCGCTCGTTCAACAGACCCGCCACGTCCCCGATCAGCCAGTTGGCGATGCGTTGAGCGGCTCCGTCCGGCGCGGGTTCGTAGGCCGCGGTCGCGGCGTCGAAGAACGCGGAGGTCGCGACGTCGAAGGCGATGAGCTCCGCCTCCTCGGCGCGCACGCCGAGGGCACGGTAGCGTTCTCGTTTGGCCTGCGGCAGCTCGGGCATCGACGACCGGATCGCCTCGAGCCAGGCGCCCTCGAGCACCATCGGCGGCAGGTCGGGCTCGGGCATGTAGCGGTAGTCGGCCGACGCCTCCTTGCTCCTCAGCAGGTAGGTCTTCTGGCCGCCCTCGTTCCAGCCCCGCGTCTCCTGCGCCACGGCGCGCCCGTCGTCGAGAAGCCGCTGCTGGCGCTTGATCTCGAACTCCAGCGCCGCCGCCACGCTCTTGAAGGAGTTGAGGTTCTTGACCTCGACCTTGGTTCCGAAGCTGCCGTCGGCGTTGCGGAGCGACACGTTGACGTCGGCGCGCATCTTGCCCTGCTCGGGGCTGGCGTCGGAGACGCCGAGGGCGCGGGCTACGGCCTGGATGTGCGTCAGGAAGGCGCGGGCCTCCTCCGGGGTGCGCAGGTCGGGTTCGGTCACCATCTCGATGAGCGGCGCCCCGGCGCGATTGAGGTCGACGAGGCTGTGATCGGCGTAGGCGGGGTGGACCAGACGCCCGGCGTCCTCCTCGACGTGGCAGCGGGTGATCCCGATGCGCCGCCCCCCCTCGAGCGCCACCCAGCCGTGCTCGCCGACGGGTCGGTCGAACTGGCTGATCTGGTAGTTCTTGGGTGCGTCCGGGTAGAAGTAGTGCTTGCGGTGGAACTGCGTGAGCTCCGGCACCCGGCAGTTGAGCGCCAGGCTGAACCGCACCGCCTTCTCCATGGCGGCCTGGTTCGTGACCGGGAGGCTGCCGGGCAGGCCGAGGCAGACCGGGCAGGTGTTGACGTTGGGCTCCAGCCCGAAGCTCTCGGCCGAGCAGCCACAGAACATCTTGCTCTTCGTGCGGATGGCGAGGTGGATCTCCAGACCGATGACGGGCTCGGGCACGCGCGCAGTCTACCAGGGCCGGAAGGGGTCGCCTGAGGGCGGAAGGCGCCGTGCCCTGCGGTAGAATGGCGCATGGTCGAGGTCGAGCTCGAGGACATCGCGGTATCCGGCGACGAGAACCAGTTCCTCGTGCTGCTGAGACGCAAGGACGGCCAGGATCTCCTCCCCATCCAGATCGACGCCATGCAGGCCATCTCCATCGCCAGCGGCCGAGGCAGCGAACGCTTCGAGCGTCCGCTGACCCACGACCTGATGGTCTCGGTGCTGGAGATGCTGGGCGCCGAGGTCGCCCGGGTCGAGATCACGGACCTCGTCGAGGGAACGTACTACGCCATGCTCATCCTCGAGCGCTCGGGCGTGCGCTTCGAGGTCGATGCCCGGCCGAGCGACGCGCTGGCGCTGGCCGTGCGCGTCAAGGCGCCCGTCTTCATCGCCGAGCACGTGCTCGACCAGGGCGCCCTGCAGGACGACGATTACGACGGCGAGGGCGGCGCCGAGGCCTGAGGGCCGGCGAGCGACCCGGACGCGAGACGTAGGGCCCGAGGCGAACGCCTCGGGCCCGCATGCGTGCGGCAGTCCGGCGCTCGAGGAGCGCCAGGCGCCGTCGTCAACCGCCCTGCAGGTGGGACTCGATGAAGTAGAGCTGCAGGTCGACGGCCCGCGAGACCTCCGTGAACAGGTCGGCGGTGGTGGGGTCGCCCAGCTCCTCGGAGCGCGCGATGGCCGCGCGGGTGCTGCCCGCGTAGGCGGCGACGCGCGCCTGAAGGGCCTCGAGATGGGCCCGTCCGGCGACGGCGTCAGCCGGGTACTCCGGGAGCGTGGAGGCCTGTGCCGCCATGCGGACCGTGCCCATGGCGGTGCCCCCCAGCGTCGTGACGCGCTCGGCGAGCTCGTCGGCGAAGGGCAGGATCGCCTCGTGGACGGCGTCGAAGAGCTCGTGGAGCTGCTGGAAGTCGAGCCCCTTGACGTTCCAGTGCGCCTGCTTGAGCTGGCTGGCAAGGTCGCTGGTGTCGGCGAGCTGGCGATTGAGCAGGTCGACCAGGCCCTCGCGGGCGTCCTGCTCCAAGTCGATGCGGCTGGCGTGGAGTCTGCGGGTGGGGGTCTTGGTCATGGCCTGACCTCCTCCATCCGCCCGTCGCGCGGTGCGGGGCGGGTTCGCTGCGTCGGGTGAACGGTCGAGGCGCGGGGCGGGCGCGCGGCGCGGCCCCGTCTCACCTCGCTCTCACTCTAAGGGACGCGCGCGGCGCGGCCTGTGCTCCCCGCAGCGTCGCGCGGGGCCGGGGGGTGGTGGGTGTCCGGTGCGCGCGGCCTCAGGAGTCCGGGAGCGCCGCCCACGCCGCCCGCAAGGCGCCGCCGATCGCCTCGAGGCGCGAGCCTGCGCCCTGCACCCGTTCCGGTCGTCCGCCTCCGCGCCCGTTCACCTCGGCCAACGCGGCCTGCAGGACCGGACGCAGGTCCCACCCCACGGCGGGCCCGCGCGCGAACGCCAGGCGCACGCGCTCGGCGGTGCGGGACGCCAGCAGGGCGGCGACCCCCTCGCGCCCCGCCAGCGCTTCGAGCACGGGCTCCAGCAGCGCGTCCTCGACCTCGGCGCGCACCACCCGCACCTCGCCTCGGCACTCGGCCAGCTCGAGGAGACGCTCCGCCAGCTCGCCGGCGCGATGCGCGTGCGCTGCGGCCAGCTCCGCACGCGCATCGGACAGCTCCTGCTGAAGCCTCGCCACGCGCGAGGGCAGCTCTTCGAGCGGTGCGCTGAAGCGTTGCACCAGCTCGGCAGCCAGCGCGTGCTTGGCGCCGAAGTCCTCCAGCGCTTCCCAGCCGGCCCGGAAGGTGACGCGGCGGAGCCCGCCGCGCACCCGCTCGGAGCCCAGCACCTTGATGGGCAGCGCCTCGGCCGTGCTGGCCAGGTGGGTGCCGCCACAGGCGGCGATCTCCACGTCGCCCATCACCACCAGCCGGATGCGGCCGCGCACCTTGGGGGGGCGCCGCAGTGCGTAGTCCTCGAGGTCGCGCTCGTCGACCTCGAAGCTCACGATCGGCAGGCCCGCGTACGCGAAGGTGTTGGCGAGGCCCTCGGCGCTCAGGAGATCGTCGTCGGCCGGATCGCCGGCCAGATCGAGCGTGCAGTCGGGGCCTCGGAGGCTCACGCTGCGCGTCTCGAAGGCGCGCGCGACGCGCACGAACGCCTGCGAGAGCAGGTGCTGCGCGCTGTGGCGCTGCATGTGGCGGTAGCGCCGCTCCCAGTCGATCACGCCCTCGACCTCGTCGCCCGGCGCCGGCGCGGGAGCCTCGAGGCGGTGCCAGACCGTGCCGTCGCGCACCGTCACGTCGACCACGGATGCGCCGCCCAGGCGCCCGGTGTCGTGGGGCTGGCCGCCGGAGGTGGGGTAGAAGGCGCTGGCGTCGAGGGCGACCCAGGTGCCGCCCGCGCGGCTCTCCACCTCACGCACGCGGCTGTGGAAGCGGCGCAGGTAGCTGTCCCGCTGCTCGAGGCGCATTCGGGAAGTGTAGCTCGAGCCCGTCGACCCAGCCGCGCCGGAACCGTCGGTTGCGATACGGTCTCGGATCGCCGCCCCCGCCTATGTTTGTCGCACGCGACGCGTTCGCGCCAGCTCGCGTGCCGGGAACGCCCGCCGGAAGGAAGCGGCCATGGAACCATCCCCCGAATCGAACGCCGTCACGGCACCGGAGCCTACCTCCGGTGCGGCTACAATGAGTTCCACGCTCCGGCCTGCCGCGTCCGGACGGGTCGCCGCCGAATCCGTCGCCGAGCAGGCCGAACCCGAGCCGGCCGAAGCCACGGAGGTCCACGTGCGGAGCTCGCCCCACCTCATCCATCCCGCCGAGCCCGAGTTCGACGAGGTCGGCGAGACCCAGCTCGACCATCTCGTCGCCGAGTTGCTCACCGCGCTCGGGGAGGACGTCACGCGCGAGGGGATGGTGCGCACCCCGCAGCGTGTCGAGCGCTCGCTGCGCTTCCTCATGAGCGGCTACGACGTGGCGGTCGATCAGATCATCAACGGCGCGCTGTTCCGCGCCGAGGCCTCCGACATGGTGGTGGTGAAGGACATCGAGTTCTACTCGCTGTGCGAGCACCACATGCTGCCCTTCTTCGGCAAGGCGCACATCGCCTACATCCCCGGCAAGAAGATCCTGGGCCTGAGCAAGTTCGCGCGCGTGGTCGACGTCTTCGCGCGGCGTATGCAGGTCCAGGAGCGGATGACCTCCCAGATCGCCGACGCCCTGGTGGAGGTGCTCGAGCCCGAGGGCCTGGCCGTCGTGACCGAGGCCAGCCACCTCTGCATGATGATGCGCGGGGTCGAGAAGCAGGGATCCACGACCCGCACCGCGAGCATGCGCGGCGTGTTCAAGACCGACGCGCGCACCCGCCAGGAGTTCCTCGACGCCATCGGCTGAAGGGCGGGGCCGGCAAGCGACGGTCCCCCGCACGAACGTCGTGCGGGGGACCGGTCTCTCGTCGTGAAGGCGGCGCCTCAGAGCACGTGGGCCTCGAGCCATGCGGCCACGCCTACGTCCTCGGGAGAGCCGATGTGCTCCGCCGCGGCAGCCACCAGATCGGGGTGGGCGTCGCCCACCGCCACGCCGTGGCCCGCCCAGGTCACCATCGTGAAGTCGTTCAAGCCGTCGCCGAAGGCGACCACCTCGCTGCGCGGGACGCCCGCGCGATCGGCGATGAGGGC
>Ga0102962_1000195_pt1 | contig 35027 bp, 31 predicted proteins | sample SalPonF2_C_D2_MG_FD_84519 | JGI IMG/M metagenome (GOLD analysis project Ga0102962, IMG submission 84519) | Salt pond soil microbial communities from South San Francisco under conditions of wetland restoration - Salt Pond MetaG SF2_C_D2_MG ...
ACGCCTTGCGCATCTCCTCGGGCAGATGCGTTGCCACGTCGACGACGCGTTCCTGATATTCGCGTTCGGAGGGCTCGGAGGACAACTGCGCCTTAAAGCGACTGATGCCGCGCGACACACCCGTTTCCTCCACGCTGATGTCGTAGTCGGTTCCGAACATGCGGTTCAGGCCCGGGTGGCCCAGGGGAATGTGGTAACACTCGAGGTTGTTGTCGACAGCCGTCTTCCAGTTGCAGTCCCAGACGTCTTCGCCGATCGCTGTCAGCGGCTGCATTTCCGAGAGGCGGTGGCGTTCCAGCTCCTGGCGGTACGGCTCCCACATCTGTGCGACACTCAACCCCCCGTTGGCACGCAGCCGCACGAACACGAAGCCCAGGAAGGCTTCCAGATCGACCGCCTTGAGACCCAGGCAGCTCGTGTCCAGGTCGGGGAAGGATGCCTTTTCGGGCACACCGCGCAGCTGCCCCTGCAGGTCATAGCTCCAGCCGTGGTAGGGGCAGACGATGAGCCCGCGGATGCGCCCCGCTTCGTCCAAAAGCCGCGACCCGCGGTGCCGGCACACGTTATGGAATGCGCGTAGCTCGCCGTCCCGATCGCGCACGACGATGACGCTCTCCTGGAGCATGTTGAATATCTTGTAATCGCCCGGCGCCGGGAGGTCGTTGGCGTGGCACACGATCTGCCATGAAGGCATCAGGACCCGCTCCATCTCCAGCTGCAGAAATTCAGGGTCCGTGTAGGTCCACGCCGGCAGGGAGCGCGCCGGCCCGTGCCGGACGGGAAAGGGACCGGGTGACGCTTCGGTCCGTGCGGTGTCAGTGATGCCATCCATCTTGCGGTCTCCACGTCGGCTGAATAGGGCGCACGGGCGTCGGCCTGGCCGCGACACCTCGGCTGTCGCGTTGGCGGCTGTCCCCCAATGCACCCCAGAGCGCTCGGGGAGGGCCGCCTGGCGCATGCGCCGTGGCCCTGATAATCGCGTGACATGATTGATCAGTCAACCAATATCGCATCCATGGTCCGGGGTCAACTCATGTGTTGGCAAAGACTTAGCTGCTGTTAGCGTGATGTGTCGCGCCAGAGCCAAACGTTGACGGGGAAACGAGCTTGGTGTATTGCTTGATTAATCAATCACAATACGGGCACCGCATCCCCTGAACGGCATCGAGCAGCAGAGCGCCTCGACTTCGCTTCATCCGAGCCGCACCGCGCGCTGATCAATGAGCGGAAACGGGAGCCCCGGAAGGGCTATCCGGGATGCGCACACAGAGCATTGTAGGGGCAGCGATGAGCAGTCACCGGCGACCGAGGGGGTCGCTGCTGACCAGGCCGGGCGGTGCCCCGTGCCCTTAACATCGACATCAGAGCAAGATAACGGAGGTAGGGCCGATGGCTGACAACAATGATTTTCCGGCGCAGGGGGGCCAGGGCGCCTTCGGGGTTGGCATGTCGCGCCGGCGCGCGCTGCAATCGTTGACCAGCGCCGGTTTAGGGTTGGCCGCAGCGCCTTGGTTGTCGCGCATGGCGTGGGCCGACGAGGCGGGCGGCCAGCCCAGCGGACCGGGCGGATTGCCGCTGGCACGGCCCGACCACCCCGTCACGCTGCCGCTCTATGAGGACCCCATTAAAAGCGGGTTGAAGCCGGAGACCGGCGGCACCTTCACAGTCTTCAACTACGCCGATTATCTGGATAAGAAACTGCTGGACGAATTCGGCAAGAAATACAAGGTCAAGACGCTGCTGACCACGTTCTCCGACATGGATCAGGCCATCACCCGGCTCGCCACCCGTGCGGTCGACGTCGACGTGACCGAACTCACGCCGGACCGGCTGGATCAGGCCGTTGCCGGCAAGCTGCTGAAGCCGATCAACCACAGCTACCTCCCGAACCTGAAAAACAACGTCTGGCCGCAGTTGCACAGCCCGTTTTATGACGTGGGCTCGCGCTACACGGTGCCCTATACCGTATACACCACGGGCATAGGCTGGCGCAGCGATAAGGTGGGCGAGGACATCGCCAAGCTGGACAATCCGTGGTCCATTTTCTGGAAGGCTCAGCAGTACAAAGGCATGGCCGGGCTGATCAACTCGCCGCGCGAGGCGCTGGGGTTGGCCATGCTCTATCGCCACTTCTACGGGCTCAACACGGAAGACCCCAAGCGACTCGACCAGGCGCTCGCCGATCTCAAAGCGCTCATGCCGATCTGCAGCCCCAAGGTCAACAACACCGAATACCAGACGCTGGCCCAGGGCTCGAGCTGGCTGCATCAGGCCTGGTCCGGGGATCTGCTCACCGGGGCCATGTATTACCTGCCCAAGGGCACGTCGTCCAAGGTGCTGCGCTACTGGACCGCACCCAAGGGCAAGGCGCCGATTCAGAACGACTGCTGGGCGATTTCTTCAACCACCAAGAAACCCGTGCTGGCGCATCTGTGGCTGAATTTCCTCCTGGAGGAGAAGGTCGCCTATTCCAATTTCGTGAACTTCACCGGCTATCAGCCGCCGATCAACTCCATCGATACGGAAGCGCTGGTCAACAAGGGACTGATTCCGGAGCAACTGCACACGGCGGTCATCAAGCCGGACGATCTTGGGCCGACGTCGCTGCAGTACATGACCCTGACCTCGAAAGGGCAGGCACTGTGGCAGAACGCCTATTCGCGCTTTATCTCCGGTACCTGACCATACCGCAGGGGAAGAGGGTCTAGGCTGTGTATCCGCGTTGGCTGTGGCGGGTGTTCGCCCTGCCGGGGGTGTTGTGGCTCCTGTTGCTGTTCGTGGTGCCTTTCTACGCCGTGGTGGGCGTGGCCTTCGGGCGCGTGGATCCCATTTTCCAGAACCCGATTCCGGTTTGGAATCCGTTCCATTGGAACACGGCGCAGGTTCTGGAAACGCTTGCGCGGTTTGTCCCGGGGCACGCCTACTGGGTCGTTTTCCTGCGCACCACCGAGTACGTCGCGTTATCGGTGGTGATCTGCCTGTTCATCGGCTACCCGGTCGCCTATTACATATCCCGTCACGCGCGGCGCAGCAAGACGATCCTGCTGGTGTTGCTGGTGCTGCCCTTTTGGGTCAGTTACCTGATGCGCATGCTGGCCTGGATCGACCTTCTGGCGCCGGACGGCTATGTCAACCGCTTCCTGATGTGGTCGCACATCTATCCCCATCCGCCCAACTGGCTCAGCGGTAACCCGGGCTCGGTCATTCTGGCGCTGGTGTACGGCTATATTCCGTACATGATCTTGCCGTTGCTTGCTGCGCTCGACCGCATCGACCAGCGCTTGCTGGAGGCCTCGCGCGACCTGGGAGCCAGCCCGATGCAGACGTTTTTCCGGGTCACGCTTCCGTTGTCCAAAACCGGCGTACTCGGCGGCAGCGTCATCATCGCGCTGCCCATGTTCGGCGATTACTACACGCCCGCCATCATCTCCGGGTCGCCGCGCACCAGCATGATCGGCAACCAGATCTTTCTGTATTTTCATGGCGGGCCGCAGCCCGCCGTGGGCGCGACCCTCACATTAGTGTTGTCGCTGTTTCTGGGGGTGCTGATGGCCTACTACATGTACAGCGTGGCCAAGACACAGAGGCTGGCGCAGTGAAGGCGCAGCCGCTGTCGCCGGCGCCCGGCGCGGCCGCGGGCCTGCTTCGTCGTCTGCTGCAACGGCGCTCGGGCCCGGTGCGCAAACCGCGCGTGCTGGCTCTCGTTACCTGGGCTTACATCGCCTGGTCCATCGTGCCGGTGCTGATCGCCATCCAGTTTTCGTTCAATGCGGGGCGTTCGGTGTCGGTCTGGCAGGGTTTTTCGCTCACGCGTTGGTACTGGGGCGATCCGGTCAATTCCGTGTGGCACGATCCGGCCCTGCAGCATGCGCTGATCCAGAGCCTCAAGCTTGCCGGCCTGGACATGCTGGTCGCCACGCCCATCGGCGTGTTGCTGGCGCTGGGCCTCGCGCGCTGGCGCGGCTACGGCGCACGGCCGGCGAATTTTCTCATGCTGTTTCCGCTGGTGACGCCGGAAATCGTCATGGGCGTTTCGCTGTATCTGGTGTTTCAGTACGTGTTTACCTTCATACACCCCAGCACCGCCGCGCAGGTGCTGGGCCAGGTCACGTTCTCCATTTCCTACGTGGTGGTGGTGGTGCGCGGGCGCCTGTTCTCCATCGGACGCGACTACGAGGAGGCGGCGGCCGATCTCGGCGCCACGCCTTGGGAGACCCTGCGCCTGGTGCTGTTTCCGTTGTTGTTGCCGGCCGTGCTCGCCAGTCTGATGATTGTCTTCGCCATCTCCATCGACGACTTCGTGATCACACAGTGGCTGTCCTGCGGCGCCGGCTGCGACACCATACCGATCAAGATCTACAGCGCGACGCGCGCGGCGCCGCTGCCCTCCATCAACGCGCTGGCGGCGATCATGGTTTACTGTTCGCTGGCTGCGGTGGTGCTCGCCTTTGTGTGCTACAAGCTGCTCACGCGCAGCGAAAGCTCGGCGGACAGCACGCAGGCGGCCATCAGCAGCGTGGGCGCGTTCGACCTGTGAGCGGCGACGGGCGGATGGGGGGGGTGCGTGGCGCCGTGGCCCACCCGGCGACGTCATCGACGACAGCACTGAAGAGGGCGGAACCGAATGAGCGGAGGTAGCATCAGCCTTGTCGATCTGACCAAGCGTTTCGGTGCGTTCACTGCGGTCGACGGCATCAGTCTGGATGTCGAGCAAGGCGAGTTCTTCTCGCTGCTGGGCCCGTCGGGATGCGGCAAGACCACCACCCTGCGCCTGGTGGCTGGCTTCGAATCGCCGAGCGCCGGCCAGATTCGCGTGAACGGCGAGGACATGGCGCAGACTCCGGCGCATCGGCGCCCGGTTAACACGGTGTTCCAGAACTACGCCCTGTTTCCGTTTCTGGATGTATTCGACAACGTGGCATTCGGCTTGCGCCGCGCGCGCGTGCCGAAGGATGAGATCCGGCGCCGGGTCGGGGAGGCCCTGGAGCTGGTTCAGCTGCAGACGTTCAGCAAGCGCCGGCCGGCCCGCCTGTCGGGCGGGCAGCAGCAGCGCGTGGCGCTGGCGCGCGCGCTGGTGCTCAAGCCCGCCGTACTGCTGCTCGACGAGCCGCTGGGGGCGCTGGACGCCAAGCTGCGAAAGCAGCTGCAGGTGGAGTTGAAGGCGCTGCAGGAGCAGGTGGGCATCACCTTCATCTATGTGACCCATGACCAGGAGGAAGCCCTGACCATGAGCGACCGCATTGCGGTCATGTCCAACGGCCGGGTCGAGCAGGTGGGGCCGCCGCGCGAGATCTACGAAGTCCCCAAGACGGTGTTCGTGGCGGACTTCCTGGGCGTGTCAAACCTCATGGCCGGCAGCATCCGCGGCTACGACGAGCACGGCCGCTATCGGGTGGAGGTCGGTGGTTTCGATCTGCGCGCGGCGCGCGGCGCGCATTCACTCATCGGTGATGTGAAAGTCACGATCCGCCCGGAGCGGGTGCGCTTGCAAGCCGATGGTATCTCGGGTGAGAACCGGGTGCCGGGCACGGTCGAGCGTTGGGTGTACCTGGGCAATGCGATGCAGCTCATCGTCAAGTTGGCCAACGGCGAGGCAATCCAGGCGCTGATTCACAACACCGGCGAGGACAGCCCGTTTGCCGTCGGCAGCCGCGTGTGCGTGCACTTGCCCGAGCAAGCATTGCGCGTTCTGCCCGTCAGCGCCTCGTCTCACTCAGGCACGACGTCCGGCACGGCGCAGGTGCGGGAGCGAGCGTCGGAGCGGCGCCCGTCGTCCGTTCGGTCCGGCGTCAACGAAACCTTGGTGGCGCGCACGGGTCCGGCAGGCGAATAACGCCTGCCGGACCCCCGGTGTTTCAACCGATGTGGAGCCAGACCGACTTGGTCTGGGTGTGTTCCAACACGCTCTCAAAGCATTTGTCGCGGCCGTTGCCGGATTGCTTGTAGCCGCCCCAAGGCTGGGTCATGTCGCCGTGGTCGAAGCAGTTCACCCACACCACGCCGGCTTCGATGTCGCGTGCCATGCGGTGCGCGGCGCTCACGTCGCGTGTCCAGACGCTGGCGGCCAGTCCGTAGATGGAATCGTTGGCAATGCGCACGGCGTGTTCGGCGTCGTCGAACGGGATGACGGCGGCAACGGGGCCGAAAATCTCTTCGCGGGCGATGCGCATGCCGTTGTCGACGTCGGTGAAAAGCGTCGGCTCGACGTAGGCGCCTTGCTGCCAGGCGCCCGGCACGCCGCCGCCGAACGCGAGCCGCGCGCCCTCGCGCTTGCCGATGTCGATGTAGTCCAGCACTCGGCGCTGTTGTCCCTTGTCGACCAGCGAGCCGAGCGTGGTGGCGGGGTCCAGCGGGTCACCCGGGGTATAGGCACGCTGGGCGAGGTCGCGGAATTGCTCCAGAAAGCGCTCCTGCACGCTGCGCTGAACCAGAAGCCGGGAACCGGCATTGCACACTTCGCCCTGATTGCCGTAAATGCCGTTCACTGCGTACTCGACCGCTTTGTCCAACTGCTCGGCATCCGCCATGACGATCTGCGGTGTCTTGCCCCCGCATTCCGTGGTTACCCGCTTCATGTTGGACTGGCCCGCGTAGATCAGCATCTGCTTGCCGACCTCCACGGAGCCTGTGAAGCCGATTTTGGCCACGTCTTGATGCAGCGCCAGGGCCTTGCCGGCTTCCTCGCCGTAGCCCTGCACCACATTGAACGCGCCCGGCGGTCCGCCGGCCTCGATGAACAGGCGCGCCATCAGCCCGGCGCTGAGCGGTGACTGCTCGGCGGGTTTGAGCACCACGCTGTTGCCCGCCGCAAGCGCCGGAGCGACTTTCCAGGCCGCCATCATGAGCGGGTAATTCCACGGCACGATGCAGCCGACCACTCCCAGGGGCTGGCGCAGGATGTAGTGCAGGGCATCGTTTGCGGTATTGGTGACCGCACCCTCGATCTTGTCGATGGTTTCGCCAAAATACTGGAAGCATTCGACGCTGGCCGGTATATCGCTCTCCAGCATGTCCTGAATGGGTTTGCCCATATCGAGGACGTCGAGCAGCGCAAACTCCTCGGCATGCGCCTCGAGGAGCGCGGCATAACGATACAAAACCTGCATGCGCTCGCGGGGCGCCATGCGCGACCAGGTTCCCGCGCGAAACACACGCAGCGCGTTGCCAACGGCGCGGTCCACATCGGCGGCCGAACCGCGCGCAATGGTGGCGAAGCGTTCGTCCGTGGCCGGATTGACGTCCTCGAACACCGCACCGTCGGCGGCATCCACGCATGCGCCATCGATGAAGTGCCGTCCTTCCGGCACCAGCCGTGCGGCGCGCTGGCGCCAGTCTGCTGCCGTCAGTTCGCGGGTTTCGCTTAGATTCATAAAGACTCCCGGGTCGCTGAGTGTGTCGGGTCACGCCGGCCGCGCGGGGTGACCCTTTCGTATGTGGCCGCGTCGGCCGCTGGTTCAGTCCTCGCCGCCGCTGGGTAACGGGGCCTGCAGCCGCCGCGGGCGCTGGGCCGGTATCCGGGCGATGTCTTCGCTGGGGAACTCGCGCGGAAAGAACTGATTGAGAAACAGGCCGATGGCGCGGATGGCTTCATCGCGGTTGAACTCGCGCGGCTGGATCTGCATGTCCAGCCACATGCCGTCCACCATGGCGTTGAGCGCCAGGGTGACGCTGTGGGCGTCGAGGTGATCGTAGCCGCCCTGGTCGATGAGCGCCTGCACGAATTCGCGGACCTGCCAGTAATAGTCGTTGTAGAGTTGCGCGCACAGCTTGCGATAAGAGGGGCGGGTGCGCGCTTCCGCCCAGAATGCATACCACACCGCGATCTTTTTCTCGTTGGCGATGTCGGGCGCAAAATCGGCGGCGACGATCGCCTTGAGCTTGTCTGCCGGCGAAGGCCCGGCCTGGCGCACGGCTTCGCGCCATACCCGCGCATACTCGTCGGCGAGCGACTGCAGGGTGGCCAGCAGCAACGCATCTTTGCTCTTGAAGTAGAAGCTGACCACGCCGTAGCTGACCTTGGCCTTGGCGGCCACATCGGCCAGGCGAGTGCCGGTATAGCCCTTGCGCGAGATCACGGCGATGGTGGCATCGATGAGCTGCTGTCTGCGAAGGTCCTTGCGCTCGTTCGTGCCCGCCCTGTACGTGCTCGACACCTGACTCTCCGAGTGGTGAGGCTCCATCGATATTAGGCGAATTCTGCATGCGACACAATGGACTAGCGTCGTATAATCTTCGATAATTGATCGATAGATCAGTCAATAAGCGCTGGACGCCGGGTGATTTCTGAGCAAGAATCACAAAGCCGTTGGCCGTGCGCGGCCAAATCAATGCACAACAGGCGACGGTGGCCCGTCCCGAGACGGGCCCGGAGGCGGAGGGGGCATGTCCGAATACGACGTTATCGTGGTGGGGGCGGGGCATAACGGCCTGACCAGCGCCGCATACCTGGCGCGCGCCGGGCTCAAGGTGCTGGTTTGCGAGCGCCGCGCCCAGGTGGGCGGGGCGGCCTACAGCGAGCAGCGCCTGCCCGGGTTCACGTTTTCGTCCTGCTCGTATGTGTGCAGCCTGTTCCGCCCGGAGATCGTCCGCGACCTGAATCTCTCCAAGCACGGTCTGCAGATCCTGCCCTTCGAAGGGGCGGTCAATCTGGGTGCCGACGGCCGTTACCTGGGCCTGTTTTCGGACCCTGACCGCACGCGCCGCGAAATCGCGCGCCATTCGCTGCGCGACGCCGAGGCCTACGAGGCGTTTTCGGCCGATGTGGTGCGCCAGTGCCGCTTTATCCGACCGTTGCTGATGGAAACGCCGCCCGATCCCACGCTGGCGCGCTGGCGCGACGCGGCCGATCTCATGCGCCTGGGCAAGCGCTTTGCGGCCATGGGCGAGAAGGCGATGTACGACACGCTGCGGCTATGGACGTCGAGCAGCGCGGACTACCTCAACCGCTATTTCGAGAATGAGCTGGTCAAGGGCGCGCTCGCGGGCAGCGCCATCATCGGCACGGCCCTGGGCCCCTATTCTCCCGGCAGCGCCTACGTGCTGCTTCACCATTTCATGGGCGATGTGGACGGCCACGTCGGCGCCTGGGGTTATGCGCGCGGCGGTATGGGCGCCATCAGCGGCGCGCTGGCCGCCGCGCTGCGCGAGCACGGGGGCGACATCCGCACGCAGGCCGAGGTGGTGCGCATTCTCACGCGCGGACGGCGCGCCGCCGGAGTGGTGCTGCAGGGCGGCGAGGAAATCAAGGCCCGTGCCGTGGTCTCCAACCTGGATCCCAAACGCACGTACCTGAAGCTCATGCCGCGCGAAGTCCTGTCGCAGGAGTTCCGCGACCAGGTCGGTTGCTTCAAGATCCGCGGTTCCTCGGGAAAGCTCAACATCGCCCTCGACCGGCTCCCGCGCTTCAAAGCCATTCCGGACACCCTGCCGGAACTCGCGCAGGGCGATATCACGGTGGCCGAGGATATGGCCTATCTCGAGCGCGGCTACGACGACTGGAAACGGGGGAGATGGTCGCGACGGCCTTATCTGGACATCACCGTGCCGTCCCAGATCGACCCCACGCTGGCGCCCGAAGGCAAGCACGTCATGTCGGTCTTTGTGCAGTACGTGCCGCCGGAGCTGGCGGACGGTCCGTGGACACCGGCGATGCGCGACGGCTTTGCGGATACGGTGCTTTCGACCATCGAGGCGCACGCGCCGGGCTTTCGGGACTCGATCCTGGAGCTGGAGGTGCGCACGCCCCGCGAGCTGGAGGCTGAAGTGGGTCTGACCGAGGGCAATATCTTCCACGGTGAGCTGACCCTGGATCAGTTGTTGTTCAATCGCCCGCTTCCGGGCTACGCGCAGTATCGCGGGCCGTTGCGGCGGTTTTACATGTGCGGTTCGTCCACGCATCCAGGCGGCGGGGTGATGGGCGCTCCGGGCGCCAACGCGGCGCGGGAGATCCTTCGCGACTTCAGTCGCAGGGCGGCCGCATGAACGGCGGCGCCTTCGATGTCGTGCTCGTCGGCGGCGGGCACAATGGTCTGACCGCAGCCGCGTACCTGGCCCGGGCCGGGCTCAAGGTCGTCGTGCTGGAGGCGGCGGAGCGCACCGGCGGCGCCGGGGTTCACCGTGAGATCCATCCCGGCTTTCATGCCCCGGCGCTGGCCCATTTGCTGCCGGCCCTCGACGAGCGCGTGATGCGCGATCTCAATCTGGCGCGACTGGGTCTGGACGCCCACGTCGCCGGGCCGGCCACGGTCGTGCTCTCGCCCGACGGCGGGACGCTGGAGCTGTCGCCGGATCCGGACCGCGCCGCGCGGGCGGTTGCGGCGCAGTCCAGGCGCGATGCCGAGGCGTATCCCGCATTGTGCAAGCGCCTGCAGAGACACGCCGCCGCGCTGCGCGCGGTGTTCACCCGCACGCCTCCCACCCTGAATGCTTCCAGCCGGGGAGACATGGCGCGGCTGGGGCAAATGGCCTGGGCGATGCGCCGGCGCGGGAGGCCGGCCATGCGCGACTTTTTGCGCATTGTCGGCATGAACGTGGCGGACCTGCTGGACGAGGTGCTGGAGATCCCCGCCCTGCAGGGCGTTTTCGCCGCCGATGCGGTGTGGGGCACCAACCACGGTCCGCGCTCTCCGAACACCGTGTTCACGCTGCTGCACCGGATGGCGGGCGGCGCGGCCGGGCGCGAGGGACGGCTGGCATGGCCGGGCGGCGGGCCGGAGCGCGTGGTTAATGCGCTTGCCGCGGCGGCCCGCGCCGCCGGCGCCGACATTCGAACCGACGCGCGGGTCGCGCGCATCGTCGTCGAGGCAGGTGCGGTCCGCGGCGCGGAGCTGGAGGACGGTTCCATGATCAGTGCCGACTCGGTGGTCTCCAGTGCCGATCCGCTGACGACGTGCGCGGCCCTGGTGGGGCCGGATCACCTTGATGCCGACTTCCTGCGGGATATCCGTGCCTTTCGTACCCGCGGGCTGACGGGGAAAGTCAATTTCGCGCTCGAGCGCATGCCGGCGCTGCCGGGCGCCGAAGCCGGCAAGGCGCTGCGCTGGGTATTGGCGCCGTCCATCGACTATGTGGAAGACGCATTCGACTGCGCCAAGTATGGGCAGGCGCCGCCCGCGCCGGCGCTCGAGATCACGATGCCGTCGCTGCACGACGACACTCTCGCCCCGCAGGGCAAGCACGTGATGTCGGTCAATGTCGCCTATGAGCCCTATGCCGACGAGGAGGATGCGTCGGCCCTGCAGCGCACGGTCACCGGCCTGATCGAGCCGTACGCCCCGGGCTTCGGCGACAGCGTGCTGGCCTGCGAAGCCATGGGGCCGCGCGCGATCGAATCGACCTTCCGCATCGCCGGCGGACACTGGCATCACGGCGATATCGCGCTGGATCAGTTCTTCATGCTGCGGCCCGTGCCGGGTTTCGCGCAATACCGTCTGCCGGTGTCGGGCCTGTATCTGTGCGGCGCGGGCGCGCATCCGGGCGGCGGTATGACCGCCACGGCGGGCGCCAATGCCGCCGCACAAATCCTGCGCGATCGCAGGCATCGGAGGAAAAGCGCATGACGCAGGCCGCTTTGCGCCAGACGCCATTTCATGAGGCGCTGGCAGCGCTTAACCACGCCTGTGCATGGGAGCGCTGGCAGGGCTACGCGACCGTCAACCATTTCTACGACGTGGCTCAGGAGTATGCGGCGATTCGCAACGCCGCCTCGCTGTACGACCTTTCGCCCATGGTCAAATACCGCGTGAGCGGCGCCGATGCGGCGCGCCTGATCAACCGCGTGCTCACGCGCGACATCGACCGCTGCAGGCCCGGTCGCTGCTTCTATGCGCCGTGGTGCGACGGCGACGGCATGATCATCGAGGATGGCACCATCTTTCGCTTCGCGCCGGACGAGTTTCAAATCAACTGCGGCGAGCACAACCTGACCTGGTTCCTCGCGAGCGCCGAGGGTCTGGACGTGCGTGTGGAAGACGTGAGCGACGACATCGCCGCGCTGTCGGTGCAGGGGCCGCTGTCGCGCGAGCTTTTGCTCAAAGCCGGCCTTGGCGGCGTGGCCGATCTCAGGTTTTTCGGGCTGTTGAGAACGCAGCTCGACGCCATGCCCGTTACCGTGACCCGGACCGGGTTCACCGGCGACCTGGGCTACGAATTGTGGATGTCGCCGGAGCATGCGCTGGCAGTGTGGCAGCGTCTGATGGCGGCCGGGCGCACCCGCGGCGTCACCCCGATCGGTTCGGCTGCGCTTGATATCGCGCGCATCGAGGCCGGCCATATCCAGGTCAACAGCGAATACCGAGACGCGCGCAAGACGGTCGATCTGAGCGAGCGCCGCTCGCCCCTGGAGCTGGGCCTCGAATGGGCGGTCGATTTTCGCAAGCCGCATTTCAACGGGCGCCGCGCATTGCAGGAGCAGCAGGCCCGGGGCGGCCCTGCACTGCGTCTCGTGGGGCTGGAGATCACCGGGCGCCGCCCGGCCGTGGACTCCGTGTTGTACGCGGGCAGGCGCGCTGTCGGTCAGACCACGGCCGCCACGTGGTCGCCGATCCTGAAGAAAAGCATTGCGCTGGCGTTGGTCGAGGCCGACTACGCCAAGCCGGATCAGCGCCTGGACGCGGAGATTTACCATCGGCGTGAGGTCTGGCTTCAGCGCCGGGAGGCGGTGGCCCGGGTGGTGCCCCACCGCTTCTTCGATCCTCCGCGCAAGCGTTCGTGAGCAGGTCGCGGCCAGGCGCCGTGACTGCGGTAGCGGCCCGCGATCGGTGAGCAACGTCAGCCCATGACGAGGCAGCGGTTAGAGGCTGATCACCCGGCCAGCGCCCGCCGCGCTGCGACGATCGAGCTCGCGGCGATTCTCGGCAGCGTGTCTGCCGTAGGTATGACGCTTGGCATCACCACGCCTTTGTTTTCCGTCCTGCTGGACCGGATGGGCCTGGACGCGGCGGTGGTCGGGCTCAACTCCTCGGTGGGGGTCGGTGCCACGCTGCTCACCGCCCCGCTCGCGCCATGGCTGTTGCGCCGGGCCGGGCCGGTGCCGGTCATGCTCTCCGGGATCGCGCTGAGCGCGGCCGGCATCTTCGTGGCCGGTTGCGTGCGCTCGGCATGGCTTTGGTTCGTGCTGCGCTTCATCATCGGCATCGGTTTGTCGCTGCACTGGGTGATCAGCGAAACGTGGCTCAACGAAGCGACTACCGACGCCAACCGCGGTCTGGTGACGGGGCTGTACTCCGCCTTGCTCGGCCTGGGCTTTGCGGTGGGACCACTGATTGTGCGCTGGGCGGGCGTCGACGGTTTGGCGCCCTTTGCAATCGGCGCGGGCCTCGTGCTGCTCGCCGGCACACCCTTGTTGTGCCTGCGCGGCTGCGTCCCGGCTGCCGGCCACTCGTATCCCGGCGGGGCGGTGGCGGTGCTCGCGGCGGCGCCGGTGATCATGCTGGCCTCGGTGTGCTCGGGTTTTGTCGACAGTGCGTCGCTGGCGCTGCTCCCCATTTACGGGCTGCGCCTGCACATGGGCGGCTCGACCGCGATACAGCTGCTGGCCGTGGCAACCCTGGGTGCGGTCGTCATGCAGCTGCCGGTGGGCTGGATCGGAGACCGGCTCGGCCGTCGCGGCGCGCTCATAGGCTGCGCTCTGGTGGGCGCGGCTTCGGCGGCCGCGTTGCCCGTTTCATTGGACGTGCCCGGTTTGCTTTGGGGCGTGGTTTTCGTCTGGGGCGGGGCTGTCGTGAGCTTCTATACGCTGGCGCTGGCCCTGCTGGGCGATACCTTCCGCGGTCCGTCTTTGGCCCAGGCCAACTCCGCGCTGGTGATCACCTATTGTCTGGGCAGCATTGCGGGCCCGCCGGCGACGGGCGCGGCAATGGACTGGTTCGGACCGCAAGGCTTTGTCGTGGTCATGATGGCCGTGTCGTGCGTGCTCGCGGGCAGCGCTGTCTCGCGCCTGCGTGCGCCGCGTTTCTGACGCGCCTGGCGGGGACGGCATATGCTTGGGCTTTGCGCTCATGTTCACGGCCGTCGGCACGGCGGGTTTGAGGCAGATCATGGCGAGCGACGACAGGGCTGAAATCCGCCGGTCGAAGGGCCGCGCGGAGGCGCACCCGCCGGAGCGAATCGCGTTTCTCCTGTTGCCCCGGTTTTCCATGATCGCCTTTTTTTCGGCGGTCGAGCCGCTGCGTATTGCCAACCGCCTCGCGGGCCGGCCCTTGTATCGCTGGGAATTGGTAACCGACGGCCTGACGACTGTCGGCGCGAGCAACGGCATGCGGCTGGTGGCCGACGCGGCTCTGGACCAGCTTGGCCCCGTGCCGCTGCTCTTCGTGTGCGCGTCTTTCGATCACGAGCGATACACCTCGCCGAGCATGCTGGCCCGGCTGCGACAGATGGCCGCGCACGGGACGGTGCTGGGGGCTTTGGATACGGGGCCGTTTGTGCTGGCGGCCGCGCGGCTGCTGGAAGGGCGGCGCGTGACGCTGCACTGGGAGAGCGCGGCGGTGTTTCGCGAGCGTTACCCGCAGCTGGACGTCAGCGACGAGCTTTTTGAAATCGACCGCGCCCGCATTACCTGCGCCGGCGGCACCGCGGCGATGGATCTCATGCTGCACCTGATCGCCGCCCGCCACGGCGATGCCCTCGCGCGCGATGTGTCCGAGCAGCTCATCCATCAACGCATCCGGGCGCGCAATGACCACCAGCGCATGGAACTGGCGTTGCGCCTGGGCACCGCCAACTCGCGCCTGGTGCGCTCGGTCGCGCTGATGGAAGAGCATATCGATGCGCCGCTGGCGCAGCGTGAGATCGCAAACCACGTGGGCGTGTCGTTGCGCCATCTGGAACGCTTGTTCGTGTCCGATCTGGGGCAGACGCCGAGTGCTTATTACCGGCATCTGAAGCTCAAGCGCGGGCGCGAGCTGTTGACGCAAACCGATATGAGCGTGCTCGAAGTGGCCCTGGCCTGCGGTTATGGCTCGGCCGCTGCATTTTCGCGCGCATACGCGGCGCGGTTTGGTCATGCTCCCCGCACGGCCCGGGCGCAAGCCTCTCAGACAAACCGCCGCGACGAAGACGGCGGAGTAGGCTGATTGCCCGTTTCGCACCTCTTGTGTCGCGTTCGGTCATGAACACGTCTAATTCAATCATATTTTGAAAGCGTGCCCTTGGCCAGAATGCTTGGCACGGCCCAGCAACCGCCACGCTGACATGAACCGCGACGTCATCATCACCTGTGCGCTGACCGGCGCCGGCGATACCGTCGGCAAGCATCCGGATATACCCGTGACGCCCAAACAAATCGCCGAGGCGGGGATCGACGCTGCCAAGGCCGGCGCGGCCATCGTGCATGTCCACGTGCGCGATCCCGACAGCGGCGGCATCAGCCACGACAGCGCATTGTTCCGCGAGGTCGTGGAGCGCATCCGTGAATCCGATACGGACGTGGTCATCAACCTCACGGCCGGCGGGGGCGGCGATTGGGTGCCGAGCGAGCAAGACGCGCGCGTGGGCGGCGAGGGCACCGACATGCAGACGCCGGAGGAGCGTCATGCGCCCGTGGGAGCATTGCTGCCCGAGATCAGTACGCTCGACTGCGGCAGCGTGAATTTCGGCGACATGGTTTACGTCAGCCCCGCTCAGTGGCTGCGCCGCCAGGCCAGGCTGATCAAGGACAGCGGCGTGAAGGCGGAGATGGAGTGCTTCGACCTGGGCCACGTGCGCTTCGCCAAGCGCCTCATCGACGAAGGCCTGATCGACAGCCCCCCGCTGTTCCAGCTTTGCATGGGCATCCCCTGGGGCGCAGACGCCGATACGCGCAGTCTCACCGCCATGGTCGACCAGCTCCCCGCCGGCGCCAACTGGGCGGCTTTCGGCATCGGGCGTACCCAGATGCCGACGGTCGCACAAGCTGTGCTGTTGGGGGGCAATGTACGCGTGGGCCTCGAGGACAACCTCTATCTCGACAAGGGCGTGTTCGCGAGCAACGCCCAGTTGGTCGAACGCGCCGCGACGCTGATCAGCCTGCTCGGTGCGCGGGTGGCTTCACCGGCCGCGGCCCGCGAGCGCCTGGGCCTGCGCGCACCGTGACGGGAGTGGCGATGAACGACGATAGCGCAACGGCCATCCGCCGGGTCGCGGTGATCGGAACCGGCGTAATCGGCGCCGGCTGGGCGGCCCGTTTTCTGGCAAACGGACTGGAAGTCGTGGCAAGCGATCCCGCCCCGGATGCCCGGGCAAACTTGCACGCGAGCATCGCTGGCGCGTGCGAACCGCTGGAACGGTTGGGGTTGGCCATGGCGGGCTGGGAGCGGCGGCTAAGCTTCGAGCCGGACGTGAGCGCCGCCGTCGCGGGTGCCGGGTTGGTTCAGGAGAGCGCCCCGGAGCGTGAAGCGCTCAAGCGCGATCTGCTGGAGCGGATCGACGCCGCAGCGCCGGCCGGAGCGTTGATCGCATCGAGTTCCTCCGGCCTGCTGCCCAGCCGCCTGCAGGCCGGTTGTCGCCATCCGGAGCGAGTGTTCATCGCGCATCCGTTCAACCCCGTCTATCTGCTGCCGCTGGTGGAGCTGGTCGGCGGCGAGCGCACGGCGGCGGACACGCTGGCGCGCGCGCAGGCTTTCTACCGACATCTGGGCATGCGGCCACTGGTGGTTCGCAAAGAGATAGAAGGGTATATTGCCGATCGGCTCATGGAAGCGCTGTGGCGCGAGGCGCTGCATCTGGTTAATGATGGGGTGGCGACCACCGAGGAAGTGGATGCCGCCGTGACCTACGGCGCCGGTCTGCGCTGGGCGCTGATGGGCACGTATCTGACCTTTCACCTTGCCGGCGGCGAAGCCGGGATGCGCCACATGCTCGAGCAGTTCGGCCCGGCGCTGAAGCTACCCTGGACGCATATGGATGCTCCGGCCCTGAGCGAGGAGTTGATCGAGCGTATCGTAGCGGGTTGCGAGCACCAGGCAGCCGGGCGCGATGTGCACACGCTGGCGCGCCGGCGCGACGATTTTCTCGTCAGACTGTTGTCGCTGGTCCGCGAGTACTGGCCGGAGCAGGAGGGGCTGACAGGAAGAATCTGACCCGAACCCTGGCCACTATCACCGAACCGCGCGACGCGTGCGCGGCGTATTGAGGAGTAACTATGACCAAAACTAAACGCCTGATAAGCGTCTTCATGATTGCAGGTTTCTGCCTGTCGGGGGTATTCGCTTTCGCCGGCAATGCCAGCGCCGCGGCCGCGAAAAGCCAGACTGTTCGCTTTGGCGCACCGCCCTGGCCGGGGGTGACGATCAAGACCGGGATTGCCAGCAAAATCCTTCAGACGCTGGGTTACCGCACCGTGACCAAGCAGCTCGATGTGCCCATCATTCTCAACGGCATTGCCCACGGCCAGATCGACGTCTATCTCGGCGGCTGGACGCCCGTTGAAGACCCCATGATCAAGCCGCTGCTCAAGAAAGGGCAGGCGGTGGAGCTGGCTCCCAACATCTCCGACGCCATCGAGGGACTGGCCGTGCCGACCTATGTCTGGAAGGCGGGCGTGCACGACGTGGCAGATCTGAACGCCCACGCCGCCAAGTTCGATCACAAGATCTACGGTATCGAGGCGGGTTCCGGTATCAACAATGCCGTGGAGAAGGCCATCAAGGAGAACAAGGCGCACCTGGGCAACTGGAATCTGGTGCAAAGCAGCACGTCGGGGATGCTGGTGCAGGTCAAGCGCGCCGTGCGGCGCCATGACTGGCTGGTGTTCGTGGGCTGGCGGCCGCACTGGATGAACATCAAGTTTCACATGAAGTATCTGTCGGACAAGCACCATACCGGTACCGCCAATCTCAACAGCATCGTCTACACGGTCGTCCCCACCGACTACACCAAGACCCATCCCAACGTGGCGCGGTTCCTCAAGCAGTTCCGCATTCCGGCCAAGGTGCAGAGCGGCTGGATCTACGAATTTTCCTACAAAAAAGAGAAGAAGAAGGTGGTGGTCGAGCGCTGGCTCAAGCAGCACCCGAAGCTGCTCGCGAACTGGCTTGACGGCGTCACCACGGCCAGTGGCGAGCCCGGGCTGAAGGCTGTGAAGGACGCGATCGCGAACGGCAATCTCTGACTTTCAGTGTCGTTGAAGAGTTTTTCGACCGTCGACAGCGCTCGGCGGAGGGACAGTTATGCATTTTGATCTGACCGACGAACAGCAAATGATCGTGGATACCGTGCGTTCCTTCGTCGAGCGCGAGATCTACCCGCATGAGACGGAGGTCGAGCGTAGCGGCGAGGTGCCGGGCGAGCTTGCGCAGGCCATCAAGGACAAGGTTAAGGCACTGGGCTTCTATGCGCCCAACTTCCCGGAGTCCGTGGGCGGCGGCGGGCTGGATCACCTGACTTTTACGCTGCTCGAGCGCGAGCTGGGGCGCGCCTCCATGGCGCTCACCCATTTCTGGGGCCGCCCGCAGAACATCCTCATGGCCTGTACCGGCGGGCAGCGCGAGAAGTATCTGCTGCCCGCCGTGCGCGGCGACAAGATGGATGCGCTTGCCATGACCGAGCCGGACGCCGGCTCCGACATGCGGGGCATGAAGTGCTACGCGCGTCGTGAGAACGATGGCTGGGTCGTCAACGGCACCAAGCATTTCATCTCCGGCGCCGCCCATGCGGATTTTTTCATCGTCTTCGTGGGTACCGGGGAGGAGCAGACCCACAAGGGGCCCAAAAAGACCATCACCTGCTTCGTGGTCGATCGCGGCACGCCGGGCCTCGAGGTGCGTCCGGGGTACAACTCGGTCTCCCATCGCGGCTATCCCAACAGCATCTTGAGTTTTCAGGACTGCCGCCTGCCCGACAGCCAGGTTCTCGGCGAGGTCGACGGCGGCGTGGCGTTGATGCAGCGCTGGCTCTACGCGAGCCGGCTGACGGTGGCCGCCATGAGCGTGGGTCGGGCGCGGCGCGCCTTCGACTACGCCGCGAAGTGGGCGGCCGAGCGCGAGCAGTTCGGCCAGCCCATCGGCAAGTTTCAGGGGGTGAGCTTCAAGCTCGCGGATATGATCACCGACATCGACGCCGCCGATTGGCTGACGCTGGCCGCCGCGTGGCGGCTGGATCAGGGTCTGGATGCCAACCGCGAGGTGGCTTCCGCGAAGCTTTTCGCCACCGAGATGCTGGCGCGCGTGACCGATGAAGCCATACAGATTCACGGCGGCATGGGCCTGATGGATGACCTGCCGCTGGAGCGCTTTTGGCGCGATGCCCGCGTGGAACGCATTTGGGACGGTACTTCCGAGATTCAGCGCCACATCATCAGTCGCGACATCCTGCGCCGCTTGGGTGCGTGACCGGGCCGGGTCATGGGCGTGCACCAGGTCGGCAAAGCGTCGGGCGTCGGGCGGCTGGAGCGACTGCTGCGTCCGCGCTCAATCGCCGTATTCGGCGGGCGCGAGGCGGAGCGCGCGATCGAACAGTGCGAGCGCATCGGTTATACGGGTGAGCTGTGGCCGGTCCATCCGCACCGGGACCGCGTGGCCGGCCGGGCCTGCTTTCGCGACGCGCGCGCGCTGCCGCAAGCCCCGGATGCCGCCTTTGTCGGCGTCAACCGCCGTGCCAGCATCGCCGTCATGCGCAGCCTGGCGCAGCGCGGCTGCGGCGGGGCCGTGGCCTACGCCGCCGGGTTTGCGGAGACGGGAGCGCAGGCGCACGGTGAGCGCCTGCAGCGCGAGCTGGTCGAAGCCGCGGGCGCCATGCCCGTGCTGGGCCCCAACTGCTATGGGCTGATCAACTATCTCGACGGGGCGCTGCTGTGGCCGGATCAGCATGGCGGGCAGCGCGTCGAGAGCGGCGTGGCGATTATCGCCCAGTCCTCCAATATCGCCATCAATCTGACCATGCAGCGCCGCGGACTGCCCATCGCGTATCTGGTCACCGTGGGCAATCAGGCGCAGACCGACGTCGCCGGCGTGATACGCGGCGTGCTCGGCGATGAACGCGTTACCGCGATCGGCCTCTATCTGGAAGGGATACGGGATGTGCGCGAGCTTGAAGACGCGTTGGCCGCGTCGCGCGAACGCGGTGTGCCGGTGGTGGCGCTCAAGGCCGGCCGCAGCGAGCAGGCGCGGGCGGCGACCCTGTCGCACACCGCCTCCCTCGCCGGCTCGGAGCGCGCGGTCGACGTGTTCTTTGAACGCCTCGGCGCGGCACGCGTGCGCACGCTTCCCCAGCTCCTGGAGACGCTCAAGCTCCTGCACGTACACGGCCCCTTGTCCGGTGCCAAGCTGTGTTCCATGAGCTGCTCGGGCGGCGAGGCGGCGCTCATGGCGGATACGGCTGCAGGGCGGACAGTGAGCTTCCCGGCGTTGGGCGAGGCCGTGAGCGGGCGCGTGCAGGATGCTTTGGGCGAACTCGTCACCGTCGCCAACCCGCTCGACTACCATACCTTTGCCTGGGGCGACGAGCCGGCGCTGCGCGCCACCTTCACCGCCATGCTGGAGGGCGGCTTCGACTTGTCGCTGCTGGTGCTGGACGTTCCGCGCAGCGACCGCTGCGACGATACGCTCTGGCGAGCCTCAACGGCCGCGCTGGCAGGCGCGGTCGACGCCACCTCCGCGCGCGCGGCGGTGGTGGCGTCGCTGTCCGACAATATGCCCGAATCGTGGGCGCTGGATCTCATTGGGCACGGGATCGCACCGCTTTGCGGGATGTCCGAAGCGCTGGACGCAGCAGAGGCGGCAACCTTTATCGGGCAGGCCTGGCGCACGGCGCTGCCGGCGCCGCTGGCGGGACCGGGGCCGGCACAAGGCGAACGGGACATCATCCATGAGTGGCAGGCCAAGCGCTTACTGGCGGACCACGGCCTCGCGATCCCTGAAGGGCGGCTTTGCGCGGATGCTGCCGGCGCGGCGCGCGCTGCACAGGCATTGGGTTTCCCGGTGGCGGTCAAGCTCGCCGCTGTCGCGCACAAGTCGGACGCGGACGGTGTGCGTTTAGGGTTACATGACGCTCATGCCGTGGGCGAGGCGGCCGCCGAGCTCATTGCGCGCAGCGGCAGCGGCGTCCTTGTCGAGCGCATGGTCAGCGACGCCGTCGCCGAGCTCATGGTGGGCGTAAGCCACGACGCGCAGTTCGGGGCGCTGCTCACCATCGGCGCCGGGGGCGTGTGGGTCGAGCTTCTGGCAGATACCGTCTCCCTGCTGCTGCCCACGGATGAGACGCAAGTGCGCTCGGCTCTGCGGCGCCTGCGCATGTGGCCGCTTATGCAAGGCTATCGACGCGGCGTTGCGGGCGATGTGGATGGCGCGGTGGAGGCCATTCTTTCTATTGCGCGCTTCGCCGGCGCGTACCACGAGCGTTTATACGAGCTCGACGTCAATCCGCTGCTGGTGCGTCCCGTCGGTTGCGGCGCGATCGCTGCCGATGCCCTGATCGTGATGGGAGGAAAGACAACATGAGCGACGTCATCAAAGTGCGGTGCGAAGGCGGTGTGCTCGAGGTCACACTCGACCGCCCCAAGGCCAATGCCATCGATCTGGCCACCAGCCGGGAAATGGGCCGGGTATTCCAGGCCTTTCGCGACGACGAAAGCCAGCGCGTGGCCATCGTGACGGGCGGTGGCGCGCGCTTTTTCAGCGCCGGTTGGGATCTCAAGGCGGCCGCGGGGGGTGATCCCGTGGACAGCGATTACGGCGTCGGCGGCTTCGGGGGGCTGCAGGAGCTGCGCGATTTGAACAAACCGGTCATAGCCGCGGTCAACGGCATGGCGGTGGGCGGCGGTTTCGAGCTTGCGTTGTCTGCGGATCTGATCGTGGCTTCGGAGGCGGCCTCGTTTGCCCTGCCCGAGATCACCGCCGGCACGCTGGCCGATGCCGCCAGCATCAAGCTGCCCAAGCGCATGCCCTACCACGTGGCCATGGATTTGCTGCTCACCGGCCGCTGGATGGATGCCGACGAGGCGCGGCGTTGGGGCCTGGTGCGCGATGTGGTGGCGGCCGATTCGTTGATGGCGCATGCGTGGGCGCTGGCTCGCCGGCTCGCCGACGGACCGCCCCTGGTCTTCGCGGCGATCAAGGAGGTGGTGCGCCGGGCCGAGGCGGAAGACTTTCAGTCGGTGATGAATCGTATCGCCCGGAGGCAACTGGCGACGGTCGATGGGCTCTACGGCAGCGAGGATCAGCTCGAAGGCGCGCGCGCTTTCGCCGAGAAGCGGGCGCCGGTGTGGAAAGGGCGTTGATGCGCATCGGCGGGCAGATAGGTCGAAGGGATCCGGTCGGCGCCTGCTACCCGGGCGCTTAGTTGCGGGTACGCCCCCTTGCGGGCGAACAGTTGATAGTCTTCGCGGCGATCAGCAGCGTCAGAGCGGCAAACAATCCGCTGGCGCAACGGGCGCCGTCGTCCAACGGCAGCCACGGCGACAGCATGCGGGTAAAGCCCGTCGCCACCAGATAGTACAGGGGCGGCTTTTCCATGAACGGCTGCCCCGCCAGCCGCGGGATGACCCAGTGGCCGGTGCGGATGATGTGGTCGACGATGTCGAAGACGTAGCCTTCGTCCGGCTTCCACGGGTCGTGGCCGATCAACCCCGGCAGCAGATAAAGGAATAGGACGCCGGCGATTACCCAGTAGGGCGCGAACCGCTCACCCGGGCGAGCGCGTGAGGCGCTATGCTGCAGCGCCTCCACGGCAGGGCCGACGCCGTCGCGGTCACCACTCCTCGGGCGATGGCCTGCCGATCCTGGTTCGCGATGCAAGGCATGGACTCCGTCCCGCCGGCTGACTCCGGCGGCTGCAGTTTAGCGCCGGCGCGTGAAACTGAGCTCAACGTCATCCAAACATCCGCCGTCGGCCCGCCGGCGGGGAGGAGTACCGGCACCGGCTATTCACGGTCTCCGTCGATGGGAGCCGACGCGGCGATCCGGTCTGTTGCTTGACGCGGGTCAAACTCGGCGGTACGAATAAGGCAACTGATATATCACTCGTATATGTGCGCATCAGTGAAACGTATGAAAACGTACCGAGGGGACAGAACGATGGACGGACTGAGCGTTACCGTGGACGCGGCGGCGCTCGATCCGCGGTTTGATCTCAGAGTGGTTTCCCGGGATGGCTTCGAGTGGAGCTACGAAGGCGGCGCGCCCGCACAGCTCGCGCTCGCGCTCCTGGCGGATCATTTCGATGATGACGGCCGAGCGCTTGCTCATTATGAGGAATTCATGGCCGCGGTGGTCGCCAATTTCGACAATGAATGGGAAATGAGCAGTGCGGATATCGACGAGGCTTTGGCTAATCTCGGGATTTCGGGATCGTAGGCGAAGTGGGTATCTCGAAAAATTCGAGGTGCCCAAGTATTGATTTCTTCGATAGTGAGGAGACCGAGCCATGGAACTGACTAGTTCCGATATGCGGGATAAACAGCGCAACTACCGGGCCGAGTACCGGGCGCGCATCGCCGGCTGGTACAACGGCTGGCTGCATGTGGCCGTCATTTACGGCATCGGCGCAACCGGCATGTACATTTTTATAACGAACATTCACGGGGTGCGCTGGTGGGAGTGGCTCACGGTGCCGGTCGTCTTTCTGCTCTGCAACTTTTTCGAATGGTATCTTCACAGCCGCATCATGCACCGACCCGTGAGGCTGCCGGGATTACGGGCCATCTACAGCCGGCACACGCTGCAGCATCATCAGTTCTTCACGGATCGCGAAATGCGTTTCGCAGACCACAAGGACTGGCGGGTGACGTTCTTCCCGCCTTTCGCACTGGTGGTTTTCGTGATGATGTCCATCCCGGCAGCGCTTGTGGTCGGTGCGGTGGTGTCGGCCAATGCCGCATGGCTGCTGATGTGCACCACAACAAGCATGTATTTGGTCTACGAGTTCATGCACTTCTGCTGTCACGTGAACGAGAATGCGTTTGTGCGCTTGTGCCCGTTCGTGAACACCATTCGCCGCCACCACACGGCACATCATCAGCAATCGCTGATGATGGAACGCAACATGAATCTCACGTTCCCGATCGCTGATTGGCTGTTCGGCACCTCGGACCTGGATCGCGGCCTCCTGGGCCACGTGTTCAACGGCTATAGCAACAGGCACGTACGCCGGGATCTGCGCAAAACGGCGCGCACGCCGCGCGGCAAAAGGCTTCGGGGGAACGCGGGGCCGGCCGCGACCTGAGCGAGCGATGTTGTCGCCTATACGCACGGCCCTGCTGGCCGGGCGGCCAGCGGGCTCGTTACCGGTACGGACGCTCGACGGGGGCGCTGCGCCCGAGCCCGAGTGCATCAGGGCCGGGATATCGTGAACGCAACGAAGATTCTTTCCGCGAGCCTGTTTGCCCTCAGCATCGTTGCCGCCGGGGTCGCGGGCGTCGAGCTGAGTGGATTTTTCCCGGCGGATTGCCGCCCCACGGTGCTCGCAGGGGCCGGCGGCCGTGCATTGATAGGGCTGCTCTCATTCAGCGCGTTGGGGTTGGGGATTGCGGCGCTGTGGTCGGCGCTGGGGACCCTGCCGTGGACTGTGATCGTGATCTGCGGCGGTCTGGGGATACTGCTGGCGCCGATGGTATTCGAATTGCTGCCCAGAGCGTTTTGGGATAGCCGTCTGGGCGTTTTGACAATGACAGGTATCGCCAGCGCACTGCTGGCAGTCACACTGGGTGTGGCGGCCTACTGACACGCAGGAGAGGTTTTTATGCCGAGATATATGAAGATGATCATCACGGGCCTGGTGCTGGTCGCGGCGATCGTGATGCATTTCTATCAGGCCTCCATCGGCCAGCGGGTCGACCAGTGGCTCGTGTTGTTTCTGGGAGGGTTCATGATTTTCGCGCTGTGGCTGTTCCCCGATGCCAAGAGGGCTCCGGCGGCGTCAAAATCCTAAATGGACCAGGGAGAGCCGCGCTAAAAGCCGCCATGACCCCGACCCGGGCTGTGGACTTGCGCTAAACGGTTAGGGGCTATCGAATGTTGTTAGAGGAAGATGCGGCACAAGCCGCAAGGGCTGACGGCAGAACCGGCTTTCAGGCCGGGGCGCTGTCTCTCACGCAGCAAGCCTACCAAGCGCTTGAGGAACTGATCGTCACGCTGCAGCTTGCCCCGGGCGAAGTCCTCTCCGAAGGCTCTCTGACCAGAATGCTCGATATCGGGCGCACGCCGGTCCGCGAAGCCTTGCAAAGACTGGCGCTTGAGGGTCTGGTCGTCATTTTGCCGCGCCGCGGCATTCTGGTGTCGGAGATCAATGTCAGCAGCCAGTTGGAGTTGCTGCGGCTTCGCCGTGAAGTGGAACGGCTGATGTGTCGTCTTGCCGCAGAACGCGCCACCCGGGAGCAGCGCGCCTCATTTAAGGATATTGCCGCGGCGATGGACCAATCGGCCGAAGCCAATAACGATGTGGCCTTCATGCGCTGCGACCGCCAGTACAATCTGTTGCTGGCGCATTCCTGCGGGAACCTGTACGCGCGCAAAACGATGAGGCTCATGCAGGGGCTGTCGCGGCGCTTCTGGTATCAACATTACAAGGAAGCGCTGGATCTGCCGCATTGTGCGAGGCTGCATGCCGATTGCGCGCGCGCCATCGGCGCGGGGGACGCCGAGGCCGCGGCAGGCGCGTCGGATGCTCTGCTGAATTATATAGAGGCGTTCACGCGTGCGACCCTGGAGGCAAATTCGGGGCGACTGTGACGCACTGTACCCGGGACAGCGCAGAGGTTCGGCCGTCGCCGTCACCGACCGCTTGATAAGCGTAGCCTGCCTGCCCGGCGGTGACGCCGCTCCTGGCTCTGACTACGGCTCTGCCGTGTCGTCGACACGCCACGCAAGTGTTATCGCTATAGCCAAAACAATCGGCGGGGGAAAACGATGGAATTCAATGCGGCCGTTCTACACCAGACCCATCACCCGCTCAGCGTTGAACGAATCTCCCTGAAGGCGCTCAAGCCCGGCGATGTGCTGGTGCGTATCAGGGCGACGAGCCTATGCCATACGGATCTGGAGGTTTGGAGCGGACAGCTCAAGTTTCCGTTGCCCATTGTGTTGGGGCACGAGGCGGCAGGCGTGGTCGAAGACGTGGGAAGGGAGGTGCATTCGGTATCCCGGGGTGATCCCGTGATGCTCTCCTGGAACCCGCGATGCGGCACATGCTTCTATTGCGAGCGTGAACAGCCGATTCTGTGCGAGCGCTACCTGCGGCTGGGCCCTCAGGCCGTTTGCTTTGACGGCACGACCCGTTTCAGCCTGAACGGCAGCGATCTCCACCATCTGATGTATCTGGGCACATTTTCCGAATTCGCCGTGGTCTCGGAACAGTGTGCCATTCCCATGCCCGAGCAAATGCCTTTTGACCGGGCCTGCCTGATAGGGTGCGGTGTGATGACCGGGGCAGGCGCCGCGCTCAACGTGGCGGAGGTACGGTTGGGCGACACCGCCGTCGTGGTGGGGTGCGGCGCCGTCGGGCTCAGTGCCCTGCAAGGGGCCAAGCTCGCGGGCGCGGAGCAGGTCGTGGCCGTCGATCCCGACGAAAAGAAGCTGGCGTTGGCCGAGGCGCTGGGTGCCACATGTACCATCAGCGCGGATTCTGGCCCGGCCATGGACGAAATACGTTCCCTGACGCGGGGGCGCGGCGCGGACTGCGTTTTCGAGGCGGCCGGCAACGAAGCGGCCTTGCGCATGGCGGTGGAGGCCTGCCGTCCCGGAGGGCAGGTCGTCTGGCTCGGCAAGACCGATGTCGACCGGGAGGTGCGTTTCCGTTGGGGCTCGCTTATGGCCGAGCGCCGGATCGTGCGCTCGAGTTACGGCGGGGCGCGTCCCCACCGGGATTTCCCCTTGCTCGCGAGGGCGTACCTGAGCGGCCGGCTCGATCTCGACGCGTATGTCACGGCGCGCATCGCGCTCGACGCCGTCAACGAGGGCTTGAGCGCGCTGCGCAGCGGCGATGCCATCCGCACGGTGATTGAGTTCCCCCAATAGGGTATCGCTTCTCCCTGTGGGGCGAAGTCATCCCGCCTGATGCGGCTGCGGCAGCCTGCAAGTGTGTTCTGGTGAATAGTTCACGCGGTGCCCACGGACTTCTTGTCCGCACCGGCGGGCCAACGCCGCTCTCCAGCTCGAATACTGCGCCGCAGCCTGTGGCGACAAGCAGGCGCATCCCGATGCAAGCCGTCCCCACGATTCGGACCCCGTTCGCACTGCAGTGAGCCACGTTTGTCCAATGTGTTCGACTTGGGTAAGCCGGCGGTCTATGCTCATTAAGGTGAGCGGAGGGGGGAAACCGATGACAGCGGGCCCCGTGAATGAGGCTGGCAAAGACGCGCGCGCCCGCGAACGGGCGCGGCTGCGGGCGCTATTCGAATACGTCTCGGATATCGTCACAGTCCTGGACAGCCGGGGCGTTATCCGCTTCATCAGCCCGTCGGTGACCCATATCCTGGGTTACATGGTCGACGAGGTTCTGGATCGCGACTACCTCGATTTCGTGCATCCCGACGACCGGGCGGCAGCGGAAGCTTCGTTTGCCGAGATTGTCCGGTCGCCAAGCGCGGGGCGCCCAATAGAGCTCCGCTTCCGGCACAAAAACGGCGACTGGCTGTTTCTGGAGTCGGTCAGCCGCAACGCGCTCGCGGACCCGGTGCTGAATGGCATCGTGGTGGTGGCACGCGATGTCTCCGAGCGCAGGCGAGCCGAGCAAAAGCTCAGGCTGTTCCGGGCGCTGCTCGACCGGGCGGGCGACGCGATCGAGGTCGTCGACCCGGACACCCTCCGATATCTGGATGTCAATCAGAGGGCCTGTGACGCGCTCGGATACAGTAGGGAAGAGCTTCTGTCATTACAGGTTCAGGACCTGTCCGTCGAATTGGGCGGCGCCGAAGTCGACCGCATCAACGCGCAGGTGCGGGCCGACGGCTCCGCGGTGTTCGAAACACTGCACCGGCGCAAGGATGGATCAGTGTTCCCGGTGGAGGTGCACATCACGCGGGTGGAGCTCGACCGGCCCTACAACCTGGTGGTGGTGCGCGACCTCAGCGAACGCGAACGGGCCCAGCAGGATCTGGCGTTCCGAAACGCCCTGCTGTCCACCCAGTTGGAAACGGCGCTGGATGCCATCCTAGTGGTGGACGATCAGGGCAGCATCATTTCGTACAACCGACGTTTTATCGAGCTTTGGAACGTCCCCGAAAACCTGGTCAAACAGCGGCTTGACGAACCCGTGCTGCAGCGGGTGGCTGCACAGACGGCGCAGCCTGAGATGTTCCTGCAACGGGTCCGTCATCTGTACGGGCATCGCGGCGAAACCGAACGAGAGGAAATCGCTTTGGCGGACGGGCGCGTCGTGGACAGGTATTCGGCACCGGTTATTGGCGGCAGTGGAACGTATTTCGGCCGCGTCTGGTATTTCCGGGACATCACGGAGCGCAAGCGCCACGAAGCGGAAATCAATCGGCTGCAGCAGCAGCTCAGGGACCAAGCCGTGCGCGATCCCCTGACCGGCCTGCACAATCGCCGATACCTCGATGAAACGATGGACCGGGAACTCGCCCGCGCGAAGCGTTACCGGCATCCTATCGGCTTGGTCATGTGCGACCTCGATCACTTCAAGGCGGTCAACGACCGTTATGGCCACGTGGTGGGAGACGAGGTTCTGAAAGCGTTTGCCGACCTGATGAGAAGCGCGGCGCGAGGCAGCGATATCGCCTGCCGTTACGGCGGCGAGGAGTTCTTGCTGGTGCTCCCGGATATGCCGGCGGATGCCGCATGCCGGCGCGCCGAACGGTTGCGCGCCACGCTGGACGGGATGCGGATCGCGGCTGCGGGCGTCCAAGTGACGGCATCCTTCGGGGTGGCGGGTTTTCCCGACGATGGCGGGACCGCCGACGAGCTCACCCGCGCCGCCGACGCGGCGCTGTATGAAGCGAAACGGTCGGGGCGCAACCGGGTCGTGGTCCACGGGCACCAAGCGGCTGACGCCGACACGCTCCCATAGGCGCAGCATGGGTCAAGCTTATCGCCGTCCGGCTTATCCTCAAGGCTCGCCGCTTCGCGCCCAGACCTGTAATGACGCAGGGCCGGGCCGGTGCCGCTAGGTGTTGATCAAACGGGCAGCGCCCAGCCGCCACAAGGCCTCAGAACGCGCGCTTTGCACGGCTTGGACCGGCCGGGATGTTGTGGACGAGCGCCTTGGGCAACGGTAAACTCGCTGACCACGATGCCGCTCGACGCACTATAGCGCGCGCCGGCCGTGCCAGACGGGCATGCGATGCGCTGGCGGGCAAAGGTGCCGCGTAGAAAACGAAATGAAGAAGGCCGTAGGCAGCCGCCGGCGCCGCGGTGCGGCACCAAAGCCGGGCTGCCGGCAGCGTGTCCGCCAACAATAGTTTCCACAACATCCGGAGGGGTTCCCAGGTATGAAATCTTCTGTAAAGCACCGGTTGAGTCTGGGTGCGGCGCTGTGCATCGGCGCACTGTTTGCACTGCCGGCTACGGGGTTTGCCAATACCAAAAACAACGTCGCGCACGGCATACACTTGGTGAATGCCGGCAAGCTGACCATATGCACGCACCTGCCGTACAAGCCGTTCGAATTCATCAACAAGGACGGCAAAGTGGTCGGGTTCGATGTGGACATCCTCAACCTGCTGGCCAAGAAACTGGGCGTCAAGGAAAAAGTCATTAGCATCGACTGGAACCAGATTACATCCGGCGCCGTGTTCGCCGCGCGCAAGTGTGATGTGGCGATGGGCGGGGAAACCATCACCAAGAAACGCGCCCAAGTGGTTCTGTTCTCAGACCCGTACTTCGACGCCACGCAGGTGCTGTTGGTCAAGAAAGGCTCCGGCATTTCCGGGCTGGCCGATCTCAAGGGCAAGCGTCTGGGGGTGCAAACGGACACCACCGGCCAGATTTACGCCGACAAGCGCGCCAGCAAGTACGGCTATACCACGGTGATCTTCTCCGACGTCGCCCTGGAGACGTCGGCCGTGAGCGCCGGGGCCGTTGCCGCGGCGATTAACGACAACGGGCCCATGTACCAGTACGTGCAGAGCCACCCCAAGACCAAAGTGGCCGCCGAGTTCCACACCGGCGAGCACTACGGCTTTGCCGTCAAGAAGCACAGCGCCAACGCCAAGAAGCTGGTCGGAGTCCTTAACAAGGTGATCGCCAAAGCCAAGAAGGACGGTGAGTACAACCGGATATTCAAGAAGTGGTTCGGGCAAATTCCGGGACAGATCAACCAGTAAACCCGGCGCGAGTGAGTGACGGCAGCGCCCTGCGCACCCGGCGGCGCCTGAGCCCGCGCCGCCGGGCGCAACGCATCAGGGCGGTCCAGTATGTGGTACTGGTCGTCGGGGCGGTCTGCGCCGCGTTTTTCGCGGACTGGCCAACCATAGGGCGTTCGTTCTTCGATCCCCACCTGATCGTCTACACGGTGCTGCATGGTTTCGCCAGCGCCCTGTGGAACACCGTTGCCTACACTGCAGGCGCGTTTGTGCTGGGTCTGATGGCCGGCACGCTGCTTGCCCTGATGCGGCTGTCGGACGTCGCGCCCTACCGCTGGCTGGCCACGATCTATATCGAGTTCTTCCGCGGGCTCCCGGCGCTGGTCGTCTTTATGGCCTTTTCGCTCCTGCCTCTGGCGTTCTCCGGCCTGACGATGCCCTGGTCGCCCTATGGCACCGCCTGGGCCGCTCTCGGCATCGTGGGCAGCGCCTACATGGCCGAGACCATACGGGCGGGTATCCAGGCCGTGCCGCGGGGCCAGGTCGAGGCTGCGCGTTCGCTCGGTATGTCGGCGGCCCAGGCGATGCGCAAGATCGCCCTGCCGCAAGCGTTTCGCATCATGATTCCGCCCCTGACGAACGAGTTGATCATGCTGATCAAGGACTCTTCGCTGGTGTTCATCGTCGGCCTGTCTGCGAGCAATTTCGATCTCACCAAGTTCGGCCGTGCGATGGCCAACACGAACGTCAACATTACGCCGCTGGTGGTGGCCGGTCTGGGGTATCTCCTTATCACGCTGCCTTTGTCGATTCTGGTGCGCCGCATGGAATCGTCAACCGAGAAGGGCCGATGACCGGGGGCGCAAACGACGACGTCCTGGTCAGCATCGAAGGTTTGCACAAGTGGTTTGGTTCCAACCACGTTCTGCAGGACATTAACTTCACGGTTGACCGGGGCGAGGTAGTCTGCGTTATTGGCCCGTCCGGTTCTGGAAAATCGACCCTGCTTCGATGCATCAATCTGCTGGAGCGGCCCCAGCACGGCGCGATCGTCGTTCGCGGTGAGAATTTGGTGGACCCGGACTGCGACATCGACGCGGCGCGGCGTCATATCGGCATGGTGTTTCAGCAGTTCAATCTTTTCCCGCACCATACGGCCCTGGATAACTGCACCGTCGCGCCGATGACCGTGCTCGGTATGAAACGCGTCCGCGCGCAGCAGGTTGCGCGCGACAACCTGGAGCGCGTGGGCCTTCTGGACAAGGTCGATGCGCTGCCGGCCAAGCTCTCCGGCGGGCAGCAGCAACGCGTCGCCATTGCTCGCGCTTTGTCCATGGGGCCGGATCTCATGCTTTTCGACGAGCCGACCTCCGCGCTGGATCCGGAACTGGTGGGGGAGGTGCTGTCAGTCATGCGCAAACTGGCTGATTCAGGCATGACCATGATCGTCGTGACCCACGAAATGGCCTTCGCCCGCGAGGTTGCGGACCGCGTCGTATTCATGGACGGCGGCGGCATCATAGAGCAAGGCAGCCCGGATGCGGTGATAGGGGCGCCGCGTGAGGAGCGCACCAGAAACTTCCTGCGGCGCGTGCTCAATCCTATCGGCGCCTCCCCGGCCTGACAGCAAGGTACCCGGCGACAGGGCAACGGCGTAAGCCGTTGCCCGGATTACGCCGTTGCTCTCAAGTGATCGGTCACCGCGCTGTTCGGTCCGAAAGCCCTCAGTGCATATCGGCCCGATACGCATGCACATCCGCCGGTGTCATGGATCGCTTGCGTTCCTTCGCGACCAATTTTGCAGTCACCGGCTTTAGCCGGCTTTGATTGCCCCATGCGGTGCGTATGTGGTTCACGACCGCTGCGATTTCCGCATCCGACAAGTGGTCGAGTGCGGGCATGGCGCCGTTAAACGCCTGCCCCTCGGCCTTGATGGGGCCGCTGAGCCCGTTCAACACCACCAACACCGGAAAGGCGCGGTCCCTCTGGATGTCGCCATTGCCCGCCAGGGGCGGGAAATAGCCCGGCTGACCCTTGCCGTTGGGCCCGTGGCAACCCGAGCAGTTTTCCTTGAACACCTTGGCGCCGTCCACGTTGGCCGTCTGCCCGCCCGCGGACGCGCTTGCCGCCGGCGGAGGATTGGGGCCGAGATAGGTCGTCAGGTATTTCAGGATGGTTTTCTTCTCCTGTGGCGTAGCCTCCAAACCGTAGTCCTGCATACTCGCGAGCACCGATTGCCACTGAGCGGCCATCAGTCCTTTGGAGTCGACGAGATACTGCAGGTCATGGCAGGTCTGACACTTGGCGTAAACCAGGTTGACGCCCGGCCCCTTCGGCAATTGTATGTCGGCGGCCTGTGCGATCGCGCAGACGCCAATCAGCAACAGGCCGGCCCAAAGGCGGAAATAGGGCATCCGTTTTATCCGTATATTTGGCTGGATGATCGATTCAGGCAACGGTTACTCGACCCCGTGCCTTATGCGCCGGATACGTGGAACCGCACCCGGTCCACGCCGTGCCATTCCCAGCCGCCGGGATTCCAGGTGGTCAGGCCGTTCACGGGCTGCGAACGCCCCCAGGCGTCGATCGCGCGGACCCACACCTCATGGACGCCGGAATCCAGGTTCACGTTTCGGTGCCAGTGGTACCAGCCGTACGGCGCGTCGGAATCATCCAACTCGGTCGTCTGCCACGTCTTGCCTTTATCCAGCGAAACCCGAACCTCCGTCAGTGGCACCACGCCGTCGTTCCATGCCACGCCCTGAAGATCGACGCCCCCGCTGCCGGAGACTTTTTCTCCCATCATCGGCGAGAACAGCACGCTCATGATCTTGAACCCGTAGGTGGGAGTGCTGTTCTCCCGCGTCAGATCCTGGGTCGTGAACTTGCCGGGTTCCACCGTCCTGTTGGGCAAGCGGTAGGTTTTTTGCATCAGCGCGCTCGGCGTCGGCTCGTCCATCAGCAACAGGTCGGTCACCCATTTCACGTTCATGTTCCCGTAGTAGCCGGGGATGATCAGGCGTACCGGGCCACCGTGGATGGTGGGAATGGGTTCGCCGTTCATGCGTACCGCCAGGATGGCGTCATCGAGCTGCGGCGTCTCCAGGTGATAGCTTTTGATCAGATCCGCGCCCCCCTTGACGGGTGGCACGTCCTTGCCGTTGGCGGTCAGGAAGCGCACCTGATCGCTGGGACTGAGATCCAGGTTCTTCAGCAGGGGCTTGAGCGGCACGCCTTCCCATGTGAGATTGCCCATGCCGCCGTGGTGCCATCCCGAGCCCGGTGTCTTCGCTTTGGCCCAATAATACGCGCGTCCGTTGCCCGCACATTGCATGACGGATGTGCGCTTGACCATATCCATCTGCATGAGATCGGCCACGCTGATCGTCTTGGGCCGCTGCACCAGACCGGATACCAGGATCGTCCAAGACTTGATCACGTCGGGGTCGGCCGGCGCGGTCGTCGCCATCCATTTCCCGGCGCCCTCCACGGGGAAGTGGGTGCGGTTATAGAGGATGTTCTTGGGCGTCAGCCGGTGCTCGCGAAGCATGCCGAGGGGCGTTTCCATCACCCCGAGCTTGGCGTTGTGGATGATCATCTCCGGGCTCTTGCCCGTGATGATCTGGGAGGCGTCCGGGCTCTGCGCTGCGTAGGCGAGCGGCATTCCGCCCGGCCACCGCACCAACCCGGCCGCGGCACCTGCACCGGCCAGTTTGAGGAATGTGCGGCGATCGATCTGAGTGTTATATACGCGTGGCATGACGCCCCCTCCGGATTGACGCGGCAATGTAATTGTGACTCTGCATTTTTGATAGCCGCCCGTCTTAGCCCTGTCAAGCGCGACTGTTTTCACAAATATGTGCCTAACGGTATTCGTCGCGATAGATAAAAGCTGCTTTGCGGGGCCGGATGTATCTGATGTAAACAATATAACTGAATGTTTATAGGGGATAAGAGGAACTGAACAAGATTTGGCTATCACGAGTGCATCGGTTCTCTTTTACGGATACATTAGGATGACGTTGATCCATGTCAGATTTATTTTGCTGTTTTGTTGATCGATATCAATAATGCGATTTTGGCCAATATCGTATAGGCACACTCGGATTCCGCAACCTGATTAGTGTCGAGACTCAGCAGCCGAACACGGAGGCACCGTCCAGTTCCCGTACAGACCAGGCCGGACAGCGACAGATAGCCACCAGAGCCCAACCTTCCAATGCCCCATGGCCAAAGGGATTGCTGAAAGACGACGCTGATCAGGTTTCGCAATAATGCATGCATGTTTTTTGCTGGCGGAAGCTACGGGCTCGCGGCTGCTTCGATTAAGGCAGCAACGGCGCGGCGTCCCCCAAGGTGGGCAAGAACCCCCACGCGAGCGGAACCAGCGCCAGGGTCCAAGCCATCACAATGAATGTCGGAAGTTTCAGCCGTCCGAGCCGGCGTTTCATCGCGCCGCCGCCAAATCCCGTGATGGCCAGCCCGGCGGCTGTCCCCGGGTTGCCGGGAAACCATTTGATGAGCATGGACACGGGCGAGATACACGCTGTCCCCAAGCCGATGCCGCCGGGCAGGCCATAGCCCGGATAAGCAGCCAGATGGCGCGGATCCTGACGCCGAAGGCGGAAACGATGGAGCTGCCGGTTGGAGCGCCTCCGCCGATCTTTGCCGTGGACGCCCGCATAGCCTATGTTTTCTTTGACGTCCTCCCCGCCGTGAACGAGGGGGATTCCCGGGCTCAGGCATTCAGCACTGAGCCGGTAGTGGTGTTATCGACACCGCCGAGCGGTGTCTCCCACGGTGCCTGCTTCACAGGGAGGCCAACGCCCTTGCCCTCCACAGGCTTCACCGCCCGGCG
>Ga0102962_1000196_pt1 | contig 34499 bp, 36 predicted proteins | sample SalPonF2_C_D2_MG_FD_84519 | JGI IMG/M metagenome (GOLD analysis project Ga0102962, IMG submission 84519) | Salt pond soil microbial communities from South San Francisco under conditions of wetland restoration - Salt Pond MetaG SF2_C_D2_MG ...
CGTCTTCATAGACACTAAGAATAGGATCTTTATTCTTATTCATGGCATAGAAATCCACCGATCCACTATAAGCGTCAACCACCACTTTTACAGAATTTCTTATGTAATTGTACTGTCCATTATTTGTAGGTTCGGAATATGGATAATCCGGTGAAACGGTATAAGCATCCTGAATCCAATATAATTTTCCGTTGCTAAGCACAAGGTAGGGCCTATCTTCAAGCCTCAGGAAAGGTGCAATATGATGAACCCGATTTTTGATGGTCTTCCAAAACATAATTTTGCTGCCCTTGTGGATATAATCACTTAGCAGGATGTTGATATCTCCGAAATGCCAGGCAAAAAGCAGTTTCTCAAAAAAGTTATCCACAGAAACTCCGCCAGGACCTGCATAATTTGTATACACATTTTTGTCTCCCTGCGGATAATCTAACTCTTTGACATCGGTATTGACGATTTTGTAATCAGAATTATGTTCTCCATAATAAATTGCTGACTGGTTGATATTGAGTCCCATTTGCGAAACAGGGGGGAGGTCTTTTACGACCAGCTGCGGATCTCCCTGGTTGCCTTGCTTGGCTACGGGACTCATGACCATTCCATAACCGTGTGTGTATTGCAGTTTTTTATTGACCCATGTATTAGCCTTTTCAGGAAGTTCATCAGACAACTCACGGGCAGAAAGCATCATTTGCAGGTAACCATTATTGGTGTGGTAGCGATCTACATCCACATTATAAAACTGGTAGTATGTCCTGATTTCCTGAAGCTGTCGATAGGTCTGGATCAGCAGTCTCGGATCCCACAGTCGTATATTGTCGAGCGTTGCCTGATTATTACTGATTTTAGGCCACGTAAGTGTATCCGAAGCATTATAGTTGCGCACATGAAACGTATCCAGATCATACGCGCTGCGGGTCATGCTGATGTTGTTTTTCAGATACGGCTTTTCGAGCTGTAGTTCGTTGGGCTCGACAACGTAATTTTGAACCAGGCTTGGCAAAACACCGTTGCCAACAGCTCCCACCACGAACGTAGCGATGCCACCGATGACCAGCCATTTAAAGCGGCTTTTATAGATTTGATAAAAAGCGAATAATGCCAATAGCAGGCAAAGTATACAGAGAAGCCAGATGACTGGCAGTTTTATGTGAACATCTACGTAGTCAGCCCCGTAAACTACGCCATTTCTATTATAAAGCAGGCTATATCGTTCCAGAAAATATCCCCAGGAGAGTAACAATAGCCAGATGCCGATATTGATACTTATCTGTTTTTTGACTGCATTAGTGGCATTTATATCTTTATTTGAACTCAGCGAAAGCGCTCCCGAATAAACATAGAGAATGATAATGGCTATGGTCACAAAAAAAGCAAGAGAGACTAAACTGTTCTGGATGAGTTCGATGAAAGGCAGACGAAATAGGTAGAACCCAATGTCGTGACCAAATACCGGATCGAGTTTGCCTATGGTTTCATTCCAATGGAAACGGAAATATTTGTCCCACTGCATGAAAAAAGCCAGAGAAAAGAAAATACTTACAGCACTGCCAACGGTATAGAAAAATTTTCGAAAAGTTTTAGCATCGATTTCGTGCAGGTTGAGCTGTGATAGGGGAGATTGGCCAAAGTTCATCTGCCCAAATTGCTTAGACAGAAAATGCATATTGGGTAACACATAAAGTAGGGCAACGGCCAGGGAACAGATCAATAATATTGCCTGCGTGAATTTTATGGTCCAGAAAACTTGCGAGTATCCCAAATTGCCAAGCCAGAGCCATTCTATGATCCAGTCGGTGAATGCACCCACTAAAAGAAGAGCCAGGATAACAGTTATGATGATTCGGAAAATATTTTTTTGAGATCCGGAAATCTTACTCATGACAGAATTGCTATGTTCAATAATATTTTACCCACAGTTGCCTATAAAATAAATGGCTAGCGTAAGATAGTAACCTTTTTCCAGAAAGAAGAATAAGAAAGTTCTAGCTTGAATCGGCAAGCTGTTTCTCCTAAGCTAATGAAAATCAGGACTTTTATCTCTGTTTATTTATCAGAAGCCTGGCAAAACCAGAGTTATCATCTTCAATTAAGTTCAGTTTATTGAAGATGGTTTCGTATAAATTCTGACCCGAGAACAGTTGGTAGAATGCCAAATGAAGGAAGCCTTTGCTGGCTCTAGATCATTATTTCTCTGCATAGGTGATGTCCTTTTTTTAATTCTTTAATTGTAGAAGGCCTAATATCTGTTTACTTAACGCTCTTTTTTTGTATTAGTTGCTCATATATGCCGGGTTTATCAATATCTTTTTTTAACCATTTCAGTTAAATAATATATTTTTTAACCAATTCAGTTAAAAATTTACTTTTTTAACCAATTCAGTTAAATTTATGTGTTATGAAAAATTTTTTAGTACTTATTGCTGATATCGAAGGCTCAAAAAAGATTCAGGAGGAGGAGCGGGAAAAGTTGCAGCAAAACCTGCAGGACTTGCTGGAGACTCTTAATGAGGAAAATAAAAATCTCATATCTCCATATACTATTACGCTGGGTGATGAATTCCAAGCCGTGTTTAAAAAGGCCGATGGTTTTTTTGTCGATGTACTAAAGATTTTAGCAACCATGCATCCGGTGTCTGTACGCTTCTCTCTGGGAATAGGAAGTATTGCCACTCCTATCAATAAGGAACAAGCCATAGGGATGGATGGGCCAGCTTTTCATGAGTCACGTGAAGGCATTCAACAACTAAAGAAAAATGGATTCTTATTTAGCTTTAGAATTGAAGGAGTCGACGATCCTCAACTAAGGATTATCAATAATAGTATGCAATTGGTGTCGCAGGAGATGCGCAAATGGAACAAACGCCGGTTGTTGATCTTTCAAATGTTAAAAGAAGGTTATAATTACAAAGAAATTGCCAGGGAGTTGGAGATTTCTGAAGTGTCTTTCTATAAAAATAAAGAAGCTGGTGCACTGGATATTATTGATGCGTTAAGTGATAATATAGCTCAAATTATAAATGAAAAGCTGGGATGATGAACTATACCATTTTCCTTAGTATCCTGAATCTGATACTTTTTTCCCGACTGCGATTGATTCTCAGGGATGCGGGAGCAAGTCGCAAAGATTTGCTAATCATGGGAGGAATTCCATTGCTGATCCTACCTTTTTTAAAGTTAAATATAGGCTGGGTCATATTATTGGTTTACCTTTTGGCCTATCCATTTCTCATGAATGTAGCAGAACGGTCTTCCGAGAAGCTTAATCGGAATCGTTGGTTGATTTTATTATTACATATTGTTGTAGTCGGCATTTTATGCAGCCCCCTATTTGATTTGAAAGCTAATATTTTACCGAATGTCATTATTCATTTTACAGATCGAATTATAATTCCCGGGAGAAATATCACTACATCGGCCATTACCCACGGGCAAGTTTTGGTATTTGGGTTGTTGATGGTCCTGAATGAAATGAATATTGTCTTGCGGTATATTCTAGGCCTATTAGGATTAAAACCATTGGCTTCGGAAGGGGAGGAGACCAGTCGGAATGAATATAATACCGGTCGTTTGATTGGGCTGCTGGAACGAATTTTTGTATTTTTATTTGTCTTGCTTAGTCAATATACAGCTATTGGCTTTATTTTAGCTGCAAAAGGAGTGGCACGGTTTCAGGATTTCAAAAGCCGAACATTTGCTGAATATGTTTTAATCGGAACTTTGTTATCTACTTTACTGGCATTAGCTATTGGTTATTTTGTAAAATTGATAATTTTGTTATGATGTTGGGCTTATATAAAAAATGAAAAACTAATATTTAATAATTATGGAATTCAGATCTTTTAAAGGTACGAAAGTGGCAGAAGTGGGACTTGGGACATGGCAACTCGGGGGTACTGAGTGGGGAAATGTATCCGAAGAGGAATCTTACAAAATCTTGCAAGCCTATGTAGACAGCGGTGGCAATTTTATCGATACCGCAGATATCTATGGCGGTGGACGATCAGAAAAGCTGATCGGAAGATTTTTGAAATCCATTGAGCAGGAACCCCACATTGCTACGAAATTAGGTCGGCGCGAAGACGACGGCAATGGATGGCCGCAAAATTTCACTTATGATTTTATTAAAAAACACGTCGAAGAATCGTTGGAACGTCTTGGTATTCAACAAATTTTCCTTGATCAATTCCACTGCATTCCTAAGGAACAGATGGCATTGGGAGAGGTATTTAAACATATAGAAAAAATTCGGGAACAAGGATTAATAAAACACTGGGGAGCCAGTGTTGAGACAATTGAAGAAGCTCTTATTTGCCTGGAATATGATGGTCTTGCTTCATTACAAGTTATCTTTAACATCTTTCGGCAGCACACGGCCGATGAACTATTTGAAAAAGCGAAAGAGCGGGATGTGGCTATTATTGTCAGAGTCCCTCTTGCAAGTGGATTACTAACGGGAAAGTTTACAAAAACTACTAATTTCCCTGAGAATGATCATCGTAATTTTAACGCCAATGGAGAAGCATTTAATGTGGGAGAGACTTTTTCGGGATTACCGTTCGAAACGGGTGTGGAGATAGCACAGAAGGTAGAAGCTATTGTTTCTGATATTCCAATGCCTCAGGCAGCGCTCCGGTGGGTTCTTGACCATCCGGAAGTGACAACTGTGATTCCGGGTGCTTCAAAAGTAAGCCAGGTGAAAAGTAATGTTCAGGCTTCTGAGCTGGATCCTTTATCCGAAACGGTACATCAGCAGTTACGCTTGCTTTATGATGGGGAGATTCGTTCCCAGGTGAGGGGAGAGGTATAGCGAGTAGATACCGGATGTCAGAGATTATCCTACATTACAAATTGGTATTACCATAATCCTAAATAAATATCTAATAAGTATATTATTATTAATTATTTACGCTGATAAATTTCGGTTTGTAAATAAGGGTAAAGTTATTACCAAAAGGGTAATGACGATGCCAAAATCCTATAGGGAAAAACAAATGGATCCGAAAAAAGGAAAAAAAGAAAAGAAAAAAGAGAAAAAGCATGCTTCTTCTTCTAAAAAAGAAGGCATGAAAGCTAATCCGAAGAAGTAACAGAGCAGAAATTTTAGGTTTGCTTTGCGCCTAAATCGTAGAAGAGCACCCGATATTATCCGAGCAAGTGATAAGGTTTATTTGGTGCTCTTTTTTTTCTAAAAGTATAGTATAAAACCACTATTTATTTTTATCACATAAATAGTTGATATTACTCATCTTATTTCTAATAAAATATTTAACGGAGGCTTAATCGTTTTATTAGATAATCAACTATAAGTAAATGCCTTACATTGAGTTATGAAATCTAACTTTTTTCTGGCATTTAATTTAACAAATGCCCAAAATTAGAGACCTTAAATTAATATCATCAGCTTAGATTAAAACTCTGCCCGAATTCGCATAATCAGGCCAATGAAGAAAAGTCCGAAGAGCAAGCCAATAATTCCTTCCATCGTCATTAAGTGTTGAATAATAAAATGTAACCCCATTCCAATATAGTAAACGAATAAGTGGACTATTTTATCGAGCATAGAGATACCCCTCGTAGCATTGATTAATCGATTTTTTTATAAGCCGTAGTAATTTTATGGGGCTCGTTCTAAAAAGTTCCCGATTTAATACAAATCAAATAAAAAAGGCTGATAGATAAATGTATCAGCCTTTTTAGGTGGGGTTATTTGGTTACTAATCTGGGTTTTATATTTTGGTTCATGTGGAAAATATTCTCAGGATCGTACTTTGTCTTTATTTTCACCAAACGGTCATAGTTAGATCCGTATGCAGCCTTTACACGTTCACTCTCTTCTTCTGTCATAAAGTTTACGTAGCCTCCTCCCGACGAAAAAGGAGCTGCAGCTTTGAAGAAAGCCCTGGCCCAACTTATGCATTTCTTATCATCGGTTGATTTCTCCCATCGCCCATGCACATTCATAATGTAGTTTGCGTCTCGGGCGCTATATGCTGTAGCATTTTGAGGTACCTGATTGGGAGCGCCTGTTATCAAACCTATAAAGATTTCACAATGTGGTGAAGGCATCGACTCGGCATATTCGATAACGGCATCAAAAACTCCGTCTTTCAGTTCAATGAAATTATGTGATTTCCAATAATTACGAGCACCGGGAGTTAGTAATGGATCAAAAGCTTGTTGCCAGTCGGTATAAGGTTGAGGACCTACGTGTTCACCTAGTAGATCGCCAAAGGTTTTGATTGTTGATATTAATCTTTCGCCCTCAGAAAAATCTCCATCATAAAAAACCGGAATTACCAATACCATTTTGCCATGTACCTTTTCCGGTAAAAACGGTAGAGGTGGTGCATGGCGAACAACAACCCAAGCATTGAATGATTCCGGGATCGTCGCTACAAAATTACGGTACTCTTTCAGTATCTTCTTAGCTTGGGCAAAAGGGAATACCAGTAAACCGGCCAACACTTCAGGGCCAACGGGATGTAAGTCATACTCAAATTCGGTAACGACGCCAAAATTACCACCTCCACCTCGAATGGCCCAGAACAGATCAGGATGTTCCTTTTTACTGACATGCAGTTTTCTTCCATCAGCAGTGACTATCCTTGCCGATAACAAGTTGTCAATAGTCATTCCATATTTACGGGTCAACCAGCCGAATCCGCCACCAAGTGTTAATCCTGAGATGCCGGTGGTTGAATTAATACCTGTAGGAGTAGAGAGACCATATGCCTGTACAGCTTTATCGAAATCTCCTAATGTGGCACCGGGCTCCACAAACGCTCTTCTGGTTTTAGTATCAACCCGGACATTACGCATGTTGGAAAAATTAATGACCAGCCCATCATCGCAAAGCGAGTTGCCAGCTATATGATGGCCACCGCCCAGGATTGAGATCGTTAGATCATTTTCTTTTGCAAACCTGATAGCAGGGGGCACATCATCCGCATCCTTACATTGCACAATAACAGCAGGATGACGGTCGATCATCCCGTTCCAAATGCTACGGGATTTATCATAGTTATCATCACCAGGCAGCAATACGTTTCCCTTTATATCTCTTTTTAGTTTTGGTATAGTTTCGTTCGATATATTAGACATAATGGTAACCCTGTTTTAGGTAAGTTAATAAGCATTAGTAGTTAAATTTACAGGCTTCTAAAGCCTGCAACAGGGTAAAATCCGTAGGGATGACGATAAATTAAATATAAACAAATAATTAAAAGAAAAATTAAAAAAATAAATGCTTAAATTATTCCCAAATGAATTTGAAGTATGCAATGGATTTTATCGTCGATACGTAATCAATTGTTCCATACGGTGGTTTTGCCTCTTTTGTTAAAGTACTGACCCTCCAATTAATATTTCAAACCACTAAATACCTTCTATCAAAAGGGGGGATATGGGCAGGTTTGATTGAATTGAAATAAGAATCAAAGTGATTGAGATTCTATATCAAGTGCCGTATTTACATTTACTATATATTCAGTATTATTCGAGATAAAAAAACTGGGTGACGCTCCGATAATTGATTTGAAATCACGGATAAAGTGCGATTGATCGGCATAACCGCACTGAAAAGCAATCTCTGTGAGATTCATTATTTTTTGATCATTAATCAGTTGGTTTACAGTGTTTAATCTGGAAATTCTCATGTACATCTTTGGAGAGATTCCAATCACTTGCTTAAACTGTCGTTGCAGCTGACGGAGGCCAATAAATACGTTATTGCACAGGTCTTCAATTCTGAGAAATCCATTTGATTTTCTTATGATCTCAGCTGCATGGTTGACGTAACTTAACGGGTTCCGGATTTTTTGCAGTTTTTCCGAAAAATAATTTTCTGCCAATAAAATTTGTTTTTTAACATCTTCTGCTTCTCTCAGTCTTGAACAGAAGGAGTGAAAATCAGGACCGAGAATTGATTCCATATCTTCATATTTTTGGTGAAATTCAGAGGCTGGAATACCAAACAAGTTATATATGGCTTCTGGTTTGAAACGTACTCCAAATACATTGACAATATCTTTAAATCGAACTTCATAGGGCGAGGTGAACAGGCCAATAATCGTGTAATCCGGAGAGGGAGACCATAACCCATATTTACTCAGATGGCAGTGTACGTCTGTTGTATGAATAATTAGTTCTATATATCCATTGGGCACCACTTTTTGAGAATATAAATGTTCCTGTTTAGTGTTAAATCTCGCATCCCAAAATAACTCTATGTAGGGGGCCAAGCTAGGGGGAGGTTTATATTCAGTCATCCTTACACTCATAATAATCATTCATTTAAAAGGAGGATTATAAATAAGTTTAATCTCCAAATAAAGATATGTTTATTATGAATTTAAGACATTTAATAAGTATTTACTACAATAGAGTTGGTGGTATCAACACAATTGGTATTTGGCATGGGGTAGTTTGTGTTTTTCTTTTTTCGCATCTCTATTGCGCGTTGGAAATGCTTAGAGAAGCGTAAGATTATCCGGTATACTGTTCTACATCAATATATTTATGCTGGATGGATTTATGAAGCATATCTGAGCTGTTCATAACCGTGATATTTCGTGGTAACTCATCCCTTAAAGGATGATCTGGGTCTTGTAGCTCTACATAAATTGAGCCGTGATTATTCAACCGCATGATACGACTGACCACATGCAGGGTTTTGATATCGGGCTCGGTAAACCGATGATTAGAGAATACAAAAATAGTTTCAGCTTCACTGATATTGGCGCGTTGCAACATGTCCGGACTGATGGGTTCACCATAAACAAAAGAATATTCAGAATAAGGGGTCCGGTTTACCAGTGAGCCCACGATAACAAGCTCGTGATTTAGATATAAATCGCGTTCTTTAATCTCCTGTATTAGCTCATCGGCAAAAGCCGTATATTCGCAAATGATGACATGATTTTTAAAATTGACTGAACCCTGTCCTCGTTCCTCTTCTTCAAATTTGTGTTGAATAACCTGCAGAATGATTCCGATTATGTGGGTATAACTAAAAAGCCCCACAATAATGGCAATGACGCCTGCAATACGACCAGGTGTGGTATAAGGAACGAGATCGCCGTAGCCAACGGTAGAAGAGGTGACAAACCACCACCAAGCCACGTCTCCAAAATGATGGATGTGATTTCTTCCCCGCTCAAACATCCAGAATATGGTAGTTGTGATCAGGAAGCTCCCAGAAAGCAACACCATTAAAAAAAGGATCTGCTTACGCAAATGTGATTTAGAAAGCGTTCGGGAAGTGTCATTGTTGAACATTAATACCCCATGCGTAATCTCGTTATAACGAATAAAATAATGGGCTAATCTCCTGGTTTTCTATGTATTAGTCAATACATTTAGCCTTCTTCAAGATGTATTGATTACTTATCACCGTCATGCGTAAATAAAATGGTGACAAGTAGAACGCTATCGGCAAGGGCTTGAAGGGAATGGGTTTGATTTCGTTGCAAATAAAGCCAATCGCCTTTTGAGAGTTCACTCGCCTTTTTACCGGTTGCAAAAGTGATTTTTCCTTTCAGACATTGAACGGATATTTGTCCGTCAACACTATGTTCGGTAATTTCTTTACCCTTTGGAAGAACCATGCGAATGACTTCCATATCCGGTGTTTTTACGAGTGCGAGGGTAGAGTCTTTAGGCATCTCATCACGAAGATCATTAAGATTGAGAACTTCTCCCGGATTTATTTTTTCCTGAGCCATTTGATTACCTCCTAGTTGTTAATAATCGGTGTTATGTATTTTGGATGATAAAAGTAGCGTTTTATTGACAGCGTTTCCTAATGGCTTCAATATCTTCTCTCGTCAGCGACAAATGGAAAATATCTTGCTTATCCATCATGGCATTCATTATTGATTTTGGATTATCGACATGTCCGAGTCCCATAGCATGGCCGGCCTCATGGGCTAAAACGGTTTTAAGTTCAGCCCGATTTGAAAACTGGTAAATATTAATCCTTTCCTTGTTTCCATCTTTGATATATCGTCCCTGGTCAAATTTTTGGGGATCAGAGAACGTATTATTGTATTTAGCGATCATCTGGTTTTGCAGATCAATAATAGTATTTAAGTGCTTGGATTTTGAGTTTACCCGCTTTCTTAATGATTCCGAATTTTTATGTTTCTTTTTAATCTGTGACTGGAGGTAGGCAATCTGTTGTTTCATTTTTTCGATATCCTGTTTTTTACCTTTTGGGATATCACTCCCAGTCTTCCAACGGGCAATTTTTTTGTTGTAATCTTTAGCCAGCTCCTCATAGTGAGAAATGGTAGTCTGAAGTTCATTTTTTTTCTTTTGGAATGATTTCAAAAGTCGTTGATACTCTTTTTTTGACATCTCTACCTGTTTTTTCAGAATGTTGATACGACTGGAAAGTGCTTGTTCATTTTCTGTTCGTTTTTGATCTTTTCCATAAACAAGATTAATGACTACCGTGCCATTCGGACTATAATTCAGCAGATTACGACCCAAGGCTGAAGCCCATAAATCTTCTACCTCCTTCATTACATTCTTTACGTCCTCTTTTGATACATTAAACCGGGGGTCGATATGTCCAAAGCGGTAAGTGAGTGGTTTCTGGCATGGCACAATTGGATTAGCCTCAAATTGCAAGCCAGGGTATTTTTCAGCATAGGTAAAGATACTGCCCAAAATTAATATAACAGCTGATATTGATAAAACTCTGATGTTCACATATCCAATATCGATTACAATTTACACTATAAATTAACACTGAAATACTGAACTGCAAATAGTAGAATTGAGTCTGTTAGCTTGCCTTAACCTGTTTCTTAGCATCATGGGCAAGTTCCAGTACAGCTTTAGTATAAAGATGACTGGGATTATATCGCAGCACAGCTTTTTTAACACTCCCAGTTCGTTTTTTGAAATAGGAAAGATAATTTGCGACCGACATGATGTTATCATTCATATCCGTGATATCGTCTCCTATAAACCATTTATTTAATGAATAGGGAATGAATTGTCCGAAGGTCATGGCACCGGCATAACTAGACTTTAAATCAAAAACATCTAAGTTGTGTTTCCGCACAAAGATTAGCAGATGCTTAATTTGATTGAAGGCGAACTCTTTACGATAGTTCTCAGCATACATCGAAACATAGGCATTAAAAGGATTGTAATTGCCGGTATTTTGGCCAAAATCTGATTCTATGCCGATAATGGCAGAGATTACATATTTGGGTATGCCAAATGTCTTTTCTGCTTTTTCCAGTTGATCCTGATGTGTCCTCATGAAACCAGCTATTTGCTCTCTCTTCTTCTCAAATCCTAATATTTTCTTATAACTTTTAAAATCTGGTGATTTTTTTTCAGCTGATTGACGAAACCGATCAGAGATTCCATCATAGAGTTTAAACCTGGGATCCTGGAGCAGTGGTGTTATATCGTAGCCTTGCTTTTTGAGGCGACGAACCAGCGTCGAAAATTTTTTACTTTTGGGTTCAGAAACAGTAGATGCATTGCTCGATGAAGGGGTAGAATATTTTATTCTGTGTGATTCCGTACTGTTTTTTTGAGCATATCCTATAATTGGAGCACTCAAAATAATGATTGCCAACGTATATACGGTAATGTCCGTGCGCTGAAACTTGAACATATTCTTGCCTTCGCCTGGTTACGGTACAATATTCTCTTTATTTCATTATAAGAAATATGTTTTTATTTCAAAGCAACAATAGCATTTTTTAATAATTTTATTACTTTTTTAATCGACTTTAAGGTGATCAGTGGTTGGCTTGCAGAAGCTCCGGCACCTGAGAGATATCCTCAAGCTCGAAAAATCTACTATGATTGAACCTATCCACTTCAGCCTCTTCATGCTCCCAGGTTATATGAAAAGGAATATGAGCGGCATATGCACCAATACTAATAACTGGTAATACATCCGATTTTAGCGAGTTGCCGATCATCAGAAAATCGGACGGATTGACTTGATAACGATTTAAAATTTCTGAATAGGTATTTTCAGTTTTATCGCTGACAATTTCAAAATGATTGAAATATGAATCTAAACCGGAACGGGCAATTTTGCTTTCCTGATCAAAAAGATCTCCTTTTGTAAGGATCATCAAAGTATATTCCTCCTTTAAGTCAGTTACGGCCTCTTCGACACCAGGGAGTAACTCAACCGGATGAGTGATCATGTCCTTGCCAACATTGATAATTTTTTGAATATCCCGACCCAAGATGTTTTGCTCCGAAAGTTCTACAGCCGTTTCAATCAATGACAACACGAAACCCTTAATTCCATAGCCAAAAAATTTTAGATTTTTGACTTCAGTTTCATAAAGTTTTTTTGACAATTTTGTCGGCTCAACATATTTGCTGAGAATCTCCATACATTCTTTTTCAGCCTGGTTGAATATAGGCTCGTTGGCCCATAGTGTATCGTCAGCATCAAAGGCAATGACCTCTAAATTTTGCATCTGATGATTTTTTTCAATTAAAGGGAAGCAAAAAAATAAAAATTTTGGGCGGGCTTTCCTTCTTTAAATTCGATTTTCTTTGGAGTAAGTAGGCAGAAATTTATTTGGCTATATTTTTCTTCCCTTCAAAGCTTGTTCATCGGTATCCGAATGTGATCTAAAGGTATATCGGTCTTGGAGTAAATTATTCCAACATACATTTGGTAATCAAATCTGTATAAAACTCTTCAATAATCTTCAGATCGATTTCTCAATAACCTGTGTTTCAGGTGGCCATTTCACCGGTAATTACTTTCGGTTCAAGCAAAATTTTTGTTTTTATAGAGTTTGATATCAAACAGGCTTCTTCAGATTTACGGAGAATACGCTCAGCCTTGTCGGCATATTTTTCATTTTCAATGGTTAATACAGGATGGAGTGTTATTTCACTAAACATGAATTTACCATCTATTTTTTCCAGTTTACCGTCTGCTTTAATATCCAAATGCTGAAAATCCAATTTGGAATATTCAGCTATGGCAAGAAAAGTAGTCATAAGACAACTACTTACCGAAGCTACAAAAAAGTGTTCGGGAGACCACATACCTTCTACTCCTTTATCAAATTGGGGAGGTGTAGCCACTTCCAATACGTCATCCAAAACCGGTGAACTCATCGTTCCTTTACGCCCGGTATCCCATCGAAGATTTACCTCATACGTATGTTGATTAGTCATGATGAAAATGATTAGTTGATATGTTGATCAATAATATTTTTTAGTTGGTTTGCCTGCATAACTCCAGCCTGTCGCCATTTTACTTCTCCATTTTTAAAAAGCATAAGTGTAGGAACACCGCGAATCTGGTATTTTAGGGCAGCTTGCTGGTTCCGATCTACATCGATTTTGATGATCGTAACGCTATCGCCTACTTTCTTTTTGAGATCCTTCAAGATGGGTTTCATCATCTTGCAGGGACCGCACCAGTCGGCATAGAAATCTACTAACACAGGCGTGTCTCCTTTGATCAGCTCTGAAAATGTAGTTGTCTTTTCTTGTGTATTCATAATTATAGGATTAGTTCTCTACTTCAGTAAACTCTATGTTTGAATATTCTTTATTTTCAATGTCGCTTGATTCGTCAGCGGTACTCGAATTCGGCGGACATATACCAACGAGACAACCTTTATTGGTAGCAGCCTGATATAAAAAGAATACGGCTAGTAACCCAGAAATAATATCCTGGTACATCACCGCTTGATATCCGATGAAACATCCCAAACCCAACGCCAACCAGCGCATTGAATGCCATCCACGGAATAGTTGCTGTTTGATTTTGTTAGTCATATCTAAGTATAAATTTTTTCTTGCAGGCTGGCCCAGCTTCCTCCGTTATATACCTCACTAAAACCATTGGTTTTTAGAGCTTTCTTGGCAGAATTACTTCTGGATCCTGTTGCACAACACAATATAATCGGTTTATCCTTGTCGATGTCGTCCAGCCGTCCCGCAAGTTGTTGTAGGGGAATGTTGATAGATTCTTTCAGATGTCCACTTTTAAATTCTTGGCTTGTCCGCACATCAATAACGATTGCATCATTTTCGATTAATTGTTCGAAATCGACATCCGAGTCAGCAGGATCAAAAAGTTGTTTAAAAAAGCTAAGCATTCTTGGTTTTTTAGTTCAATTTAGATTATCCAACAATTTAGAAAGGAAATAGCTTAAACTCAGCAACTTAAGTTACAGAAGGGTAATTTTATTTCGTCCAAGTTCTACAAGACTCTCATTTTCCATTTGTTTGAGCAAGCGAGAGACGACCACGCGGGCCGTTCCCAATTCATTGGCCAATTGCTCGTGGGTGATATTAAGTGTATTAGAGCCTGTAATTTCACACTTCTTTTGGATAAACTGTAATAGCCGCTCATCCATCTTTTTAAATGCCACGGCATTTGTAACTTCTAACAATTCTTCGAAGCGTTTGTGATAAAGTCGGAAAATGTAGTCAAGCCACTCTGGATAATCTTTTATGAGGGCACCTATTTTGTTGATAGGTATGAATAGAATTTCGGTCTCTTCTTCGGCAACAGCCTTGACTTTACTGGTATCATGATGCATGCCTCCCAAAAATGACATAATACACGTTTCTCCCGGCTGCAGGTAATAAAGTAGCATCTCACGGTAGTCATCATCTGACTGCAGCACTTTTACGCTCCCTCTGACAACAATAGGAATAGTGTTGATATAGGCGTTTTCATTAAGAATTATATCTCCCTCGGCAAAGATCTTTGTAAATCCTAATTTGGTAAGCGTCTCCCGCATTTCGGGAGAGGAGCTAAACTCTTGAATATTACCTAATGTCTCCATTACATCCTGTAAGCGACTGAGTTAATATTCATTCCGGCTCCAACGGATGCCATTATAAAGGCATCACCTGGATCAAGAGTGTGGCTGTCCATTTTACCTCGAATGATCAAGTCAAGCAGAGTAGGTATAGTTGCAACGGATGAGTTGCCCAGCCAGTCGATAGTCATAGGGACAAGATCGGAGGGAATAGCACTGCGATTGTAGAGTTTGAATAGTTGTTTTATGATAGCTTGATCCATCTTGGCATTTGCTTGGTGTATGAGCACTTTACGAATATCATCCAAGTTGATATCGGCTTTATCGATACTTCTTTGGACGGTACCCGGTACATTAGAGAGGGCATACTGATAAAGACGACGTCCTTTCATTTTAATATAGAGGGTATCATCTCTGTCAGGATTGTAAGAGGGGCCCATGGTCAAATAATACGCCTCTCGCTCGGTATCGGTTCGGGTAGCGTGGGAGAGGATACCTTTTTGTTCGTTTGTTTCCTGCCCCTCCAATATAGTGGCCCCCGCTCCATCTGAGAAGATCATACTATCACGATCGTGTGGATCACAAATTCGAGAGAGCGTTTCTGTACCTACCACTAAGATACGTTTTACATCACCGCTCTGCAGGTAATAATGTCCCTGTATAAGGCCCTGTAACCATCCCGGGCAGCCAAATGGCAGATCATAGGCTACACAAGAAGGATTTTTGATACCTAAATTTTGTTTGATACGCGAAGCTAAAGAAGGGAGCATATCGACTTTTTTGTTGTCGGCTCGAATATCCCCAAAATTATGTGCTACAATGATATAATCTATGGTTTCTGGATCAATGTCTGCAGATTCGATGGCTTTTTCAGAAGCTTTGGTGCCAATATCCGAAGCCAGCAAATCGTCGGTTACATAGCGCCGTTCCTTGATTCCCGTGATCTCTTCCAACTTATCAATAATTTCCTGAGTACTCTTGTCAAATTGTTCGCCCTTCGGAGTTAAAAAAGTATGATCGGAAAAATAAGAGTTGGAGATCTTACGCTTGGGAATATAAGAGCCGGTGCCAGTAATTACAGAGCTGATTTTAGCCATAAGTAGTTATTAAGTTCATTTTAATGTCCTTATGAGTCGTCCATTGTATCCAAAAATGAAGTGACGATCAATTATAACTTATTATAGCTTAATATAGTACATAAAACTCCTGTTTGAATATGAAGGAGAATATAAGCGTAGAACCTTTGAACTGGCTATCAAAGAAATATTATTAAGTTTTAGCAACCTTATTCGGTATAACTTATTATTACTGTGACAGAACATCTGCATGGGATTCTGTCTTCTGGGGTATTTCTAATAATTTATTATAGATGATGTTAGTGAGCTTAAACCTGGCATAGCTAAAATTACCCTTTGGCAGATTCCATTCAACTTCTACTTCTGTTGGAATGCGAATGCCGTTCACTTCCTGGTAATCAGAATAGTAACCGGTATAATCATGTTTCTGTTGATCCAGGTAGCGATCTTTCGTAAAAAAGCGAATGATTTCACCATCATCATTAAAATAATAAATTACCGATATTTCGATATTATGGTCTGTAATAACCGCTCGGGCCGAGTGATTATCGATCGCTTCCCAACTCAGATATGAATGTCCGGCAAAGGCAGTTGGGAACCAGGGTATTTCAGCGGCAAATCGGATGAGAGCGGATTGTGCTACTTCTTTACTTTTTGACTTCTCAACCGTGAGTCCGGAATACAGACGTACTAAAACCTCACCTTGGCCATCTAAATATTTATCTCGAGCCCTCAGCCAAAGCAAACGAAATGGAAAGACATCGGCTATCCATAAGTACGAGGGGGGAGATGTGCTAAAATATTCTTTTCCTTTTACAGGCCACCAATTCTTTTTCGGACCCGTGCGAAAATAGCCGTTGTGACTAAGCTCAACTGTTCGAATGATCGGATATCCATCCGGAACTGCATTGCGCAAATAACGGCGTACCGGTGCGGGCAATTTTGCCAGTGTACTGTAGTCGAAAAGTTCCATTGAATCCACCTCTGCAGGATGTAAGAGACGGTCGGTTTCGTCATGAAGCATCCTGTCAAAATAATAGCTGCTGATCCCCATAAAGGAGAGAAAAGCAATGACAATAGCGATTGCTGAATACAGGACAATCATTCTCATTTTACTTGTTTATTTGAACACAAAAAAGCACGTTTGATATAGATACTTATCTAAGCAGTAAAATGGGGAAAGCATTATCCGATGGGATCTGTAGGCAATTTTCCTACAAATAAGAGGGGGATCCGAAAAAGGTGGTTTATGATTTCCCAATTGTATCCCTACCTCAGCTGGGCTTAAAATATTAGAAGCAAGGTAAAGTATACCCATGGCGCGGAAATTTGATAGATCTCCTGTAAATACTTTTTCAGCTTGAACTCAGATCCAATCTAATTTTATTTAGGCTTCCCGCTAAACCAGAATATCCGATTTATATTAAAACCGAATCGGAAATCGCCTGCCCAAAAATTATTTTGAGTATTTCGCAGCAATCCCTGCTGATCGAAGGATTGGGAATTAGTAAAAAAGAGTTGAAAGACATGGCCGCCTGTCTCCAGGTTAAGAGCAATGGCTACGGTATTGTATGTATTTGAATTTTTGTTGATGACCGGTATGTATTCCAGGGCCAAAGCTGTGTGTCCCGTAAGTTTGAATCGGCCATCCAGGCCAATTCCTAAGTAGTTATTGTGTTCCCCGGGATATACTCGGTTATAGTGAGCAAAAATAGGAGAAACCTGGAAACTTAGTTTATCCGAAAATTTTCGTGCGGCCATAGCCTGTAGCATATAGTTCATCCGGTCGCTCGTTGTATAAGAACCGGAGAATGGTTGCTGAACCGTCGTAATTCCCAAATCACCGGAGACCGAAAGACTCAGTGGTCCTTTGGCATCATTTTGCATCTGTTGTAATACCGTATACTTGAAACGACCGTCAACAATTTTACCCAGCCGCACTCGCCCGATACCCACGGATAAACGATCAGTGATTCCATAGTCAAGTCCAAGGCGGATATTGGCTCCGGTATCAAGCCCGTAAAATCCATTGATGCCAGAACTTATAAGACCAAAGGTATGGTAAATCGACATATTTAGGGTATTGGCATATAGATTTTTAACCGAGTTGTTCAGGATGACGGTAGGGGCTTTAAAGATCCCCTTTACCGGGTGTTTTACATCAGCCAAGTGTGGTGTTAGTTGGGCTCTGGCTACGTTATTCCAAGCCATAAACCCAATAAAAAAGGCTAGGATGGTAGTTTTCAAAGATAATTTGGGATTATTCATAATGATACTTTTCAAAATTAGATAGAAATTGTTTCAGGTATATTGGTAGGGAGCAAGGGATAATCGATATTTGAAAGCTGAGATCTCAACTTTTTTTCTCTTTTTCATCCATGGTTGCGGTGATAGAAAGTTTCTGTGTCTTACTGACTTTCATAAATAAAACTTGCGGAATTTTAATATTGTAATCAGGTAATTGCAGCTTCCAATCGGCATGTACATATAGTTGATTATTTTGTTGGACCATCTCACCATTCACTTCAATATTTTTGGTAACTCCATGAATTTTAAATTGGCCCTTTACTTTCACTTGCTGAGTATCAGCAGCGGTAGGATCGAATGAAGAGATCAGTTTTCCCGAAAATTGGGCAAAGGGATATTTATGTGTCTCCAAAAATTCTTCCTGCATATGTTCATCCCGTAACTCAACACCTGTGCTAAGTGTACTCAAATCCAGGTAAAAATCGACGGTAGAATCAGCAAGGTTAACTTGGCCGACAAGATAATCTGATTCGCCGGTAAAGTTTTCGAGCGTGGCCTTGGAAAAGACCTGGGCCTTGCCATGTTCAGTTTTGTAAACTTGTGCGTTAGCAAGTACAGGTAATCCCCAAAGAAATCCTAAAATAATAGCAGTCGTGTACGTCAGATAAGTGCTTTGTTTCCTCATTGATTTTTTGCCCCTCTGTTAATCCATACTCTAATAGTATCAATCATGGCAGAACTTAAAGGAGAACGACCATAGGGCATTCGGTAGCCATGGGCTGGACGTGATAGTATCTTATCGTATAATGGACTGGAAGAAGCATTACCCGCAATTACTACTTTAGCGTTGTATTCGCTACTGTAACTGTTCATTACATTTTTATAACTAGACAGGTTTACGCCGTATGCGCTACTATTTATATGACAGCCCCCGCCGCCACAATGTTGATTAAAAATGGTTTGAACATTGTGCCCGTACCAAGTGTCGGGAACAGGATTGGAGTTTGATCCCGATACCTGGTTGGAACATCCGGCCGAGATTTCAGCACCGAGCAGAATAGCAACAAACATGATTTTGGATAAGTGTGCCCTTACAAAATTCATAAATAAGTTTTATTTAATGTTAAACAATATGCTATCAAACGCTTAGTATCACTTAGATATTTTCACTCAACTATTATTAAGATTTGGTTTAAATACGATTGAGCCGAAATCTAAAAGCAGGGTGGGTAACGTATAACTACTAGTATCGGGCAGGATTTAAAAGACACATTTTTGCCTAGAAGCATAATGCTGCATCAAATTAGCAAAGGATAGCTACTGGTTGAGCATGTCAAATAGCTCTTCTCGTTTTGTATGCAGTTTTTTTGATTGTCCAACTGTGTATTCCAGATTATCATTTCTTAGCGCATCCAGGGCCTCATCAACAAAATCCGAAATCGGCATACCTCCGTGGCTTTTATCAGGATCCGATCGATGCTGATGACCTAATTCGGTATCGACAGAGGGTGGAATAATTTCGAATACTTTAACCTTATTCTGAAGCTGGTGACGCAATGACAGGGTGAATGAGTGAACGGCAGCCTTGGTAGCACAATAGATAGGCATCTGGGCCATTGGAGTAAAGGCCAATCCCGAAGAAATATTAACAATCACTCCATTTCCCCTATTTGATAAATGTTGGGCAAACAGGGAAGATAAATGAACGGGACCATAGAAATTGATATCGGTCTCGCTACGGACATGCCTCATATCGACAGGGCGGGTCAGATCTGTTTTCAATTGAATACCGGCGTTATTGATAAGTATATTAGTATCGGGATAATTTGTGGTAATCGATCTAAAGAGCGCTTCCCGTTCCTCATCTATAGAGACATCACTAGCCAGGGTGATGACTTTTGGATATTTCTCTTTGATTTGTTCTAGCCGTTCTTTTCGTCGTCCACAAATTATTACCTGGTTGTCAAGTTCAAGTAATGCTTTTGTGAATCCCAGTCCAATTCCGGAAGTGCCGCCTGTTATCAAAATAGTATTGTCTGAAAGTTCCATGATAATAAATTTTGAATTTGAATAAAATGTAAGCCTTTGTTTTACAACTGGCAGGCAGGGGTTTTCCATTCCAAAATTCTTTAGCAAAGGGATGAAAAACGTATGATTTTTGCCAGGGGAGTGTAGTTGTCAGGATGGTTTATGTTATACGCAACTTTCAGATGAATGCGACCAATTCAACTTTGATCCGGAACCATATAACGTGGTTCCATAGACAGCGAATCATTTTAATTACCAAAGAAATCCAAGACGTTTTCCAGAGTACTGCTTTCCGTTTTATATATCTCTGTATAATTGCAGTTGGTACAGGTAATAGTAGTGAATTTTTTGTTTTGAATATTAAAGAATTTCGAGAGCCCTCCACCCGTTGCGGCTATTTGCCCCGTTTCAAATTCTCTATTTTTACACTTCGGGCACTGCCAGTTTTGATGTCTCATAATTACATAATTAGAATTGAGATGAAATCACGAACACTAAAAATAGATAGTAGATATAGATCTCACAAAATCCAAACTTCGAAATTCTTTACTAATCTTCCAGTTTATTTGGCATAGCACGTTAATCATTGGGAGAAAGAAGAGAATATACCAAAAGTGCTCTCCTCTTAATCAACACTTGTAGCACTGTTTGCTTCTTTTTTGTCTTGCCATTCTTTATAAGACTTATCCAGAGCTTTTAAGAATACGTCTTTTTCTTGTGCACCGGATATTGCATACTTTCGGTTGAACAGAAAGAAGGGGACGCCTCTGATTTCCAGACTGCCGGCAACTTCGATATCATGTTTTACGGCATTGGCAAATTGGTCGCTATTCAGTACAGTTTTGACATTATTCGGATCCAAACCGATCTGTTCTGCGATAGCGCTGAGTGTCTTATGATCTGAGACATTTTTGCCTTCTGTGAAATAAGCATGAAACAATGCTTCTTCTGCTTGCCCCCCTTTATCCAGGGTCTTGGCAAATTGGATGAGCCGATGCGCATCAAATGAGTTAGCAACTACGGCTTGGTCAAAATCATACGTCAAATCCACACTTTTTGCCATTTCGGTGACTCGCTGATTCATCTGCTGTGCCTGATCCAGCGTCCAGCCCTTGGTCTCGGCTAGGTACTCATTAATACTGGCATCAGGATTGGTTTCCATGCCGGGGTTAAGCTGAAAGCTGCGCCACTCTAACTGAATATTATCACTATGGTCAAATTGTTGAAGTGCTTGTTCAAATCGTCGTTTGCCGATGTAACAAAAAGGACACATAACATCGGACCATATTTCTACTTTCATACGGTTGTCTGCAGGTTATGGGAATTATTTATTTCGCTTAAAAATAACTTGAATTTGGGATAAAGACCAAGCTTTGTACTTAGTAAATCTTCATTTGAGGGGATATGAGAAAATTCAATTTCAAATAAGAGACCACTTGGTTCGAGATAGATCTTTATGGTTAAAGGTTAATTAAGCTATTCCACAAAGCAATACGAAGTAACGCAAAGGTACAGGAAAAAACGGTATTGGAATGGTCCGAAATGAAGGGGAGGCAAGCAAAGAAAATAGATACCCTTTTTTCTTTATGCATTAAATAATTTTGTCAGCTCGGAACGAACAATCTTACCGGTATGCGTACGGGGCAAAGATTCCGTTTGGATTATTTGTTTAGGCACCTTGTACGAAGTTATTCTTTTCTTGAGCTCATCCTGAATTTTTTTAGAGTCTATAGACTGTTTGGTTTTGGAAACCACAACAGCAACAACTTTTTGTCCCCATTCCTCATCCGGCAAACCAATAACCGCAGCTTCTGTGATCGGATCAATCTTTTCTAATTCGGATTCTATCTCAAAAGGCGAAACATTTTCACCTCCCGTAACAATTAGATCCGAGCGCCTTGATTCAATAAATAATTGTTGACGAGCATTTATATGTCCATAATCTCCAGTTTTAAACCAGCCCTCCTTATCGAAGTTTTTCGAATTATTCTGATTAAGATAACCGTCAAATAGCTGAGGGCCCTTCAACCAAATTTCGCCAGAATTATTATTACCCAATACTTGATGTTGGTCATCACGTATTTGAATTTCATTTGGTTCAAATATTCGTCCTACGCTTTTTAGTGGGCTATAAGTGCCACTCGGTTTCATGAAGGGATTGGCTACAATCTGGGCACAGGTTTCAGTCATTCCATAGCTGGGAATCAAAGGAACACCTTTATCATTAGCTTTTTCAACGAGTTCAGGATCAATTGGCCCTCCACCTAATAATATTGCTTTAAAATTATTGTGGACATGAAAACCGGGTTTTTCCAGCAAACGCTTGAGCATCGTGGGGACCAAAGAAGCAGCCTGGAATAATTTGTTTTCAGATAGAAAAGTCGTAATGGTTTTCGGATGAAAACTTTTCATTCTGAATATGGCGGATCCATATAATATTGATCGTAATATCAGAGAGATTCCCCCGATATGGTTAAGTGGCATGCACAATAGCCAAAAGTGATTAGCCCGGGGCTTGAAATTCTGAGCTGATGCATTTGCTGCGAAGAGCATCTGTCGACGTTTCAGAGGCACAATTTTAGGAGATCCCGATGTACCTGAAGTGAAGAAATATCCAAAAATTTGTTCGGGATCGATAGATGGTTCATAGCTCTTTGCCGAAAATCCCAGTTCGACATCCATTGTCAGGGATCGGGGAAGATCCAGTTCCTTGATATTTATGACATCCGTATGATTGAGTACTGATTGGTGTTCCTGATCCGCAAAAATAAGACCGGGTTCTATTTGTTCAAGTTGCCGGTTTATGACCTTTATTGGAGCCTTTGGATTAAAGGGTACAAAGGGAATTCCCAGGTTCCAGCAAGTAGCAATGGCAAAAACGAGTGTGTCTGAAGATTTAGCAATAAAACCGACCGGTCGCTCAAAATTATGACCGAAATCAAAAAGGAACTGAAGGAAAAATCGTTTGAATTGCTCTAAATCCTTATAGGTATGCAGACCAAAGCTAGATCCCAGGAACAGATTATCTGGTCTGGGAGTACTAAATGTTGGTATGTGTTTTGCATCCTTCACACCTAAAAAATGCGTTTGGAAACTTGTTCTAGTTGACGGGGATCAATTCCCAAAGAATGATCGGATAATTTAAAATACATATATCCATCCTTAATATACATGGATTCGGAATGAACATCCCGTTCAAGTAATGACCCCGTTGCTAAACCATGGGCTGTATCAATTGTTCCCCATCCCGAAGCCAGGATAGCCGTTATCTGTCGTCCAACGCTACTTTCAAGACTTGTAGTGAATACCGACTTATTATCATGAGTATCGGCAAGTCGTTTTGTTTCAAAAATAGTTGTAAAATCACCTAAAAACATTGGTTTTAGAATGATATACGAAGTAAATGGCAATAAATTGGGCCAATAACTACAATTTATTATTGATTCGTCGAGAGCAAAGGGAATGTTACAATGCTGAGAAAGAATCTCAAAATTTTCGGGAGAAACTTCCCGAAGAGGTTCTTCGCAAAATTCTATATTTAAAGCCGAAAGTTGTGAACAATGTTCCAGCGTTTCTTTCAGTGACCATGCTTGATTAGCATCCAATCGAATTTTCAGATTGGGAAATTCAGAACGGATTTTTTGCAGCTGTTTATATTCCTGCTTAAACTCAATACCCACTTTGAATTTTATCGTTTCAAATCCATTCGCCACTCTTTTTTTAATGGTAGTCAGCAAGTCTTGAGAATGAAGTGAAAGCAAGGCATTGACCGGTATTTTATTTAATGCATCCGGAAACAAATATCTTTTTAACGATTTTTTTTCTTCATAAGCTTCAAGTTGATAGGCCAGGCTATCTAATCCAAATTGGACCGAATATGGTAAATCTTCAAAACGTTCAAAGAAATGTTGAATAGAATAAATCGGACCTTTTGCTTCTAATGCTGAATGAATCTCTTTTTTATGTATTGTCAGGAAATTTTCAACATCGGCAAGTGATTCAATAGAATAGCCGGGCAGGGGAGCCGCTTCTCCCCAAAAATGAGCATTACCAGAAGAATATTCCAGTATAAACCCTTCCCGTTTTTTGAACGTTTTTCTACTATTTTGATGCCTTGCTTTAAGGGGAAAGCGATATTTATAACAGTGCAAGTTCATAGCAGGTCTCCCAAAATTCCAACGCTGAACAAGATCCCGAACAGGGCCATAAATATGGCTGTCTGCTTAAGAGCATTGTTAAGTTTCTGCTTGTTTTCTTCCTTCCAAATTTTTCGGACTAACAAACCGGCGATTGGGAGTGATATATAAGGTATAAAAATAATCCAGTTATAACTTAAACGGAAATAGAAATGGGGCGGAATCGCCAGGGCTAGAAGCAGCATAGTTAGATATTCCCACCGAAGTACATTCTCACCAAATAATACACCGAGTGTATTTTTACCGGCCGGACCATCTTGCTCGATATCCCTAAGATTGTTTACAACCAGTATATTTGTAGACAGGGCACCAACGGCCAATGAAGCCCAGAACGACGAGCGACTCCATTGCAAAGCATTTACATAATAGGTACCCATCACGGCAACAATCCCGAAGAAAATAAAAACAAAAAGATCGCCAAGACCATTATAGCCAAGAGGGAAAGGCCCCCCTGTGTAAAGAACTCCACAGATCAAAGAGAGTACACCCAGCCAGAAAATGATCCAACCTGCATGCCATACTAAATATAATCCCAGGACAAAAGCCAATCCCATTGTGATTATGGTTGCGTTTCGCATACCTGTAGTGGAAATGTAACCTTTAGCAGTTGCACGTTCGAAACCAATGCGTTCATCAGTATCGGCTCCTTTTTTGAAATCGAAATAATCGTTGGCAAAATTGGTGCCGATCTGAATAAGAAGAGCACATATTAGAGCTACCAGTGTAGGAGCCAGACTAAAACGATGATCATGAATAGCAAGGGTCGTACCTACGCAAACGGGAACAAATGCAGCAGGGAGAGTTTGTGGACGCGCAGCCTTAATCCAAATTTTTAATTTTTCTTGAGTCAAAATATTGGTGTATAAAGTTTTGAGGTTGAACTAACTTATGATTTTAGGTAAAAGTGGTTTAAGGATGTTTTTAACTGAACAAAATTAACTTAGAATATTATTTATTTAAAAATAATTTAATTAGGCGAAATTTAGTTTTTGCATAAAAATTTGTTGAAAATTGTTAAAAAAAATTATTTATTGAATTTGAAATTTGATAGGCAAGGGTAGACGTAAAAGACAGTGCGTCTCAGCACAATAATATTGTCGACCCAATTACTTTAATACTTTAAAATTTTTGGAGTGTCAGTCATAAACTTCGAAAATATATTTGATATTAAATCCTTCTAAACTAACAATCTCATAATTAATAATCGAAACTTACATGGCTTTTTCTAAACTAGAATATATCTGGCTTGATGGTTATAAACCAACTCAAACGCTGAGAAGTAAAACGAAAGTTGTGCATGATTTCAGCGGAGAACTGGAAGATGCTCCGATGTGGTCTTTTGACGGAAGCTCTACCGAACAGGCAGAAGGTAGTGCCTCAGACTGTTTGCTAAAACCAGTTGCTATTTTTCCAGACCCAGATCGCAAAAACGCGTATTTGGTGATGACAGAAGTATTAAATGCTGATGGTTCTGCACACACTACCAATGCCCGAGCCACTATCGACGATGACGATGATGATTTCTGGTTTGGTTTTGAACAGGAATATTTTCTCACGGATCCTGCTACCGGTAAACCGTTAGGATTTCCCGAGCAAGGATATCCTGCACCGCAGGGACCTTATTATTGCGGAGTAGGAGCCGATGCAGCTTATGGGCGTGAAATTGTTGAAGAACATCTTGATCTGTGCCTGGAAGCCGGCTTGAATGTTGAAGGTATTAATGCTGAAGTCGCAGCTGGACAGTGGGAATTTCAAATTTTTGGAAAAGGAGCCGCAAGAGCGGGCGACGAAATCTGGGTAGGTCGTTATCTAATGGAAAGAACAGCTGAAAAGTATGGTATCGTCGTTGACTGGCATCCAAAGCCACTTGGTGATACCGACTGGAACGGCTCCGGTATGCATGCCAACTTCTCGAACGGTTTCATGCGTGAGACTGGTGGAGAAGATAATTTGAAAGCTATTTGCGAAGCTTTCGGCGCTCATATTGATGAGCATATTGAAGTTTATGGTGCAGACAATGATAAACGTCTGACTGGTAAGCATGAAACACAAGCTATTGATAAGTTTAGCTATGGTGTTTCCGACCGCGGTGCCTCTATCCGTATACCAGTGGCTACAATTGAGGAGGGCTGGAGAGGACGTCTTGAAGATCGTCGTCCTGCTTCAAATGGCGATCCGTATAAAATAGCTGCCCGAATTATCAAGACGGTTGAAACGGCCTCTGTAGCCGAAGCTTAGTAAGTATTCACTGAATACAAATATGTACGGCCCTGTTTCTGCAAAGAGACAGGGCTTTTTATTTGTTTAGTTAATCCTTCCTTTGATAAATCGGTGGAATTTGTGATTTTTATTTTCTGACCTAAAATCCGTTATGAAGGGAGTGTGAGGCTATTTGCTCGCGAGCTCTCCCTGTAATTTACGTAATGGAATTAACTGCTCAATGGTTTAATAGAGATGTTGTCATGATTAGAGAAGATGTGATCCAAAAAATAAAGGAATATGATGGTGAGAAAGTTAAATTTGCCGTGGTGGATATTGATGGAGTGCTGCGTGGGAAAATTATTTCGAAATCCAAGTTCCTTAAAGCAATGGATGAGGGTATCAGCTTCTGTAATGTCATATTCGGCTGGGATGTTAATGATACGGTCTATGATAATTCTGAAGTAACCGGTTGGCATACAGGATATCCCGATTCGAAAGTAGCAATCGATTTGTCAACATTTCGGACTATTCCGTGGGATGCGGATATTCCCTTTTTTCTGGGTGATTTCAGTACCTCTGATACTCTTGCTGATGTTTGCCCCCGGACGTTGCTGAAAAATGTTACCCGGCGATGCGAAGATTCAGGATATAAGCCATTATTTGCAAATGAGTTCGAATGGTTTAATTTCCGGGAAAGACCGCAAACGCTTAAAGATAAAAACTACCGGAATCCTAGGCCTTTGACTCCGGGTATGTTCGGCTATTCTATTCTTCGTTCTTCACAAAATGCTTCTTTCTTTAATGCTTTATACAATTTACTTCATCAATTTAGAGTACCACTCGAAAGCCAGCATACTGAAACGGGGGATGGTGTTTACGAAGCAAGTATTGCCTATACCGACATTCTAGAAGCAGCCGACCGTGGCGTACTGTTCAAAACGGCTGTCAAAGAGATCGCTTATCGTCACGAAATCGTAGCTACTTTTATGGCGAAGTGGAGTAATGATTTCCCAGGTTGTAGTGGACACATCCACCAAAGTCTATGGGACAAAGACGAGGAGAAGAATTTATTTTTTGATGACGCTCGATCAAATAACATGAGTCGTTTGATGGAACAGTACATCGCTGGACAGCTGTACTGCCTACCTCATATTCTTCCCATGTATGCTCCCACGGTAAATAGCTACAAACGGCTTGTCCCGGGTTCCTGGGCTTCAACTTCGGTTAGTTGGGGTATTGAAAACCGGACTACGGCACTTCGGGTTATTATACCGAGTTCTTCGTCTGCCCGCCTGGAAACACGAGTACCCGGAGCGGATGCTAATCCATACCTTTCAATGGCAGCAAGTTTGGCTTCTGGTCTGTATGGCATTGAAAATGAACTTAGTCTCGACATCCAAAAAACAAAGGGAAATGAGTATAAAGACAGTGACAATGAACCGCTACCGGGCACGCTTAAAGAGGCAATTGATGCGATGAAATCTTCCGATGTTGCCAGAGAATTATTTGGGGAATCCTTTACAGATCATTTTATTAGAACTCGCGAGTGGGAGTGGAAGCAATTCACAAAACAAGTTACAGGCTGGGAATTAAAACGATATTTCGAAATTATTTGATGTGTTTTTATGCTACAAATCGATTTTAACCGTATTATCCGAGAAGCTGTCAAGGCTTATGACAGTAGCAAAAGAATTGTTAGGATTACGGATATAAGTGCCAAGGTTTCAACCAATCACGTACATCGAATTCGATTCTCGGATGGGAATATTATTATTGCTAAACTCTCTTATTTTGGCAAATTTGAACATTTTGTGGAGGACCATAGCATCATAAATTCACTGGCAAATAATTTGCCGTCTCCATACGAAAATGTATTAGCTCGTTCTCTTATAAAAGGGAATTCGCTTTTTGTTCACCGTCACAAAGATGAAATAATCGATGCCTGGATAGTCTTTTACCGGCCAATCAGAATAAAGAAGAAGTTGCCTAAACGGTTGAATAAAGATCAGATTAAAAAGTTGGCCAGATCATTTGCCGGTTTCCATAAGGCCTGCGACAGTATTCGAAATACGCTCCCGTCGTCGTCCAAGACCTTAGAGGTAGACATTAATCATTTACTTGAGATTTTAAAAACCGAGCAAGGTCAGTACGAGCATCGCATGCATCTGGATTTGATTAAAGAGCAATGCCATAAGTTTTTGAAGCATGTAGAGCAACTCGGAGCCAACAGCCTTGATACTATTCCGGTTTTTGTGGATTGGAATATTGGTAATTTTTCTGTGACCCCCGAATTGGACCTTTATTCGAGGTGGGATTACGATTGGTTTCGCATGTCATCCCGAATGATGGATTTTTATTTCTTTAGCAGAATTGTATCAAGGGTAGGGGACAAAACGGTATTTAGTTATGACATCGACCCGCTCATGGAAGATCGATTTCTTCTTTTTTTGAAAACTTATCATAAGGTATACCCTTTGAAGGAAGTGGAGATACGATTTTTAAAAGAAGCGTATCGTTTTTTTCTGCTTAATTATGTCGTTAAATATGGACGGTATTTCTTTCATGAGATATTTGCGACCAGGCTGCAACAAGAGGCCTTTAATACCCATTTGCCAAGGATCGATGAAAAATTTGATGCAGAACCTTTATTAAAATCATTAAACATTTAGATCAAAACTGATGGAAAAAGTCTCTTTCTATTCAATTGCAAAAAAATTCAGGGCTGTTTTTTTAGATTCCTATGGTGTACTCAAAAACCATATGGGCCTTATAAATGGAGTCCAGGAATCTATAGACTTTATCAGGGATGAGGGTATTGCTCTCAAAGTGCTTACGAATGATGCCTCCCGGAGCCAAAAACAGCAAGTACAGGTATTTGAAGAATTAGGGCTCAAAGGGCTCCGCGAAGACGAAATAATAACGTCAGGGATGCTTGCCCGACAATTTTTAGAATTGAAAGTTACCTCGGGAAAAATAGCATATTTGGGAACCGAGAATTCGGCTAACTATATCTTACAATCCGGGCTGGAACATATTGCTGTATCCGATATAGACCTTGACGATATCGACGATATTTCAGCTTTTGTGTTTCTTGATGATGAAGGCTTCGACTGGAATGTTGATATCAATAAAACAGTCAATTTTTTAAGGAGAAAAAATCTACCGGTGATTGTTGCCAATTCTGACCTTTATTACCCGGTATCCAACAATGATGTTGCTATTGCTACCGGGAGTATTTCTAAACTGGTGGAATCCGTACTTAAACAGAAATTTATCCGTTTCGGAAAGCCCGATTCCCAAATGTTTATGTATGCTTTTGATGAATTAAACAAAACCGGAAATTATTCCAAAAGTGATATCCTGATGGTGGGCGATACATTGAGTACGGATATTCTGGGTGGAAATAAATTTGGGTTAAAAACAATGTTGGTCTTTTCTGGCAACACCCGGGCAAAAAATGTTGATCTTAGAATAAGCTCAACCGGAATTATTCCTGATTTTCTTGGAGATTCTATTTTTACTTAGAGATCACCTATAGGATAAGATCTACGTCTCGTCACTCAATAGAAATACCGATTCATTATCTCTCGCCATTTCTTGAAACAATTGTTTATTCCATACGTTTCGTTTATTAGAATTCATCTCAAGGAACCGTATATTCCTACAGTAAGAAAATGACAATAAATAGCACATATTCTTGAATTATCAATCTTCGAATTACAGTCCCAATACTCAATTTTCGATTTTTCCGCCGGCCGTTAAACATCTTCTGATCGTTAATGTGCTGGTTTTTGTGGCCACTTTTACCCCGGGCATCGGTCCTATATTACAACGCTATGGACCCTTATATCCTGTTAGCAGTGGCAACTTTTATATCTGGCAGATAGTCACTTACATGTTTATGCATGCCGGATTCACGCACATTTTTTTCAATCTTTTTGCTCTTTGGATGTTCGGCCAGTCCGTGGAAAATTTCTGGGGTACTCGTCGATTTACCGTCTACTATTTTTTGACCGGCATTGGGGCAGCTCTCTTGCACATGCTCGTTGGGGTAAGCGCACCAACGCTCGGTGCTTCCGGTGCCGTTTATGGGATACTTTTAGCGTTTGGGATGATGTTTCCCAATCGTATTATCATGTTTATTTTTCCCCCGATACCTATAAAGGCCAAATATTTTGTGGCTATTTTCGGTGCTATAGAGCTATTTAGCGGTATTAGTGGGTCAAATGCCGGTATCGCGCACTTCGCTCACCTGGGGGGGATGCTTGTAGGTTTTATCCTTATAAAATATTGGGGATTAAAAAGCGAAGATTCTTACTACTAACAGTAAAAATTTTTATAAATTTAGTATTGAAGAGAACGTTAATATTTTGCCATTGAATTATGTATAACGATAGCTTTAGTAATTCAGTAAAACGCGGCTACTGGGCAATGCCGGTTGCTATACGGGCTATCATCTCCCTGAATGTGGCCGTTTTCTTATTCCAGATGCTATTGCGGATAATAAGTCCGGCATATAGCGATGCCCTGGTTAGGGGGTTGGCACTTTATCCCGAATGGCATACGACTTTGTTCCAGCCGTGGCGATTAGTGACTTATATGTTTTTGCATGGCGGGATTTTTCACATCCTGTTTAACATGCTCTGGCTCTGGTGGATGGGCCGATCCGTAGAACAAACCCTTGGTCCTCGTACATTTACGGTGATTTATCTTGGTTCGGGTATTGGTGGAGCTATTATAGATGTGATTGTGGCGCAGTTTCTAGGTATCAACTATGTCATCGGAGCTTCCGGTGCTGTTTTTGGGATTATGGTTGCTTTTGCAATGCTTTATCCCACCATGCCTATTATGTTGTTTTTGCTGCCTCCTATTGAAGCTCGTTACGTTGTGGCGGGTCTTATTGCTTTAAATTTATTACTGCTTAATGGCGGCGACGGAGTTGCCCATGTTGTTCATCTCGGGGGAGCCGGTATTGGTTATTTAATGATGAAAGCTCAAAATAAAGGGTATGAACTAAGTCGTTGGATCTTACCTTTTGAGCAGTTCTGGTATCGTTTAAAAGGGGTATACCAAAAACAAAAGAGTGAAGCTCGTAATAAGAAAAATAGCAATATGTACTCGGTTTCAGATATTGAAATAATAGATGAAAATGAACAATCTGAACTGGACGAAATTCTCGAAAAAATTTCTAAAAAAGGTTATGACGGTCTCACTAAAGAGGAGAAGAGAAAGCTCTTTGAATTGAGTAAAAAGAATTAACCCCATTGCTGAATGATTTCCTCCTTTGGTGACGTTTGTTAGTGGAAAGCTAATCCAGAAATTATATTTATTATGTCTCAGATAAAACGACGTGAATCGATACAAGTCATGGTTGGAGATGTTCCAGTCGGCGGTGGTGCTCCCATTGTAGTACAATCAATGACCAATACTGATACGTCTGATGTGGATGCTACGGTGCAACAGGTTAAATATTTGCACAAAGCAGGTTCAGAGATCGTCAGAATTACGGTCAACAATGATGCTGCGGCTAAAGCCGTTCCGCATATTAAAGAGAAACTATTGGAAGATGACGTGACAGTACCTATTGTGGGAGATTTCCACTATAATGGACACAAGCTTTTGGTGGATTATCCTGAAACCGCTAAGGCTCTTTCCAAATTTCGTATCAATCCGGGAAATACGGGTACCAAGACCCGTGATGAGAATTTTTGTACAATCGTAGAGCAGGCCATAAAGTATGATAAACCGGTTCGCATTGGAGTTAACTGGGGCTCACTTGATCAACAGCTACTGGCGGATAAGATGGATGCCAACAGCAAGCTTGAAAATCCAAAATCATCCAAACAGGTAATGCTCGATACCATGGTAGAGAGCGCTCGTCGTTCGGCTGAGCTAGCTGAAAGTGTAGGACTGCCATCCAACAAGATAATTATCAGTTGCAAAATGTCGAATGTTCAGGATGTGGTTCACGTCTACCAGCGTATTGCCGAAATTCTGAATTACCCGTTGCATGTGGGGCTTACCGAAGCGGGTATGGGGATGAAGGGTATTGTAGCCAGTACCTCTGCGCTTTCGGTATTACTACAGCAGGGTATCGGTGATACTATTCGCGTTTCACTCACGCCTCAGCCGGGCGGCGACCGGGCTGAAGAAGTTCGCGTTTGTCAGCAGGTGTTGCAGTCTCTGGGTATTCGGAATTTTATCCCGCAAGTAACGGCATGTCCTGGTTGTGGTAGAACGAATAGCACTTACTTTCAGGAACTGGCCGATGAAATTCAGCAGTATCTGCGTGATATGATGCCGATTTGGCGAGATATGTATCCGGGCGTAGAAGAGATGGACGTCGCTGTTATGGGATGTGTCGTTAATGGTCCCGGGGAGTCGCGCAATGCCAATATCGGTATTTCACTGCCGGGTACCTTTGAAGAGCCTAAAGCTCCCGTATATATGGATGGAGATCATTACACTACACTGCGCGGCGAAGGTATCAGTAAGGAATTTCGTCAAATCCTGGATGATTATGTGATGCGTAATTACGGAAAGACCAATGATGAAGAACAAAAAGAAGCTGTAGAAGAGGCTGAATAGTCTTGTAAAATACTAAGTTTTTAAGGAAAAGTGTTGAATGTCTCCCGTTTTGTTTGGTCGATGCTAATACTTTCATTGGCATTGGCGTCTTGTGAAGATCATAGCCAGGAGGTTATTAATCAGCAGTATTTGAAGTCGAAAGACTATACATCATTTGAGCAGAAGGCTAACCGGGAAAAGGAGCGGAATGTACATCGGAGAAAGAGCCTGGAGGCAAATCTCAAACTATTGCCTCAGTGTAAAGAGGTGAATGATTTTTCGATCCCTTTCGAAATAAAGGGAGAGGATTTTCCAAAATTGCTTAGAAATCATGGTTGTGATGTCTTAAGTACGGATTCTGTCGGAGCTCCACTTAAATTACTGGGAAAGACTCATTTCAGAGATGCGGATACGTACTTTGTGCTTATTGATAATGAAATTCTTAGTACTAATCGTCAATTGTTGGCGGTTACTTTTGATGGGGGGCAATTGCTCTCTTTTAAAGCAGTAGGAGCCTATAAAAAAAGTATATCGAGAAATATAACAACCAATATTAAACTGGTATATGATGGCGAAATATTGAAGTTAACCTCGAAAATGATACGCGATATTAACTATCCCATTAAACAGCATTATACGATAACAACCCAATACGAAATTGATGGGAAGGGGAATATACGGGAAATTTGATGTCTACTTCTAAGTCGAGAGAGCCTTCAAAAGATTTGTTAACTACATACGTAATAGTAATGATAATTCCTATTTAAGGTGTATATTTCTTTTTAGAAAGCTTTTGAAACGGAGAGTTCAACGCCCTTTGACAAGTAAATTAATTATACAATCATGAGAATGACTCCAAAACTATTTTTTCTTATTGTATTTATCACCTCACCTCTTCTTTTACGTGCTCAACAGGATTTACAGGAAAGATCATCATTAGAACATCGGGCCGATTCGTTGTATAAAAATTTTGACGAGAATCAGGCGCTGGAATTATATAAGAATATTCTTGACAAATATCCCAATGACTACCAGGCATTGTGGCGAATAAGTTTTTTATATTCCCGTATTGGTAATCGACTGGAAGACAAAGCCAAACAGAAGGCCTATTTCAACAAGGGGATAGATTTTGCCCAACAGGCACTTGATATTGATTCTACTGGTACGCAATCCAATTTCGTGATGGCCGTCGCGATGGGAAGAAAGGCATTAATTTCCGGCGCCAGGGCACGCGTTGCTGCCTCGCGGGATATTAAAAAATATGCTGAACGGTCAATAAGATATGATAGCACGAATGCAGGGGCTTGGCATGTACTAGGGTTATGGCATTTTAAAGTCGCAAATCTAAGTTGGATCGAACGTATGGCTGCGAACACGCTCTTTGGGGGTATTCC
>Ga0102962_1000198_pt1 | contig 34482 bp, 21 predicted proteins | sample SalPonF2_C_D2_MG_FD_84519 | JGI IMG/M metagenome (GOLD analysis project Ga0102962, IMG submission 84519) | Salt pond soil microbial communities from South San Francisco under conditions of wetland restoration - Salt Pond MetaG SF2_C_D2_MG ...
AACATTGAAAACATCGCTATAAAAACGCGTGTTTTTGACATTATTCGGCACATTCAGTGAGGTTTGTGCCGGCAGCATACAAGGTAAAAACATACATAGCATCCCGATTAAGCCAACGATTTTGGTCTTCATAAATATTCCTCTCATGTTTAGTTAACAAGTATTGATGAATAAAGGACCCCGAAAAAAATTTATTTAACTAAGATGGTTTATTCTGATTCAATCCTAGAGGGCAAACGGCCGACGTGAGATGAACGTTTCCCATTGCCAGTCTTCCAATATATTTGGCAATCAATTTGATTTGGCTGGCAGCCAATCAGATGGGTTTAAAAAAGCTGATTTCAAATCAAATAAGGATTCCCGAATATGATGGGGTTGTATGCCGGTATCCACTTCCTTCGGTATGAACTGTTAATCCTCATTCACCAGCGTATCCAAAGCAATACTCGTTTGCCAAATGGTGGAATTGGAAACAGGGTAGGGAGTGGGCATCATATCTGGCGAGCGCTCTTTATAATTATGGATCAGCTGCGTCGGCAGTCCCGATTTGACGAAATCGAAATAGACCATGGGCTGTTTCCGGGGATCGAAGGCAAGCTCCATTTCGATGGGATCGGACAAATCCTGAAAGTAAGAAATACGGTATATGGGCATATGTTCTGCAGAATCCGAGCTTGCAATACTTTTGCCTCTGATTTTTACGTCGACAATGGATGATTTCGGATTCCAGCTCATCTGCATCCCGATGCCATGCTGACCAGTTTGAATTTGTAGCGTGACAAACCGCACTGAGTCAGCAGAGCTGTCTGCAAGCATATCAAATGTGGGTGATGACATCTTCAGTGGTTCTGCAGTATTGAATAATACGGAACGGTTTCCATAGAATTTGATTTCTCTCAAGGTGTCTTGTTTATAATTTGTCCCCAGGAATTGACCGGTCCAGGAATCAGCCTTAAAATTTCGACTGACCCAATATGCTTCTTGGGCATTCAGATCCTGCACGTAATTGATATCGTTCTGTTTTTTGTGCCGGGCATCAAATCCCGAATGAAGCGAAGCGGCGATAAAACACGTGACCGCTCCAAGTAGCAATCCGGTGTCCCAAATGAGTTTTCGATCTCGGATAATTTGCCAAATCAGCGCCCAGCAGAGCCCAGCAGTAAGAAGAAGCAGTAACATACATACAGCAATCATCTTCGTCGTAAGCATTATTTGCACCAGGTAAATATAGGGCGGAATAATAAAAAGAGCCCCTAACAGGCTGATGCCAAGAATTGAAATGGATTTCCATGAATTATTAGTGATGTTATTGCCGAGCACAATCCATCCGATTAAATCCATCAGTACCGGCCAGGTGAACAGATAACTTGCCGTAGGAAGGTACCAGGCTGTAATCAAAGAGAGTAAAACCCAGACCGTAAAACTGCCGGCCAAAAGTTGCTGGGTCGTCAGTTTCTTTTGGATCCAACCGTAAATCCCGCAAAAAATACCCAGATTCAGCAGTGTAAATCCCCATAAATACCAGCTTCGGCTATAGTTTTCTCCCATCAACAGCCAGCGGTATTCGGGATGGAGCCACTCAAATCCCTGCCAAATAAAATAGGTGAGGACCGTGCCGACAATAACAATCCCAAGGAAGAGTGCCAGGCTGCCAATATATCGTCCGATATTTAGTTGATCGGTACGAAATAGGAATACAAGATAAGCCAGAAACAGCATCGCTGTAACTAACGCCAGGGGAAACGACCAGCTCGCCGGGTAATAGGTGATGCCGCCGGTGGCGTTATTGAAATAAACAAATTCCGATTTGCTGTTGAGGTTGAAATCAGTATTCCCAAAATGACGAACATTATGTAACAAATTTGAGCCTTGATGTTGAAGAGAGGCCAGTGACAGGTTTTGAGGAGTATCCTGCATCGTATGATAATTCAACAATTGATTGGCGAAAGCAAAGTTAATTCCCGGCAGTCCGGCGCGTTTGGTTACGGACATATCGGTGTCGTTTGGCAGCATTTTGTAGACCGTGTACATTAGCGAGTTGGCTACGGGGTCGGGTGTTGCCTTTGCAAAGTGGGGTATAAGTCCGCCGTTGGGCGTACTGGTCTCGAACATCATCGAGGGACCGCTGGATCCCCGTGCCTCAAAATTCAATACCAAGTCGATTTGATCGAGATCAGTAAACCGATCCACAAAAGTTTCGGCTCCTAAAAGTCCGCGTTCTTCGCCATCGGTAAATAGAATCCAGACATTGTTTTTAAGTGGTTTTTTCTGGGATTTAATCGCCCGAATTGCTTCCAGAATAGCAGCTACACTGGAAGCGTCGTCAGCCGCCCCGGGACCGGTTGGAACGGAATCGTAATGAGCCATTAGCAGGATTGTCTTTTCAGGATCACGGCCGGGAATTTTAGCAAAGATGTTTTTTGTGTATCCCGCAAGTCCTCTCCCGAAACTTTTGCCGACACCAACCCCTTGCTGTACGGCAGGTTCTAATCCCATTTTGCGAAGCTGTGTCAAGAGATAACTGCGAACGCTGTCATTGGCAGAAGATCCCAGAGGATGCGGGCGTGTTGCTATTTGTTGAACATATTTGAACGCTCTTTCAGCGGAAAACGCCGTGGGATCGTTATCCGCCGGTTTAGGATTCGGAGGTTGGATCAGATAAAAGCTATACCACACTGTAAGTACGCTCAAGGTAAGCAGCGTAAGTTTCCGCACGGTCGATGATTGCATACTAATCCTCTTATTTTAGTTCAGTATGACTTGTGTTTTTAACATCCCGCAAAAGAATATTATTAGCGCACAACCGATATGGTAACCGCTTCTGAAAAGATTTGCAAATCAATAGTAAACGATTAGCTAGCGTGGATTTGTAGCCCAAACGCTTGTTTCCGGAATAAAGCCACGATCGGCCAGAGAGAGCATGCTACATATCGTCTGAGCAATGTCATCCGCAACGAGTTTGGTTTCATTAAAGGGACGAGATCCTTGTCCGGCATTTTCCGAAAACTTAGTCTGTACTTCGCTGGGATTAATTTGCATCACCCGAATGTTGTGGCCTCTCAACTCATACCGCCAGCATTCGGTCATTCCACCGAGTGCGAATTTACTGGCAACATAAGCAGTCCCACCTTCAAAACCACGTTTGCCGGCCGTCGAAGATACATTAATAATATTGCCATAATCTTCTTTGATAAAATATTTGGCGGATTCACGAGCCACCATCATTGCGCCGATAGTGTTTGTCTTGAGCTGTTTTTCAAAATCTGTTGCCGATAGATTAGTGAGTTTTGAAAACTCACCATAGCCTGCATTATTGATGAGTACGTTATATCCATCCAGCTCTTCGATAGATTTTTCGATCAGTTCAATGACGTCTTTTTCTTTGCTTACATCACATTGAATAGCCGTCGCCCCAATTTCATCGGCAACTTCCTCCAATCGCCCTTGGCTGCGAGCCGCAATAACGACTTCGCCATCGGCATCAATAATTGCTTGAGCTGTTGCTTTGCCAATTCCGGAGCTTCCCCCCGTAATAAGAGCACTTACATTAGATAAATTCATAATAGAGTCTACTTAAATTTATTAGTTGTTTGTTAAAAGATCAGTTTAACACTAGATAACAAATCATCCGTCGATAAGTTTCGATGCTATTTGTTTGATGAGTTTCCAGGCTTGGTTCACATGTCGTTCTTTGACGTTAGTATTTCCGATAACGATGCGGATAGTATACTTGCCGTCTAACTTGGTGTGCGTCAAAAACAGCTTTCCACTTTCCTGTATTTGATTGACTAGCTTCTCATTCAGTTCGTTCAGCTTGACTTCGTCATCTATAAAGGACGGATGAAAGCGGAAACAGAGCGTATTTAAAGGAACGGGAGCCAGGAGTTCGAAATCATCATGAGCTTCAATCGTTTCTTTTAACTTTTGTCCCAGCGAGATATGATATCTGATCTTTTCCTGCAGTCCTTCAATTCCAAAGCTACGAAGTACAAACCAGAGTTTAAGAGCACGGAAGCGACGTCCAAGTTGGATTCCCCAGTCGCGATAATTTTTTACGCGCTTATCCTCTGGCGTTTTCAGGTATTCCGGCATTATTTCAAAGGTCCGCACCAGCAGAGTTTCATCCTGTACAAAAAATGTCGAGCAGTCGAAGTTGGTGAACATCCATTTATGGGGATTGAAGACAAACGAATCCGCATGCTCGATTCCTTTATTCATCCAGCGCATCTCAGGTAAAAGCAGGGCCGTGCCCGCATAAGCAGCATCCACATGCAGGAATATTCCATATTTCGAGCAGATCTCGCCGATATCCACTAGCGGATCGATGGCCGTTGATCCGGTCGTGCCGATAGTCGCAACAACGGCGGCCGGTTTATATCCATTTTCCAGATCTTTGTGGATGGCCTGTTCAAGGGCATCAGGATTCATCGCAAAATTTTCATCCACAGGAATTTTACGAAGATTTTGTTTACCAAAGCCGGCGATCTTGACATCCTTTTCGATGGATGAATGTGTTTCCGATGAACAGTAGACGACATAAGTTTGATCTTTGGGGAATCCTTCTTCATTGATCCCAAAATCAGTTATTCTTTCCCGAGCCATAAGCAGAGCACAAAGTGTGGAGGTGGATGCGGTATCTTCAATAACACCTGTAAAATTTTCTGGTAATGCAATAAGTTCGCGTAACCATTCCATTAGGCGTTCTTCGAGTTCCGTAGCGGCGGGAGAGGTGAGCCAGCTCATGCACTGAGCGCCTAGTGTGGCCGTCAGCATTTCAGCCAAAACAGAAGGATAACTCTTATTGGCTGGAAAGTAAGCCATGAAATTGGGACTTTCCCAATGGGTCATTCCCGGCATGATAATTTCTTTAAAATCGTCAAACATAGTTTCAAAAGATTCTCCCTTTTCAGGCGCGGAATTGGGCAGCCTGTCCAAAATGTCACCTGGTTTTACATTAGGTTTTACGGGATACTTTTCGATGTCCTCAAAATAGTCTGCCATCCAGTCCACGAGTTCATGGGCGTTCTTTCGAAATTCACTATGATCCATCGTTTCTTAATTCAGCTTAAAATTTCTTTTATTGAAAAGGATAATTTCCATCTTATATAGATAAGAATTTTCCAGGCCTTTTTTTGAAAAAATCGGTAAGCAATGTTCCCACGTTCACTCAATCATTATAAACAGATAGATCCGAAAGCTGCCAAAGAATTACAGGAAAAACTACGTACCCGAATTTCCTTAGAGAGACTGGATAAGAGTCCCGAATTAATAGCAGGGGCGGATATTTCGTTTAATCGTGGGTCAAATATGATGCATGCTGCCATCATTGTGTTGGAATTATCTACTTTGAAAACCGTTGCCCGGTCACTGCTCTCCGAGCAAACGAGTTTTCCCTATATTCCCGGCTTGTTGGCTTTTCGTGAGATCCCAATATTATTGAAGGCTTGGCAGCAGCTCCGGTTAAAACCCGATGTCCTCATTCTCGATGGACATGGAATTGCCCACCCAAGGCGAATGGGCATTGCTACACATTTCGGGATTGAGATTGAGCATCCCACCATTGGTTGTGCCAAGAATATTTTGGTGGGAGCTCATGGCGAGTTGCCTGCAAAGAAGGGAGCGTTTGTCAACTTAACGGAAGATAATGAAAAGATCGGAATTGTACTTCGCAGTCGTACGAAGGTGAATCCCATATATGTATCTCCCGGACACAAGCTTTCATTTGATGACGCCTATTCTATTGTGATGCGTGCTTTGACAAAATACAAACTACCTCGAACCACGCGCCTTGCGCATCAATGGGCAAATAAGTTGAGAAAGGGGGAAGTTGATCCTGGATATTATAATTTGCAGTAGCGGTATGCGGTAAGCAGTAGTCGGGGCGCAGTATTACTATTTTGGTATAAAATTCTCTGGATTTTTCATCATTTCACCCAGTTCGTATTCAGTATGTAAATGGGGATGGGCTTCCTCTGAGATATATTGGCAATCTCTCGCAAAGTCCAGCCAAACTATCGTTTCACTCGTCTCGGCATCAGAGTCGGTCATTTTGCTTCTAAAATGGTTGGGATATATTCTCTTTCTATATCCCTCGGCGATATTACCGCAAACAGATCTGGAGCGCGACGAATGTGATCTGTCAGAGAATATTTTATTCTGTTGGAAAAAATTTTGAAATTGTTAAAAACATGTAGGGCTAATTTGTAGGACAACTAATAGGATTTTAAATCCTTGAGATTTTTCATAAGATGAATGTCCATTTGATATTTCATCTAGAATTTGTTTTTCATTTATAAAAAGCAAATTACCGCCAACCGCCTTCATATCCACTTAACTGTATGTGAGTTTTTTATCACAGACTCCGCTGCATGATAGCCGCACATACCGTGAACTCCACCACCAGGAGGAGTTGAGGAAGAACAGATAAACATATTGGTATCGAGTATACGGTATGGGTCAAAAAGGCCCGCAGGACGGGTAAATAATTGTGTAATATCTTGCCGACCGCCGTTAATATCTCCGCCAATATAGTTTGGATTATGGGCCTGCATAGCTTCAGTATTCATAGCATGTTTGGACAGAATACAATCCCGAAAACCAGGTGCAAAGCGTTCAATTTGGTTCACGATTGGCTCCGTCATGTCTTTGGTTGATCCATTGGGCACATGGCAGTAAGCCCACGCTGTATGTTTATTTGCCGGAGCACGGCTCTTATCAAACAGGCTGTGCTGCGCAACAAGTACAAAAGGCTTTTCAGCGTGTTTTCCACAGGCTGTTTCAGCTTCGGAATTTGCTATTTCCTCGTAGGTGTTACCAATATGGACCGTACCTGCATTTCTACAAATTTCATCAATCCAGGGAATAGGGTCATTTAAAGCAAAATCAAGCTTAAAGACTCCCGATCCATATTTATAATCCTGAAGCTTTCGAATATAGGAGGCAGGCAGTTTTTTGCCGGCAATATTTAAAATTTGTGTGGGAGTGATATTGAATAAAATCGTGTCGGTAGGCGGTAGCTGTGTTAAGGAAGTAATTTCAGCCTCGGTTTCTATTTTACCACCCAGTGACTGAAAGTGCTTGGCCATCGCTTTTGTTAGATTGTGAGCACCTCCCTTGGGAAAAGGCCAGCCAACAGTATGAGCTGCAATTCCAAGTACGAGACCGATCGCGGCGGTAGCCATTTTATGAAAGGGAAGGATACCATGGGCAGCCAAACCCGCAAAAAGCGCCCGCATCTTGCTAGTTCTCAATTTAGCAGTGAACGTATCAGCAGAGTGCAACCCTTCCAATCCAAAACGAGCCATCAGAAAGGGATGATTAGGGAACAGTGAAAAGGGAGCCAGAATCTCGGGGATAAGCTCATCCCAATGTCGAATAAATGGTTCCATGATCTGGCGATAAGTTATACTTTCTTTTCCGAATTGATTGGCTGTTTTATCCAGTGAGCGAAAGATATAGCAGGAGGGGTGATCTTCGCGTGGATGGGCTACCGGTACTTCCGGTTGAATCCATTCAACGCCATATTTTTCTAATGGAAGTGTTTGTAAAAATGGGGAAGCTTTCGCCAGTGGATGAATTGCGGAACAGACATCATGATAGAAGCCGGGAAGAGTCAATTCTTGGGTACGAGTGCCACCACCGACGGTCTTATTCCTCTCAAAAATTTTGACAGACCATCCGGCTTGAGCCAGACGAATGCCTGCAGCTAATCCATTTGGTCCGGATCCGATTATGACGGCATTAAATTTCATATCGGATATTTGATATTTATAGTCTTATAATTCAAATCTAAAGTCTATTTTACATATATCCCAAATAGACATGAATACATAACACAATAACCGAAAATTTTCGTTAAGAGCCGAATATCGTTTGAGTCTATTTTTAAAGTGTACCGGCAAATCTTATCTTTTTATTTATAAGATAAATTAATAAAACCAAAAATTGTGAAAGAATATATCAGGATTGCGTCTGGGCAGGGCTTTTGGGGGGATTTGACTACTGCTCCCATTGATCAGGTAAGAAAAGGACCCATCGACTATTTAGTAATGGATTATCTTGCCGAAGTTACTATGTCGATTATGCAAAAACAGAAGATGCGCAATCCTAAGTATGGCTATGCTCATGATTTTGTGGAGGTGATTAGCGAAATCTTGCCGGATATTGTGGACAAAGATATAAAGGTCATTTCCAATGCTGGGGGCGTTAACCCTGAAGCATGTAAAGATAAGATTCTGGAAATGATTAAAGAGCAGGGATATGATAGTGTAAAAGTTGCTATTGTTGATGGCGATAATATTCTTGACCATATTGATGATCTTATTGAAGATGGTCACGAGCTGAAAAATATGGATTCAGGCGCACCGATTAGTACGGTCAAAGATCGATTACTAAGTGCCAATGTTTATTTGGGGTGCAGTCCACTGGTGGAAGCCCTGGAAAGAGGTGCTGATATCGTTATTACAGGACGCATGGCGGATCCAAGTTTGACACTGGCACCATTGGTTTATGAGTTTGGCTGGGCCTTTGACGATTATGATAAGATGGCAGCAGGCACGGTAGCGGGTCATATTATTGAGTGTGGTGCCCAGGCTTCGGGAGGGAATTATACCGACTGGGAAGAAGTGGATGATTTTGTTAATATTGGATTTCCGATTATAGAGGTCTACCCGGATGGTGATTTCTATGTCACCAAACATGAAGGTACCGGTGGACTTGTGAATGAAAAAATCATAAAAGAACAATTAGTGTATGAGACCGGAGATCCGAAGGAATTTATTACACCGGATGTAATTGTGGATTTTACATCTATCAGCCTGGAGTCGGCTGGTTCAAATCGCGTGCATGTTTTTGGGATTGCAGGACGCCCTGAGACAGATACCTATAAGGTTTCGGCTAGTTATAATGATGGATACAAACTCACTTCAAGCCTGGTTTATTCCTGGCCCGATGCACTGAAAAAAGCCAAAAAAGCGGGAGAAATTCTAAAAGCTCGCGCACAGGCATTAGAACTTGAGTTTGATGATTTTCGTGTAGAGTTTGTGGGAGCAAACGGTTGCAATGAACAACCGGTTACGAATGAGCTCTTGGGAGCCGAGTACAATGAGATTCAGATGCGGGTAGCTCTTTCCGGAAAAAATAAGAAAGATTTAGATCGATTTGGTAAAGAAGTGGCTCCACTCATTCTGACGGGCCCCAGTGGTGTGACCGGTTTTGCGGGTGGGCGTCCCAAAGCTAGCGATATTGTGGCATATTGGCCGGCCCTGTTGGATAAAAAAGCAGTTAGCCCCCAAATTCGAGTCTTTTAACGAGCTTTATAAAATAACCTTAGAAATTTGGCGGAATATTTCGGATTTTACAGGTTCAATAATTAAATAGTATAAAATAGTACTTCTTAATGGTTATAGGAATAATAGGTGCAAGTATTTCGGGACTTATTGCAGGTAAGCGTCTGGCGCAAGCGGGGCACGATGTAACAGTAATAGAAAAATCACGTGCGCTTGGTGGTCGGCTTGCTACGCATAAGTTAGATGGGATAAATTTAGATTACGGGCTCTCTCATTTCGAAGTAGAAACTAATACGTTCCAAACGTATGTTGATGAATTGTTGGATGAGGGAAGTGCTGAAATTTGGACTGAGGAATTTAGTCTGCATGATGGAGAAAATTTTTATGAAATTGATCCGAATGCTCAATCCCAAAATCATTATATTAGTACTGATGGGATGCAATCGATTCCCAAAGAATTGAGTCGATGGGTGGATGTCAAATCTAAAGAAAAAGCTGGTGGGTTAACTTATATTGGACCAGATCGCAGTAAAAAGCGTTCCTGGATGATTAACTTAACGGATATCAGCGTGTTCGAATGCGATGCCGTTATTATTGCTACACCCGCAGTAGAGGCCTATGGTGTTTTACAAACGGTACAAAACCGCACTGAGACCCGGCGTATTATTCGCTATATAGACGAAGTGATGTATGACAGTAGCTTTTCATTGATAGCGACTTTTGATCATGAAATACCAGATTGGAAAGGTATTGTTTGCGAAAAAAGTCCATTAAAATGGATCAGCAATGAATCCTCCAAACAGGATACCGACAAAACAGCGCTTTTAATGCAGTCAACGCATGATTTTTTCCACAAGAACGCACAATCTGACGATGAAAAAGTTATAGAACAGATGTTGGAAGAGACATCTGACATTGTTGGACCGTGGGTTTTGCAGGCCCAATCGACGTATCTGCACCGTTGGAAGTATTTTACGACACGAAATCCAATCAACGAGTATTTTATGGAATTGGAAATGGAAGACGCCCCTCTAGCGTTAATAGGAGACTACTTAGGTGGAAAAACGCTGGAGAACGCTTTCATCTCCGGTTACAATCTCGCTGAATATTGGATCAAAAAATATAGCACAGTAACTGTATAAAATTATCTGTCTGAGAGAGATCAGATATTAATCAAATAAGGCACCCCGTGGGTTCGCTTCAAAAATTAAATCAGTATTTTAAGAAATATACCGGTACTATAATCATCGGCTCCCTATTTCTTATGGCATCCAATTTCTTTTTGGTTTGGAGCCCGATTTTTCTGCGTCGCACGGTAGATGAAATTTCACAAATTCAGAAGCCGGGTTCTGCTAGCACATTTCATAATGTTTTTCATGTGCTTTTTACTAGTTATGCCAGTTGGCCTATTGCTAAAAATGCTTTGCTACTAATCGGTGTTGTTGTCCTTTCGGGATTGTTACTTTTCGCAACGCGCCAGACATTAATTGTAGCTTCCCGGAAAATAGAATTCGATCTTCGTAATGATGTGTTTGATAAATTACTGGCATTACCGCAGCGATTTTACACGCAATATAAATCGGGTGAGGTTTACGTTCGTGCCACCGAGGATGTGACAAAAGTAAGGGATTATTTCGGGCCGGTGTATATGTACACTATTAATACGATTACCCGTGCTGGATTTATCATCACCATGATGATTATCGTAAGTCCGCGATTAACGATGTGGGCCTTGTTGCCCCTTCCGTTTTTGTCAGCTTTTGCATATTGGATTAGCGGTTATATTAATGACTATTCGCGCATCATTCAGGAACAATATTCCACTATAGCCGGAAGAGCACAAGAATCTTTTTCCAGCATTCGTTTGATAAAGGCATACAACCGGGAGCAATACGAACAGAAACGGTTTGATGATGAGAGCGAGTCTTATCGCAAGAAAAAATTACGACTGGATATGATAGAATCGCTTTTTCATCCAACGTTGAATTTTTTGATTGGATTATCTGTGGTTATCGTAATTTGGAAAGCCGGTGAGCTTGTAATTGATGGACGACTTACGGTAGGAAATATCGCTGAATATATACTGTATGTGGCATATTTGACGTGGCCGGTGGCTTCACTTGGTTATACCGTTAATCGATTTCAACAGTCTATGGCCTCATGGAAGCGTATTGATGAAGTATTAACAGAAGAGGTTGAAATTGAAGATAAAGCACATACCAACCAGAATATTAAGAGCTTGGAGGGGGGCATAGAGTTTCGAAATGTTTCCTTTAAATATCCCGGTACCGAAGAATATGCTTTGAAGAACGTTAATATGAAGGTAGAAGCCGGGCAAAATGCTGCAATCGTAGGTAGAACTGGAAGCGGGAAAACAACACTTGTCGAACTTATACCTCGTTTGTTTGATACAACCGAAGGAGAAATACTCATTGATGGGCAAAATATAAAAACGGTCCCGCTTCGGTTGTTACGAAAAAATATTGGGTTGGTACCCCAGGATACTTTTTTATTTTCTGATACGATTGCTGAAAATATAGCTTTTGGTACGCAAGAAGCTACTAAGGAACAAATTGAGATTGCAGCCGAAAAAGCACAAGTTCGGGATAATATTTTGGATTTTGAGAAAAAATTCGAGACTATGTTAGGAGAACGAGGTATAACCTTGTCGGGAGGTCAAAAGCAGCGTACTGCTATCGCAAGGGCACTGATTCGGGATCCTAAAATTGTTATTTTAGATGACTCGTTAAGTGCTGTTGATACAAAGACTGAGGAAGCAATTCTGCAGCATCTTAGAAACGAGCTTAAAGGAAGGACAACCTTGATGATCAGTCATCGTATATCGACTATCAAAGATGCTGATATTATTTTTTATTTGGAAGAAGGTACTATTGTAGAACAAGGAACCCACAAAGAATTATTGGAAAACGAAGGTCGTTATTCAGTCATGTATAATAAACAACTAATTGAACAAGAACTGGCTGAACTTAATTAGAATAGTAACATTCAATTCATGAAAAAGATTGGTTGTTTGATCGCAATCTAATCTTAAAAACTAACATAGGAGTACATCAATGATTATTGTACCATTAGGCGTTGCATCAGCAACTCCCACGGCTACGCGACATCTTTCATCAGTAGCAGTTTGGAGAGAAGGTAGTGTCTTTCTATTTGATTGTGGTGAAAATGCACAAATGAGAATGCTACAGGGTGGTTTAAAACGATCACAAATTGACTGCATTTTTATCTCACACTTTGACACTGATCACTATTCGGGACTTATCGGTTTGTTATCTACTTTGCAATTACAGCGCAGGGATCGCGAACTTAAATTGGTTGGTCCTAAAGGAATTAAAGATTTTGTTGAGTGGAACTTTAAATTTGCCAGCATAGATCTCAACTATTCCATCGATTATGTTGAACTGGATGAAGATTTTGAAGGTGAAAAAGTTGTAGATGAAGATGAGTACTATGTGGAAGCTCGTGTCTTGAACCATACGAAATTTTGTGTCGGTTATCGCTTTCAGGAGAAAGATAAACCGGGCAAAGTCGATGCCGAAAAGGCACAGGCACAGGGTATCAGTGAAGATTGGCAATACAAAGAGCTTAAAGCAGGTAATGATGTAGAGCTAGAAGACGGTACCATGGTTAAATCGATGGATATTGTCGGTCACCCACGTCCCGGCGACAGTTTTGCTTACATTACAGATACCAAGTATTGCCCTAATTCTGTGAAATTAGGAAAAAATACGAATGTCCTTTTCCACGAAGCTACTTTTAGCGAAAGTCTTTCGGAAAAAGCCGAGGAGACGGGTCATTCAACGGCCAAAGACGCGGCACGTGTGGCTAATGAAGCTAAAACCAAGCTACTGGTGATTACTCACTTTTCGGCTCGTTATACAAATGAATATGTATTGTTACGCGAAGCGCGTGATGATTTCTTTCCAACATGGGTTGCAACCGAGTTGAGACCGATATTTACGGATCCTGCTCACGAGAAAGGTATCATACAACCAAAAGTCTACCTCAAGGAAATTAACCAGGATAAAGGCAAAAATAATGGAGGAAGCAGTAACAATAGAAGCTCCTCTGGCAAAAAAAGCCGAAGCAGAGGTAAGAAAAAACGTTTCCGTAAGCGAAAGAAATACTCTGGCAAAAAATCTCGTAAAAAGTATAGCAAAAGCAGCGATAGTAGTTCCCGATCCAGGGGAAGTCGCAGTCGGAATGATGATAACAACAATAATAATGGCGGCAATCAACGTAAGCCAAAACAAATTACACCCCGCACGCCATTTGATGATTTCGACCGTTTTTAAAAATATAAAGTGTGAGTAGTAAGAAAAGAGATAAGGCCGTTGATTCGGATCTGCTTCGACGGCTCTATCAATTTATTAAACCATATCGGTGGTACGTAGTTCTGGGCATCATTTTGACGCTTAGCGCTTCGTTTTTGGGGACGGTACGTCCCAAATTGACGCAGATGGCCATCGACCAGTATATCCGTAATCGGGATTTTGATGGCTTGATGTGGATAATCTTGCTACTCCTGGGGGCTTTAGCCGGTGAGTTTTTCCTGCTCGTTGTCAATACGTATTTGACTCGCTGGTTTGGGCAGGGCACCCTTTATAATATGCGTAATGCGGTATTTCAAAAGATTCAGTCATTGCATGTTCAATTCTTTGATAAGAACCCTATCGGCCGGCTGATTACACGAACCACCAGCGATATTGAGGCGCTTAGTGATTTATTGAGTGACGGAGTCGTGAATATTATTGGGGACATGTTCCGGCTATTCTTTATTCTCTACTTTATGTTCAGTATGAGCTGGGAACTTTCAGTAGTGGCTATATCGGTGTTACCACTGCTCTTTTATGCTACTTTCATTTTTAAAGCAAAAATGAGAGAGTCGTTTCTGCGGGTGCGTGACCAGATTGCAAAAATTAATTCGTTTGTGCAAGAGCACATAAACGGGATGTCTATTGTACAGCTTTTTAATAAAGAAGAGCGGCAAAGAGAAAAATATAAATCTATTAATGCCGGTCACCGGGATGCTTATATTCAAACTATTTTTTACTATGCCATCTTTTTTCCTCTCGTCGAGATTATCTCCAGTCTGGCAATGGCCTTGGTAGTATGGTATGGAGGGGGACGTGCATTGATGGGACAAGTTACTTTTGGGATACTCGTGGCTTTTGTACAATATGTTCGGAATTTCTTTCAACCCATACAGGGTCTCTCAGAGAAATTCAATACTCTTCAATCTGCTCTCGCATCATCAGAACGAATCTTTAACATTTTAGATACTGAAAATAAAATCACTGATCCCGATAATCCCGAGACAATTAAAAATCCAAGGGGAGCTATCGAATTTGAAAGTGTTTGGTTCGGCTATAAAGAAGAAGAGACAGTTTTAAAAGACATTTCTTTCAATGTGCAACCAGGTCAAACAATAGCCATCGTGGGGGCTACGGGGGCCGGTAAGTCGACAATCATAAATCTTTTAATGCGGTTTTATGATATTCAAAAAGGTGAGATCAGGCTTGATGATAAAGATATCCGTAGTTTAAAACTCAGCGAACTGCGATCCAATTTTGCGCTAGTTTTACAGGATAATGCTCTATTTTCAGGATCTATTATGGAAAATATTACGCTTGGTAATCCTGATATTTCTGAAGATGAAGTTATCAAGACAGCTCAAAAGATAGAAGCTGATGAATTTATCAATAAGTTGCCGGGACAATATTATTTTGAGCTCAGTGAAAGAGGAAAATCAATATCGATGGGGCAACGTCAGCTAATTTGTTTTATCAGGGCAATGGTGTATGATCCAAATATACTGATTCTTGACGAAGCTACTTCGAATGTAGATTCCGAGACCGAAGATATTGTGAACCGGGCTTGTGACAAACTGATGCGTGGTCGTACCTCGATTGTCATTGCGCATCGCCTGTCAACAATTCAGGGTGCAGACAAAATTCTGGTTATGCATAAAGGCGAGATTCGTGAGACCGGAACCCATCAACAGCTGCTTGAGAAGGAGGGAGGCATTTATCGCAAACTTTATGAATTGCAATATAAGGATGAATTGCTTCCGACTCCGAAGTCAGCTTAATACGTACAAGCGCTAAGCCCTTTATTCATTCTAGAAATAGCTGCGGAATGAGAGATCTTTTGTAGAAAAGGCCGAATCGAAGAATCCTGAAGCTGATAGACAATACGTTCAGGATCCTCGAAATAAGCTTATATGCTAAATGAGTAGGAGAGGCAAGCGGTATATCGTTCCGCAACAGAGCTGCGGGGCCAGAAACGATCGATATATAGGTTATAACAAAAAAGCTTCCTCCGGTCACCCCGGACCTGATCCGGGATCTTTTGCAAATGTCACGTCAAAATCGAGGGATTTTGCCATTGGTTGGCCAGAAGTAACAAAGACCTTTCTAAACGTTAAAGCTGATGGGTAATAATTCACCTGTTCATAGATTCTGCAACAGATACTGAGTCAATCTCTTGCAAACATAGGATGACAATGACAGTTACTTCAGGGGAATGGCTACCATCTGTTATTTTTTTAGAAATATGACCCGGTAATTGTTTCAGTGGGAAAGGAAATTACGTTTAATAACGTGGAGTGCTCGTACCGTTAGGCAATCTCACAGTTATACGTTGAGAGAAGGAAAGGTATCCATCGGGCGATTAATTTTGTCATCGGGTGGGTTGGTAGAACCAATAAATCCAGAACCTAAAGCAAATTCATCGGGCATAGGGTATAAGCATTCTGTTGGATACTACAAGACCGCAACCTTAGCGCCGGCACAGGGCGTACAGCTTATCTCATTTAAATGGACGAGAGTGAGTTATCAATTTCGTTGAACTATGGGATGATTATATACACCAAATGGTTAAAAGAAAATTATTTCGTCACCTAATTTATACTGTTCATAACAGAAAAGAGTAACTTCGTCCCAAACTGTTTTTCAAACTCTCTTCAAAGCATATATAATAATATTAAGTAAACTAAATGCATGCATTTCTTAGGAAAAGGGCATTTAGAATAACAAGAGAGTTGGTGATCTGTCTAAAAAATCTCACAAAATAACATGAGAGGAGAAATCAATGAGAAGATTGATACATACTTTTATTGCATTGTGTTTGATGTCATTTTTCGTTTTGGAGGGACATGCTCAAACTGCTAATCTTTCAGGGAAGATTACGGATGCTAACACGGGAGATCCACTACCCGGTGCAAACGTAATACTGAAAGATCTGAATAAGGGAGCTGCTGCGGATGTAGATGGGAATTATATGATTTCATCTGTCTCTCCGGGAACGTACCAGTTAACTGCCACTTTTATAGGTTACAAGCAATTTTTCCAAAATATAGAGTTATCTTCCGGAACAAATACGCTGGATATAACTTTGGAACCTGATTTTATTGGTTTTGATGAAATAGTAGTTACGGGAGCCGGGGTGGCAACAAGTAAAAAGAAACTTGGGATTGATGTCGCTGCAGTTGACGAAGAAAGACTTACAAAAGTTGAATCCTATGATATCTCATCAGCGTTAACTGGAAAGATTGCCGGTGCCAGTATTACGAATGCCGGTTTGCCCGGGGCCCCCGCAACGATTGTTTTGCGAGGTATTAATACGATGGGGGTTTCCCGCCCGATGATTATGGTTGATGGAGTAGAAATCGATGCCTCTACTTACGAATCGGGTAGCTCTAATGATCTCAGTGATCGTTTAGCCGATCTTGACTTAAGTGATGTTGAGCGGGTTGAGGTTGTTAAAGGAGCAGCCGCCGCTACTTTGTATGGTGCGCAGGGAGCAAACGGGGTTATTCAGATTTTTACTAAATCCGGGCATTCGGGAAAAATGCAAATCGATGCTTCCACTTCATGGTCGTTCGATCAGCTCAATTCAAATCGTACGGTAGAGCAGAATACGAATTTTCATTCATTTCCGGTTGATGAGAACGGCTATATTATTGGGATGAGTTTTGATGCCAAAAATGGGATATGGACGCTTCCATCCCAGGAACCCAACGGGGTGACCGATAACCCGTATATTGGATACATTAATCAAAATGGAGAAAAGGTACCGCTTTCGGTATATAACAATCGTATTGAAGATTTTTATCATACTACTGCAACACAAAATCATGACATAAGTATTTCCGGTGGTAATAATCGTTCCACCTATTTGATTTCCGGCAGCTACCTGGATCAAAATGGAATTGAACCAAAAACTGGATTTAACCGCTTGTCGTTTAGACTAAACACGGATACCGACATTCGTGATGATTTGCGACTTTCTCTTCGCACGAACTACCTGAATTCTGACCAGTTTGGGGCCACCGAGAGCGGTGATAACGTTGAGTCCGGATTGAATACCTTGCTGACCACTCAGCCCTTTATTGATGTATTTCGCCGTAATCCGAATGGGCAATATGCGCCTAAATTTGAAGCCGGTTCTGTATCTACAAACCCACTGTTTTTTAAAGATATACAAGACCTTAAAACCAATACCAACCGGTTTATCGGCAGTGGAAATTTGAATTATAGACCGTCTAAAATTCTTGAACTCAATTATCGGTTCGGATTAGATTATTATTACTCACAATTCGATCGTGTACAAAAAAACGCTCAGGGTTTTGAAGATCCGACAACAACCGAAGATGAAATCGTGATTTTACAAGCTGATGGCTTCGTCAATAGGATTGGTCGTACAAACTGGCGTTATAATTCGATAGCGGATGCAACCCTGAGAACTGATTTTAGTCGTGATTTTAAAATAGATGTACCGATAGAATCTACAACACTTTTTAAATTCGACTGGCGAAAGAACGATTATCAATCGACAACTGCTGAAGGAACCTCGCTTCCCTTTGGAATCGATCTGGAAACATTACGAGCTACTTCAAACCCACAAATTGATGAGTATAAATCAACTTTTGTGACTTACGGGTTCTTGGTTAATCAGAAATTTGAATATAAGCAGTTACTTGGGATTTCAGGAGGTATCAGGGCTGATAAATCTTCTGCCTTTGGTCGAGCTGCAGATTATTCTTATTTCCCGCGTGGAGATGTCTATCTTAGGATTTCTGAATTGGGGTTTTGGGAACCTTTAGTCAACCGTGTTACTGATTTCAAAATACGAGCCGCTTATGGTGAGGCAGGTACCCAGCCGGGTGCATATGATCGATTTGTAACCTTAGATCAGGCTCTGATTGGATCGCAGGGAACCTTTAATACGTCGGGTACAGCAAGTAATCCTGCTTTAGGGGTCGAAAAATCAAAAGAATTTGAACTGGGAGGTGACATAGCCCTCAAATTTGATGGCAACTGGTTCCAGACTATTGGAATTTCGGGCACTTATTGGAACCGTGAGAATAGTGGGGCTATTCAAAGTATTGATACGGCTCCATCTATCGGAGCATTGAATATTCTGACGAATGCTTTAAGTCTGTCTTCTGACGGGGTAGATTTATCTCTTAATTCATTAGTATTTTTCAATGACAACTGGAATTGGCGGACTAATATTAACTTTGGGAATGCTCAAACTAAGGTTAAGAGCATTGCCAATCACCAGGATCTTGTCCTGGAGCCAACTAGTTCATTCCGGTATATTTTCCGTGAAGGAGAGCCTTTTGGTGCATTTTACGGATTTAAACCCCTGGCTTCGGTCAATGAAATTGATCCCACAACGGGAGAACGGTATATCCCGGAAGACATGGTTAATAATTATGTACTAGTTGATGGAGCAGTTGTTAACCGGTTTAATAAGCAGATTCAGTTCAGAAGTCAGCAGGAACTTATTGGCAACCCTACTCCTGATTTTACTATGAGTTTCCGCAATGATTTCCAGATAAAAAAGAATCTTGATGTTGCTTTCCAGGTAGATTGGGTTCAGGGAGGCGACATTTTTAATGCCACCAAATGGTGGATGTTCAACTCTGGGGTTAATAAAGAGTTTGAGGATAAAGTTCTTATCGACGGAGGTGAAACTGTTGGCGGGCCACTTTATGACGGGCAGGGTAATCCTACAAGTAATATATCCACCGTCAATGGGAGCGAGCCCCAAGCCTGGCGGAACTATCATGCTTCAAAACGCCAGGAGGCAACGCCTTATTTCGTTGAAGATGGATCGTATGTCAAGTTACGTGAGGTATCCATTTCTTATGACTTCAGTAGTTTGATAACCTCCGATCTTGTGCGATACTTACGTTTCGGAGTATCAGGACGTAATTTGCTAACGTTCAGTGGATATAGTGGATTCGATCCCGAGGTATCGGGACAAGCACAGGATGTCCGGTACCGTAATCTGGACATTTTTACCTATCCAAACTATCGCACCTTGATCTTCAAAGCGTCGGTAGGATTTTAAAATGAAGATCCTACATAAATTTTTAGAATATACTCATCGAGGTAATGCTATGAAATTATTGAACAAAAAATATGCGGTATTAATATTGGTGTTTGTTTTGATGGCGCCATTAGGTTGCGAAAAACAACTGGATGTGACCAATCCCAATAACCCAACACCCGATATTGTTAAATCAGAAGAAGGTATGAAACGTCAGGCCCTGGGACTCTGGAACGGTGGCGGTGGCGGATGGTGGGAGTGGGTTAGTTGGACCCTACTCGAAGCTATGGGAGATAATGTAGTGCTTCCATGGATTAATTTCGATTGGAACCGTTTTTTCGGAAACATTGAATTAATTGAGTATAGTGATGGCACGGCTCCCTGGAGCCCAAGGATGCAAGCTTCGCCGTCTTTTAGTCAAACTCAATGGGTGAACTTTGTCAATGACCGTCAAGTAACGGGCGGAGGCTATGAAGCTCAATGGGAGTCTGCCTATCGGTTTAATAACGAAGCGAATCGGATCCTGCAGGCACTTGACAGCCAGGGGGGCGTGCCTTTTTCGAGCAATGCACAGGAAAAAGAGGATGCCTACCGTTCATGGGCTCATTTTTGGAAAGGCTATGCCTATCAAATGGTGGGACTGTTTTATAACAAAGGGCTAATAATTGACGAGCCGGATGCTACGAACAGTGATTATCAAAATAGTGCCCAAATGATTGAGGCTGCTCAGGCTGAATATGATCTCGCATTACAAACGGCTTCTTCGTTTGGAGTCATTGCCAGTGCTGTAATACCTGATATCTTTCCAACCAATATTACTACGGCTTCGTATATTCAGAATATTTATACACTCAAAGCACGCGCCCTGTTGATGAGTAAAAGAAGAACGAACATCACCCAGGCTGAGTGGCAGCAAATACGAGATTGGGCCAACCAAGGATTGATGACGAATGATGGTGCTTTGGTGATCGATAGCGATGAATCTACATACCTGTTTGCTGTTACACACCGTTGGAGACTGGCAACAAATATTTGGGCCCGGGTTTCACCTCGGGTGGTACAAGTTGTGAATGAAAATCCCAATGGTACGGATGCAAGGGCAGCTCGCTTTCAATTCGATTCTTCCGGAGGAACATATGCAAACAGAGTTACTCAACCTCAAATCAATTCTCCATGGTTAGTAGTTGCCGGTACTCCTTATGCTTCCCAGTCTCCGGGCACGCCCCAATTCGTAGTCTCCGCAGAAGAAAATATGCTGATGTTGGCAGAGGCTGAGTTGGCTTTGGGTAATCCCGGTACTGCTGCAGACTGGGTAAATCAGGAGCGCAAAATGCCGCTGCAGCAAGCAGGATTGCCTGATGAAACCTCCGTTGATATGACCACGATCCGTAATGAACGAAAGATTGCTCTCTTTGGTCGGGCGCTGGCTTTTTATGATGCTCGTCGTCTTGGTGAGATCGATTCCCAGGCGGATGGGGGCGGTGTACAGGGGGCTTGGGTCTATCATATTGATTCCAATCAAAATTTGGTCCTGGACTCGGATGCAAGTTTGTTTTTTGATTTTTTGTCTTACTACGATATACCTGCGGCCGAGCAAGATTTTAATCCTCCGGTAGCAGGAACACCACAACAGTGACGGAATATTAAATAAAATTATAAATTATCATCGAGAGAGAAGAGGGAGGTGATACCTAGTCACCTCCTTTTTTATTTTTTCCTTAAATCATCTTACAACGATTATAATTAATCACTCCAAAACCATCATTGATAACGTAAGATTAAAGGTTTATCCCAAATTACTTTCCCTACAGTAATAAAGCTTATATATAAACTAAAAGACTGAATATATAACAGCATCTTCAATTCTAATGAGATGTAAAAGAGAGAACTTCTCTTCTATTGATAACTTAAACGGAGAATTCAATGAATAAAAAGATACGTATTTTTATTGCATTGTGTTTGACGATGCTTCTGACTGGAAGCGTTTACGCTCAAACTGCTTCTCTGTCTGGGAAGGTGACGGATGCAAGCTCGGGAGAAACTCTTCCGGGAGCGAACGTTATTTTGAAAGAAATAATGAAGGGATCGTCGACAGACAGCGAGGGAAAATATCGAATAGCGAATATTCCACCGGGTACTTATACCATGGAAATTTCGTTTATCGGATACAAAAAGAAAGTCCAATCGATCGATATCGGGACTTCTGATGTCACCATGGACATTACTTTGGAGGCCGACCTTTTAGGATTACAGGAAATCTATGTTACTGCATTGGGATTTGAAGCCAACCGGGACGAGCAGGGGACCTCAAGCTCAAATGTGAAGGGACAAGCGATAGCTGAATCAGGCGAAAACAATCTTTTGACAGGGCTCTCTGCAAAAGCAGCCGGAGTTTCGATTGTTTCTACCAGTGGTGATCCCGGGGCCGGTGCTCGTATTAATATTCGGGGATTCAATACCGTCTTAGGCAATACGCAGCCACTATTTGTAGTTGATGGTGTTCCAGTGTATAACTCAACAATTGAAAGTGCTGTTGATGGCGTGGGAACTGCTGTTTTTGGGGGGTCCAATAACGTCGACGGGACTGTTGAGCAATCTCGAATTCAGGATTTAAATCCAAGTGATATTGAGTCAGTCGAAATACTCAAAGGTCCCTCTGCCGCAGCATTATGGGGATCAAGGGCTGCAAATGGGGTGGTTATTATTAAAACCAAAAAAGGAGTACCCACAGCAGGTAACAAATTGAACATTTCATTTAGTTCGATTTCGTCCTTAAATCAGATTAATGATACTCCTAACCTGCAGACCCGATACGGGCAGGGATTTTTGGGATACTCACCAACTGATCCCATAAATGCAAGTGATCCCAGTACAGCACTACAATTGACTTGGGGACCTTTACTTGACCCTTCCACGCCTGTGTATAATCATGCCCGGGATGTGATAAAAGACGGTTATTCATTAGATAACAATCTTAGTATCAGTGGGGGAGATCAGAATACAACTTTTATGCTGAGTGTTGGGAATTTAAACTCTGAAGGCATCATTCAAAAAAATAGCAGTTATGACCGAACTTCAGTGCATACCAGTGTCCAGCATGGTTTTAGCGATCAGTTAAATGCCAGTGTTAATCTAACGTATTCCGAATCACACTCTGACCGTATCCAGAAAGGTTCTAATACCTCAGGGTTGTATCTTGGAGCATTGCGCACTCCTCCGAACTTCAATAATAAGCCCGCCTTAATTGACTTTGTTGATGCGAATGGGAACATATTTCCAAATCAGCAACGGAGTTTCCGTAATCCTACAGGAAATCCTTCGGTTACTTCGTTTTATGACAACCCGTATTTTACTACCCAGTTTAATACAAACAGATCTAATGTAAACCGTTTCTTTGGAAATACGGAGTTGTCCTACAATCCTACTGAATGGTTGAATATTACTCACCGACTGGGGGTCGATAATTATACCGACCGACGTCAGGAATACCTGGATGCTCGAAGTGCAACAGCTCCCGGAGGACAACTGACACTAAATAATATTCAGGAGACCCAGATTAACTCGGATCTTATTGCGCAGGCATCGCACCAATTTTCTGGAAATTTTTCAGGTTCTGCACTCTTGGGTTGGAATTATAATCAGCGAGAGCAAAATCAGCTTGGTACTATATCGAGAGGGTTTATCCTGCCTAATGCACCGCCACAGCCTGATAATGCCAATAGTGTTTCGCCCTTTAAGTTCAAACAGTTGGAACGGACTTCCGCTTTGTATAGTGAACTTTCGGCAAGTCTGTATGATCAGCTGTATCTCAAGGGAACGGGACGTATGGAGAGCGCATCAACGTTCGGTCCGGCTTCTGATAAAACATTCTTTTATCCTTCAGCCAGTCTTGCATGGCAGTTTACCAGTTCCGATTGGTTCCATGGGGATAATATCCTGAGTTTCGGTAAAATAAGGGGTTCCTATGGAGAAGCTGGAATTCAGCCGGGGCCTTATCTTACCTCCACCACCTTCTTGAATGCCACGGGCGGAAATAATTTTACCAATGGCTGGGGCGCCGCACTTGATGCCAACAACTACGGCGGTGGTTTTACCAGAAATCAAGTAGCCGGGAATCCTTCACTTAAACCGGAACGGGTTCGCGAAATTGAGGTAGGCACCGACCTGCGTTTTGTTAATGACCGGATTGGATTAAGTTTTACCCGTTATTGGAAGAAAACCACTGATGCTATTTTAAATGTTTCAGTACCGGCTTCATCCGGGTTTACCTCCAAATTTGCAAACGCTGCGCGACTCAAAAATAACGGTTATGAAGTAGAATTAAATGCAGAATGGTTACGATTGAAAGATTTCAGTTGGGTGACTTCTGTAAACTGGTCCAAAAATAATAATAAAGTGACTGATTTAGCCGGAGTAAGTAATGTCCTGCTCAGCGGTTTCACCAGTTTTAGCTCGCAAGCGGTACAGGGAGAGCCACTGGGGGTTATCTGGGGCACACGATGGCTCCGATATGAATCTTCAGATGGATCACCTGTGGTTGTAAATTCTCAGGGCGATATCATTTCTAATAATGCTGTAGAAGATGCTAATGGAAATCCGGAGATCATTGGTAGCGCTCCTATCACAGTCGATCAATATGGTTTTCCGGTGACAGATCCATTCTCGCAGGGCGTGATTGGTGATCCAACACCAGACTGGACTGCCGGAATAACCAATACTTTCCGTTACAAAGATCTGACACTTAATGTCTTATTTGATATTAAGCAGGGAGGAGATGTCCACAATGGCACGAAAGGTGCTCTCTATTTCTTTGGGACCCAAGGAGATCAGAATTGGACCACAACCATTAGTCAGCAAGAAGCCTCACAAATTTATAACTATGGTGGTGCCTACGATGTCTTAGGGGTTGGCCAAACGCTCACCTTCGATCAATATTTGAATACTATTGGAGTGACACCGGATGCTGATGGCAATTATACCTTCCGGGGATATATCGCTAATTATGGCAGCGGTCCTGTAGTTGTTGATCAAACAGCCTTCTGGGCAGGTCCACTTAGTTCATTTACCGGTCCGGATGAACCTTTTGTCGAAGATGGAGGATATGTTCGACTTCGAGAAGTTTCACTCTTTTATAGCTTCAATAATCGGAGATTCCGGGATTTGACCGGGCTTGCATCAATTGATGTGGGAGTTACGGGGCGTAATTTGAAACTGTGGACTGATTACACGGGCGTTGATCCCGAAACAAACCTAACCGGACAGGATGGCAACGGCTGGGGATTGGACTACTTCAATAACCCTAGTACACGTTCGTGGATATTTACACTCCGTGTTAATTATTGATGATTAAAGTAAGGTGAATATTATGAACAAGCATATTTTTAAAAATGGAATGACAATACTCCTTGCTTTTACATTGACATTCTTATCAGCATGTAATGTTAACGAGGAAGTCGTAAGCGGAATCTCTCAGGATCCCAATAATCCCACTGAGGCCCCGGCTCAAAAGTTATTCGTAGCAGGGCAGGTGGCATCGCTTATGGTTCATGAAGGGGATGCCGATTGGATTAGCAACCTGTTTACACAACATATAACAGGTGTGGCCCGGCAGCCGGCTCAATATTATGGATATAGTATAAATGCGACCGACTTTAATGATATGTGGCAGTTTGCCTATAGTCGGGCTTTTACCAATCTGAAGCTGGCTCGAAGTAAACTGCTTTCAGGCCAGGAAAATATTGATGCGGTTATGAAGATCAACCAGGCCATGTTGGTAGGACAGATCACGGCCTTGTGGGGCAATGTACCCTATAGTCAGGCTGCTGACGATGCCATTGAAAATCCGGTGTATGATGATCAAATGCAGGTTTATGGCGCTGTGATCGGATTACTTGATGAGGCGATACAAACACTAAGTTCAAGTTCCGGAAATTTGCCCAGTGGGTGGGATATCTTCTCATACCAGGGAGATGTTGGACGATGGTTAAGAGCTGCTTATACCCTTCGAGCACGTTACAAACTGCACACGGGAGACCTGTCGGGAGCGTTGGCTGATGCTGAACAAGGCATTAGCAATGCAACAATCAATCCTAATACCGGATGGGCCACAGGCGATCTGTTGGCATTGCATGGAGGGAATTGGCAGTTCGATATGAACCTGTTGCATTCCGAGATTAACGTAGATCGTCCGGGTGATATTAATGCTTCTTCATCGGTTGCTGTTGCAATGACACGTCCCGGTGGAACTCGTGAAAATGCCAAGACTGATGAGGGAAACGGTCGGTTTCTTTTCTTCTTTACCAATGCTACAACACCGGGTTTGAATTTATCCAATAACGGTTTTTTTGGGGCCAGTGCTCCATTTCCATTGGTTACGTATGCAGAAAATGAATTGATCAGAGCTGAAATTTTAGCGCGAAACGGTAATGAAAACGATGCATTAACGGCACTGAATAATGTTCGAGCTTATAATCAGAGTCGTTTTGGAGGAACATATGATGCATTGTCTGCTTCTGATTTTCAAGCCGGTGGAATCTATGAAAATACAACGGTACTTCAGGAGGTCTATGATGAGGAATATTTAAGCCTTATGGGACAAATTGAAGCTTTCAACTTTGTTCGTCGAGTCTCTTATGATACACTTAGTCCTTTGTTGAATCCTCGGGCAGGATCCAGTACGATTCCACAGCGATTCCGGTATCCGCAAAGTGAGCTGGATGCCAATGAGAATATACCGAGCCCACAACCGGGTCTGTTTACTAAAACAGAAGTGAATGGGAGCTAGGAAAAAGAACTAAACTAAATAAAATAAAAGAAGGAAGGGCTACATGCCCTTCCTTTTAAATAAGCCAACATTCCAGCCTTCCTGCCTATCCGGGCACAGCCCATCTTACTGTTTGTCAGGTTATTGGTTACACGTTTTTCAGTTATTTACCTACCTGTTATTTTTAATCTTTTTGGTTCTTTTGATAGATTAATACGATTATTTTATACTATTATTAAATAGATAATTAATAGTTATTTATCCCCTTTTTTCAAAGAAAGTAAAAGTGCAAGAGAACCTGGTACTTTGAGATGTCTCCATATAAAACTATCATAGTAGACGAGGAATCTTCAGCTCGTAATTTTTTAAACCATTTATTGCATGATAAATCTGATGTTGAAGTTGTTGCCCAATGTTCGACGGGTTTGGAAGCCGTTGAAGCTATAAATTCATTGGAACCGGATTTAGTTTTTTTAGAAATCGAAATGTCCGATTTAGATGGTTTTGAAATATTAGAACGAATTCAGATTAGTCAGGTTCCCTTTATTGTGTTTACGACTTCTAACAGAGATTATGCCGTAAAAGCATTTGAAGTCGAAGCACTGGATTATATCCCAAAACCGGTTGACAGTGAACGTGTAGAAAAAAGTCTGGAGCGAATCCGTAAGCGGGTAAACAAAGAGGAGCTGAGTGACCAGATAGGTAGATTACTTCCCGATTTTAAAGAATCAAACGATCTTAAACGTTTTGTAATTAAACAAGCCGGAGAATATCATATAATTCGGACCAAGGATATTATTTGGATTGAGTCTGATGGAAACTACTCGCGTGTCATGACACAGGATAAAAAATTTATGATTAGATACACGCTTTCCGGATTTAAAGAGCAGCTTGATCCCAATCACTTTTACCGGATTTCAAGATCGCAGATTGTCAATTTGGATTATATTGCGAAAATAAAAGATCATGTTTACGGGAATTATCTCATTGAGCTAGAAAATGGCGTTACGCTTAAGATGAGCAAAAATTATAGGCGAATGTTAGACGTGCTAAAGAATTTTTAGCAATGAGCCATTAGCTGAATTCCAATATTCGGAGCACTTCGCAGGGGAGGAGTAAAGATAATAGGAATATCTTAGATCAGACACAGAAAGCCATGGTTAACTAGTAAAGAAAAAGGCCGTTGCTTCCGCAACGACCTTTTTAACATATCGCATTTTTAGTTTACGGCTTAATCTCCGAAATTTTCCAAGAAATCATCGTACGCTTTAAGCGCTTCTTCATCGTGGCCAAGTTCATCTAAAATTTCAGCTCGCTTAATCATGGCCTTTTGCAGATACTCACGGTGTTCGTTATTGTTTTTGAAACGTTCAATTAAACCTGTGCTTGCTTCCAGAATTTCATTTTGGCTCCCCTCTTGAAGAATCAGATCATAACGTTTTAGATAAATGTGATTAAGTTTTTCTTTAACCAAAATCTCTGAACTGGAATCCAGCCGGTCGACGATCATATTATAAAGAGGTAATAAATTCTGGCTATCTTCTTTTTCGAGTATCTGAGCTTTAAACAGCATCGCTTTGGAGGCGTGATCATAAAATTCCTTATTTGTTGAATCTTTAAATCTACTAATCACATTGTTTAAAATCGGTAACGCCTCAGTAGGACGATTCAGCTTAAGTAATGTCATTGCCTGGCGGATGATAGAGCGCGATACGATATCCTTTAAGCTTGAATGCTCTTCATTATCATATCGTTTTATAATTTCTTCCAGGGTAGGTAACAACTCATCCCACCGGTGCAATTTATGAAGCAAGTCGGATTTTCGAATTAATGCCTTTTGTACAAAATTACCTTCAGTCGTTATTGTATTTTCCATTTTGTCAATAGGTTCATGGTTTACGGATGGCAATAGACTCTCCAGATCGTCAGAATTTCCGTTACTTTTGAGATCTTTATTAGGGGTATTTCCCTGTTCAGAATCATCAGACACATCTTCGAGTCCAAAAGGATCCTCATTTTCTATGTCGATTTCCTCCTCTTCAATTTCTTTCATCTCAAACTCCTTAATTGAAAAATCAGGTTCATTATCCTTATTTTTAACTATCTCATCACCGGATTTTTTAGCATCGAAATCATTGACAAGATCATCAATATTTTTGTTTCCTATACTTTCGCGAACAAAATTTGAATTCGATTTGCCCTCATGATGGTTATTACTACCAATCTTTGCCGTTTCTGCCATGCTAGATGTAACCGCCTGCGTTTCCGACTCTTTTCGTACGGCGTCAATAGTCTTTGCACCAACATAAGTAACCACCTTTTGGAAAGTTCCTGAAATGTATTTTATGATAAGATCAGTCTTTTCCCCGTCGAAGGCCTCCTCAAAAGTCTCTTTAATCTTATCAATTGAAGCCTGATGAATTTTGGGGTCCATCTCAAAAAGTTGGCTGTAAGCATCTAAAACGCCTCTTGCCAGAGCCCTCTGTGTAGTTTTTGGATTTTTGAACTCATCAAAATATTTACCAGGCTCGCCATCATTTGTGATAATATTAAAGTCTTTAAGAAGGCGAATTACCAGCAGATCATTGGGGTCAGCATAGCCCAGAATTTCAAGCAAAGATGAATCAATAACCAATTCATCAGAATCATACGAGACCAGAGCGCCAATAATCGATTCAAAATTTTTGGTATTGACTAAAAATGCTTCAGACACTTTCATAATCTTCAAAGTTGAATTTTGATGTTTTTAACATTTTCGCCAATAAAACATAAAGCACCTAATTAAAAACTATTAATAAAGGGGGATGAGCATTAAAATTTTGTAATAAAAAGAAGGGAAAAGGTTCATTTTTGTGATTCTTGTCATCACAAAAGACCTATTAAATATTCAAAAGCTTCACAAAAGCTGACTCAGATCAGTTTATATCTATCCAAGTCGGGCACATATTCCTAAAAATCAATCAGCAGGAAATGCTTTTGAAAATACTTCTTCTAACATTTTTTTAGACAAAGGCTTTTTCAACAGGGCAATATAATTGGTAGCTCTGGCTCTTTCTAACTTTTCAGGATCATTCGTAGAAGTAATATAAACCAACTTCACTTCCCGATATTTACTGATCTCTTCCGCTGCTTCGATACCATCAACATCGTCTGCAAGATTTATATCCATCAGGATGAGATCAACAGCCCCAATACGAAGTGCTGATTCAATTGCTTTGGAACCCTCAGAACTGGAACCAATAACGGTGTGTCCCATGTGACCGATTAATCGTTCCAAAACGATTCGTTGAATATTATCGTCCTCAACGATTAGTATTTTTTTTGCTTCGGATGAAATATCCAACGTCATATTTGTAGATGAAAATTTTAAATCATTTGCGCAAATATAATGCGAAAATAGTTCCAATAATCCAATTCATAAATTCAGGAATTATGAACCGGAGTAAATGAATAATTACCGTTGGTACATTTCGATCTTCCTGAGAAGATGGTTTAGTGGGGGGCTCTTTTAAAAAGGCCATTATTTGAAGGGGAAATATGATTTTTCCATTTCTATTTTAGTCTTGATAGGCTTTTATACGGTAATTTTAGTTTATTATAAATTTATAATAAACAGGTATTTATGCATGTAAAAGGTGCATTATTTCGTATCTTGACAGTGATAAGATTAGAATCATCTTAATTAAGAAAAGTTAAACGACAAGATGATATCAAAATATTAATTTGACCCTGGAAATTTAGGTATTTAAAACGATTTATTTGAATGCAGCAGTCCCCAGTTTATATCATTGATGATTCTCAAATCCAGGTAATAATCCTCGAGAAGATTTTACTCGAAGAAGGATTTCCCGTGCAGGCTTTTGTTAATGGCCCTGATTTGATACAAGAGCTTGATAATGAGAATAGTCCCATCTTGATTATCTCGGATGTGGATATGCCTGGAATGAATGGTTTTGAGTTAATTGAGGCGGTTAAGCAGAAATCCTGTTGTAGGGATATTCCGTTCTTTTTTATTTCATCAAACGGAAATACTGAGATAGTTGAAAAAGCTCGAAAAATGGGAGCCAAAAACTTTATTGAGAAACCATTTAAGTCAAAATCGCTGATCGAAATGGTTAGGGAAGCCATAGTCAATTGAGTGATGCTTTTCCAAATGAGATTGTTATAAAGTATGCCTATCGTGCTTGACAAGTGAGTTTAGCATTTGTGCGAGGTAGCCGAAATTTTAAACAAGATTTTTCTAACCCTATTAAGACTGGTGGGGCATAAATATCCCTTCTATTACTAACATGAGGAAACAAGCATTACATGTTTCTACAAAATAAATTGCCCTCATCCGTTAATCCCCAATTTGTTTGAACGGACCGGACGGAATGTTATTTTTTGCACAATCAATAACTTACTTTTTGTTGTGAAGCCAAACACGCACAAAAATCTCGGTTCCGTCTAGTCAAAGACTTCACTTTCGTAAACAATATAATTTGTTTAAAATCGATAGTAATCCTGTATTAAATAACTGTCATAATTATCCCCATAAATACAAGAATATATGCGTTCTACCTGTATCCGTATTACGGTAATATTTGCCGTCTTCATTGCCATAAATCAACTGTCCGGTTGTACCTCAGGGTCAGATTGGGATAAAGCCAAACAGGCCGGAACCTACGACGCATATCAAAACTATATGGAAAAGAATCCAGGGGGCAAACATTTTGCGGAGGCCGAAAAGCGGGCAGATTCTCTTTATTGGAAATCGATCGCCGGAGATACAACCGCTACGCCTTTTAAAACGTACCTGGGGAAATTTCCCAAAGGTCGGTTTCGGCACGAAGCAGAGGCTAAAATAGATCAACTAACATCGGATCAGGCTAAAAAATCAACCAAAGCCCGTGTCACAGGAACCAATGTGATTATTAGAAGTGATCATACCACATCCTCAACGTCGGTCGGTGTGGTGGCTAAGGAAGGGACGATCGTTAAAATACTGGATCGATATACTTCCGAAAATAGTGATGAAGCCATATTAAAACGTGCTGTATCAGTTGAAGTCCATGGTGAACGCATCCACCTTCCGAAAGGTAAAGCAATACGTATTATGGAGGATCGCCAGAGCTCGGTGAGAGCCTCCGTTATAACCACACAATTCGGCAGAGCCGAAGCAACAATTGATAAAACCGATATCGAAGCGATAGGTGGAGAAACCTGGTACAAGATACGCACGACAGATAATATTACCGGCTGGATTTACGGCAAGTTTATTGAGGAAATCTAGCCTGCACATTTCTCACGAGAATTTATGTGGTATGGTGTCATTTATTAGATGGTTTTAAGTTACATCAAATTTTGAATCTTTAGGAAATTATAGCGTGTTTTACTGCTAAATTTTTTTGTTGAGAAATGCGGGCGAACCCGAAAGTTTTGTGTGAAATCCCGACCTATTGTAGTTACCACATAATACGCAAGATAGCGGCCGCAGATTTACACGGATATAAACGGATTAAATCTGAGTTCCATTTTGTATCATTTCAATCTTCTAATTTTTATTTATGAGATATATCCTTCTTTTGCTTTATTTGTCATTAATAGGGTGCCACACGGATAACAAAAAATCACGGAATAAGGATAAACCTAAAACACAGCCTGCAACTCAGGTTGATTCAACCCAAATCCACTCCATGCCAAAAAATGCCTCTGTAGATCTGGTAACCGGACGTTTTGATTTCCATAAACGGAATGATTTTGTGCGAGTGGATGATCGTTTTGCCAATAAGGAAGTATACCTGCAGAAAAAAACCTATCAAGCTTTTAAAGCGATGGCCGATAGTGCTCAAAAAGATGGAGTACGGCTCATCATCGTTTCCGGCACCCGGAATTTCTGGTATCAAAAGTCTATATGGGATCGTAAATGGAAGCGCTCAAAGGCGTCTACCGACTTAGCCAAAGCAAAGGAGATATTGTTATACAGTTCCATGCCAATGACCTCCCGTCATCACTGGGGGACGGACCTGGATCTCAATAACCTGAATAATGATTGGTTTGAAAAGGGAGAAGGGAAAAAAATATATGACTGGCTAAAAACTCACGCCAACGATTTTGGATTTTACCAGCCTTATACTAATAAGTCGCTGCATAATCGTCCCGGCTATGAAGAAGAGAAATGGCACTGGTCGTATATGCCCTTGGCCGGACCTTATCTGGACTTCTATAACAAACATGTTACAAATAAGGATATCCACGGCTTCAAAGGTTCCGATCTTGCGCCGAAAATCGATATGGTGGGTAATTATGTAAACGGCGTTTCTGTCAAAATAAAGAACTATAAATAGGTTTGTCCCATAATCGCACAAAATTATAGCCGTTTGAGTAAACAAATATAGACGGGTTTTGCGAATAATCCTTGTCGCATTCTGTTCCCAGAAAGAGAGTAAGGTTTTTTGTACGCATTTTCCCTAAATGATAAAAAACATCTAACTCATTGGGAGAGAAAGGAGTACCTGAGGGGGGACTCGAACCCCCACGACCGCAATGGCCACCGGATTTTGAATCCGGCGCGTCTACCAATTCCGCCACTCAGGCATTGACAATGAAAAAGATCATTGCTCAAAATTTGAGATTCGAAATATAAGGCATTCTGAATTACATCTACAACATCCTTTTTAAAAAAATCGGGGATGCTTTTATACTGATACCGGACGTCAGCGTCATTTCGAACGAAGCAAAGCGAAGTGAGAAATCCTTTGTGATAATACTTGGTAACAATTACAAATAGCATTGTATGAGGACGAGCATCCTGACCGTCGATATCCACTCAGGAAGGTCTCATTTGTTTTTGTAGTGCGAGGCGAACTTTTAAGGGGCTTGAGAATTGGCAGTTAAAATAGCCGTGTAATAGGCTTGCAAACTCTGTCAAACTTTTCGTATATAGCAACCTTGTATACGTATACTTTTAAACCAAGAGGCAGACGGGGATATATGTCAACCAGCCTAAAGAATTTGGAAGATCGGCTCTGGCAGGCGGCCGATAATTTGCGGGCCAACTCTACGCTAAGCTCATTCGAATATTCCACGCCCGTATTGGGACTCATTTTTCTGCGCTACGCCTGGCACCGGTTCAAGCCCCTGCACGAAAAGCTGCAAAAGGAGTCCAGCAACCGGGTGACCGTTGGTCCCGATCATTACAAAGCCAAAGGCGTGCTCTACCTGCCTGAAGAAGCCCGGTACGAAACTCTGCTGACCCTGCCAGAAAGTGAGGATATTGGGCAGAAAGTAAATGAGGCGATGGAAGCTATTGAAGGGGAAAACCCTGAGCTGGCCGATGTGCTGCCCAAAGAGTACAAGCGTTTTAGCGACTCCCTGCTCAAAGACCTGTTGAAGAACTTCTCCAATATCGGCACCGACGTGGAAGGCGATGTGTTCGGACAGATTTACGAGTATTTCCTCGGGCAGTTTGCCATGAACGAGGGACAGAAGGGCGGGGAATTCTTTACGCCCACTTCCATTGTAAAACTGATTGTGGAAGTGCTGGAGCCCTACGGGGGCAAGATTTTGGACCCGGCCTGCGGCTCGGGTGGTATGTTTGTGCAAAGCGAGAAATTCCGACAGCGTCATCGAAAAAACGGGCAAGATACCGTAAGGACACGCCATGGTGTGTCCCAACCAGAGAACCTTTCCATCTACGGGCAGGAGAACAAGGATAATACCGTACGCCTGTGCAAGATGAACCTGGCGGTGCACGGACTGGAAGGCGACATCCGGGCCGGCAATACCTATTACGAGAATCTGCATAACTGCGTGGGGCGGTTTGACTACGTGATGGCCAATCCACCGTTTAACGTAAGCGGGGTTGACAAAGAAGCCATCGAGGGCGACAAGCGTTACCCTTTTGGCATCCCCAGTACCGACAACGCCAACTACCTATGGATGCAGGAGTTTTACAGTGCCCTGAACGATGGCGGACGGGCCGGATTTGTGATGGCCAACTCCGCCGCCGATGCCCGCCACAGCGAGCAGGAGATCCGCAAGCAGATGATAGAAGAGGGCGTGGTGGATGTGATCATCTCCATCGGCTCC
>Ga0102962_1000199_pt1 | contig 34455 bp, 20 predicted proteins | sample SalPonF2_C_D2_MG_FD_84519 | JGI IMG/M metagenome (GOLD analysis project Ga0102962, IMG submission 84519) | Salt pond soil microbial communities from South San Francisco under conditions of wetland restoration - Salt Pond MetaG SF2_C_D2_MG ...
ATAAAATTATGAAATTAGTTCTTTGAGCGTTTTACCAATTTCAGCTGGACTGTCAACAACCGTAACACCAGCATTGCGAAGCGCCTTTTTCTTGTCTTCAGCGGTACCCTGTCCGCCGGAAATAATAGCTCCGGCATGTCCCATTCTTCGGCCCGGAGGGGCAGTGCTGCCTGCAATAAAAGCGACAACCGGTTTATCCACATTTTCTTCGATATAAGCGGCAGCTTCTTCTTCAGCTGAACCTCCAATTTCACCGATCAGGACAATAGCTTCGGTTTTGGGATCATCATTGAACAGCTTAACAGCATCTTTATGTGTTGTACCTATCACCGGATCACCACCAACTCCGATGGCGGTACTTTGCCCCAGATCTGCTTTAGTCAGCTGATCTACCGCTTCATAAGTGAGTGTTCCCGAACGAGAGATAAGCCCCACTTTGCCTGATTTAAAAATTTTGCCGGGCATGATTCCGATCTTGGCCTCACCGGGCGTGATTACACCGGGGCAGTTTGGACCAATGAGCGTAGCTCCGTGGCTGTTGACAATTTGCTTGGCGGTAACCATATCCTTCACGGGAATTCCTTCTGTAATGCAGATGATGACTTCGATACCGGCAAAAGCGGCTTCCGAGATTGCATCCCCAGCAAAAGCCGGCGGCACGAAAATAACCGAGGTGTTCGCATCTTCCTTTTCAACAGCATCGGCTACGGTATTATAGACTGGTACGCCCAAATGATCTGTTCCTCCTTTGCCGGGCGTAACACCAGCTACAATATTGGTTCCGTATTCAATCATCTGTTTGGCATGAAAGCTACCTTCACTGCCTGTAATTCCCTGTACAACTAGTCGTGTATCATTACCAACAAGTACGCTCATGAATTTTTTTCAATTAGATTAAACGGTTGTCGTTAAGTCGATGGGAATATACCCACATCATCATGATTTGGCAAAGATGGAACGTATAATGATACTGATTTTTTTATTACTCTGATGATCTATTTCACCATATCGAATTCTATAAAAAGAGAATGCTCTAAATAGCGTATGAAGTTTATTTTTTCTGAGACCTATCAATTTCAATTATCGCCAATGTTTTCAACATCCGGAAATTATAACATGAATCTCATCTGTTTTTCTGTTATCATTTCATTGATATGGCAGCAATGATTCCCGACGCAAAAAAAGAAGAGGTACGCGATGCGGCGGATATCGTCGAAGTGGTTGAGGATTACGTCAAGCTCAAGCGATCCGGACGCAGCTGGAAGGGGCTATGTCCATTTCATGACGAGAAGACACCTTCCTTTCATGTAACGCCCGACCTGGGAATATACAAATGCTTTGGCTGTGGAGAATCCGGGGATGTATTTAACTTCGTGATGGAGATGGAAGGCGTTGGTTTTTCTGAAGCGCTCCGCTCGCTGGCCGACCGCTATGGCGTCTCGCTGCCCGAGGCTGATGATGAGGAGCTGGATGAAGAACATCGTCTTCGTGAAGGCATTTACCACGCACTTAAATATGCCGGGGTATTTTTTTACCGGCACCTGATGGAGACAAACGAGGCTCAAAAAGCACGGGATTACCTGCATGAGCGCGGATATGATCGTAAAATCATCAAAAAATATGGTCTTGGTTATGCACCGGATGATGGAGACAAGTTGTACCGTGCGGCAATCGACTCGGGATTGAATGAAGAATATTTACTGGAAGCGGGATTGATAAAACCCAGTCAGCGAAATGACGGCTTTTATGACGCTTTTCGTGGACGATTGATGTTTCCGATATTTAATCCGTCGGGCAAGGTAATTGCTTATGCGGGACGTGTACTTGGCAAGGCAAAGAAAGCCAAATATATCAATTCGCCGCAGACCAAGGTTTACAACAAGAGTGAGGTTTTATACGGGATTAATTTTGCCAAGAATGAGGTGCGTAAAACGGATGAGGTTATTCTTGTAGAGGGATATACCGATGTAATTTCGCTGCAGCAGTACGGCATAGACAATGTTGTGGCATCCAGCGGTACGTCGCTGACTCCTCAGCAGATGAAACTGTTGCACCGTTATGGCGATACGATTACGATGATTTACGATTCCGACTCAGCAGGTCAGCGGGCGATGAAACGGGGAATCAATATTGCCTTGCGTGAAGGCATGGATGTCAAACTGCTGGAATTGCCTGAGGGAGAAGATCCCGACTCCTTTGTCCGCCAGTTTGGCAAAGATTCTTTTAAGGAGATGAAGCAAGAAGCTGCGCGGGATTTTTTAACTTACCAAATTAATAAAGCCAAAGATGAGGGGCGGTGGGAGGATCCCACAGAAAAGAAGAAAGCAATTTCAGAGATGCTGGAAAGCATTGCTCATATGCCGGACCCGGTATCCCGAGAAACTTTTGTGCAGCATTTGAACAGTAAGGCAAAAGTAGGGGATCGCGCGCTGTTCGATGAACTTGGGAAAATACGGAAGCGACTGAAGGATGAACGCCAGAAGGCGAAACGCCGTGAGTGGCGAAGAAGAGAGCGTCAGCAAAATTCTTCGCACCCTCCCAATGCCCCGGCTCCTCATACCGTCGGTTTTAATGAGCAGGTACAAAATGCTCCGCCCAAAAAGAAACCTGAGCCACCCAAAAAGCGTCCCAATTATGAGAAAGAGCTGATTCGTCTCATGCTGATGTATGGGAGCGACATGATTGATTATATCGGGTCGCAATGTAATGGCCAGCAGTTTGAGGATCGGCAGCTCCGGGATTTTTATGAGGATATTATTCAGCGTTATAAAGATGAACAAGAAGTTTCGGTAGAAGCATATGCTGACCGGGAACATCCCTATCCGAAGCTTGTTGGAGAAGTGGTGCTCGAGGAACATTCGGTAAGCGAGCGTCATCATGAGAAGATTGGAGTCCAGTACAAAAAAGATCGGAATCCATACCGGACAGCCAAGGGAGCATTAAAGGCACTTAAAATACATTATCTGGATCGTCTGCAGGTTGATTTCTATAAACGATATAACGAAGCTGAAGGTGATGATCGCAAGAAAGTGATGAAGGCGATGAAAGAGGCCGGTCGGCAGCGAACGATTTTGCAGCAATCACCTATCGATGAGCTCTTCCCAGATCCCGACTCTGATGCGGCTAAAAAAGTTTCCGAGAAGGTTTTTGAGTATAAAATGAAGCATGAACGGTGAAAGTGATCCGTAACGCGTAATTCGTAATGTAGTTTAACTAATCATTGTATAATTTTATTCATGTCTGATTATTCAAAAGAATTGACAGTGGCACGAAAAGCAGCGGATAAAGCATCCCAAATTATTCAAAAGTACCAGATCAATAATAACTTTTCGGTTGATTTTAAAGGGAAGAATGATCTCGTTACGGAGGCTGATTTGAAATCGGAAGAAACGATTATTTCAACTCTCAAAGAGGAGTTCTCTGAGGACGAAATTATGGCAGAAGAGACTGCCCAGAAGAAGATAATGCCTGGAGGTCGTACATGGATTATCGATCCCATAGACGGGACGACCAATTTTGCACATGGTTTCCCCATATATTGTGTGTCAATTGCTTTGTGGGAAGATAAGCAGCCTAAAGTCGGACTGGTACTGGAAGTATCGCGAAAGGAATATTTTACGGCCATTGTAGGTAAAGGGGCATATCTTAATGGCGATCCAATGAGCGTTTCATCTGTTGATAGCCTGGATGATGCTATGATCGGAACGGGGTTCCCGTATAACGATATGAGTCTCGTGGATGATTATGTGCGTTTTTTTCGGTGGTTGTTGGAAAATTCTCAGGGCGTTCGGCGTCCGGGAGCGGCCTCCTATGATCTGTGCAGCGTGGCCGCGGGACGTTTTGACGGATTCTATGAATATTCCCTGAATCCCTGGGATGTAGGAGCTGCCGCTCTGATTGTGCAGGAAGCCGGCGGGAAGGTTTCGGATTGGGAAGGGTATGATAATTGGCTATTTGGCAAGCGTATTGTGGCTGGAAATCCCACTGTACAAGAACAGTTACTACAGGCGATCAGAGAACATTTTCCCACGAAAAGCCTGGCAATCTGATAAAAAAATATATTTAATTTTGTTGTTATAGAGTAGAGATGCCAAGCTTCAAAGCTGACTTGGTTATTATTTTGAGTAAAATATAACAACCTATCTCGCACTCATACTTATCTAGGCCAAAAAGAAGAATTTTTAATCCGGATAAAATTTTTTTACCTATCTATGATAGGTAAGAGCCTTGATCTAAAATTTTTTTGTAAGGATTTCCTCCAAAATTAGTCTTACTTTTAGAAAGCAATAATAAAAATAAACGAGGAAAACATTATGAGTTCATTAAATAAAGCGATGATTATTGGCCGACTGGGACAAGATCCGGATGTACGTTATACGCAATCCAATACAGCCGTGGCCAATTTATCGATTGCAACTTCTGAACGATATAAAGATAATATGGGCGAATGGAAGGAGAACACAGAATGGCATCGTGTGGTTGCCTGGGGACGGCTTGCCGAGATTTGCCAGGAATACTTGAAAAAAGGTTCGCAGGTGTATGTAGAGGGGCCTATCCAAACGCGTAAATGGGAAGATAAAGAAGGGCAAACCCGTTATACTACCGAAATTAAGGCGCTGACACTTACAATGCTGGACAGCAAAGGCAGTAGTGGTGGAGATGTGCCCTCGCAGCCGGATAATTCGCAACCGGTTTCCAGCAGTGTAGATCTGAATGAGGATTTTGACGATATTGACGATGATCTTCCATTTTAAGGATTAAATTATATATATTAAGGCGGTAAGGCTATTGCTTTGCCGCCTTTTTCTATTCTTGCACCGTACCTTCTAAGTGCATAGCTTTAGAAAAAACTAGTTTAAAAACAGGTAATTGGACGATCCGAGTAGTTTATTTCTTATTAGCGACTTTTTTTCCCATCTCAGAGGATATCTATTTGTAGATCCGACATTGGATATTACAGGTCTGGTAGTCCAATTGATTTTTATTGTACTGGGACTTGGCTTTTCAGCACTTTTCTCTAGTTCGGAGGTGGCGTTCTTTTCTCTGGTCAACCAACAAGACTTGCTTACTGACAAGGATGTGGATGGATCGTCGGATCAGTTGATTGTTAAACTATTAGAGCGCCCGCGTCGATTACTTTCAACTATCCTTATTGGAAATACTTTTGCTAATATTGTAGCGTCGGTACTAGCGGCTGTACTTACCGGTAACTTTGTCTCCTATTTTGGATTCTCTGAGATTCTGGTCTATTTCGTCGAGGTGATCGTTTTAACGTTTATGATCTTGATTCTCAGTGAAATTACCCCAAAGATTATTGCTATCAACAATCCGTTGAATGTAGCCAGGCGGCTCAGTCGGTTTATTTATGTGCTTAGTCTGATTCTGAAACCTTTGTCACGGCTTATTGCCAATAGTACAATAAGTCTTGAGGAACATCTGCCGAAACCTAACAGTAAAATGACGTCAGAAGATATTATGACCATGGCTGAGGTTAGTGAAAGAGAGGGCTCCATAAAAAGTGATGAGCGAGAGATCATTGAGAATGTCATTGAGTTTGGCAGTACTACGGTGCGGGAAATAATGACGTCTCGCGTAAATATCGTAGCCATCTCTATCGGGAATACCTTGGATGAAGTACTTTCCCTGATTCGTGAAAAGGGATTATCGCGTATGCCTATTTATGAAAATGATCTGGATAATATTCTGGGAGTAATTCATTCGAAAGACGTGTTACCATATATTAACTCTGATATCGAACGCACTACGATTAACTGGCGCACCATTGCCCGTAAGGCACTATTTATTCCATCTACCAAAAAACTGGATGACTTGTTGCGCGATTTCCAGCAAGAGAAAACGCACATTGCTATTGTCGTTGACGAGTATGGCGGTACGGAAGGATTGGTGAGCCTGGATGACATCCTCGAAGAAATTGTGGGCGATATTTCTGATGAATATGATGATACTGAAGAAAAGCTTTATACTAAATTTAAAAATGGGGTCTATATCTTTGATGCGAAGATTGATCTCGATGATATGGAAGAGATACTGGGATGTGAATTGACCTCCGACGATGACGATTTTGAAACGCTGGGGGGGCTCGTATATCACCTTACCGAACGCATTCCAAATGTGGGTGAACGGGTATATTATCGGAATTTAGAGCTGACTATCCATTCCGTCCAAAACAACAGGGTACGTAAGCTGCGCGTTAAAGTACAGGGGGATTATTCACCTTCATCCAAAGAGCACCAAAAAAACAAGAAATAATCAAAATACTGTTTTATTGATGAGCAAGTTTCCGGATACATTGGTGCAAGAAAATGTTGATCTACAGCCGTACAACACGCTCAATATTTCAGCCTCTGCACGATATTTTGCCACTGTAGAGACTAAAGCTGAACTGAAAAAGTTGTTGATATGTCTCGATTCAGAGCCGCTGCTGGTTTTAGGAGGCGGGAGCAATGTTTTGTTTGCTGATGATTTTGAGGGACTGGTGCTGCATGTGGGTATTCGCGGAAAACAAGTGATTGAAGAGACTGATGAACATATATGGCTGAAGGTCGGGGCGGGAGAAAACTGGCACCAGACGGTTCGTTATTGTGTGAAACAGGGATGGGGCGGAATTGAAAACTTGTCGCTGATTCCCGGAACGGTGGGAGCGGCTCCTATACAAAATATTGGTGCTTACGGTGTAGAACTGAAAGAAGTGTTCCAGTGGCTGGAAGCGGTCAGTGTCGATACTTCAGAGGTCAAGCGTTTTGAAAAAAAAGATTGTCAATTCGGATATCGTGATAGCATCTTTAAAGGAGAGTTAAGAGGCAAGTATGTGATTACGAATGTGGTATTGAAGTTGTCAAAACACGCCGTGGTAAATACCTCGTACGGAGCGATTAGATCAGAGCTGGAATCCAGAGGCATTGAGGACCCTTCAATACGCGAAATTAGTGATATCGTGGTTGACATTCGTAACAGTAAGTTGCCGAATCCCGAGACATTGGGTAATGCCGGCAGCTTTTTTAAGAACCCGATTGTGGATAAAGAAATCTATCAACATATTAAAAATGATTATCTAGATGTGCCCGGGTATCAGGTGGATGAGAATAGCGTTAAGATACCTGCAGGCTGGCTGATCGAACAGGCTGGTTGGAAGGGTAAAGTTGTGGGCAATGTCGGTACATATGAACAACAGGCTTTGGTGATTGTCAATCATGGTGGAGCAAACGGATCGGAAATTCTGCAATTGGCCAAAAATATTCGTGAATCAGTGAAGGAGCAGTTCGGTATTGCACTTGTACCTGAAGTGAATATCGTATAATTATGCAGCATCTCAATCGAGATAATTTTTTTACAAAACACTTGTTCAGAGTAGGAATAGAATGCCCGACCAAACTTTATTATCATTCGAAAAATTATCCCCAGGATATACGATCTTTACCATTTATTGAACATGCCAGTTATAATAAACGACTGTTGGAGGCTCTTCTCCGATCGATATATCCGGGGGGAATTCAAGTTGACGAGGAGTCAGTTTTAAAAGCTTCGGAGAAGACGTCCCGGCTGTTGAAACAGCAGAATCAGGTGATTTTTGACGCTGTTTTTGAATATCATCAGATGATGGCGCGGTTGCCGCTCGTTGTAAAATCGGGAGATGAATTGAAGGTCTTCCATGTGGAAACGAAAGCTTTTGATTCGAGAAAGCATCAACTGTCTAATGCCAGGGGACAAATTTACAGTAAGTGGCGTAGGTATTTATTGGATTTTGCCTATCAGCTTTTTTTGATAAAGAAAGCATGGGCGGATCTGACTTTACATCCTATTTTGGTGATGCCTGAAAAATCGAGTCATTCTCACACTGATGACCTTCCGCGACAGCTGAAGCCATTAGAGGAAAATCCAAAACCGATTTCAATTTCAGCTACCAATCAGGAATTGTTGGCTAAGCTGGATGTTAAGGAGTTGATTTTTAAAATTTGGGAAGATCCGTCTTTTGCCAGCACTTATTTCCCCAAAGCAACATTTTCGAAATCGGTTGAATATTTGTGTAATCTATACATCAATCAAAACAAGATAGCCCCGGAAGTTGGACATAAGTGTAAAAACTGTGAATTCCGAATGCTTAAAGAAAGGGTAGAAGAGGGCACAAAAAGTGGATTCCTGGAATGTTGGCAACCTATCATGGGTAAAGAGGAAGCGTTGCACAAGCATGTTTTTGATCTTATAGGTCCTGGAACCAGTCATTGGATGCAGCACGAAATTTATAACCAGCGTGATGTTCCCGATGAAGAACTTTTCTCTTCTGAAACAATTTCAAATGGAAATGGGCGGCTCACCCAACAAATGCGTCAGTCGCTGCAGGTCTACAAAGCTCGGGGTGAGGATATCCCCAAAGAGATTTTCCGTCCACAGCTATTTAGAGAATTGCGACGGTGGGAGTACCCGCTCCATTTCTTAGATTTCGAAGCCGGTAACTATGCCGTACCGGTTCGTCAAAAGCGATCTCCGTACAGTCTCGTAGTATTCCAGTTTTCATGTCATACGTTGTATGAGGATGGGAGCTGGGCTCATCACCAGTGGATTGATGATTTGGGGGAAGGATATGTGAGCTATAAATTGGTTCGACAGCTTATGGAAGTGCCGGAAATTGAACGTGGAACAATTGTGCAGTATTCCGATTTTGAGCGTAACGCGCTAAAACTTATCCGAAGAGAACTGATGGACGAGTCGAATTTCATTTCTGATGCCCAAAAGCTTATTACATGGATAGAGTCTGTCATCAATCGAAAAGACTCTACCAATCCCCATCCACCTTATATGGTAGATCTGAGTCGTCAAGTACGAAATTTTTATTATAACCGGGAGATGGAAGATTCGCTGAGTATCAAGGATGTACTGAGATCAATCATGAGCCTGAGCAATTTTCTGAAAGTGAACTATTCTCAGCCCTATTCAAGCGAGAATTTTGACCGGATTCAATGGTGGCAGTCCGATGGGAAAGGCGGAGCCCGAAATCCGTATGAAATTTTGGTTGAAACGGGAGATTCTCCCATCCACAGGGGAACGGAAGCGATGGTTGTCTATGGAAAATTGATTGCGCAGGAGACGGGGAAAGAACGTTTAGAGGCCTATCAACGAGCACTGCTTAAATATTGTGAACTTGATACTCTGGCTATGCTGATGATTTATCAACACTGGCAACAAAAAATACCAGAGCAGGTATAAATTATTGAGGGAACATTCAGGTTTTAATTACCTTTACAAATGCTGAGTAAATTTTTAAAACGATACTATTCTATGAATATATCACATATTCGAAATGGGTTGTTAATTTTACTGATCGGACTTTTTGCCAGTTTTTGTGTAGTACAACGGAGTCCTGTCACCGGTAAAAAAAGGGCATACGGTTATAGCTGGGAAAAAGAGAAAGAGATTGGAAAAGAAGCCAATCAACAGGTTCAACAACAATATGGTGTTTATAACAATGAGCAGGTCTCCAATTATGTGAAGGATATTGGACAGAAAGTACTTTCGGTAAGCCATTTACGGCGCGAAGATACGCCACAGGAATACAAGGATACCAAATTCCATTACCAGGTGTTGAATAGCCCGGTAGCTAACGCATTTGCATTGCCCGGAGGGTATGTATATATCACTCGTGGATTGCTTGGATATCTAGAGAATGAAGCACAACTGGCCGTTGTATTGGGACACGAAACCGGTCACGTGGCTGCACGTCATGCTTCTCAGCAAGCCTTCGAACAACAAGTGGGACAGATTGCCCTTATTGGTGGAGCAGTAGCTGGTCAGGAGTTACTTGGTGTACCAGGCCAAAGCATATTGAATTTAGGTAGTCAGGCTGCCAAATACCTGTTTTTGAGTTATAGCCGTGATGACGAGCGCGAAGCTGATCGCCTTGGCGTAGAATATGCGGCCATGCAACATTACCGGGCGAAAGACGCTGCCGGTTTTTTTGAAGCGTTAAAACGATTGACTGAAAAATCCGGCCAAAGCATTCCTGATTGGCAATCGACGCACCCTGATCCATCCGAACGAGCAAATACAATCCCCCAACTAGCTCAACAATGGAAGGAAAAAGGATACGAGCAAAATGTTGAGCACACGGATAAATATATGCAAACGATCGACGGCATTGTCTATGGAGATAACCCGCGGGAAGGATTTTCCAGAGATGGCAAATTTTATCATCCGGATCTGAAGTTTCAATTTAATTTTCCGGATAGCTGGCAGATTGTCAATCAGCCTAATTTGGTTGCAGCGGTAAACAAAGACCAGGATGCGGTTTCGATTATGCAGGTTGATAGTAAATCGGAGAGCCCGCAAGCTTCCGTCATTGAGTATGTGAGTCAGGATGGATATACGGTTCAATCGCAGGGCAAAGTAACAAATAATGGGTTGAATGGCTACGAAGCGGTGGCTAATGCAACGGCGGATAACGGGACCGAGTATCGTTTCTATGTCTATTCGGTCTCCTATAACAAAAATATTTACCGGTTTATATCGTATTGTGTGGCCGATAAGTTCGCCGCTTATAAGCCACTATTTGTGAAGACGAGTAACTCTTTCAAAGCGTTGACAGACCAGAGTATCCTGGATATTAAGCCGGTCCGATTACAGACCATCAAAGTAAAGAATCCGGCACCATTTTCTTCATTTCTGCCGGATAAGCTGCCGATGGACATCACTAAAGAAGAAATTGCAATCCTTAATCAGCTGAAATTGAATGATACTGTTGAGAAAGGAAGCTGGATAAAAATCCCGAGACAATAAAGGCAAACATCAGATGTGAGACGGCAAATCTTTTCGCATCTGTCTTTTACGAATAAATCCAATATCTTTGGGGCAACATTTAAACCTCAAATTAGTGGATTCTTAATACATGATTGAGCGATATTCCCGTAAAGAGATGGCCGATATATGGTCGCTGGAAAATCAATTTCAAGCCTGGCTTAAAGTAGAGCTCGCTGCCTGCAATGCCTGGAGTAAGCTGGGAAAAATTCCCAGGGAGGATGTCGAAAAGCTATATGAAAAAGCAAATTTTGATGTCCATCGAATTAAAGAAATCGAAAAGAAAACGCGGCATGATGTAGTGGCTTTTACGCGCTCGGTTTCAGAGTCGCTCGGTGAAGAAAAGAAATGGGTGCACTACGGACTTACTTCGACTGATGTAGTGGATACCGCCAACGGCTACCGGTTGAAACAAGCCAATGAAATTCTGCGGAAAGATCTGCACCATATTATCGAGGTACTGGCAGAGAAAGCGAAGAAGCATAAGTTTACCGTTATGATGGGGCGAACACACGGAGTGCATGCCGAACCGACCACTTTTGGTTTGAAATGTGCGCTCTGGTATGCGGAGATGAAGCGAAATCTTGAACGGTTTGAACGAGTAGCTGATGGTGTCGAGTTTGGAAAGATGAGTGGTTCGGTCGGCACCTTCGCCAATATCCCACCGGAAGTTGAAGAATCGGTCTGTGAGGAATTGGGATTGACAGCCGCCCCGATATCTACCCAAACACTGCAGCGCGATCGACATGCCGATTATGTTTCTACACTGGCGCTTATTGGCTCTAGCATGGAGAAAATGGCTGTTGAAATTCGTCACCTGCAGCGCAGTGAAGTACGGGAAGCTGAAGAGTTTTTTCGGGAGGGACAGAAAGGATCATCGTCCATGCCGCACAAACGAAATCCCGTAAGTTCCGAAAATATTTCGGGGTGCTCCCGGGTATTGCGTGGTTATATGACGCCGGCTTATGAGGATATTCCTTTGTGGCACGAGCGTGATATTTCTCATTCCTCCGTGGAGCGGATTATTCTTCCTGATGCAACTATACTACTGGACTACATGCTGAATCGGTTCTCGGGTGTAATTGATAAGTTGACGATCTATGACGAGAATATGAAAGAGAATATTTACAAAACATATGGGCTTACCTTTTCGCAGCGCGTGTTGCACATGCTGATTGACAAAGGGATGTCGCGAGAGAAAGCCTACGATACCGTGCAGCCGCTGGCAATGAAATCCTGGAATGAAAAGCGTATGTTCCGTGATTTGGTGGAAGCCGATGAAACAGTTCAGGCGAATCTCACAGATGAAGAAATCGAGGAGGCGTTCAATCTTGATCACCACACTCGAAACGTAGAACGCATCTTCAAACGCGTAGGATTAGCATAACCGTTAATAGCGCGGGAATGGGTTCCCGCGCCAGGGATTCTGATATAACTAAAGCTGATGAAAAATTGGTCAGAATTGATATTCTCGGATTCCATTTCATTTGATGAAAAGGCCCGGCAGGTCTTCGAATATCAATATGAACATACCGCGGTATATCACCGGTATTGCGAGGCCTTAAATCCAGAGATCCCGGAACGAGTTCGGGATGACATTCAAGCGATACCGTTATTGCCCATAAAAGCATTCAAAGATGCGAGGGTTACAGCCCATCCGGATGCCGAACCCAAGTTGATTTTCAAAAGTAGTGGCACGTCGGGTATGCAGCGGAGCGTTCACCGGGTTTATGATTCGACGCTTTATGATGAATCTCTACTCAAAGGGTTTCGTCATTTTTATGATCTCGATAAATCGATTATCTGGGGCTATACGCCGGGCTATTCCGAAAATCCGGATTCTTCGTTAATTTATATGCTACATAAGCTTATTGAACAGGACGAGACAGGATTGAGTCGTTTTTTGCCGTTGGGTGAAGCTTTAAAAAAGTCGGAAATTGAAAAAGTTGTAAACAGTGGCAAGCAGCTGATCATCTTTGGTGCTGCATTTGGATTTCTGGATTTGCTGGAGATGAAAGAAGTGAGTTTGCCTTCGAACAGCATCCTTATTGAAACAGGGGGCATGAAGACGCACCGGCGTGAAATATCCCGCGAGGAGTTGCACCGGAGACTGTCCAAAGGGTTTGGGCTGGATACCACCCGCATCCATTCGGAATATGGGATGGCCGAGCTATTAAGTCAGGCGTACGCAACGGGCAGCAGCTGGTTTAGAACGGTACCCTGGATGAAGGTGAGTATTCGCAATCCTGACAATCCGTTTGAAGAAATGCCGCCCTATAGAGAAGGATTGATTGGAATTTCTGACTTGGCCAACGTGCATTCTTGCTCTTTTTTGTTGACGGGGGATAAGGGGATGATGGATAAAAAAGGGCGTTTCCAGGTGATGGGGCGATGGAATCCTAAAGATCTGCGTGGCTGTAATTTTTTGATTGAGGAGGATTGATAACTACAAGAAAAACCGCAAAGTCATCCCGAACGGTGAGGGATCCGCCGGTAGTCGGACACGGTCTCAAAAGAAATAAAGCCTATTTTTGATTAGAAAGCTATATTACAGTTTGAGATTCCTCTTCTTCCGACAAATGTCGGAATCATCGGAATGACTTAAGGAGCTATAAAGCAATTTTTTTTGACTGTTATGATTGATATTGAACCCCGAATAGAAACCTTGCTTGAAGCCACCGATAACTGGCTTAGTAACGACAACCATTACCTGATGGATGCTATCGACCGGACGGTGCAGGAGGGCTATTTTAGTTTTCCGGATGTGAAGTTTGCCCTGAATGTGATAAGGGAAAGCATTAATCGAACAGCACTGGAAGAATGGACGGAACGAGTGGGTTTGAATGAAGACTCTAGTGCCGAAGGACAAAATGTGCTGTGCCTCCATGCCGGTAACATCCCGCTGGTGGGGTTTCAGGATGCCTTTGGCACTCTGTTAAGTGGAGCCCGGTATACGGGAAAAATATCTCGTAAGGATCCCTATTTGTTACCGACTTTTTTGAATGAAGTGAAAAAGACGGCTTTGTGGACCGATCGGGATGTACAGTGGACGCACCGGCTGGATGATTTTGAGGATATGCAGCATGATGCGGCTATTTTTGCCGGATCGGAATCGTCGGTGCCCGGTGTGAAACAGGCCATTCAAGAGTTTAACCTGGCTAAGCGGGATGCGCGTTACCTGATACGCACAGCCCATTTTTCCATGGCTTATATCGATCGAAAAGACGAGCGAACCATGCAGGATCTGACCGAAGCTATTTTTCGATATGGAGGAAAAGGATGTCGGTCGGTGGCCGTGGTTGTGGCTCCCTATTCATTGGATTCTATCAAGTGTGAGCTTACGGATTATATCGAATCCTTTTGGCTCGAAAATCCTCAGCATGGTAAGCCGGCACCACAACTAAAGCAGCAGTTTGCTTATAATAAAGCGATTGGACGTCCCCAGGCTTGGTTGGACAATTTCTTGCTGCAGGAGGGAGGATTGGAATTGGATCAGGATTTTATTTGCTACTGGGTGAAAGGAGACGAATCAACAGTAGCTGATTTGGTTTCACAATACAACGGAGATTTGCAGAGCATCTATATTCCTCATCCTGATATAAAAATTCCGGGATATGAGCAACGAATCGAATATCTGTCTGACGCCCAGCAGCCGCCTATTTCCTGGCAACCGGATGGGGTAGATACTCTGGAATGGCTATGTTCTTCAAATTAAATTAACGCTATGCCGGAGGCGGGGGATGATTGGCAACATTTTGACCACGCTCGGCGGGGTGACCGTAACAGAGCCTCCAACCTACCTGCCATGGAAAGGGCAAATCTCCAGTATCTTTAAGAATAGTACGTTAAGGTTTTAGGCGTGGGCGCTTGGAAGAGCATCTTTTGCGGACATCCACATATACGCTGAATTTGCGGGTTGGTGGATCTGCCTGCTTTTCCATCCACCAAGTGGTACCAGTACTACTTAACCTGTAGTTTAATTTAAAATTTCTTTCCCAGGAGTCTGTCGGACTTATTAAATGGTTACGAAAAATTGTCAGTTTGAGACAGATTTTGGGGTCTTTTAGCAATTCCAGTGCCAATTCCACCGGTTTGACTGAATTTGTCCCCGGTGAATGAAAAAGGCAGCCCTATCGATTCACCCGGTCGCGGAACCAGCGAATGGGTGAGGCTAAGATCGCTGCGAAAAATTATCTCTCCGCTACGTTGACCCGGCAAATTTTGGGAAACTTATATTCGGGGATTTTCCGGTTTAATTGTCCTTGATCGGAGGTGCCCCGGCATCCTTCACAGCCTGTTCAAGCTCGGGCATCACATTTTGTGCGAAATCGTCGACTTTTTGTTTGAACTCTTTGAGTTCTTGTTGACCGATTTCGATTGTTTTACGCTGCATCTCTGTAGGACCATAGGTATTGTTCAGAGCACGATATCCCACGAATAAACGCGAGCGCGGTGACGGCCGATCAGGATGCTGGCCTACCTGTTCCTTGGCATCGCTGCCGTTCATTCGATCATTAAGGTTGAGCAGGTGATGTCGCGCACTGTCAAGCCTGGTGATCAGATCCGGAGCCTCTTTATCGGCCCGTGATAGAGCGGTACGAAGTTCTTTAACCTTTTGAATCTGATTCTGAATCTCATTGGTAGATCGTGTTAAATCCTGCTGGAATTGATTCATTTTTTTGCGGAATTCGGTAAAGGCCTCATTCGAATCGCGCTGCAGGGTCCCCTTTTGCAACGGTGTGACTTTAAAAGTAACCGGTCCGGAAAGTTGAGTTACGTTACCTTGAACGATTTTAGAAAGGGTAGCGGTATAAGTACCGGGCGTAACCATAAATCCGCCATTGTAATAGCCGCTTTCCGATTCGTTTGGTTCTACCACATCTTTTGATGGGTATCGTAGCTTCCAATTGACGCGATGAAATCCTGCAGTCGTTGGGCCACTGATTCTTTTTACAACGTTTCCAGCTTCATTTTTTATGGTAACAATTACCTTGGGACCTTTTTCGCGCATCTCTTTATCCAGCTTGTCCCATCCGGGGAAAGGAACGTCTTTATCCTTATCCAGTTTATTTTCACCGGCTTTTCTTTTTTGTTCCAGGGATTTATATCCTTCTTTCAGGTAATAGGTAAATACGGTTCCAAAAGGTGGATTTTTTGCTGCATAGTGATTTGATCCCATAGAGCCAACAATGTTATCAGGCACGTACCAGTATGTATCCCGCGGCGTAAAAAGGTGAGCTTCCTGGTTTAACAGCTCTTTATTGACTTTTCGTAGCGGGGCATAATTATCAAGGATAAAGATACCGCGACCGAAAGAAGCGCCAACAAGGTCGTCTTTATCACGCTGGATGACGAGATCGCGGAATGGAATCGTTGGCACGTCGCCTTTGAGTTGCTGCCAGTGCCGGCCGCCGTCGACAGTGAAGAAGATTCCGAATTCCGTACCTGCAAAGAGCAGATCCTTGTCTTTATCATCCTGAACCATACGCCAGACAATGTGCCGATCGGGGAGATCTTTGCTAATTAACTGCCAGGATTGGCCGCGATCAGTGCTTTTAAGCAGATATGGAGTAAAGTCACCATTTTTGTGATTATCAACGGCAACATAGACCGTATTTTGATCAAAAAGATCAGCTTTAATGTCATTTACAAAGGCATGCGATGGAACGCCTTTAATATCCCCGAGATCAATCTTCCGCCAGTGTTGACCGCCATCTTCGGTGACTTGGATCAGGCCGTCATCCGTTCCGGCATAGATCAGGCCTTCCTTTTGAGGAGATTCTGCCAGCGAAGTAATGGTATTGTAATTCGACATAGCATAGACATCCCATGGATTATCCCAGCTTCGCACTTTACCCATAATCGGCAGCTTAAACCGGTTTTGGTTTCGGGTCAGGTCACCGGATATGGCAGTCCAGCTATTCCCTCGGTCTTTGGATATCCATACGCGCTGGGAAGCAAAGAGTAGTTTCTTTGGATTGTGAGAACTTACTTCTATTGGGGCATCCCAGTTAAAGCGTTCGTACGCTTCATTTTCACCGGCCTGAGGTTGAATGAATACTTGGTCTCCCGTTTTACGATCGACCCGGTATAGGTTTCCATTTTGGTATTCTACATAGAAAATATTGGGATTGCCCGGTTCGGTCGCTGTATCGTAACCATCCGCACCGAAGGTTTTATGCCAGTCAGCATTGCGGATACCATTTGCATTGGCCGTCCTCGATGGGCCCATCTGTGAACCATTATCTTGCGTTCCTCCATACACATGATAGAAGGGCTGAGCATCATCTACGGCTATTTTGTAGAATTGCGTAATAGGCATATTGTTAATGAATCGCCAGTGTTTTCCAGAATCATAGGTTTCATAAAGTCCCCCGTCGCAGCCGACCAGCAGGTAATTGGGATCATCTTTCCGAAAAGCCATCGCGTGGTTATCGGAGTGTTTCCTGCTTTCGTCCAGTGTGTGGAAGGTTGCCCCATTATCGTTTGAGACCTGAATGCGCACGTCCATCAAATAAATTTTGCCATATTGATGTGGCGAGGCATAAAGTTCCTGATAATAGTGCGGGCCTGTTCCTCCGGATACCGTATCCGACATCCGTTTCCAAGAAGCACCGCGATTGTTAGACATAAACACGGCGCCTTTTCTCCGGTTTAGCGTGATGGCTGCATAAATCACATCCGGCCTTTCAGGTGAGATCGCCAGACCTATTTTACCAAGATTCGAGCTGGGGATTCCGTTTTTAAGCTCCGTCCAGTGACTACCGCCATCGGTACTTTTATAGATGCCCGAGCCGGGACCTCCTCCCATATATGCAGCGGTGGTACGTTCTCGTTGCCAGGTCGCCGCATAAAGTACATCGGGATTCCGGGGATCCATTACGAGGTCGGTAGCGCCTGTCCATTCATTGCCACCGAGTACTTTATTCCAGGTTTTACCCCCATCGGTCGTTTTATAGACGCCTCGTTGTCCATCTTTACTCCAGAGTGGCCCTTGTGCTGCCACCCAAATCACATCTGAATCGTTGGGATCGACAATAATTTTTGAAATATGTTCTGAATTTTTGAGCCCCATGTTGGTCCAGGTATGACCACCGTCTGTACTTTTGTAGATTCCATCGCCATAACCGACATGACGACCGCCGACATTTTCGCCGGTGCCTACCCAGATTGTGCCGGCATTATTGGGATCAATGGTAACGCATCCAATTGAATATGACGTTTCGTGATCAAAAATAGGATCCCAGCTCGTACCTGCATTAGTCGTCTTCCAGACACCACCGGAAGCAACGCCAACATACCAAACATTTTTGTCCTCCGGATTGATAGCAATATCAGCAATTCGCCCCGAGGTAAGGGCTGGCCCGATATTACGCAGTTGTAACCCGTTGTAATTTGTCTTAGAGACTATGGATGCATCATCCTGTGCAATCGCAGGCATACTGCCTATTACAAAGATGAAAAGTAGAAGGAGGAAGGCTAACTTTTTCATACTGATAACGTTTGTTAGAATGAAATACAGCATACTAAACAATAACCAATATGATTTAGGAACGCCAACCGATTTACAGATCTTAAAAAGTTGTATCAAGTTCCTAACTGTGTAAGTATGTACTGATAGAATTATTTTTTCTTGATAACCATGAGGGTAATATCGTCACTTTGAGGAGCACCTGCTGCATGATGCCTGACCTCTTCAAGAATGTACTCCCGGATTTCTTCTGTTGATTTTTCTGTAAGCTTTTTTCCCAATTTTACCAACCGATCCAAACTAAATTGGTCTCCGTTCTTATTCATAGCTTCCGTAATTCCATCTGTATATAACAGAAGCATATCATTTGGTTGAAAAGAAATAGAAGCACTGGCATAGGTGACATTTTCCATCACCCCCAATAACAAGCCGGTTGCAGGTAGAAATTCAGTTTTACCATCCTTGCGAAATAATATTGGGGCATCATGCCCACCATTGACATATTCCAACCTACCGGCATTGGGATCCAGCAGACCATAGAATAATGTGGCAAATTTTGTTGGCTCCGTACTTTTAAAAAGCAGCTTATTGGTTCCCTCCAGGCATTGGCCGCATTTTTCGAACGCCATTACCTGACTTCGGAAAGTGGCCTGCAGATTAGCCATGAGCATGGCGGCCGGCATCCCCTTTCCGGTTATATCTCCAATACAGAAACCGAATTTTTGAGAAGGAAGTGAAAGAAAATCATAATAATCGCCACCGACCATCTTAGCCGGTAAGTTTATTGCGGAAATTTGAAATCCGGATATTACCGGGGCGTGATCAGGGAGAAGGCTTAATTGGATATCACGTGCCATTCGCATCTCTTCTTGCAGACTAAAGAGCGCTTTTTCTTCTTCGTAGAGCCGTGCATTTTCAATAACCTGGGCAGATTGCGATCCGATGATAGATAAAAGTCGCCGATCCTGATCAGTAAAGGGCATACCATCTTTTTTGTTAAATACAGCCAGGTAACCCATCAGATTCCCCTTGACCATCAGCGGGACGCAAAGAATACTTTGAAAAGAATGATTAGAAAGATAATTGAATCGATCATCTTTCTGAATATCATTACTGAGTAAAACCTTGTGATTTTTTAGCATCCATCCCTTGAGTCTATTGTCCAGTTTTATTGGTACACGTTCAATTGAGGAGTCCAGATGCCGGATCATGGTATGAAACTGCTCGTCAGAATCCTTCCTTTCCAGGAGGCTTATTGTTCCCTCCTGTACTCCTAGATATTTAATACACCTGACGACAATTTGATCTATGATTACTTCAACGGGCTGCGTAGAAGTAATGGTGGTAGCAATATCATTAAGTATCCTTAACTCGTTTACCGCCAGTTGTAGCTGTCTATTTTCTTTAGTTAAATACTCTACATTAGGCATAAAAATTTGGAAAGGTAATGTATCATATTTTAAAAATACCGGTTTACTAATATTAAATAATTTACAAATAAATAATTATTATTGTTTTATTTATACATAAAAATAGCTATTTATTTATTATTTTATAGTCAAATTTTGAGAATACTATAAAAAGAAACAGGGGATGGGGGATGCTGAAATCTTTTCTTCACTATCGACTTATTGAGAAGCTTGGAGAAGGCGGTATGGGGATGGTATTTCAAGCTCGGGATACAACGTTGAAACGTACCGTGGCTTTAAAATTTTTGTCTCATCGGATTTCCGGAAATACTCTAGAATACAGTCGCTTTCGGCAGGAGGCACAATCTGCTGCTGCTTTAAATCACCCGAATATTACTCAGGTATATGCATTCGAGGAGTTAGATGGTGAATTATGTATTGTCATGGAATATGTTCAGAGCCAGGAGCTGAAAGAGTGTATTGAAAAGGGGAATCTTACACTTGATCAGAAATGCTCAATTGCAGAGCAGATTGCCCGGGCCCTTAAGGCAGCCCACGATAAAGGAATTATACACCGTGATATCAAATCACGAAACATCATGATTGATGAGGATGGCAATGTCAAAGTAATGGATTTTGGTCTTGCCCGGATACAGGGAGAGGCTCATATAACGAAGACCGGAACAACGTTGGGAACCACCCCGTATATGGCCCCGGAACAATTCGTTGGTGAAGAAATGGATGCCCAATCTGATATATGGGCTTATGGTGTTGTGTTATATGAATTATTTACAGGGCAATTGCCATTTCAAGGCATTTATGAACCCGCCATAATATATGCTATTACAGAAGAAGAACCGGTACCTGTTTTGGAGTTAAATCCTGAAACTCCCCAGCGTATCGCAGAAGTTATTGAGCAGTCTCTAGTTAAGAATAAGGAGCTTAGATATCAAAGTGTTGATGCTATTCTTGCCGATCTAACCACCAGTAAAGAATTAAAGCCCAAAGTCACTACTGGAACGGAAAATCGAGGCAGCAGAAAAACAGGCCGCACGCTGTTTAAAATTGGAATTCCGGCCTTGTTGCTGGTGGCATTGTTGATCTATTTAAATGACTGGCATCTGTTATGGATGAACAGTAATAGTCCGCCCAAACGTTATATAGCAGTAATGCCTATCGATAATATTGGGGGTAATCCAGCGATGCAGGCCATCTGTGACGGATTAGGAGAAATATTTTCTTTCAAATTATCTCAGCTGGAAAAATATGAACAATCATATTGGGTGGCACCTGCCAGCGAAATGCGTATGGAGAAAGTTAACAGCGTAAGGCGGGCCAATAAACTATTTGGAGTTAATCTAGCAATTATTTCAAGCATCCAAACCGTTGGAGATTCCACGCGACTAATTGTACAGCTGGTGGATGCTGATAACGTTCGCCAGCTAGATACTCGCCAGGTAATTGTGTCGGCTCAAAATTATGTATCGCTTGAACAGCACGGAGTAGAAGCTGTATTGAACATGCTAAATATCGAGTTCAATCCGAACATTGCGCAGACCTTGCAAGCTGGGGGTCCATCAGATCCCAAAGCTTATAAATATTATTTAAAGGGTAGAGCAAATCTTCAGAACTATTCGATTTCTGACAGTTTGGATAATGCGATAACTAATTTTCAACGATCCATCAGTATAGATCCGAAGTTCCCATTGGCTTACGCGGGACTTGGAGAAGCTTATTGGCGGAAATATGAATCAGGGCGAGATATCTTATGGGTGCAAAAGGCAAAAAAAGCGTTAGAAACGTCTTCTGAGTTAAACAATAGATTGGCACCGGTCCAGTCTTTACTTGGGTTAGTGAGTGCGGGTACCGGCGATTATAAATCAGCAATTGGCCATTATAATTCTGCATTAGGGATAGATCCCAATTATACCTCTGCTTACCGTGGGCTGGCCAATGCTTATGACGAGCAAGGCAATGATGAAAAGGCGGTGGCTACTTATAAATATGCGATTTCATTAAACCCGAATGTTTGGGAAGGGTACAGTGATCTTGGGAAACATTACATTAAAAAAGGCAATTTTGAGGATGCGGTACGGCAGTTTAAAAAGGTGATTGAACTAAATCCTGAAAGTAGCACTGCTTATTCGAATCTGGGAGTAGGTTATCATTTACAGGGAAAATATGAACAGGCCACACAGGCGTACCAGATGGCTCTGGCTATCGAAAAAAATCCCGTGGCGGCCAGCAATCTTGCCGGTATCTATTTTATAGATGGTTTGTATGATCAGGCTGTACAGATGTATGAGATTGCTCTTGAAACTTATTCCAATCGTTATACGATTTGGGGTAATCTGGCAGCAGCTTACGACTTTAGCGGGAAAAAGGAGAAGGCCCACCAAGCCTATTTAAAGGCTATTGAGAAAGCAAGAGAACAATTATCAATCAATCCTAATGCCCCGGAGGTTGTGGCAGATTTGGGAGCATATTACTCCGATACCGGGGATTCATCCACGGCACTAAGCTACATCAAGAAAGCACTTTCACTGGATGACGAAAATATTATGGTAAGACAGAGAGCGGTTTCTACCTATGAAAAACTGGGCATGCGAACAAAAGCCCTTAAATGGATTAACGCTTCCATGTTGTCAGATATTGAGGTGCAGCCTGAGCTTGCAGCCTTAGTGAATGACCCGCGTTATGCAGATTTAAAAAAGAAGCTTGAAAAAAGTTCACAACATGAACTGAACCACTAGTAGGATTTGCCGAAACATCTAACTTAAATCGATAAATCATGAATAAAAAAATAACGTCTGTTTCATCAATTTTAATATTGGTACTTGCCGGGGGTTTTATTTATTCGTACGCGTTCACCAAAAAGATGATGGCTACAAACTCTGTTAAAATTGTCAAAGATAAAGATACAGGGATATGGAGAGTCAGAGACAATGATGGCAACAATAAAGGTACAATGAAGGTACACAAGAAAGATAAAATTTATTGGCAGGCTAAAGGCTCCGAAGTGGTTTTTACTTTTCCCAAGCCGATAAATAAATATTTCACGTATGAGGAAGGCCTGTTTCAGGATAGCACTACCCAACGGATTGCTGATAATAAACAATTGAAGCTGACGGTGCGATCAGATGCACCGAGTGATACGCTTATCTATAAAATATATGTTGTTTCCGAAGATACCGTTGTGGTGGGAAATTCTCCTCCTAAAGTGATCATTCAATAACTTGATAATTCCCACAATATTAGGGGCCCGATGTGGCCCTACTTAAAATTATTGAGGTAAGAGACTACGAGTCACCTTTCTGGCTATATTTTGAGCACTTTCAATAGCTCCGTCCATATAGCCGGGGAATGCACTCGCTGTTTCTGATCCGCCTATAAATAAATGCTCATCCCAATAGGACTGATCAAAGACAGGGTCACCATTATGCTGGTGTGGGATGATAAAATCGTCGTATGGAGAATAGGTGAAAGGTTCGTGCCTCCAAATCTTTTCATGGTAAGCAGAATAACTATTGGCCTTCTTTCCATAAAATTTCTTTAGCTGCTTTATAACCAATTGCTCTCGTTCTTTTGGGGTGACGGCATGATACGCATCATTCATAAAACCTTTTAAAGCAAAAAATGAATTATCAATATCTGAATGATCATACATCTCGTTAACGGGGCCGACATTACTGGTGATTGTCCCACTGCTATTTGGAGCTCTCCAAAAGGGATTTTCATAAATCAATCCTACCTTAATGGATTCGGCCATCCAGGTATGAGTTTTGCGAGCTGTTTCTGCCAGTGAATGAGGAAGAGATGGGGCTAACGAAATATTTTCGACCAATAATTTGGGCGGAAGCGTAGAAATGACTACATCAGCCTGGTATTCCTTGTCGGATGCCTTAATCTCGATAACATCTTCTTTTTTATTTAGGGATGTCACTGGCTGTCCCACGATGATATTGCTATTCAACCGTTCGGCAAGCGTTGTGATAAGCTGATCCGTTCCATCTTCGATTCGATAGGTCGGATCTTCATTTCTGGGGAGCGATACAAGCTGAGGCGGGGAGGTGGAGATGGGTTCATAGTATGCCTGATTTCCCATGTATTGCTCCATAATCCCAATATCAAGTTCATTTAGCAGATTGATAAGGTGTTGATGCTTCTTTCCAAGCCAGGTTGCCCCCATTTCAATTGGTGCTTTTCCCCCTTCACGAGAGGTATAGATGCGTCCCCCCAACCGGTTTCGGGCTTCAATAATCGTGGATGAGATCCCTTCTTTTTCGAGCATGTATGCGGTAGAAAGACCGGTAAGTCCGGCTCCGATAATAATGACTTCAGATGATTGCATAGGCTCTTTATTTATTGAATATGGACATTTGAAATGATAACCGGATGCCTCTCGGAATTAATGAACCAACGTAAGCTACTTTTTGATTTCTATACTCATTGCCCTGGCATCCGATTCAAAAGTTACTGTATGTTCATTTTTATCGTATTGGGACTCCACTTTCTTGCCATCGATAAGAATGGCTTCCGGTTTTTGATCGATGCCGTACACTTTCCAGGTGAATGAGGAAACAGCTCCAGAATAATCTCCTTTCATGGAAATATTGACTTTAAGGCTGTTGTCGGAAGACTCCGTCTGGAAGGTTGTCAGTCGGTACTGTCCATTTTTATAATCCTGGGATTCTCCGTCATCCTCATAGAGTTCGCTCTGTCTGGAAGCCCCGTTATACACCCGAAGTTGCATTTGGTTGATGTCTTTTTCGCCTACATATTGCTGGACCTGTTGCATGGGGATGACCGATCCTGCTTGTACAAAAAGCGGGAGTCCGGCATAGGGATGATCAAATACCTTGTCATAAACATTCACCGCATCAATAGGCGCATCTACCGTGATTTTCCTGCCGCCCTCCAACGGCTTATTGGAGAAGAATTCATACCATTTGCCTTCCGGCAGATACAGTGAGCGCTGGTTGGCTCCTTTATTCACCACGGGGGCAACCATCATGTGATCCCCAAACATAAACTGATCGTCAATGCTCCAGACATCTTTGTTGGATTGGTAATCCCAGGAAAGGGGACGAATAATCGGGCTGCCGTTCTGGGTGTGTTCATAAAACGAGGTATATAAAACGGGTAGCAATTTGTAACGGAGCTGAATAAATTTTTTGTTGATATATTCATACATCTGACCGTAACTCCAGGGCTCCTGACGACGTGAGTCAATAACCGTATGGCTCCGGCTGAAGGGCATAAAGATACCAATCTGGAGGAACCGCATATACATTTCTCCCGAGGGACTCCCATTGAAGCCGCCAATATCAAAGCCGGTATCAGGAACCCCTGCCAGTCCAAGACTCATGACCATTGGCATCGTGAGTTTTACGTCTTGCCACTTAGCACTATTGTCACCGGTCCAGATACTGGAATAACGCTGAACACCGGCAAAGGAGGCACGTGTGATGATAAATGGACGCTTGTTGGGATTCGCCTGCAATTGTCCCTGGTAGCTGGATCGAGCCATCAGCAGGCCGTATAAATTATGCATTTCCTGGGCGCTGGCTTTTTGGCCTTCCTTGTCAAATTCCACAATGTTGGGCATCGTTTTGCCACCGAATACCGCTGGCTCATTCATGTCATTCCATACGCCGGCTACGCCCATATTGATAAAGTCAGCCACATGATTGCCCCACCATTTTCGGGTATCGGGATTTGAAAAATCCGGGAAATAAACTTTGCCGGGCCATACCGTGCCGGTGTAATTGGAACCGTCGGGATATTTAACAAATACATCTTTTTTTACGCCTTTGTTGAATACATCCCAATCTTCGTCGATTTTAATACCGGGATCAACAATGGGGATGACCTTAAAACCTCGTTTGCGGAGATTACTCATCATTTTAACAGGATGAGGGAAATACCGGTTGCTCCAGCTGAAGACGCGGTATTTATTCATATAGTCGATATCCGTATAAAAAACATCGCACGGGATTTGACGACTGCGAAACTGGTCGGCCAATCGGTAGAATTCTTTATCGGGATAATAACCCCAGCGGCTTTGTTGATATCCGAGTGCCCATTTGGGGGGCATATAAAAGCGACCGGTAAGGGTGGTGTATTCTTTGAGGATATCTTTGATTTTGGGGCCGTAAAAAACATAATAGCGCAATTCGCCGCCTTTTGAATAAAACCCGATATCAGATTTTAGCTGACCACCAAAATCAAATTGTGACTTGAATGAATTATCGTAAAAGATGCCCCAAGCCCCTTTGGTATTCAGGCCGATATAAAAAGGCATGGATTGATATATAGGTTCATTCCCCTTGGGATAGCCGGGCGTATCCGAATTCCAGAGCGTGTATGTTTTACCGGTGCGAATTAAATCGTCCGGACGTTCGCCGAGCCCATAGAACTGAGTATCTTGGTCCCAATTAATAATATGGGCAAGTTTCTTACCCTCGTGTCCCGCGCCATAGGATTCTTTGATGAAATCCCAGCCATTGCCGTTTGTGAATGAGAGCCGAAAGGGCTTCTTATGGACAACAGCGGTGAGATTTTCGGCCTTTACCAAGAGACTATCTCCACGATCACTTACCGATAACGATTCAGATGGAGGCATGGGATCGACGGTGGCATACGAAAAGAGGGGATCGAAGGTGCCTGTAAAAGAGTAGCGGACCCGGAATCCTACACCCTTGAGATAACTGATCCTGACCGCACCGTTATCGAGTCTTGCTTCAAAATGGTTATCTTTGTTGGTGTATGATTTCATGTTGCCGGCAAAATGGTACAGACTGTTTTGCGCTTTTGATGGTGATACATTGACGAGTATTAGAAATGGCAAAACAGCTAAGAACGATAGTGATAGTCTCTTCATAAATTCTGTGTTTGTGTTGGACATAACGTAACAAAGCAACTCATAAATGGTACATTGAAGCGTGGTTAAATATAGCATGAAATGCCGGAACTGCAAGATTGGGTATTGGTAGAAAGATTTTGGCCGGGAGATTTTTTATTTCCTCTTATGTCCTCCCGATGATTTCGATATTTGTCGGAAGAAGAGGGATCTAAAACGAATAATGTGAATATAATTGAGGTTATACTACGACGAAGCCTTAAGCGTAGCAGTGGGACTCTTTTCTAAATATAAATTCTTGTCTCAAACTGACATTAAATGAGGAAGGGGTGCGGCATTTCCAGCTTTGCTGATCCGCCGCACCGGTGGTGCTTCACGACGATTCCTTGATTAATCCCGACCGATAGGCTTCAAGCAACTCTTCAAGATCGTCAATTTTTTGCTGGATTTCCCTGCCGTTATCGGTATCCCGAACTCGCATACGCTTGTCATTTTCTTCCAGGATTTTGGTATTCGAATGGATATCCAGCTCTTCTTCAATTGCTTTTTGTCGTGACTCAAAAGGCTGATGGGCCGCCAGTACCAATCCGTATGAATTAAAAATAAGCGTATACCCGGCAATACCCGTCACATCCTGGTAGGCCTTGGCGAAGCCACCGTCGATCACCAGCAGTTTTCCGCCGGCCTTTACTGGATTTTCACCCTTGGTAACTTTCACCGGCACATGCCCATTGATCACGTGTCCCGTTTCAGAATCAACGCCAAATTCCTCCAAGATCTTTTCGATGGTATCCTGATCCGTACGATAATCGTAATAGGGATTCATCTCTTCTTTGTGGGTCGACGAATCCTCAATAAAATATCGTTCAAAAGTTGCCATTTTGTTTTTCCCGAAAAGGGGAGACTGTGAGCCACTCCACAAGTACCACATGGTATCCATGCCGTATTGCTTTTTATCGGGATCATCAGCAAAATAACCCTGGCGAGCCAGCCGTTCCTGACGATCCATAAACTGTTTGGAACTGTGATCTTTGCCATCCAGGAAAAAATGTCGAAGCCGGCCATTTTGGGTCATCGGGATGCACCCATGATAGAGCAGATTATTATTATAGGTTAGATATATACTGCCATTGGAAAACATGAAGTGCACATGATCCTGCAGGCGCTCGCTGTTTTTAAAGGACATCCGAATCTTTTCCATGACTGTTTTTTCGCGATCAGACAGCTCATAGGGATTCTTTGGATCGATAGTCGGGAAATTTGTATCGAGCATGGGATAGATAGTACCATTCACCTCGACAGTTCCGGTCTCAAAATTGATTTTGTCCAGCAGCAGACGATCTTCCATCTGGTATTGAGAGCGGCGCCGAATGATTTGTCCCTCTAATTTCAGCTGGATAATAGAGATTGCTTTCTGCATTCGGGCCATCAGCATCTGCTCATGCTCAGTAAATTCTTCGTCCGCCTCCTTGGGGCGAAATTGCTCGCAGGGATCATCTCCATATACATCCACAGCCAGGGAAACCAGCGGAAGCATGCTGATGGCATATCCATTTTCGATGGTCTCCATGTTGGCATAACGCAGCGACACGCGAATGACATTGGCGATACAGGCTCGACTACCGGCCGCCGCTCCCATCCATACGATATCATGATTTCCCCACTGGAAATCGACGGCATGATGCTCCATCAGCTTGTCCATAATAATGTGCGCACCGGGTCCTCGGTCGTACACATCGCCAATTACATGCAGTCGCGAGATCGTTAGCCGCTGAATCAGTCGCGACAGGGCGGTGATAAATGCATCGGCACGATCTGTATCAATAATCGAATCGATGATGCTGCTATAATAGTGCTGACGATTTTTGATATTCTCCTGCTGGTGGAGTAGCTCCTCGATGACATAGCTGAAATCCCTGGGCAGCGCCTTGCGAACCTTGTTCCGTGTGTATTTGGATGAAAAAGCGCGACACAATTTTATGAGGCGAAAAAGTGTGTCGCGGTACCAGTGTTCAGCATCACTAATTTCTTTAAGGATAGCCGGCACTTTTTGTTCAGGATAGTAAATGAGCGTAGCCAGGTTCCGTTTCTGCTGCTCGGTAAGTGAATCTTCGAAGATCTCTTCAATCCTTCTGCGGATAGAGCCGGATCCATTTTTAAGAACATGTAAAAACGATTCGTATTCTCCATGGACATCAGAAATAAAATGCTCGGTACCTTTAGGCAACTCCAGTATGGCATTCAAATTGATAATCTCTGTTGATGCCGCCCTGATAGATGGGTATTGCTTGGAAAGAAGCTCTAAATAACGAATTCTATTTTCGAATTTATTCATGAAAGCTTTTTATTTATATATAAAAATATAAGCTGAATTCCGGCATCATTGACCAACTACTCATCTTGTTAAACATTGATCAGATACCCCCAAATAAAAACAGTAAAAACTTTAATTTTTACTTAATAATACCCGTATTACTGATAAAAGCCACCTTGGTACCATCCGGCGACCACGAAGGAACATTCATCGTTCCCTGACCGCCATAGACGTAGGCGACAACCGTCGGTTTACCACCATCAACAGGCATCATTCGAAGATATACCCGTTTATAAAAGGGATGATCACCGGGCGCCACGCTGGGCGGAAATGATATAAAGATTATCCTTTTTCCATCCGGCGAAATGTGTGGAAACCAGTTGTTATACTTGTCGTCGGTAAGTTGCTCAGGATCACTGCCATCCGGATGCATCCGCCAGAGTTCCATTGTTCCACTTCTCACAGAATTGAAGTAAATATACTTTCCATCGGGACTGTATTCGGGTCCATCATCCAATCCTTTAGCGGTTGTCAATCGAATCTCTTTTCCACCGTCTACCGGAATTTTATAGATGTCGAAATCACCATTTCTACGACCGGTATAAGTCAGCCATTGACCGTCAGGCGACCATCCATGCAGGTAAGAAGGCCCGGTAGGTGTAACCTGAGAAGGTGTACCACCATTAATAGGCACAGTATAGATGATGGAATTCCCTTCGTGATCAGCCGAGAGATTACTCATCCCAATCCGTTTTCCGTCAAAAGAGAGTACATGATCATTATTATTTTGATTGGCGAAACCTGTTTCCAAGACCGAGGGGGTTTTACTGGAGAGATTAAATTTATATAGCAAGCCTTCTTTGTTATAAATCAGGGTCTTTCCGTCTGGCGTCCAGTTGGGGGCCTGCAGCGATTTTGAGTAATAATGTAATATCTTACGTTGCCCATTATCGACATTCATCACTTCCAGGTTACTTGCAAGATAGTCTTGATAGGGGACCAATGTGTCGGGAGCCGGTTTTATAATACGAACATTGCTAAATTCCGCTTTCGTTGTTTTATCAGCTCCATGGGGGCAGGCAAATATCCCTACGTAGACCTGATCCCCAAGATTAATATTGCTTATTTCAGTTTTAGTGAACGTATCTCCAAAACGGGCTACAGACATGATAAAAGTATCGCCACGACGTTCCAGCTGAATTACATCAGCCTTGGTAATATCTGATTGCTTTTCCTGCGTACTGTCTCCTTTGCTTTTTCGGAATTGCAGCGAAGTAAGTCCATTCCCATGGACAGCAGCATCTACATAAGCAGCATCGTCATCTAGGCTTGAGCGTACAATTAAACCCAATTTTCTAAGAGGTTCCACGTTGTCGTCAAGAAAGTGGGCCCGTGCCCGTATAATAAAATCACCAGTCAGACGTCTCCAGCTAAAATGAAATTCATCGTGTTCATACCACATGTCGGAACCGACGCCTGTAATGACGTATGATTGATGATCCTTATCATATAGCGTATTACCCTGTGTTTCAGGATTTCCGACATCGGTTTGGTGTTCGAAAATGTTATTAGCAGATTGCTGGGCATTCGCTTGTGGTCCTCCTAAAAGGATTATAAATAAACAGACGAATAGTAAACAAACTATACGGGGGCATTCTTTTACTAGTGGAAATAAAAGCAACATAATTATTGATCTCATATTCTATTGATTACAGAAGCAAAATTTTTGTTAATATACACTAATAGTTCATAGCATATGATGCAAGCTGGTTTTCTCAGAAGCGTTTAAAGTAACCGGATTTTATCATTTGATAAATATCAATTTAGCGCTTGCTGAATCGTTTCTTCAAACGAGCCTAATTTTTCCTTATCTTTGCCGACCAATAGAACAAAGATGGTGCATATTTAGTAGATTGGTGTTACCAATAGACTCATGTCATGCTGAACCTGTTTCAGCATCTCTTATAATTATGGATCCTGAAACGAGTTCAGGATGACATCGTACATAGAAGGACAGCTGAATATGTAATATTCGAATTAATCTTCACAAAGTTTAAGCAGTTACTGAATGAGCTCGTACAAGCCAGAAGAAATAGAATCCAAATGGCAGGAATACTGGGAGTCGAATAAGACATACAAAACGCCAGAAGATCACGATAAGCCCAAATATTATGTGCTGGATATGTTTCCCTATCCCAGTGGATCCGGTCTGCATGTGGGACATCCTGAGGGATATACCGCTACGGATATTCTTGCTCGATACAAACGTATGAATGGATTTAATGTGCTGCATCCGATTGGATGGGATGCTTTTGGATTGCCTGCCGAGCAATATGCCGTGAAGACGGGCACACATCCACGGGAAACGACCGAGAAAAATATAAATCGGTTTCGCGAGCAACTGAAGTCGCTGGGATTTAGTTATGACTGGGACCGTGAGGTGAATACCACCGATCCCGATTATTATAAGTGGACCCAGTGGATTTTTTTGAAGCTTTATAATAAAGGACTGGCCTATGAAGATGACGTGCCCGTAAACTGGTGTCCCGAGCTGGGTACGGTGCTGGCCAATGAGGAAGTGATCGATGGGAAGAGTGAAGTTGGCGGTTATCCGGTGGTTAAAAAGCCGATGCGCCAGTGGGTGTTAAAGATTACAGAATATGCAGAACGCCTGCTTGAAGGATTAGATGACCTGGATTGGCCGCATTCCACCAAAGAAATGCAGCGCAACTGGATCGGCAAGTCGATTGGAGCTGATATTGATTTTGAAGTAACGGATTATAACGAAAATATTCGTGTTTTTACCACTCGTCCTGATACCGTTTTCGGAGCCACATACATGGTACTGGCGCCCGAACATGATTTGGTGGATAAAATTACCACTGATGAACGGCGTGAGGCTGTAGAAGATTACCAGGAGCAGGCTGCGCGTAAGTCTGACTTGGAGCGTACCGAATTGAGCAAAGAAAAGACCGGGGTGTTTACCGGGGCCTATGCGCTCAATCCCGCCACGGGAGAACAGATTCCGATTTGGGTTGCCGATTATGTACTCGCTACGTATGGATCCGGGGCTATTATGGCCGTACCGGGACACGACGACCGCGACTGGGAGTTTGCTCAGAAATTCGATCTCGACATTGTGGAAGTTGTCGAAGGGGGGGACATCACTAAAGAAGCTTTTATGGACACGGAAGAGGGGACACTTGTAAATTCTGAAAATGATGAAGTATCCCTGAATGGACTTTCAGTGGAAGATGCCAAGGAAAAGATTACGAACTGGCTCGAAGAAAAAGGGCAGGGCAAGAAAGCTGTCAATTATAAGCTTCGCGACTGGTTGTTTTCCCGCCAGCGATACTGGGGCGAACCCTTCCCGATTATTCATGTGGATGGCGAGCCGAAGCCGCTTGACGAAGATCAGCTTCCGGTGACGTTGCCTGAAGTCGAAGATTTTGAACCTACACCGGATGGAAATCCGCCACTGGCCCGTGCCGAAGATTGGGTACATACCAATGACCCTGAAACCGGAAAGCCGGCGATGCGCGAAACCAATACCATGCCGCAGTGGGCCGGCTCATGTTGGTATTACCTGCGCTATTGCAGTCCATTTTTTAAGGAAGGGCCTGTAGATCCCCAGGAAGACAAATACTGGATGCCCGTAGATCTGTATGTAGGGGGAGCCGAGCACAGTGTGCTTCACCTGTTGTATGCTCGTTTTTGGCACAAGGTGTTGTACGATTGTGGCGTGGTGTCGACCAAAGAGCCCTTTCAACGGCTGGTGCACCAGGGCATGATCCTCGGTGAGATGGAGTACACGGGCTACAAGGCAAACGGCGAATGGATTTCAGCGAATGAAGTCGATCAGTATGAAGAGATCGAACGCCTAAAAGTCGATGAAGATGATGCAGAGAAAAAGGATGATGATTTTGTTCTGAAAGGTACTGACATCAAACTGGATGCCAAGGCGCACAAGATGTCAAAGTCGCGTGGTAATGTAGTCAACCCCGATGATATTGTTGAGCAATACGGAGCGGATTCGATGCGACTGTATGAGATGTTTATGGGGCCGCTTGAGCAGGTGAAACCGTGGAGCACCAAAGATGTAGATGGTGTATATCGTTTTCTGGGGAGGGTCTGGCGATTGATTGTGGATGAGGATAGTGGCAAGCTGAACGACTCGGTAACAGAATCGGATCCATCCAAAGAACAGCTCAAAGCGCTGCATGAGTGTATCAAAAAGGTGACCGAGGATATCGAGGATCTTTCCTTTAATACAGCGATTTCTGCCATGATGATTTTTATCAATGAAGCCTACAAGTGGGATGATCATCCAAAATCAATTTTCGAAAGTTTTATAAAGCTGCTTTCTCCATTTGCTCCTCATATTGCTGAAGAACTGTGGCATAAGTTGGCCCATAAAGATACGATTGCTTATACCGACTGGCCGGAATTTAAAAAGGATTACCTAATTTCGGATACCCAGCTGTATCCGGTGCAGGTAAATGGGAAAGTGCGTGCCAATATTGATGTGCCCCGGGAGAAAGCCAAGGACAAGGAGTTTGTGCTCTCACAGGCCAAGGCTGCTAAGAATGTAGAGCGTTACCTGGATGAAGGGGAGCTTGTTAAGGAAATTTTTGTGCCGGGACGAATCGTAAATCTAGTAGTAAAAAAGTAGATTCGAATAAGGTCATGATGGGAATGAACTGATTTTTTTTACAGACCCATCAGATTTCGAAAAACCTGATGGGTCTGAGAGTAATATAAGTTTTAGCTAAAATTCAGTTTGATTTAATCCGGCACTGTAATTTTAAGGACTTCCCCAGCTCCAGCCGGTGCACCGAACCCAGCAGCTGACACATAAATATTGCCATCCGGGCCAAAGGTCATTCCGGTAGGAAGATTTAGATCTGATGCTATAACTTCTCTTTTTCCGGAGTTGTCCAGACGAATGAGTTTACCGTTATTGGGGGCAGGACCCGGTCCACTTACCGCTGTATTTTCAAGCACATAAATACGCCGTTGCTGATCAATGAGAATCCCCAGAACCGTAGTAAATCCACTGGCCCAAACTTTAATTTGTCCGCCCGGTGTTACTTTATAAATATTTGAGCTTCCGGCCTCTATCGGGAATTCGTTCAAATTGCCAACAAAAAAGTTACCATTATAGGCTAAAACGGTGGGTACAACATGCCCCTGGGTAGCAGAAACATCGACGACGCGAGTGATGTCTCCCGAAGGAGTTACCCGAACCATTTCGCCGTGATTGGGCTCCAGGGCGTATAAGTCCCCTCTCACATTAATCAGACTGTACCAGGTACCGTCCGGTTCAAAATCTTCTTCCTCCGGATGGGCAACAGGATTCGCTTGTTGATAGACACTTAGGTTAGCAAACATTGACCACGAACTGTCAGCGGGATTAATACGAATGATACCATTTGGTACGGATGCAATACCATGTGAACAACCGGCACCGGCAAGGATGGCATAAAGAGTATGATTGACAAAGGCTACATCAGCGACACCCGAGATCAGACCGCCGGAAGCCGGAGACGTTTGACTCGAGGGAAGACTGTCGACATAGGTGGTTCGCAAACCC
>Ga0102962_1000200_pt1 | contig 34110 bp, 29 predicted proteins | sample SalPonF2_C_D2_MG_FD_84519 | JGI IMG/M metagenome (GOLD analysis project Ga0102962, IMG submission 84519) | Salt pond soil microbial communities from South San Francisco under conditions of wetland restoration - Salt Pond MetaG SF2_C_D2_MG ...
ACGCCCGACACGCGCCTCGTGGACTACGCCTTGGACGTGAAGCGCTACATACGGCGCGGCAATTACAGTTTGGCGGTTTCCGACGGCCAGGTATCCGCGGACGGGCAGCTCATTTACCACACGCGCGATCTCAAAGTCGGGCTTTTCGCCTATCCTGCCGATGCCGCAGCCAGTGGGAGTTAAAGATGAGACGCGTGGTGGTGACAGGCCTGGGGATCGTCTCGCCGATCGGCATCGGCGCCGATGCCGTAACCGAGTCGCTTCGATCAGGGCGCAGCGGCATCCGGTTCCGACCCCAATACGCCGACATGGGCCTGGCCAGCCAGGTGGCGGGTGCCATCGGCGAAGAGCTGCGTGAGCAAGTACCGCGGCGCCAGCGCCGCTTCATGGGCGACGCCTCGATGTGGGCCTATCTCGCTGCGGAGCAGGCCATCGCCGACGCAGGCCTGGAGCCTGCCGCGGTGTCACATCCGCGCACCGGCCTGATCGCTGCCTCGGGCGGCGCCTCCACGGCGAATGTGGTGGAGAGCGCGGATGTGCTGCGCGACAGAGGACTGCGCCGGGTGGGGCCGTACCGAGTCCCGCGCACGATGAGCAGTACCGTTGCGGCCTGTCTGAGCACGGCCTTCGGCATTCAGGGCGTGAGTTACTCGGTGACTTCGGCTTGCGCCACCAGCGCTCACTGTATCGGCGTGGCGATGGAGCAGATCCAGCTGGGTAAGCAGGATGTGGTGCTGGCCGGCGGCGGCGAGGAAGAGCACTGGACACTGGCGCTGCTGTTCGACGCCATGGGCGCGCTTTCCCGGGGCTACAATGCCCAGCCCGAGGCGGCGTCGCGGCCTTACGACCAGGCCAGAGATGGATTCGTTATCGCCGGCGGCGGGGGCATGGTGGTGGTCGAGGCACTCGAGCACGCGCGCGCCCGCGGCGCCCCAATCTACGGCGAAATCGTCGGCTACGCGGCGACTTGCGACGGTGCCGACATGGTCGCGCCCAACGCCGACGGACAGGCGCGGTGCATGCGCCTGGCGCTGGGCGAGCTGGCGCAAACGCCCGATTATCTGAATGCGCACGGGACCGGCACGGCCTTGGGCGACGTAACCGAGCTGCAGGCCTTGCGCGCCGTGTTCGGCGACCAGCCGCCGCCGATCAGTGCCACCAAGGCGCTGACCGGGCATTCGCTCGGGGCCGCCGGGGTGCAGGAGGCCATTTACTGCCTGCTGATGATGCGCCACGACTTTATCGCCGCCAGCGCCAATATCGAGCACCTGGATGCGGCGGCGAAGGATTTTCCCATCGTGCGGGAGACCCGGCCCGCGCGCCTGGGCACCGTGATGAGCAACAGCTTCGGGTTCGGCGGCACCAACGCATCGCTGGTGTTCGCCCGCTGCGATTAGCGGTCTGCGTCAGTAACTCGTCGATAGTGCTTCGTTGCGCCGGATGGGCTGTAGTCTCCAGCCGCCGTCGTTGAGCAGTTGCAGCTCCTTGCTGTGGAATGCACGCAGTGCCGAGCGGTGCGCGATGCTGATGATCGAGGAACGGGGCAGCTCGCGGGTCAGGTGCTGGTACAGATGCTGTTCCAGGTCCTCGTCGATCGACGATGTGATTTCGTCGATGAGATTCCATCGCGCCTTGGTCAGCAGAAGCCGCACGAACGCCACCCGTTGCAGCTCGCCTAGGGACAGGCGTTTGTCCCAGGCGCCGTAGTCGTCGATATGCCGGCGCAGGTGCGCCAGTCCGCACACCTGTAGCCAGTGGTCGAGCTCTTCCCGGTCGAGCCGGCCCTGGCGCGGATAGGCGATGGCATCGATCAGCCGCGCTTCAGGCAAATAGGCGCGCTGGGGAACAAAACACAGCGACGCATCGGGTAGTTCCACCGCGCCCTGCCCATAAGGCCAAATACCGGCCAGCACCCTGAGCAGGGTGCTCTTGCCGACGCCGGTGCGCCCGGTAATGAGCACCCGCTCGCCGGGGGCCAGATCGAGGTTCAATCGCCGTACCAAAGCCTGGCCCGCCGGCAGCTCCAGGGTGAGCTGGCGCACCTTCAGGCGCCCGTCGCGGGAGCGTCCCACGCGTACCGGGTCGCGCTGGGGATGGTGCGCGAGGCTTTCGGCGCGCAGCTCATCGAGGCGGTCGGTCACCGCGATCCATTCGGTGAGCGACAAATAGCCGCTGCCGTTGCTGGTAAAGTTGTCCACCAGATAGGCGAACGCCTGCTGAATGTTGCCGAAGGCGCTGAGCACCGACATCACCCCGCCCAGCATGATCTGCTTGGCCAGGAAGGCGGGCAGCACGGCGACCACCGGAATGAGCACTGCGGCTTGGTTGAAGCTGAAGGAAAAGCCGTTGACGCCGATGTTGCGCCGTATGCGCCGATGGAATATGTCGAACACCGGTTGAAACCGCTCGATCAGCTGGCGCGCGGTGGCGCCGTGGCCGCGGCTGGTGGCGATGGACTCGCTGTTCTCGCGCACCCGCGCCAAGTTGTAGCGGAAGTCCCCTTGCGCACGCTGATAGATGTTGTTGAGCCAGAACAGAGGCTTGCCGATCCAGATGACGGCGAGTGTGCCCGCCAGCGCGTAGGCGACGTTGACCCACACGAGATAGCCCGGCACATGCGCGTCGAATACCGTGACCGGTTCGCTCAATTGCCATAAGACGATGCCGAACACCACGATGGAGGCGACGGAATTGAGCAGACCGACGGGCAGTTGCAGCGACTGCGCGGTGAAGAATTCCAGATCCTGCGCAATGCGCTGGTCCGGGTTGTCCACTGCCGTACCGGCGACCTGCATGCGGTAGTACGTGTGACGGGTCAGCCAGCGATGCACGTAGGCTGCGGTGAGCCAGCGTCGCCACCGGTTTTGCAGCACCTGCATGAAGTATTGCTGGGCCACGTTGGCCATTACCCAGACACAGGCAAGTCCGGCGAAAACGCCGACCTCGTGCCAAATGAGCGCGGCGTGGTAGCTTTGCAGCGCGTTGTAGAAGTTTTTGTACCAATAAGTGATCGCCGCGCTGACGGCGACGGTGCCCAGCGTCAGGACGACGATGATCCCGGCGAGCGTGAAGGCGAGCTTTCGCTCTCGGGAGCGGCAGTATGGCGCCGTCAGGCGCCAAAGCTTGGCCAGAAACTCACGCGCCGACTGGGCGTGGGACAGCGTCTGCGGTGCATAGCTTGCCTGTGTCATCTAACGGACATCCGTCTCGCGCCCATCCGATGGCAGGGCTCAGCGCCTGAAAGTGGGGTGTGGAGAAGCGGCCGGCTCCGGGGAGGCCCCGGAACCGGCCGTCAGGGACCGTCAACTGCTCTCGGTCTGCTGGGGCTTGAGTACCGCCAGCTTGACATTGACCGTCTTCTTTTCGCCGTTGTGCAGAATGACCAGCGACACGGTTGCTCCGGCGCTCTTGCCGAACACAATCTTCTGCAGGGTGCGTCCGCTGGCCAGCTTCTGGCCGTCCGCTTTGAGGATGATATCGCCGCCCGCCGGCCACTGCGTGCCGCCGGCATTGACGGTGAATTGCGCGCCTTGGAGGCCCGCCTTGGCGCCCGGGCTGTGTTTCTTGACCTTGACGATCATCAGGCCGTGGTCCGGCAGGTGCAGTTCCCGGCGTACGGCTTTCGGATAGTGCGACAACGCCTCGACCAGAATGCCGATCATCGCCTTCTTGATAAAGCCGCCCGCTTTCAGGCGCGGCAGCGTCTCGCGCACCAGATTGCTGGGAATGGCCAGGCCCACCCCGATGAAGGTGCCGTTCGGCGCGAGGATTTCGTCGTTGACGCCGATGACCTGCCCCTGCGAATTGAGCAACGGCCCGCCGGAGTTGCCGGGATTGATGGCGGCATCGGTCTGGATATAGGGAATGGGCACGCCGCTCACCTTGGCGGCCTGCTCGCGATTCACGGCGGAGACGATGCCCTCGGTCACGGTCGATTGCAGGGTAAAGGGATTACCGATAGCGATCGCCTTTTCACCCACCTGGACGTGGTCGGAGTCGGCGAGCGGGATGGGTTTGGCGCTGGAGGGCAGTTTGCCGGGGTCTTTGAGCTGGAGCAGGGCCAGGTCGTAGGACTGGTCCACGCCCACCACCTTAACGGGAAGCGCGTTGCCGCCCGGGAACTGGACCGTGATGGTGGCGTTGTCGCCGATGCGCGTGGAATTGCCCTTAAGGGCATCCGAGACCACGTGATAATTGGTCAGGATCTGTCCTTGAGAATCGACCACGAAGCCGCTGCCGGCCGCGCGTTCGGTCTGTTGCTGGGGTTGCATGAGCTGGCCGCCGCCGAACTGCTTGAAGAACTGGCGCATCTGGGGAGGCAGCCCTTCCAGCGGGTTGACGCGCTTGCCGCTTACCGTGACGTTAATCGCCACGACGCTGTCTTTGTACTTGTTGACGATATGAACGGTGTTCTGCTCGTAGGGCAGCAGCTTTTGCGCCCCGTCGGCGGACGCAGCGCCGTTGGTGGCCGCGTTGGCCGAGGCCGCTCCAAGACTGGCGATGATCAGACAAAGAAACAACCATCCACTCAAGGCATTGGCGACTCGTCTCATCGTTGCACCTCTGCGAAAGGATCGTGTGGCAGCATGATCGCGGCACTTGAGCCGCGCTACGTTGCGTATGGGCGTGCCGCGTTCAACCCATCGGCAGCGGCGCATTCGCGCCATCACTGCCGGCGATGTCCGTCCCCGGCCAGCCGTGCGAGGCCGGTCGGATTTTTGAAACGGTTCAGTCCAGCTCGCGCGATCGCCTCTGCGGCACCGCTCCCTTCGACCCGCGCTGCGGTGAGCGAGTTCCCGCGCTTTGGCCCTGGGTCGCGACAACGGGCGCAGCGCTTGGCAGGGTCAGCCGCGCCTGCGCATAATAGGTGTCCGGCGGGCGTGTCCCGGAGATCTCTCGCGGGTTTGGCGCCGCGCGATCCAGCAATTTCAAATGCGCCTTGAATGATCGGATGCCGGCGGACCGGCGGGTCGGTTGCGCGCACGGGGGCAGTTTTGCGACGTTTGTCTGACTCGAGGGGGCAGATCCGTGTCTGTGCGTAGCTCTCGCCGGCACGCGGCAGGCCAATCAACTGGCTCGCAGCCGCGCGATGCGGTGGAGGGCGAGATCACCTGGACGGTGCGCCTGGCCGGAATCGGCATCGCTTTGCTTATCCTACTTGCGGTTGCACTGGGCCTTTGGCGTGGCGCGACCAGTGCGGCCGGCGGTGTGAGCGCTGCGGCGCAGGGACTCCTGCTGGCGCAAGTGGTCATGGCGGCAGCACTGATCATGCTGGGCAGCATGGTCGAAGGCTTCGGCTTCGGGCTGGCGCTCGGAACCCAGTGGCCGTATACGCGCAATATCGTGGTGCTGATGCTGCGCGGCGACCCGGAAGCCGCACACCGCGTGGTAGCCACCGGCCTGTCGGTCTGTGCCGTGGCCCTCGCCGTTTTGCAGCCGGGCTACATGAGTTTTCTGGGCTTGGGCCTGATTATTGCGGCGGCGCTGTTCGGAATGGGCGTGCTGTACGTGTTGGCCGGGCGCGCGCCGGCTTTGGTACACGGCACGCATGGCCTGCTGGCCTACGCCGTGTACCTTACCTATCTGGTAGCGCTCGCCCATCCGGGGATGCCGTTGGGCTTCTATCTCAAGGTGACGGTCGCACTGCATGCGGTGCTCTTCGCCGTCCTCATGGGCGGCATCGTGACCGGGCAACGGGGATTCGGTCAGCCGATTGGCGCATTCTACGCACCTCAAAAGCCGTCCCAATGGGTTTTTGTGCTTCACGGCGTTGCGGCCTTGCTGGTCATTGCGACCCTGGGGTGGTTCATGCCGGCTTATCCGGTGGCCTTTGCCCTTGCCCTCGTGCAAGCGGCGGTCGGGTTTTTCCTGTTCCAGGCCGTAAACCTGCGCCCGCGTGCCCCGGGCGCCGTCGTCGCCTTTCATCAGGCCATGGCCTTGCTCATAACCAGTGCCATCGTGCTGCAGTGGCACTGAGGGGTTAACCGGTTTGCCCTCGCATGCAGCCCCGCGCGGCCACACAACGGGTGTGGTATGCGCGGATAGGCCCGCCAGCATGGCGTAGTCCGGCGCGGTCAGGATCGAATCTTTGCGGGGATGACGGCGGAGTCCTTCTCGACGCTTCTTGGCTGAGCGAACGCGGTCGGCTGGCCTCGGGCGGCTTCGCGCACGACGAAATCGCGATCGGGCACCCGCTGAGATATGCTTTGGTCCGCAGCCACGCACCTTCCGGTTCCTGCTGGGCGCGCCTGTCATCAACTCGTCATATAGCCGCCGCACACTGTGAACCTCGCATACGGCTTAGCAAGCCGATGTCCTGCATTGTCAACGAGGCGAGGAGCACAACTTTATGCTTTCCAAAACATTGCGCAGCAAGCTGCCGGTACGGATCGCCGCGGGCGCGGCCATCGCCGTGGCTTCGGTCGGCGTGGCGTTCGGCGCTACCCATTTGACGGAAACGGGCTCGAGCCTGCTTTATCCGTTGTTCAACCTCTGGGTGCCGGCCTATACCAAGAACCATCCCGGCGTGAAGATCGACACGGCGGCCACGGGCAGCGGTACCGGCATCGCCCAGTCGACCAAGGGGATCGTGCAGATGGGCGCTTCCGATGCGTATCTGAGCAACGCCCTGATGAAAAAGCACAAGGACATGCTGAATATCCCGGTCGCCATTTCCTCCCAGATGGTGAACTACAATGTGCCCGGCGCCAACGATGAGCACCTGAAGCTGAGTGGTCCCGTGCTCGCCGGCATCTACGAGGGCAAGATCCGCTACTGGGACAACAAAAAGATCGAGTCCATGAACTCAGGCGCGGACCTGCCGCATAAGCAGATTGTGCCGATCCACCGTGCGGACGGCAGTGGCGATACGTTCCTGTTCACCCAGTTCCTGAGCAAATCCGCTCACGGCTGGAAGCGCAAGGTCGGCTACGGCACCACCGTGAGCTGGCCGAACGTGCAGGGTGCGATCGGTGCCACCGGCAACTCGGGCATGGTGACCGCGCTCAGCAACAATCCTTACGCCATCGCCTATATCGGCGTGAGCTACAAGGACCAGACCGACAAGGCCGGACTGGGTGAGGCGAAGCTGAAGAATCGCGCCGGCAACTATGTGCTGCCGGACGAGAAGACCGTACCGGCTGCGGCCGCCAAGATGGTGCCGAAGACCCCCAAGGACGAGCGCATCAGCCTGATTTTCGCGCCCGGCGCGCAGTCGTATCCGATCATCAACTACGAGTATGTATTGGTGAAGGCGGATCAGCCGGACGCCGAAACCGCGAAGACGCTCAAGGACTTCCTGACCTGGGCGGTGGACAAGAATGGCGGCAACGACATGAGCTTCCTCTCGCAGGTGCATTTCATGCCGCTGCCTCCCAAGGCGCGCAAGTTGACCGAGCAGCAAATCGACAAGATTCACGGTTAACTGGCGGTAAAGGTTGGGATTCCGGTGCCGATGACGGCGCCGGAATCCTTTGCGTTGTAGGGTAACCGCTCTGGAGCACCCATGACGTCAACGGTCGGTGCTGGCACTCTTAAATCGCGCCGCATACGGCGGGTCAAAGAAAAGTCATTCCGCGGACTGCTTTTCTCGTTTTCCTTTATATTGCCGGCCTTGCTGCTGGGCTTGGTCGCCTTTCTTGCGATTAATGCCTGGCCGGCGATGCAGCTGAACGGGCTCGGATTTCTGGTCAGCAACGACTGGAACCTGGGCAGTCAGTACGGCACGCCCATCACCGTCGATGGTCTGCAAATATTGCCCGGCGCCAGCTATGGCGTCCTGTTCCTCATTGTGGGCACGCTGGCGAGCTCTGCGATTGCGTTATTCTTTGCCGTACCCATAGGCCTTGCAGCGGCGGTTTTCATAGCAGAGGTCATCCCAGAGAAGGCGCGGGACGTGGTGGCCGCGGTGGTGGAACTGCTCGCTGCGGTGCCCAGCGTGGTCTTTGGATTGTGGGGCTATGTCATCGTTATCCCGTTTTTTGCACACTACGTCTATCCAGTCATGGCGCACGCTCTGGGGTTTATTCCCTTCTTTGGTGGGCCAGTTGGCTCGGGCTACGGCCTGCTGACCTCGGGTGTTGTTCTCGCGCTGATGGTCGTCCCCATTATCACCGCCAACGTGCGTGAAGCGATCAGCGCTGTGCCACGCAGTGACGTGGAAGCGGGGCGGGCGCTGGGGGCGACGCATTTCGAGGTGGTTCGCCGTGTGGTCCTGCCTCAGGTCAAGCGCGCCTTGATCGGCGTCACCATCCTGGGCCTGGGGAGGGCGCTGGGCGAGACCATGGCGGTACTCATGGTCAGCGGCAACGCTTTGCATTTGCCCGCCAATGTTTACAGCCCAGTGTCCACCATGGCGGCATTCATCGTGTCCCAGCTTGACAGTGCGCTGCAGGACCCAACGGGGATGGCTGTTAACAGTCTGACTGAGATCGGCCTCATTCTGTTGATTATCACGGTTGCGTTGAACGGATTTGCGCGCTTGCTCATGTTGGGGATGCGAAATGAACGCTAGGCCTCCAGACGTGGCCGTTCAGGGCGTGGCCGGCCAGGCCGCAGGAATGCAAAGCGTGTACCGGCGTCGCAGGATTATGAGTGCCATTGGCTGGCTGATTTGCGGCCTGTGCTTCGTCCTGCTGGCTGCGGCGCTGCTCGATATTCTTTTTGTCGTCGCGCGCGGCGGCGCGGTAGCGCTTAAGCCCGAGCTTTTCACCACCTCGACAAACGGCGTTTCCGGCGGCCTGCTGAACGCGATCGAAGGCACTATCGTCGTGACCCTCGGTTCGGTGATTCTGGCGGGGCCGGCGGGTATCGGCATCGGCATCTACCTATCGGAGTTTCGCGACCATAAATTCTCCAAAGTCGTGCGCTTTGTGGCCGACGTGCTGGTTGGCGTGCCCTCGATCGTTTTGGGCCTGTTCGGCTACATCACCATGGTCGTCGGCCTGGGCTGGCATTTCTCCGCGTTGGCCGGCGCCATCACGCTGGCGATCATGATTACGCCGTACATTACGAGAACCACGGAGCTGGCGTTGCGCGACGTTGCGCCCAGTCTCAGGGAGTCGGCCTACGCACTCGGCGCGTCCGAAGCCAGCGTTCTGGGCCGCGTGCTTTTGCCGGCATGCGCCGGGCGGGTGCTGACAGGCATCTTGGTGAGCATGGCGCTTTCCATGGGCGAGACGGCGCCGCTGATCTATACTGTGGGGTGGTCCAATTACGTGTGGCAGGGGCAGCTCACGCATGCGCCGATGGGCTATTTGACCTACGTGATCTGGTCTTTCATCAACGAACCGTTCGAGTCGGCCCATCGTCTCGCCTTCGCTGCGGCGCTGCTGATCACGTTCCTTGCGGTGGGCATGACGCTGGGCTCGCGCCTGCTGCTGAGGCGCTTCGGCAACAGCGGGTCGGCGGCGAACATCGTCTAGCCGTCGCCGCTTTTCGCAGGCGAACGGGGCGGCTCAGCGGCCCCGCTCTTCGAGCACCGCGACGGCGGGCAGGGTCCTGCCTTCGAGAAACTCCAGAAACGCCCCTCCTCCCGTGGAGATATAGGAAATGCGCTCCGCCACGCCATACTTCGTGATGGCGGCCAGCGTGTCGCCGCCGCCGGCAATCGAAAAGGCGCTGCTTTCGGCAATGGCCTGCGCGAGCGCCCGGGTGCCCGCGCCGAACTGATCCAGTTCGAACACGCCCACAGGGCCGTTCCAGACGATGGTGCCGGCCTGTTTGAGAGCCTGCCCGTAACGCTTCGCCGTCTCGGGGCCGATGTCGAGGATCAACTCGTCGTCGGCCACGGTGCCGACCGGCTTGACACGCGCCTCGGCCCGTTCGTCCATTGCCTGGCCGACCACCACGTCCGTGGGTATGGGAATCTCGGCGTGGCGGCGGCGCGCTTTTTCCATCAGCCGCTTGGCGTCGCCGACCAAATCGGCTTCATACAGCGATTTGCCCACGTTATGGCCCGCTGCCGCGATAAACGTGTTCGCAATGCCACCGCCCACGATGAGCTGATCCACCTTTTCGCTTAGCCTGTCCAACACGGTGAGCTTGGTGCTGACCTTGGAACCACCGACAATGGCGATCATGGGGCGTGCGGGCGCTTCGAGCGCCTGGCCCAGCGCCTCGAGCTCCGCGGCCAGCAGCGGGCCGGCGCAGACCTGCGGGGCGAAGTGCGCCACACCGTGGGTGGATGCCTGGGCGCGGTGGGCGGTCCCGAAGGCATCCATGACATAGACGTCGCACAAAGCGGCCATGCGCTTGGCGAGCGCTTCGTCGTCTGCCTTCTCGCCTTTGTTGAAGCGCACGTTCTCGCACAGCACGACCTCGCCGGGCGCCGCCTCGACACCGTCCAGCCAGTCGCGAACCACCCGCACTTCGCACCCCAGCAGTTCACCCAAGCGCCGGGCTACGGGCTTGATCGAGTTCTGTTCGTCGAAACAGCCTTCCTGCGGCCGGCCCAGATGGCTCATGACCAGAACTCTCGCGCCGGCAGCCAGGGCCAGGCGGATCGTGGGCAGCGAGGCGCGGATACGGGTGTCGTCGCTGACCGTGCCGTTTTTGAGCGGGACGTTAAGGTCCTCCCGGATCAGCACGCGTTTGCCGCTGAGATCGAGCTCGCTCATGGGCTGAATGGCCATCGCTGTGGCTCCCCTAGAATGGGCTGGCGGTGTCGAGAATATGAAGCTGTAACGGCCCGAACGGCCGACGCCGGACCCGGACGGTGTCCCGGCCGTCGTTAGGAGGCATTCATCAGGGCGATGGTGGTATCAATCATACGGTTGGAAAAGCCCCATTCGTTGTCGTACCAGGCACACGCCTTCACCAGCGAGCCCCCGCATACCTTGGTCACGGTCGCGTCGCATATCGACGAACGGGCATCATGGTTAAAGTCCACCGACACAAGAGGTTCGGAGTTGTATCCGAGAATTCCCCTGAGCTCCCCTTCGGCGGCCTCCCTGAGAATGCCGTTCACTTCTTCCACCGAGGTCGTGCGTGCGGCCTCGAACGTGAGGTCGACCATGGAGACATTGATGGTCGGCACGCGAATGGCGAAGCCGTCGAGCTTGCCGTCCAGCGCGGGCAGCACCAATCCGACCGCCGCCGCCGCCCCGGTCTTGGTCGGAATCTGGCTTTGCGTGGCGCTGCGCGCGCGGCGCAGATCCTTATGGTAGACGTCGGTCAAGACCTGATCGTTGGTATAGGAGTGGATAGTGGTCATCAATCCGGCTTTGAGCCCGATTCTTTCGTGCAGGGGCTTGACCAGCGGCGCGAGACAGTTGGTGGTGCAGGATGCGTTGGAGATGACGGTGTCAGTCGCCTTTAGCGAGCCGTGGTTGACGCCGTAGACAATGGTGGCATCGACGTCGCCTTTCGCCGGCGCTGAGATGACGACCTTCTTCGCCCCGGCACGGACATGGCGTGAGGCCTGCTCCTTGTTCGCGAACAAACCGGTACACTCCATGACCGCGTCCACGCCCAAATCGGCCCACGGCAGCTTGGCCGGGTCCCGTTCGGATAGGACGCGGACGCGGTCGCCGTTGACGATGAGGTCTCCTTCGGCGACGGCCACCGTGCCGGGGAACTTGCCGTGTACCGTGTCGTAGCGCGTGAGGTGGGCGTTGGTCTCGGCATCGCCCAAGTCGTTGATGGCGACGATTTGCATTTCGTCCGTGCGGGCGGACTCGTACAGTGCGCGCAGCACGTTGCGTCCGATGCGGCCGTAGCCATTGATGCCAACCCTGATCGTCATGGAAGTTCTCCGTACCGAGCCGTTGCGATGTTCATTCGACGTTGCCGAGTAACGCCGGCCTGACCGCCCTTGTTCCGTCCCGCGCTCAAGTCAAGGCGTGAGCCGCCTGCACGATGGCGTCTTCGGTGAGGCCAAAGTGGCGGTAGACTTCGCCGCCCGGCGCCGACGCGCCGTAGCGGTTGAGCCCGATGACGCGGCCGTGATCGCCTACCAGCGGGTACCACGAATCCGGGACCCCGGCTTCCACGGCGACGCGTACGCGTACTGCCGGAGGGAGTACCGTGTCGCGGTAACCGGCGTCTTGCGCCCGGAATGTCTCGACCGAAGGCACGGAAACCACGCGCACGCGCCGCCCTTCGCCGCGCAGCCGCTCTGCCGCCCCCGTTACGAGCGCGACTTCCGAGCCGCTCGCCATGAGGATGACATCCGGCTTGCCGCCGTCGGCTTCTTGCAACACATAGCCGCCGCGCTCGATCGCCGTGAGCTGTTCGGCGCTGCGGGTTTGCGGCTCCAGACCCTGGCGCGACAATGCCAGCGCAGTGGGCGCATGGCGGCGCTCGATCGCGATCCTCCAAGCGGCGAAAGTCTCGGCCACGTCACACGGGCGCCACAAGCTCAGGTTGGGGATCAGGCGCAGGCTCGCCAAATGCTCGATCGGCTGATGCGTCGGTCCGTCCTCGCCCAGACCGATGGAGTCATGGGTGTATACGTAGATATTGCCCACGCCCATCAGCGCGGACATGCGCACCGCGTTGCGTGCATAGTCGGAGAAGGTGAGGAAGGTGCCGCCATAGGGAATAAAGCCGCCGTGCAGCGCAAGGCCGCTCATAATGGCGGTCATGGCGAATTCGCGCACCCCGTAGTGCAGGTAATTGCCGGCCGGGGCGGCCGCGCTGATCGTCCGGCTGCCGGACCAGTTGGTATTGTTGGAGCCCGTGAGGTCGGCCGAGCCGCCCAGCAGTTCCGGCAGTAGCGGGCCGAAGGCCTCCAGCGCCATCTGTGAGGCCTTGCGTGACGCCACTTTCTGCCCGTCTGTCTGGGCCTGACTGATCAGCGTGGCGGCGCGTTCGGCAAAATCCTCCGGCAACCCGCCGCGCAGGCGCCGGGCGAGCTCCGCCGCAAGCTGGGGATGGGCGTCGCGGTAGGCGGCCCAGGCCGCTTGCCATTCCTGCTCCAGACGCTGGCCGCGCGCGCGCGCATCCCATCCGGCATAGACGGAATCCGGGATCTCGAACGGCGGGTGTGCCCACCCGAGTTCGCGCCGAGCCGCGGCCACCTCGTCCGCGCCGAGAGCGGCGCCGTGAACGCCGCCCGTACCCGCTTTGTTCGGTGACCCGAAGCCGATCGTCGTGCGGGCGCAGACCAGGGTCGGACGATCCGTCTCCGCACGCGCCTGGGCCATCGCAGCCCGTACCGACTCCGCGTCGTGGCCGTCGACATCGCTCAGCACGTGCCAGCCATAGGCCTCGAAGCGCTGAGGGGTGTTTTCGGTGAACCAGCCGGTGACGTCGCCGTCGATGGAGATGCCGTTATCGTCGTAGATGACGATCAGCTTGCCCAGCCCCAGGGTGCCCGCCAGGGAGCAGGCTTCGTGCGAAATACCCTCCATGAGACAGCCGTCGCCGACAAAAACGTAGGTGTGGTGGTCGATGATCGGGTGGCCCGGCCGGTTGAACTGCGCTGCCAGTACCTTTTCCGCCAGCGCCATGCCCACCGCGTTGGCGAGTCCCTGGCCGAGCGGTCCCGTGGTGGTCTCGACGCCGGGCGTGTCGCCTACCTCCGGGTGTCCCGGGGTCTTGGAGTGCAACTGGCGGAAGTTCTGCAGCTCCTCAAGCGCCAGGTCGTATCCGGAAAGGTGCAGCAGAGCATACTGCAGCATGGATCCGTGGCCGTTGGAGAGCACGAACCGGTCGCGGTTGTACCAACGCGGATTGGCCGGGTTGTGGCGCAGGAAATCGTTCCACAGCACCTCAGCGATATCGGCCATGCCCATGGGCATTCCCGGATGCCCGGAGTTGGCGCGCTGCACCGCGTCCATGGCCAGCGCGCGTACCGCGTTGGCGAGTTCTCTACGTGAAGTCATATCGGCTTTTCCGTTTGGGATCGGGCACCGGAGCGGATACCCTGGTTAACGCGTCCGGTAAAGTATCGTATGTAAATAGCTGAGTTAACGCCGTTTATGTCTGGCTGAACCTCAAGACACCAGCAGGTTTGCCCCCCATTCGATGTGGCGCCGCGCGCCGCGACCACGTCCGGCGCCATGATCCCGTCGCCCACAGGACCCGCCCGAGCCGGGCCCGGTCGGCCGCCTATTTTGCCACGTTCGCACGACCTGTGCCCGCCGTTTGCGCCGCCTCCCCAGGCGTGATTGGGTCAATGCGAGGTTGTTGCAGTGGCAGGGACTATCCATACTGGCGCTGTGGGGCGCGCATGCGGCGCGAGAGGTGTGATAGCGCTGCAACAAACGGTGCATAGTCTATGTATATGCAGGGGGCTTCCGCCGGCCATGCCCGGCGGGCCGGGCGCCTCCGCCAGATGAATCGCTGAACAGGGTGAAATGATCGCATGACTAAAGTGCAAGAGGCCGCGGCGACGGCCAACAGGCTTGACAGCTTGTCCCAATACAGCACGATCGTCGCCGATACCGGCGAAATCGAGATGATCCGCTGTTACCGGCCCCGGGATTGCACCACCAACCCCACGCTGTTGCTCAAGGCTGTGCGCAAGGAGGGCTACCGCGGATTGGCGGAAGAGGCGCTGCGCTGGGGACGTGGCCGGGGCGGGGATCTGTCCGCTGATGCGAAGGCGGTGGCGGAACGCCTGGCGGTTGTGTTCGGGTGCGAGCTGCTCAAGATCGTGCCCGGATATGTATCCACCGAAGTGGACGCCTCCCTGTCCTTCGATACGGCGGGGACGGTCGACAAGGCGCGTGCGCTTATTGCCCAGTACCGTGAGCTGGGGGCGCCAGCCGAGCGCGTGTTGATCAAAATTGCCGCCACTTGGGAGGGCATTCAGGCCGCCCGAGAGCTGCAGAGAGAGGGGATCAACTGCAATATGACCCTCATTTTCTCGCTGGTGCAGGCGGTCGCCAGCGCCGAGGCCGGCGCAACGCTGGTATCGCCGTTCGTGGGGCGTATCACGGACTGGTACAAGTCGCGCACGGGTGAGGATTACGCGCCTGAAGAGGACCCCGGTGTTTGCTCCGTGCGGGCGATTTACGACTACTTCAAGGCTCACGACTACGCCACCGTGGTCATGGCGGCGTCCTTTCGCACCACGGGCCAGGTGGAGGCTTTGGCCGGTTGCGACCGCTTGACGATTTCACCGCAGCTACTCGAGGCACTGAGTGCGCAAACGGGCGAGGTGGTACCGGCGCTCGATGCCGACCAAAGCTCGCGCAAGAGCGTCGCTCGCGTCGCCGTCGACGAGGCCGGCTTCCGCTGGGCTCTCAATGAAAACGCGATGGCGACGGAAAAGCTGGCCGAGGGGATTCGCCGCTTTCACGCCGACACACTGGATTTAATCGAACTTTTAAAGAAGTCTTTATAAGTCTCTGTAATTACGAACAAATGCATACCGGATGGCGTGCTTGATGCCTCACATGAAAAACAATCGCTAACCGGCTGAGCAACCGCAGATTCGCCCAGGCGGATGCCCGGCGATTCAGGACATCCTTTCACCATCCCCAAGCCAAATTGACTCATGTCAAAATAGTCCGCACGGGCTTTTGCTAGCGTTAGCCATCGGTGCGGCGGGCAAGGCAGGGACGGGCGTGGGCGAATCTTCCCCAGAGCGGCAGACGGGCGTTGTCATCACGCGGGACGGCGTGCAGGCGCTGATCGAGGCGCTCGCCGCGCGCGGCTTCCAGACGATGGGACCGACGGTGCGCGACGGGGCCATCGTCTACGGCGAGATCGCGGGCGTTGCCGATCTGCCCGCCGGGTGGCGTGACCGCCAGGAGGCGGGCCGTTATCGGCTCGAGCGGCGCGAGGACGATGCGTTGTTCGGTTTCGCCGTCGGCCCGCACTCCTGGAAGCGCTTTCTCCATCCACCGGTCGAGCTGTTGTGGCGCGCGCGCCAGGGGGCCGAGGGCCTGGCGATCACGCCGGCGTCGGGCGAGGCGCCGAGATACGCCTTCATCGGCGTACGCGCGTGCGAGCTCCACGCCATCGCGATTCAGGACCGCGTTTTTTGCGAGGGCCCCTACCCGGACACCGGCTATGCCGCCCGCCGCCGGGATGCGTTCATCGTGGCGGTGAATTGCGGCGAGGCCGGGGGCACCTGCTTTTGTGTGTCCATGGGCACGGGTCCTAAGGCGCAATCGGGTTTTGATCTGTCGCTGACCGAGCTCATCGACGGCGAGCGTCACGAATTTCTGGTCGAGGCCGGCAGCGCCGCCGGCGCGGAGCTTGTTCAGGGCCTGCCGCAGCGTGCGGCCTCGGCGCAGGACCGGGCCGAGGCGCAGGCCGTGGTGGCGCGCACGGCCGGGCGGATGGGCCGGGAGCTGGAGACGCGCGGCCTCAAACAACGCCTGCAGTCCAGTCTGGACCACCCGCAGTGGGACGACGTCGCCGAGCGCTGCCTGAGCTGCGGCAACTGCACCATGGTGTGTCCGACCTGTTTCTGTACCACCGTTGACGACCACACCGATCTTGCCGGCACCGCGGAGCGCGTTCGCCAGTGGGACTCGTGCTTCACGATGGATTTCTCCTACATCCACGGCGGCAGCGTGCGCAAGGCGACGCGCTCGCGCTATCGGCAGTGGCTGACCCATAAGCTCGCGGGCTGGATCGACCAGTTTGGCACCTCGGGGTGCGTGGGTTGCGGGCGCTGCATCACCTGGTGCCCCGTGGGCATCGACATCACGGCGGAGGCGGCTGCCATCTGCGCCGACGGGGAGGAGGCACATGGCCGGTCTTGAGCAGATCCTTCAGGGGCAGCGCCTTTTTAGCGGCCTGCCCGCCGAGCAGGGCCAGCTCATCGCCGGCTGTGCCCGTAACCACCGCTTCGAGGCTGGACGCTATCTGTTTCATGCGGGCGAGCCGGCGCAAGAGTTCTTTCTTATCCGCCGCGGCCACGTCGCGCTGGAAATCATCGAGCCCGGCCGCGAGCCGATCGTTTTCACTACATTGGGCGAGGGCGATGTCTGCGGTGCATCGTGGCTGGTGCCGCCGTATCGCTGGACCTTCGATGCGCGTGCGGTAACGCTCACCCGTGCAATCGGTATCGACGCCGAATGCCTGCGCGCAAAGTGCGAAGCCGATCACGATCTGGGCTATGAGATGATGAAGCGCTTCCTGCCGGTGTTCGTGCAGCGCTTGCATGCGACCCGCCTGCAGATACTCGACGTCTATGGCAAGCGTTGAAGCGCCAGCCCGGGCACCCGATCCCTTCATCCCGCAGTGGTACCGGGTGCGTGCCGTGCAGCGCGAGCTTGCGGACACGGTGACGCTGGAGCTGGAATCACCCGACGGGCACCGCCCGGCTTTTGAGCCGGGCCAGTTCAACATGCTCTACGCATTCGGCGTGGGCGAGATCGCCATCAGCATTAGCGGCGCAAGCGAGTCGTCGGCTTTCGTGCACACGGTGCGCGATGTCGGCGCGGTGAGCGCAGCACTCGCCGCGCTGGACGTCGGGGCCACCGTCGGGTTGCGCGGGCCCTTCGGCGTGGGCTGGCCGGTGCGCTCGGCCGAGGGGGCGGATGTCGTCTTCGTGGCCGGTGGCCTGGGCCTGGCGCCGCTGCGCCCCGCGATTCGTCACGTACTGGCCCACCGCGGCCGCTACGGCCGGGTTGCCGTTCTCATGGGTTGCCGTAGCCCGCAGGAGATCCTCTACCGGGGCGAACTGGAGCAATGGCGGCGGCGGCTGGACGTGGACGTGCAGGTGACCGTCGACCACGCCGACAGCGACTGGCACGGCAATGTGGGCGTGGTGCCGGGGCTGATCCCCCGTGCCGCGTTCGATCCGGACGACACCGTCGCCCTGGTGTGCGGGCCCGAGGTGATGATGCGCTTCACGGTGAATGCCCTGCGTGACGCCGGGGTGGGCGCCGACGCTATCTACCTGTCCATGGAGCGTAATATGAAGTGCGCTATCGGCTTGTGCGGCCATTGCCAGTTCGGCCCGGTGTTCGTGTGCAAGGATGGCCCGGTGATGCGCTTCGACGCCATCGCCCCCATCTTCTCCGTCGCGGAGGTGTGAGGTGGCTGAACGGCCCCGGCTCGCGGTGTGGAAGTTCGCCTCGTGCGACGGCTGTCAGCTCTCGCTCCTGGACTGCGAGGACGAATTGCTGGCGCTGGCCGACGCGGTGGAGATCGCCAATTTCCCGGAAGCCTCCAGTGCCATCGTCAGTGGGCCTTACGATCTGTCCCTGGTGGAAGGCTCGGTCACCACGCCGCACGATGCCGAGCGTATCCGCGAGGTGCGCGCCCAGTCCAAGCATCTGGTGACCATCGGCGCCTGCGCCACGGCGGGCGGCATCCAGGCGCTGCGCAATTTCGCGGACGTGAACGATTTCATCGCCGCCGTCTACGCCTCACCGCGCTACATCGACACGCTTGCCACATCCACGCCGATCTCAGCGCACGTGACGGTGGATTTCGAGCTGCACGGCTGCCCCATCAACAAGCTGCAGTTGCTGGAGGTGATTGCGGCGTTCCTCGCCGGACGCCGCCCGGCGATCGCCGCGCATAGTGTGTGCATCGAGTGCAAGCGCCGCGGCAATTTGTGCGTGATGGTGCAGGGCACGCCCTGCCTGGGGCCGGTGACGCACGCCGGCTGCGGCGCCATCTGCCCGGCGTACCGGCGTGGCTGCTATGGCTGTTACGGCCCCATGGAGGCGCCCAATATGGGGGCGCTGACGCGGGAGTGGCAGACGCTGGGGGCGAGTTCGCGCGACATCCGGCGCGCCCTGCGCACGTTTAACGCCGCCGCCGGGCCTTTTCGCGAGGAGAGCGAAGCCCATGGCGACTAAGACCATACGCGTGGATTACCTCGCCCGGGTGGAGGGCGAGGGCGCGCTCGATCTGCACATCCGCGACGGTCGCGTCGCCGCCGCGCGCCTCAACATCTTCGAGCCGCCGCGCTTCTTCGAGGCGTTCCTGCGCGGGCGCGGCTACGCCGAGACGCCCGACATCGTGGCGCGCATCTGCGGCATTTGCCCCATCGCCTACCAGATGAGCGCCGTGCATGCGATCGAAAACGCTTTCGGCGTTCGGGTCGAAGGTCAGCTGCGTGCGCTGCGCCGTCTCATCTATTGCGGCGAGTGGATCGAGAGCCATGCGCTGCACGTGGTGATGCTGCACGCGCCGGATTTTCTCGGCTTCCCCGACGCCATCCACATGGCGCGCGAGCACGGCGAAATGGTGCGCAAAGGGCTGGCGCTGAAAAAAGCCGGCAACGAGCTGATGCGGGTGTTGGGCGGACGCGAGGTCCACCCGGTCAACGTCCGCCCCGGCGGCTTCTACCGCGTGCCGACACGGGCCGAGCTCAATCCGCTCGCCGAGCACCTGGCACAGGCCCGGGAGGCGGCGATCGAGCTGGCGCACTGGGTGGCGGCGTTCACCTTTCCGGCGCTTGAACGCGACTACGAGTTCGTGGCGCTGCGCCATCCCGGGGAATACCCCTTCAACGAAGGCCGGCTGGTTTCCAATCGCGGCATCGATATCGACATCGCCGACTACGAGGACACTTTCGAAGAGCGCCACGTCGCCCACTCCACCGCGCTGCATTCGGTGATCAAGGCGCGGGGGGCGTATCTGGTCGGCCCGCTCGCGCGCTATGCACTGAATTTCGACCGCCTGCCGGGCTCCGTCCAGCGCCTTGCGCGATCGCTCGGGCTGGGGCCGGTGTGCCGCAATCCCTTCAAAAGCATCGTCGTGCGCGCGCTTGAAATCGTCTACGCGTGCGAGGAAGCGCTGCGCCTGATCGACGCCTACGAGCCGCCGGCCGCCGCCGCCGTAGCGGTCGAGCCCAAGCGCGCCACCGGCTTCGGCTGCACCGAGGCGCCGCGCGGCATTTGCTGGCATCGCTACGACTTCGAAGACGACGGCACCCTGCGCACCGTGCGCATCGTGCCGCCGACGGCGCAGAACCAGCCCAGCATCGAGGCGGATTTGGAGGCCGTGGCGACGCCGCTGCTCGATCAGCCCGATGACGTCATCCGTCATCGTTGCGAGCAGAGCATCCGCAACTACGACCCGTGCATCTCGTGCTCGGCGCATTTTCTGAATTTGCGGGTGCACCGGTGACAGCGCACGCCCCGGACAGGATACTCGTGGTCGGGCTGGGCAACCCCGACCGCGGCGACGACGGTGTGGGAGCGCTGGTCGTGGAGCGCCTCAAAGGCCGGTTGCCGGCGGCTGTTGCGCTGGCGGTGCGGCGCGCCGACATGCTCGCTCTGATAGAAGACTGGGCGCGCTTCGACGCCGTGCTATGCGTGGACGCCGCCGCACCGTGCGGGAGCCCGGGGCGGGTGGAGCGCCTCGAGCCGCGTCGTGGCGATTGGGTGGCGCAGACGCCGGCCACCTCGAGTCATGCCCTGGGGCTGGCGGAAGCCGTCGAACTCGCGGCGGCCATAGGCATCGCGCCGAAAGAACTCATCGTGTATGCGATCGAAGGTGACTGTTTCGAGCCCGGTGCCGGCGTGACGGCTGCGGTGGCCGCCGCCGCGGAGGCGGCGGCGCAAGCCATCGTCGCCGAAGTCGAACGCTGGTGCCGAAAAAAGATCCAGAGGAGCGATAGGGACGCGTGAATCGGATCTTGCCCGATCCGGTGCGCGGCGTGGGCTGCGTTGCCCGCGGCGGTTCATCGGTTGGCGCCCGCGTGCGCCCGGCCACCCACAAAGAGTGGTGCGAAGATCTACGCTTGACATCGTCACCGAAGCTCCAATCGCCGCTGCGCCATGAACAATCGGAACAGGGTAGGATGCGAGTTTTGCAACCGGTGCCGTGCGTCCACGTTGGGCGTGCCCGGCGGCTCGGTCAGCACGTCGTTGATAGCCGTCGCCGTGCGTGCCGCATTGTGTGTGGCCAAATCTTGAGCGACCGGCAGGAGACGATGGCGACGTAAGGCATGCCATGCCGGGAAATCGACAATCGATAAGTCGACCTCCAGATCGCGGAAAGCGCTGTAATCGACGTCGAACCATCTGGTCAAAACGAATTCGAGCCTCGCGTCAACCTCACTGGGGAACACCCAGCAAAGACGGCATAACATTTCCAGGGCCAGGTCCTGCTCGCCCAACTGCTGGGCGGCCTCCAGTCGCCGTGCCAACAGCAATGGTTGTCCATGCCATTCAGGCTCTCGTTCTATCGTCGAGCGAACCACACCCCACTCCCCGGCTTGCATGGCAGCGTAACTGGCGTGGCAGTGCGGCGCGCTAGTCTGGAAACGCTGATCCTGTAAACGCCGGGCCAGGTTCTGCCAAAGGGGCTGGAGAAAGGCACGTGCACGCCGCCCCAGTACCGGGCATGCCGGCATGATGCGGGATTCCAATCGCTCTAAATACTCGGCCGGCTCCAAAGCGCGAGTGCACAACGCCTCGCCTTCGCGAACCAACACGGTGAACGCTTGCCACTCGTCACGGCTGGGATGAACCGCCATGAGTGAGTCCAAGGCAACCCTCGCCGCCTTAAACCGATGCGCGATGAGCGCTGTGGTAAGCTCGCGCTCGAGTTCGCTCGGCCCGCTATCCAGGAAGAGATCGAGTTGTTCACTGGGATACTCAGTCATGGCGCGTTGATTCGCGAAGGCGTGTCGGACGTTGAAATCGTGCATACCGATGATTATGCGTGAGCGCCACCGGCGCAACCCGACTAGCGACTCATAGCGCTGCGCGTGCTCTCGCGACGAAAGTTGCGCTCTCCAAGCGCCCGGACGACAAAGGCCGGTTGTGGAAAGTCTGGCAGCCGTGAGAGTCGCGGCAGGCCCGAATCGGCCGGCCGAGTTGACGCAGATCATTGGAAGCCGGGCGCGCGGGCTTTAGGCTGAAGTCTATATTGGGATAGTGTGAGTCAGGCGCTGGCCGCCTGGACGGAGGTGATGCATGGCGACAGAAATTGAGGGAATTCTCGCGGAGCAGCCCTTTTTTGCGGGACTGAAGGCTGCCGACTTATCGTTCCTGGCCAATTCCGCCACGCGGCGGCAACTGCGCAAGGATCAGATCCTGTTCCGCTACGGCGCCCCCGCCGACGAGTTCTACCTGATTCTTTCCGGCTCGGTGACGCTGGAGGTTGCCGCGATCGAGGGGCCGGCCCTGGTCCTGCAGAGCGTGGGGACGGGCGCGATACTCGGGTGGTCGTGGCTGATACCGCCCTACAAATGGAGCTTCCAGGCGCGCAGTAACGAGGAGACCGAGGTTCTTGCCTTTGACGGCAAGGCGGTGTTGGCGCGTTGCGAGGCGGATCCGGCCTTCGGCTACGATGTGCTCAAGCGCTTCTCCACGTTGATGTCCGAGCGATTGGGCTACGCTCGCGAGCGCATGATGGAGGCGTGGAATCCGCCGGGATTTGCTTAGTCTGAGCGCAGGCTGGCGCGCGCCACGGGCCGGCAGGTTCTGTTTCCCGCCTTCCAGACGACGCCTTGCCGCACGACCCTGTTCACCCCGGAGAGGGCGGAACACCCGTGTGCGCACCCTCGCTGTCCGGCTCGACGATAACGAAATGAGCCGGTCGGGTGCGGTGCGCCGGGGATTCGTCTGAGCCGCCACCGCCGATTTCCCTATACTGCCCGCACTCTGCCGCTTGAGATTATCGCCGCATGCCACTCGACAGGGATGCTTTGCAGGTTCTGGACACCGAGCTCAGCCGGGCCACGTTGCGCCGCGGCCGTATCCGGCGTCGGCGCATGTGGCTGTCGGCAGTGCTTGCGGCGCTGATAGCGGGAGGCGCCGCCTGGTGGTTCATGCCGCATCCGGTGAGCGTGCGCGTCGCGCAGGCCGCTCTTCGCGGGACCTCCGATGTTCGTGTGCTCAATGCCTCCGGCTACGTTGTCGCCCGGCGCAAGGCGACCGTATCGGCCAAAACGACCGGCAAGGTGACGGCCGTCAACGTGGAGGAGGGCATGCGCGTCAAGGCGGGCCAGGTCGTGGCCCGGCTCGAGGACCAAACGGTGCGCGACCAGATCGATGTCGCGAAGGCGGCCTTGAGTTCCGCCCGGGCGAGCGTCGAACAGGCCAAGGCACGTGTTAAGGATGCCGGGCTTAAGCTCCACCGCACCCGCTCGTTGGCCGCACGCAATATGGCCAGCGCCGCTTCGCGCGACCAGGCGCAGGCGGATTACCGGGTGGCACAGGCAACTCTGGACGCGGCCCGGGCCAGCGTGCGTCAGGCCGAGGGTAAGCTGGCGCTGGAACACCAGGCGCTGGCCGATACCTACATCCGCGCACCCTTCAGCGGCGTGGTCGTCTCCAAGGATGCCCAGCCCGGAGAGATTGTGTCGCCGATTTCGGCCGGCGGCGGTTTCACGCGCACAGGCATTTGCACCATCGTGGACATGGGCTCGCTGGAAGTGGAGGTGGACGTCAACGAGGCCTACATCCAGCGGGTGCATGAAGGCCAGCGCGCCGAGGCGATTCTCAACGCCTATCCCGGCTGGCATATCCCGGCGCATGTGATCAACATCGTGCCTACCGCCAACCGCGAGAAATCCACGGTCAAGGTGCGCATCGGTTTGAACAAACTCGACCCGCGGATTCTGCCGGAGATGGGCGTGCAGGTCTGGTTTCTCTCCCAGGGCGGCAGCGACGGCAAGGCCGTTTTCGTGCCGACCGCGGCCTTGCACAGCGACGGCGACAAGACGTACGTGTTTACGGTACGCGACGGGCGTGCCCGGCGCGTGGCGGTGACCACGGGCGGCGAGTCGGGGGCGGACACCGAAATCCGCTCCGGTCTGACCACGGGTGCGCACGTCATTGTCTCCGCACAGCGCAGCTTGCGCGACGGCGAACGCGTGCGCCTGGAGAGCTAAGGCCCGTGGGCGACAACGCTGTCATCAGGTTGCGCGGGGTGGAAAAGCACTACCGCCGCGGCGATGAGCTCGTGCGCGTGCTGCAGGCATTGGATCTGGATGTCCCGTCCGGTGATTTCCTGGCCTTGATGGGCCCGTCCGGCTCCGGCAAGACCACGCTGATGAACCTGATCGGCGGCATCGACCATCCCGACGCCGGGAGCGTGGAAGTGGAGGGTGCCCGCCTCGACGGCCTGGATGACGCCGCGCTGGCGGGCTGGCGCGCCGGCCACATCGGCTTCGTGTTCCAGCTCTACCACCTCATTCCCGTGCTCAGTGCCCGCCGCAACGTGGAATTACCGCTGCTGCTCCTGCCCCTGTCCGCGGCCGAACGGCGGGCGCGCTCGCATGCCGCCTTGAAACTGGTGGGGCTGGAGCACCGCGCGCGATTTCGTCCCGCTGAACTCTCCGGCGGGCAGGAGCAGCGGGTGGGCATCGCGCGCGCCATCGTTGCCAATCCGCCCGTGCTGTTGTGCGACGAGCCGACCGGCGACCTGGACCGGCGCTCCGGCGACGACGTACTGGACCTGCTGGCCGCGCTCAACGAAGAGCAGGGCAAGACCATCATTATGGTCACGCACGACCCGCACGCCGCCGCGCGCGCGCGCCGCATCCTGTATATGGACAAGGGGCTGCTGGTGACGGAGCCGGGGCCGTGAAGTATTGGCCGCTGCTTTGGGGCAACTTGTCTCGCCACCGGGGCCGTACGGTCTTCACCCTGCTCTCGGCGGCCACCGCCTTTCTTCTGTTCGGCTTGCTGATGGCCGTGCGCACCGCGTTCACCAGTGGCGTCAGCCTGGCGGGCGCGGACCGGCTGGTCACCATGAGCTCCATCTCGCTGGTGCAGTCGCTGCCGCTGGGCTACGCGCAGCGCATCGCCATGGTGCCCGGCGTGCGCGAGGTGAGCTATGAGGACTGGGTGGGGGGCTATTTTCAGGACCCGCGCAACGCCATCGTTGCGTTTGCGGTGCAGCCCAGGAGCTATCTCGGCATTTATTCCGAGCTCAAGCTGCCACAAAGTCAGCAGAGCGCCTGGTTCGCCGATCGCCGTGGGGCCATTGTGGGATCGGCCCTGGCAAAGCAGTACGGCTGGCACGTGGGCGATGAGGTGCCGCTCAAGTCCAACGTGTGGCGCAGCTCGGAAGGCAGCAACCTGTGGCCGGTGAAAATCGACGGCATCTACCATACTGAGGCCGCCGGCCAGGGCAATCTCCTGCTGATGCACTATCGTTACCTCGATGAGCGGCGCGCCTTTCGCAAAGGGACGGTCGGGTTGTTCGTGCTGCGCATTGCCCACCCTGCGCAGGCGGCGGCGATCGCCGCGCGGGTCGACAGCCTTTTCGCCAATTCGCCCGACGAGACCAAGACGTCGACCGAGAAGATTTTCCTGCAGAGTTTCGCCGCCCAGTTCGGCGATATCGGCGCGATCGTCACCGCCATCGTCACGGCGGTGCTGTTCAGCATGCTGCTGGTCACCGCCAATACCATGGTGCAGTCGGTGCGCGAGCGCACCGGCGAGTTGGCGACGCTCAAGGCGATCGGCTTTAGCGACCGCCGGCTCGCAGCGCTGGTCATGGCCGAGGCCCTGTTGATCACCGGCCTGGGTGGTGGTACCGGGCTGGGTCTCGCTTATGGACTGTTAGCCACGCTCAAGATTGCGGCGAGCGATTTAATGCAGTTCCTGCCCGGGCTCGCCATGCCGGTCAGTGCCTTCGGCGTCGGCATGGGGCTAATTGTCGGCCTGGGTGCGGCTTCGGGCTTGCTGCCGGCTTATCAGGCCTCGCGGCTCAACGTGGCAACCGCGTTGAGGCGGGCCTGATCATGGTCTGGCTGAGGCAGACGCTGGCGATCACGTGGGTCAGCCTGACGAGCCTGCGCTACCGGCTGGACAACGCGCTCGTGGCGCTCATCGGCTTTGCGGGCGTGGTGCTGACGCTGGTGGGCGTGCTGTCCATCCGCGCCGGCTTCCAGACCACGCTCCAAACCACCGGCTCGCCGCAACGCGCCATCGTCCTTCGGGGCGGCTCGGGGACGGAGATCAACAGTGTGCTCAGCGGTGATGACGCGCGCATCATCGCTCAGGCCCCCGGTATTGCGGCCGGCGCCCGCGGGCCGCTGGCATCGCCCGAGTTGCTGGTGCTGATCAATCTGCCCAAGCGCTCGGCCGGCACCGAGGCCAACGTCGCGTTTCGCGGCGTGGAGCCCGCGGCCCGCCGTGTTCACGATCAGGTGCGTGTGGTGGCCGGGCGCTGGTTTCACCCGGGCCTGAACGAGGTGGTCGCAGGGGTGGCCGCCGCGCGGCACTTCCGCGGCTTGGACGTGGGCGCCACGTTCAAAAGCGGGCGGCGCACCTGGCGCGTGGTGGGGCTGTTCAGCGACGGGGGCGGGCTGCACGATTCGGAAATATGGACGGATCTTCCCACACTGCAAGGCGTGTATCAGCGCGGAAACTCCGTGGACTCGGTGATCGTGCGCCTCGCCTCGCCGACCACGTTCGGCCTGTTCAAAAAGACGCTGGAAGGCGATCCGCGGCTGAACATCTCTGCGGAGACCGAACCCGAGTATTTCGCCGAGCAGGCCCATGGCTTGAGCCTGTTCATTAACATCGTGGGCGGGATCATCGGTGCGCTCATGGGCGGCGGCGCGGTCTTCGGCGCGGTCAACACCATGTACACGGCGGTGGCCTCGCGCACGCGCGAAATCGCCACCCTGCGCGCGCTGGGCTTCACGCGCTCCAGCGTAATGGTGTCGGTGCTCGCGGAGTCCATGCTGCTGGGGCTGATCGGCGGGGCGGCCGGTGCGCTGATTGCGTACGCGCTGTTTAACGGTTTCGAGGCAAGCACCTTGAATCAGTTCAGCCAGGTGGCCTTCCGCTTTCGGGTGACGCCCGGGCTGATGCTGGCCGGCGTCGCCTATGCGCTGGCCATGGGACTTCTCGGAGGCATCCTGCCGGCCCGGCGCGCCTTGGGATTACCGATCGCCGCCGGATTGCGCGCCCTGTAGGCGACGTGGGGGCAGGTGGCCAGCATTCTTTCCGCGTCCTTTGACGCATGTCAATGCCGGCCTTGGCGGGCTTGCGTAAGGTGAACGCGAATGCTGACGCACCGGGGTAGCACCGGCACGGCGCGAGCGCCCGACACGCGCCTGCCGCACAGAACGCGCCGTCACCGATCGATTCGCCTGTCGATACCAACCCGGTTAGCGCCCTCCCAATTGCGGTTGAAAAGGAGCATGTCATGACTCGGTCCAACGTGGTGTTATGCGCGGCAACGCGAACGGCCATCGGTACTTTCGGAGGCACGCTCAAGGAGATAGCCGCGCCCGACCTCGGGGCGGTGGTGGTCAGGGAGGCCGTGGCGCGCTCGGGACTGCAGGCGGCCGATGTGCAGACCGTGGTCATGGGCCACGTCATTCAGGCCGGCAGCAGGATGAACCCGGCCCGGCAGGCTTCGATTAACGCCGGTGTGCCGGTCGACGTGCCCGCCATGACGGTGAACCGGGTATGCGGTTCGGGTGCCCAGGCCGTGGCCAGCGCGGCCCAGGAGGTCATGCTGGGGTTCATCGACTGCGCCGTTGCCGGCGGCATGGAGAACATGGACCGGGCGCCGTATCTGGACCTCGAAGGGCGGTGGGGTCATCGCATGGGGCCGGCGGAGATCGACGACAGCATGCTGCGGGACGGACTCAACGATGCCTTTTCCGGACGGCACTCCGGCTGGCATACGGAAGACCTGGCCACTCGCTACGGCATTGGCCGCGAAGCCCAGGACCGGTGGGCGCTGCGCAGTCAACAGCGCTTCGCGCAGGCACAGGCGTCAGGGCGTTTTGCGCCGGAAATCGCGAGCGTCGAGGTGCCTTCGCGCAAGGGCACGATCCGCTTCGAGCGCGATGAGCACAACCGGCCGGATACCACGGCCGAGTCGCTTTCGCGCCTGAAGCCGGCCTTTCGCAAGGACGGCACCATCACGGCGGGCAATGCGCCGGGGCTCAACACCGGGGCGGCGGCCATGTTGGTGGCCGATGAGCGCTGGGCGCGTGATCACGGCCTGCAGCCCATGGCGAGACTGGTGAGCTATGGCGTCGGCGCGGTGGAGCCGGGCTATTTCGGCCTGGGACCGGTGCCCGCGGTCAGGCAAGCGTTGGACAGGGCCGCGTGGAAGCTCGCTGACGTGGAGCGTTTCGAGATCAACGAAGCGTTCGCCGCTATCGTGCTTGCGGTGATGCAGGAGTTGGGCATCGACGAGTCGATCGTCAACGTCGAGGGCGGCGCCATTGCTCACGGCCATCCGATCGGTGCCACCGGCGCGGTTCTGACCACCCGCTTGCTGCACTCCATGGTGCGCGACGGCATTCACCGCGGCATGGTCACGCTGTGCATCGGCGGCGGCCAGGGTATCGCGCTGGCGCTGGAAAATCTCGCCGGCTAAAAGACGTTCTTGAAGCCGACCAGCACGCCTTGCGGCAGCAGGCTCACGACGATGTGATGCTTGCCGTAGTGATGAGCCAGCCATCCGCTGGCAAAGCCCAAGGCCAAGCCTGCAATGACGTCGGTGGGGTAGTGGTCTCGGTATTCCACGCGCGCGGCGGCGTCATAAGCCGGCAGCACGGCGAGTGCATAGACCCAAGGGTCGCCGGGCCCGTATTCGAGCATGGGCGGCGTTACCAGCGCGGCGATAGAAGACACGTCCCCGCTCGGAAAGCTGCGGTGATTGATGCCGGAGAACCAGTCGTTGGGATGACCCGGTGCTTGATGGGGGCGCGCGCGCTGGAATGCGGATTTGAGCGCGAACGTGCTGATGCCGGCAATGGCCGCCGCGTCCAGGCTCTGCCATAGCGTATTGCCGAAGCGGCTGTGGTCGCCTTCCCACAATGCCAAAGCGCCGGTGGTACCGATCAGCGCCGCCGGGAACAGGCCCGCCTTGGCGACGCTCCAGATGCCGGATTTATGGGCGTGGTTGGGCGTGCAATCGATCAGGTTGGGGCAGGCTGAAGCCGGAGGGGCGGCAAAGCCGGTGCAGAAGCATATTCCCAGCCAGGCCACCGCGATGAAGCAGACTCGCGCCCGGCACTGGCGGATTCCCTTGGCCATTCTGGGGACGGGCCTCTATCGAGCATGCGGTGCACACCACGTTGCCAGATCGGATATGAACAAAAAGTCAAAAGCCGGGCACCGCAACATCGTCGAGCGGTCGCAGGACCGTCGGGTACGCTGCGGCTGTCCATGCGTGCCGCTCTATTCCGGTCCGCTGTCCGGGGTCACTTGACGGTGATGCACGTGCAAGGCGCGAGTTGGGCGACCTTGTGCGAAACGCTGCCGAGCATCAGCCCCTGCAGCGTGTTCAGTCCCCGGCTGCCGATGACGATCATGTCAGCACCCTCGGCTTTCGCGCATTCCAGAATGCGTTTCGCCGGGTCGCCTTCTTCCAGGCGGGTGACCACTTCGCCCACGTTGTGCACGCGTGCCTTGGCTTCCCTGAGCACTTCCTGTCCCAGCGCCATCAGCACCTGCGTTTCCTGGTCGCGGGTCAGACGGTCGCCCGCGGTGTTTATGAGGTGCTCGACCCGCGCGGCATGGATCGCCTCGTAAGTGAGCTGCTTGGGGTGGGCGACGTGCGTCAGGACAAGCTTTGCGCCGTATTTTTCCGCCAGGTCGGCGGCCAGGGCGACCGCCTTGCGCGCGTGCTCGGAGCGGTCGGTAGCGGCGAGGATGGTGTTAATCATTGTTGTGTTCCGTGTGTCAGTCGCTGAAAGCCTCAACTGTTCTATTCAACCATGGTGCGTCGCCCATAAACTTGATTCAGGTCAAGCTGAGGGCGCAATGCCGCCGTGCGGATCGCCCGCCCGCTGTGAAGGCGAATCAGATAAAAAAAGCCCCTGTAGGAGGTACAGGGGCAAGGTGCGAGAAAGGCGCTTAGCCTTTCTGGAGGAGACTCGGTACGGAACCTGCGGCGCGGGTTTATGCGCAGTTCCTAATGTTGCAGCGCACTATAGCGCTCGCGACGAGCGGTGTCAACCACGCTGACCCATCTCGTGCAAGCTGCCCGGACGGCTTGCCGGCTGTGTGCGCGTTGCAAGAGGCCGCGTCCGGATTCAGATAGCGTGAGGAACGCGTTTGGCCGAGGCGGGCCAGCCTGTGGCGCCGTGCAATCGGCTCGCCTTATGTGGCCTGGGTGCGCTCATCACCCGTTCGGGCGCACAAGCGCGAGGGTACAATCACTGCGTTTCTATGCCACAGTATGTACCCCATCGCGACAAAAACAGGAGAACGTCCATGTCGGACCATGCGTCGCCTGTCGATCCTGACGGCCTGCTTGAATATTCGGTGGTCTATACGGATCGCGCCCTCAATCACATGTCGGCTCGGTTTCAGCGCGTGCTTAACGATGTTTCCGCGCTGCTGAAGCAGACTTACGGCGCGGTTTCCACCGTGGTCGTGCCCGGCAGCGGCACGTTCGGCATGGAAGCGGTCGCGCGCCAGTTCGCCACCGGCCGGCGCTGTCTGGTGATTCGCAATGGCTGGTTCAGCTATCGCTGGACGCAAATTTTCGAGATGGGCGATATCCCTGCGGCTGCCGACGTACTGTGTGCCGCCCGTGTATCGGAGGGGGCTCGGGCGCCTTTCGCGCCGCCGCCGCTTGAGCGGGTGGTCGAGCAGATCCGGCGGGATAAACCCGAAGTGGTGTTTGCGCCGCATGTGGAAACGTCTGCCGGCATGGTATTGCCTGACGACTATTTGCGCGCTATCGCCGACGCCGTGCACGAGGCGGACGGGTTGTTCGTTCTCGACTGTATCGCCTCCGGTACTCACTGGGTGGACATGCGGGCATGCGGCGTCGACGTTCTGGTGAGCGCGCCGCAGAAGGGCTGGAGCGCTTCGCCTTGCTGCGGGCTGGTCATGCTCGGCCAGCGCGCGCGCCGTGCCATCGAGAACACACGCAGCACCAGCTTCGCGTGCGATCTGCGCAAGTGGCTCGACATCATGGAAACCTACGAGGCGGGTCGCCACGCCTACCACGCAACCATGCCGACCGACGGGCTGGTGCGTCTGCGTGACACGATGTTCGAGATCCGTGATTTCGGCTTCAATGAGGCGCGGGATCGCCAGCTCGAGCTGGGTGGGCGCGTGCGCGATTTGTTGGAGCGTCATGGGTTCCCAAGCGTGGCCGCAGACGGCTTTAAGGCGTCGGGGGTGATCGTGAGCTACACGAACGACCCGGGTATCCGCTCCGGCGCCAAATTCGCCGAAGCCGGCGTACAGGTTGCTGCGGGGGTGCCGCTGATGTGCGGGGAGGGCGATGACTTCCAGACCTTCCGCATCGGGCTGTTCGGACTGGACAAGTTGGAACACGTGGATCGCACGGTCGAGCGCCTGTCGCATGCGCTCGAACAATTTGCCTGAAGACACTGTATGCCCCGGCTTGCGCCGGCGGCTGAGTCAAGATAACGGGGTGCTGGAAGCTTTGCGCGGCGGGCCGCCGGGCCCGCTGCTGATGCACCCGTTTTGGCCGCTGCACCGTCGCCGGTCAGAAGAACTCGTATTCCACGCGGGCCACGAACGTGGCGTCCGCGGCGGCGGGCGTCGTCCCGAAAAGCACGGCGGTGCTGTAGCGCAGGCCGGTACCGGGGGCGAGAGCCACCCTGCCGTACAGCGCCGGGCCCATTTCGTGGCGTTGCCGGTCCAGCGGGGCAAAGTCGCTGAAATTGCCGGTAGCGCCGTAAAACTCCACCGCGGGCTCGAAACGTGGGGTGAGCAACCATTTAACGCGAGCCGCATAGGAGAAATCCGTCCCTGGCGCTGCGTCGGCGCCGTATTGACGCTCCCAGAATAAATTGGCGGTGGCCACCACGCGTCCGAACTGCTTTTGTAGCAGCGGGCCGATCCGGATGCTGTTGGGATCCTGGCTGCGAACCGGGAACTCCGCTTCCGTCAACAGGCCCAGATCCAGCCAGTATTTGTTCTGCGGGGTGAGCTGGAAACGGTTCTCCCATTCGACCGCGTCAAAGTGCAGGCTGTGGTGGCCGCTGCCTTGAAACTCGGCGTACAGCTCACTCGCCCAGTACGGGGTGATACCCCGTCCTACCGACAGCTTGTCGACCTGAGTCTGATCGACGGCGGCGTTGTTGTGATCCTGCTGATAGAAGGCGCGCGCCTCGACCTCGTTTTCGCCTGGTACCACATAGGGGGAGTAGACTTTGTATTCGTTCGCATGAGCTGTGCCCCAGATGCCGCACAGCGCCAGTGTCAGAGTTGCAGCTATCCGCGCCCGCCCGTGCATCGTCGCCATGATGGATTGTTCCGCCCGCGTTAGAGAAAACGCAGACGTTAATGCGAACCACTCGTATTTGCAACTATGCGAACCGTCGGCCGGGTGAGTCTCCCCGCATGAACAGGATCCCCCGCCCGGTGGCCTGCTACGCAGATATCGACCGGTGCGCGCTGGGCCTCGAGTAACCCAGCGCGCAATCTGTCGACGTGCGCGGACGACTTACGCCTGGCCGCCGCCAGCCCACAATCCTTCGCGCTGGAGATCGGCCATTGCCGCCTCGATGCCGGCGCGCAGCCGGTATGCCAGGTCGTCGATTTGTTCGCGGGTGATCACCAAGGGCGGCGACATGACACACATATTGATGATGGGGCGCACCAGCAGGCCCAGTCGCTGACAGTGGGCATCGATGCGATTGCCGATCGCATAGTCGAGCTGCAGCGGATTGCGGCTTTCCCGGCTGCTGACGCATTCCACGCACGCCATCAAGCCCCGGCCGCGCACGTCGCCCACGATCGGCAGGTCTTTGAGCTCTGCCAGGCGCGCCTGGAAGTAGGGGGCGATGCTGCGTACGTGCTCCAGGATGCGTTCGTCTTCCAGGATATCCAGGTTGGCCATCGCTGCGGCACAGGCGACCGGGTGTCCCGAATAAGTGAAGCCGTTGGAGAACATCGCCCGCCGCGAGTTCTCGCCCGTGACCCGCTCCAGCAGACGCGAGGATATCAGCACGGCGCCCAGGGGCAGGTAGCCGGACGTGATGCCCTTGGCGGCGGTGATGATATCGGGGACGATGCCGAATTCGGCCTCGCTGGCGAACATGTGGCCGAGACGGCCGAAGCCGGTGACCACCTCGTCGGAGATGTAGATGACATCGTGGCGGCGGCACACCGCCAGGCATTTGCGGTGATAGCCGTCGGGCGGGACGATGACCCCGCCCGAGGCGAGGATGGGCTCGGCGATGAAGGCGGCGACATTGTCCGCACCGAGCTCCAGGATCTTCTGCTCGAGTTCGTTCGCCTTGGCGTCGCCGAATGCCTCGTCGCTCATGCCCTGCGGCTTGCGGTAGGGGTTCGGTGACGACAGGAAATGGATGGTGTCGGTCTGGTAGTCGAACCAGCTCTTGTCGCGGCCTTTGCCTGAGCAGGAGGCTGCCAGGTAGGTGCTGCCGTGGTAGGCGTCGGCTCGGGTGATGATGTGTTTCTTCTCCGGGCGCCCGAGCACGTTGTTGTAGAACATCACGAAGCGCAGCGCCGAATCCACCGCCGTGGAGCCCCCGGTGGTGAAGAAGACGTTGTTCAGATCGCCCGGCGCCAATGCGCTGAGGCGTTCGGCGAGCCTGGCGGCGGGTGCGTTCGCCAGCGCCCACGGGCTGCAGTAGGTCATCCGGCTCATCTGGCGGGCCGCGGCGTCGGCTATCTCCTGGCGCCCGTGGCCGACATTGACGCACCACATCCCGCCCGGCCCGTCGATCAGCTTGTTCCCCTCGCTGTCGAACACATAAACGCCTTCGGCGCGCGAGATGAGAGTGCGCTCGTTCTGCCCGTACGTCTCGAGCTCTTCCCACGGGTGAATCACCCGATTGTCGCCGGGGTGAAGCGCCGGAGGATTTTGCCCGTCCAGCCGCTTGTTGCCTTTGCCGCGGGCCGCCGCTTTGGGTTGCATGTGAGTACCTCGGGGTCAGGTGGCTGATGGAACGCCGTGGCGTCTCATTCGCTCACCGGGTTTGCTGGGCTTTGCGCATGTCAGCGTCGACGTCGGCAAGCGGTCGTCCCCTGGGGCGCTGCTCGCGCAACGCGACGGGCAGGGCCTGGCGAATGGCGTCGTGGAACTGGCGCAGGCAGATTTCATGCTCTGACAGGGGGCCCGGCTCGTAAGCGTAAGAGCGAACGCCCTGCTGCACGCGCCGGCTGAGCACCTGGTCCTCCTCCATCACTTTGCCGCTGATCTTCCAGTTCAGACGGCGCAGCGCCTGCATCTGCGCACGCTCGTCGGGCAGTGCGTATATGCACCAGCGCGCGACGCATTGTTGCGGCCCCGTAGGCAGGATCTGGAAGAAATCCATGCTGTCCGGGTACACGTCGACACCCAGGTTCGGCA
>Ga0102962_1000201_pt1 | contig 33937 bp, 28 predicted proteins | sample SalPonF2_C_D2_MG_FD_84519 | JGI IMG/M metagenome (GOLD analysis project Ga0102962, IMG submission 84519) | Salt pond soil microbial communities from South San Francisco under conditions of wetland restoration - Salt Pond MetaG SF2_C_D2_MG ...
CGGCTGATTGCCAGTGGTTTATCTTCGGCCCAGGTACAGCAGGCCATCGCTAACGAAAATGTAAACCTACCGGGCGGCAACGTTAACTCCGGGGTACAGGAATTGTATGTCCGCACCCTCGGTGAATATAATTCCATCGATCAGATTGCCAATACTATTATTACTATGGTGGATGGCAAGCCGATCCGGGTAAAAGATGTGGCGGATGTAAGCTGGGGATACGAAGATGTAAATCGCTTGGTAACCATCGACAAAAAGCCGATGGTACGTTTTGGAATTCGTAAGCAGTCGGGGGCCAACACGGTCGCAGTTGCGCAGCAAATTAAAGAGGAGATCAATCGTATTAACAAGGAGCGCAACGACCTGAAGCTGTTTGTTACCACCGATCAGAGTGAGTTTATTCAAAGCTCCATGAACAATGTGAAGAATTCAGCAATTTGGGGAGCTCTATTGGCAATCGTTATCCTTTATATCTTTCTGCGGAATGGATCTTCAACCTTTATCATTTCGTTGGCAATTCCGATTTCCATTATTGCCACTTTCGCCTTGCTGTATTTTGATGGGTTGACGCTCAACCAAATGAGTTTCGGCGGACTAGCTTTGGGGGTGGGCATGATTGTTGACAATGCTATTGTGGTGCTGGAGAATATTATCCGGCTCAGGGAGGAGCAGGGTAAAGATCTGAAAACCAGTGCGCTGGTAGGTACCAAAGAGGTCACGGGTGCTATTATTGCCTCTACTCTTACAACAACGGTAATATTTTTGCCGGTCGTTTTTATGCAGACTATCACGGGGATCGTATTTCAGCAGCTGGCGCTGGTGGTTGTGTTTGCGCTTTTCGCCTCCCTTTTTGTAGCGCTCAGCTTGGTTCCTATGCTCTGTAGCAGGTTCCTCACGATTAAGCCGAATAATGCCGAAGGAGCCCAAAAAAAGGGTCGTTTCCAGCGATTTTTTAACAAGGTGGAAGACAAATATTCTCACCTGATCGAATTAACGTTAAAGCATAAAAGTACGGTATTTGGCATTACAACGGTGGTAGTAATTATCTGCTTTTTGCTGATACCGATCATCCCGATGGAACTGGCTCCCCAGTCTGATGCCGACGAGATCGATATCGATTTTATGATGGCGGAAGGGACAAACATTGCCGTTCAGAACGAATACCTGAAAGAATTGGAAAGAGATGTCCGGGCTTCTCTAAATATGAATGACGTGAAGCATATTACTACGGACGTTCGTGACGGTCGTGCTGAAGTGGAAATAGCGATGGTTGATGCTTCGAAGCGATCCCAAAGCACATCGAAGATTGCAGATGAAATTCGAGCCAAGATTGAGGGTCTTATTCCCGGTGGTGACATTCGTGTTGAGGCTCAATCCGGATTATGGATTCTGCGCCGTATTTTTGGGTCCGGAAATGGAGATGCGGTGGAATTACAGCTTAGAGGATACAACCTTGACCGGGCCACCCAGATATCTCAAAAAATTAAGTTGATGATGGAAGAGATTCCGGATGTTACGGGCGTCCGGATTGATCGTCGCGAAGGACGTCCCGAGCAGAATATTATTTTTGATCGTGAGAAGATTGCTGATCTGGGGCTTTCTGTAAATGATGTGGCGCGTGTGATTCAGACCAACGTTGGCGGAAGCCAGGCTGGTGTCTTCCGGGATGGAGGTGACGAATACCCCATTATGGTCCGTCTACAGCCCAAGGATCGGCTGAGTCCCACAGACCTGGAGAATATTTCGATTCGAACACCATCGGGTCAAGTATTGCCGGTTTCTGCGGTCGTAAAAAAAGTGATGGGACGAGGTCCGACAGATATCAACCGGGTTAACAGCCAGCGCGTATCATACATATCGGCAAATCTAAAGAGTGGTGTACCACTGGGCGAAGCCGTTCAGAAGATACAGGCCAAACTTTCGTCATTACAGTTGCCGGAGGGGTTTTCAATCGTCTATGGAGGCGAATACGAAGAGCAGCAAAAGGCCGCCAATGACTTCAAAATGTCCATCATAATGGCACTCATTCTGATTTATATGGTGATGGCTGGCCAGTTTGAACGATTTATCGATCCGCTAATTGTAATGTTTTCGGTGCCACTGGCTATTATTGGTGTGGTACCAACCCTTCTCATAACCGGGACGACACTGAACATGCAAAGTCTAATGGGGATGGTAATGTTGATTGGTATTGTAGTAAACAACGCTATCGTGCTGGTGGATTATATTAACCTGATGCGTAGAAAACACGGCATGAGTGTACGCGAGGCGGTGATCGTATCCGGCAAACTGCGCCTCCGCCCCATCCTTATGACAACGCTTACTACTGTACTCGGACTTCTGCCTCTTTCTTTCGGATGGGGAACTGGTGCCCAAATCCAAGCTTCCCTGGCCCGGGTGGTTATTGGTGGATTAACAGCTTCAACACTGGTAACGCTGGTATTTATTCCCGTCGTTTATGTGACTACTGAGAATGCCCTGGATCGGATTCGTGCCAAGAGCTGGTTCCCATTTGGAAAAAGTCGTGATTCTGTTGAACCAGCCAAAGCATGACAAACTATTCATTTTAGGTTATCGCGCTAAGTCCTCTTTCGTTCTTTCTAAGAACCTCCCATTGAAAAACGAAAGGTAATAATAGACGTCCTGGTAGAAGACCGTCAATTAAATTGCAGATATCCATCCTTAGCCAGTTCCTCGCCGTGTTCATCATAGACAGCCTCATCTTCCGGGGCAAATGTTCCAAGCCCATCCACGTATCGATTATACAAACAGAAAGCAGCGGCTATAAGAACGGTATCGTGTATTTCCTGGTCCGTCGCTCCTTCTTTGCGGGCTGCCGAAACGTCCTTCTCCGATACTTCCCTTCCACTTTTTTGTACTTTTGCAGCAATATTCAACAACGCTTTCATCTTTTTGCTTACAGGAGCAGAGCGAAAATCCTGCTGAACCTGCTTTACTAATTCTTTATTGCCATTCAGCAGATGACTGGCCGTTGCCCCGTGAGAACGCATGCAAAATTGGCATTCATTACGATAAGAAACCAGCGCCGCTATAAGCTCTCTTTCCCCCGCTGACATGGTTGAGTCGCCACGCAAAAGAACTTGTGCCAGTTCGGTCAAGGGTTTGGCGGTTTTTTTGAACTGGGTTAATAGACCAACAATTCCCGGCATTTTATTTTCTAATTCGATATAAGCCATAATGACCTCCTTTAATTTATTTGAGCAATATGTTATTACATTGGCATATAATTCTGTTTATTAACGACTTAGTCAAATTTTTAATCAATTTTTTTGTCTTTTTATCCGCTTAAATCAGAATAATTGTGTGAGAAACGGGGCATTCTTTTTTCGATCCAACGCTATTAAAACTGAGACTGGAGGAATCTGAGTTAGAGATAAAATAAGTTGCATAGTGAGTAAAATCTTTGCTTTGGGAGGTGGCCCAGCTCGAATAGTCTTTAACTATCCAGTTCTTATCTTAATGCGCTGAGTCGAAGGATGTTTGCATGGGGTTTTGCACTAAACAGGGTTTAGGTAATACGCAACTTAGACAGACTCAGTTGAAGTGTCTCCCTTGATGTAGGAGAGTTATTTATATTTCTAATTCGAAGGAGAGCAAAAATTATTCAACAGGAAACCAGTACGTAAACTTTATAGCAATCGTATTATCACCCGTTTGCCCAATGGCATTGACCAGATCACCGGGTTCTACAAAACGATTCATTTCTGTGTTTGCAAATCGGTTTTGTGACCATACCAGGTAGAACGTACTTCCACGGCGCCACTGATATTTAAGCACGAGATTGCTTCGAAAAGATCTGACCAGAAAATCGTTATCGGGAATCTGGAACTGTTTATTATTTTCTTTGACAATGAAATCGCCATCTTGCGTCTTTCCTGCCACATCAAAATAATTCAGTTTATATGATCGGGGGCGGGGTAATTCTCCGGGATGATAATAATTGCCACTGGCCACAAAAGGCTGGGCATATAATTCGAGTGTCAATCCCGGGAAAAAAGCATAATTGAGGCGGAATTGCATTGACAAAGTCGTCCGGTCGATATTGGAAAAGATATAACGTTTACCATAGGTAGCCTTGGGACCGTTCGATAAGGTCGTTACATATTGTCGAGTTTCTGTTCGTCTCTTAAACTGCGGTTCGATCGAAAAACCCCAGCGACCCCCGGTCTGTACATTAACGGAGGGATTTATCCGGTAATTCCAACTCCCAAATTCGTCATTGTTATAATCAAGAGACAGGTCGGTGTAGACATTGTTACTTCTATTTGTCCCCATATAGGAATGAAAGCCCCATCGACGAGCAGAACCCATTAAGGGCCCACCTCGGGTTAGATGATCATCCAACGATCGTGGTCCAAATTCAAAATGGATAAAGGTGTGCCAAAAATTTTCCCAATCAATATTGCCGTCAAGTTGAATTTGAGTGCCGGTACGTATTCCACCGTAGTTCCATTTGCTGTCAATTCCAACGCTTAAGTGATAAGACTGGTACCATGAACTTGGAGTATTTTCCCGAAAAGTAAGTTGTCCTCCCGATCTGATTTCATCAGTACTATGCAGAATTCCAGTATCATTTAGTTCAAAACCGGGAGATTGAGTACTGCCACTTATATGCCAGAGCCAATGTCTGCCACTGTTTTTTGAGAATCGAAGACTACCGCGATAACCTGACAGCGTGGTCCGAGTAGAATCCAATGTTACGTACGAGGCGTCCGGACGCTGGTAATACCGGGCGCTTGATTTTTGCAGATTTGTAATAGCAGCTTGCGACCCTGCAACATGACTAAAACCGGCATCACCCGAAAATTGATATTTTCCTCCCTGAAAACGCAGGTTCCAATCCGCTCCACCCGTTACCGCTGAGTTGTCCAATTCGCTAGATAATTGTGTTCCATCATGAAGGTTACGATAAACGCCGGTCAGAATACCTCCCACTGTAGAAGAGTTAGGTCCGAATTGCTGTTGTAGTCGCAGAACACTATATCCAGTCAGCGGCTCAACCCGAACGGTATTCATTTGCTGCGTACTCAAATCATATGTCTTTGCGGTTTCGTTGGCTGTAAGCGCTGCTAACGCTCCAATGGTTAGCCCGGAAGGAGTACGTCCCGTAACCTTGGAAGCTCCAATGATTGAAGTGTTAGAAGACTCATCTACAAAATCAGCATTGGGATGGAGAGATGGAGGAGCTCCTATCCGCCGTGAGTAGAAATAGCTTTCATGATGCAGGACCTTGAAAATCTGTTGTCCCTCTGTAAAAAAGGGACGCTTCTCTTCAAAAAAGGTCTCGTAGGCCGACAAATTAACTTGAGCCGGATCCGCTTCAACTTGTCCAAAATCGGGATTGACGGTGCCGTTAAGCGTCATATTGGGACCAAGTCCCACCTTGACGTTACCACCAACACGTCCTCTCCAATTTAATTGATCCTCAAAAGGGTTTTTAGGATCAATATTTCCTTTAAGCAAGGCGTCACTCGCTACATAAGGCAGAAATTCCAATCTTTTGTGAGGAACTACATTATTGATATTTGTCAGCAGACCAAAATGGGAGGCCCAACCGGTAGAATCTTTGGGAACCATTACCCAGTAATCATCTTCATTTTTATTAGGCAAATACCGGTTTATATCCAATCCCCAAACTTGGCTTTTTCGATTTCTAAATCGTAATTGAGTAAATGGAATTCGCATCTCAGCCGTCCATCCCAATGAATCAATATGGCTCTTGGCTGTCCAAACAGGATCATAGGACTTGTCACGGGAATGACGATTCATCTCATCCTGAGGTTGAAAATAATCAGCGCGTACTCCAGACGCAGACACCGCAAAACTTCGGGTAGTTCGGCGATCCAGATAGGTATCCAGATCGATAATTAGTCGTTCGGCATTACCCAGATCATCCCGGCGGCTTAATTGAGCATGAATATTGGATGGATGGGTACTATACATACGAGCCCCGATATACAATGCCTTTTGGCTGTAATAAAAAGCGACCTTCGTTCTTTCGGTTGGCTGTGCTCCTTCATCCGGAGAACGTTGTGTGAAACGGGATGTATAATTAGCCTTTTGCCAGACTTTCTCATTTAGCTTACCATCAAGATCTATGTGCTGATTACCCAATGGTAAAGCTTCTATCTGCCTTGGAGCATCAACTGAGAGGGTATCAGAAGATTGAGCAAAGCTGGTAACATTGAAAACTAAAAGAAAACATGTACTGCATACCCACAAGCAAATTGTTCGTTTTATCAAATCAACCATACCATTTATATGGTTGGAAATTATAATGAATTTAAAGATAGAGTTTTTGAATCTGTACTGAAATAACCATCATGTTAAAAGATATTTCCAAGAGGTCCTTCAACTCCTTCCGGTAGGTACAAAGCAACAATAAAACAAGCAAAATTAACTATACCAATAACAGAATTAACTCGACAAACAGTGCATTAAATGCGATTAGCAGTTAATCCCTTATAACCTGTCGTTTGTAGATGGTTAGGGGGTGTAAGTAGGGAATCCATAATCACACCAATGTATAGGTTTTTAATCACTGCATATTAATATCATTCTTTCGGTTTATCTAACTGCTATCTTTATCTTTTTTAACTTTCTGTAAAGAACTGCGGAAACATGTTTAAGGGCCTAATATTTCAGTAAGGATAAACAGTTTTTTATAGAGACACCGATTCTTTGTTTAGAAGTATGATACTTGGCTTGCCTTGACAATTGAATATCGCGGGTATTTTCAGAATCTATTTAAAATAAGGATAGTAATAATTTTTGGATGAATAGGTGCAATATTGCAAATCTACCAGTAATCTTTCTTGCAATGCTGCAATGAATATTATTCGAAGACCGATTCCCTACCTGAAGTTCATTTTTTTAAGAAATGTATTTTCTAAGCCGTAAAAGCCTTTTTTAAAAATAATTCCCAAAAAATTAGCGGATTGGCATTAGTTGGAACGGATATTGTAACGGTTGGTACTGAGACAGTAGAAATAAAAAATAATAAAAGAATTTTTTAAGCCTATTAATTTCAACTAAAAAGAATCAACCCAAACCAACAACGGTACTTATCATGAAAACTTTAAACAAAATTATATTTCACATCTTGGCGGTGCTTGCAGTAAGCATTTTGCCAATGATGGCTTTTGGGCAACAAATTACTACGAATAAAGATTTGCAATATTGGAGACCTAGCAGCCAGGATGGTCTTAACATATTTGAAGCTCCCTTTAAGACTAATGTTGATTACGACGGGTTCTTTGTTCGCATTGGAGCTGCCAATACTATCCAGTTTCAGGGTTTGAGCCAGGAAAATAATGCAGGTCCCAACGATCCCAATGTTATACCCAAACTGGAAACGAACTTTAACCTTCCGGAATCCAACCTTGATATAGATGCCCAGTTGGATCGCGGTTTGCGTATGCACTTGCGTACCTATCTTTCATCACAACACCACACAGAAGCATATGTTAAAGGTGGTTACCTGCAGATGGACAGTTTTGATTTCATAAAAGAGGGATTCCTCTCCGGATTAAGCAATCATATTCGTCTCAAAGTAGGATTGATGGAAATCAACTATGGTGACAACCACTTCCGACGTACAGATAACGGTATGGCACTTTATAATCCATTTGTTGGTAACTACATCATGGACTCCTTTGTGACTCAAGCCGGCGGTGAACTTTATGTCTATGGTGGAAACCTATTTGGAATGATTGGCGTGACAAATGGCAAAATGAACCAGAATGTAACAGATAAGGCTGATATGGGATTCAAAACTCATGCCTCCATTCTTGGAAAATTAGGCTATGACAATCATGCTCAGCAAGGCCTTCGTTTCCGTTTAACCGGATCATTATATACCAATTCACAAAGCGGTGCTATTCACCTCTATGATGGTGACCGTGCCGGCACCCGTTATTATCATGTAATTGATGCAGGCAACGCTCATGCAGGTCGTTTTTATCCGAAGTTCACTCCAAGCTATGGAGAACCCGCTGAATCAGGTGAAATCACTTCTTTCATGATCAACCCATTCATTAAGTACCAGGGCTTGGAATTCTATGGCGTGTTTGAAAATATCAGCGGCAAAATGTCTTCTGAACCCAAACGGAGAAATTTCAACCAGTATGCCGGAGAGTTGATTTATCGCTTCGGTGCTAATAATGACTTCTATCTGGGCGGTCGTTATAATGTAGTTGATGGAAAGTTAATCAACGGCGATGATATTACGATCGATCGTGTTAACATCGGAGGCGGCTGGTTCATGACCAAAAATGTTGAAACAAAACTCGAATATGTAAGCCAGACCTACGATGGCTTTACTACGAAAATCGGTGATCCCACCACTCCTTCCATTTATCAAGGAGCAAAATTCAATGGAATAATGATTGAAGCAGTTGTAGCATTCTAAGAACTTATCACCCTAAGCATAGATACCCCCAGGCGGTACCGTTTGATAGACGGTACCGCTTCTTTTTTATAAAAAGGGATTGTTAAGAACCCTTTTATCATCCCTGTTTACCCATTAGCATAAATACCGAAACAATTTTAGGGAATAACAAACTTATAAGCAAAGAGTAATTGTTATCCTTTTTCGGAATTATGAGCTTTTGAAATTCAAATCTCTATGTTTCCCAGCTAAATAATTGCTATTAGCCTAATATTCAAAACCTTTGGTCTGGCTCTTAATAGGTTTTTGTATGTTCAACGCGGAACGGTAGAAGTTTTTTTCAAAGCCTTTGACATAATGCCTGTTTTATCTTCAGGGGCATAAGAGTCGTGCGGGTTTGTAAACTTACGGACCTATAAAAGCGACTCTAATAGACTTTTGTCGACTTGGAATTTGAATAAGTAAACGTGCATTCGACCTAAGGATAATTTTAGCAAAGATTCGAAGTAAAATGATGTTTATTATTTTCTGAAAATTCTGTTCGGCTGGGAGGGTGAAAGGGCTCATCGGGCATGGATTATAAGTTGCTGTTGGATCTGCCCGCAACCCCAGCATCCGGACGGTGAGTGCAGCTTATCTTGACCCATATTGAGTTTTTATGAATTGCATGCTTCTTAAAATCCTCTTGGGATGGGCATCAGCGTTGACGTACAGTTACGAGTCCAGAAATATATGGTATATTGAACGATAGCAGCAGAGCTTCCCATCCTTGGTTCCGCAACGTAGCTGCAGCAGATAAATAAGATCCCCTATTGATAAACAGAACAAAAAGGGTACCGATTTTAAATCCGAATTATCTTGCATATCCCATGTGCTGATTCTGATTGATACCTGGATTATAAGTGGTATATATAATCAGATACGAATGAATACAATTCTCTACTTAAAAAAGCCCGCCAATACGACGGGCTTTAATAATAGAAATTGCTGTTAGGGTTTCAAACGGCCGCTTCGGAACTTTCGGGTGGGTTGTAAAGGGCTCCCAATACAAATCCCCAAATTATATGTAGCAAAATAAAAGAAATGATAACTCCAAAAGTAGGAGTTCCCATATTCTGGAAATAAGAGGCCCCGAGACCACCTGCTATTGAGCCGATGATCAGATCCATGATCAGCCAAAAAAGGAATCCATAAATAATTCCTTTGAGCCATCCACTGCCAGGCAATTTATTATACAAAGGCAGCCATACAAAAGGTAGTGCGAATATGATAGAATCCACATGGTGAGTGATCATCCACCCCCAGTCTTTCGTTCCCGGGAAAAAGCCAAAGAGCCCTATAGTACCTCCCAAAAATTTATCTGCTTGAAACATAACGTATGCAGCGATAAGACTTGCAGCTATATAACTTTTAAAGTTGATGCCCTTAATCGTTTTCATAATACCCCTTATTATTTTATTAAGGTTGAATATATCACCAATGTATATAAAAAATACTTTGATGTTAAATAATAATATCCAACAGAAATAGGTTAGAACTTATCTATTTATTAGGAAGTGGTAGGACGTTCTTAATGAGGATAATTAATTCATCGAAATCAAGGGGTTTAAGAGCATAGTCATCAGCACCAACTGCAAGGGCCCATTGGGTAACTTCGAACTCTGAATAAGAACTGAGCAGTATGATTTTGATGTGAGGATATAACTTTTTTATCGTTTCCAGAAAGGAGGAGGCGCCAACAATTTGGCTGTCCAGAATAGCAATATTGATAGGGCGGGACGCCAGTATCTGCAATGCATCAGTCTCATTTTTAGCAATAACACAATCAAATCCTTCCTCCGTTAATACCAGGTCAAGAGATTCCCGCACGGCCTCTTCACAATCAAAGATAAGAATGGTTGGGGTTTTCATGGTTGCATTGCTGATATAAGCATTATTGTTTTCTCTATTAATAGCAATGCAATTAGAGGGCCATATTTTAATATTAGATCATTTTTTTAAGAAGTTGCTACGAATCGCCCTTGATATCCGTTTAACCTATACTTCTATATGATTTTGTAAACGACCAACGTTATGTATTCTAAAGATTATTGCATTTTTGCAAGAAGCAATGTTTGTGCGGTTGCATGGTTGCAATCGAAGTTTGATTTACCGTTGTATCATTTAAAAAAATAAAACTATAAGAGTTAAAAATGTGCCTCTATGGATTATAAAAGCAATTTATCAAAATAATGAAATTTATTTTTACTCCATATCCAATTTTGGAACGCTGGTTGCATTATTACTAACAGAAAGTAACAACGAAATTCAAAACATGAGGTTGAATTATGAATTCTCTTATAACAACAATACTAATATTTTTCTTAACTGCGGTAAGTAATTTTGCACAGACCACGAATAGCAAATATGTGGTTACCGACAAGAGCAGTTTCAAAATTACAGGAACTTCAACTCTCCATGATTGGGATGCCGACGTTAAAGGGATACAGTCAACAATCGATTTTAATGCTGATGCATTAAGTGGAGATACTCAGACAAGCCCGGTTTCTTCACTTTCGTTAACGATTCCGGTTAAAAATATTAAAGGCGATCGGGGTGGAATGAATGGTAAAATTTATGATGCTCTCAAAGTAAAAAAACATCCGAATATCATTTTTACGCTTACCAAAGCAGAATTAATTAACAGCGAAAATGGTTCTTCTATATCTCCATCTGATTTCGAACTTACGGTAGCGGGTAACCTGAATATAGCCGGAGTGAGCCGTGACGTTAGTTTTCCGGTAGAAGGTCAGTTACAAAGTGACGGAACGTATAAATTTACTGGAAAATATCAGATAGATATGACAGATTATAATGTAGATCCACCAAGTGCTATCTTCGGTACCATTAAAAGCGGTAAAGATGTTACAGTTTCATTTGACATATTTGTTGCACAACAATAAAAACAACAACTTTATGTTGCGCTTAGCTTTATACTATTTAGCTAAAGCAAAGAATTGCCAGTGTTTTCGGGTATGCTCCCTAACCCTACTCCTAACACTGGCAATTTCTTTTTATAGTAGTGCACAGTCTATTTATGGAGATATTACTGTTAATCAGGATGCTCAACTTTGGATTGAAGGTTCCGCTGGCCCTATTCACTATCAATGCGAAGCTGAGAAGATTATAGGTGCAGGAAGCATTGAAAAAAAAGATCCACAATCCAGTTTGAAGGCCCACGGGAAAGTTCATTTATCGGTTTCTTTGCCCGTTCATTCTCTGGATTGCGGCAAGCGTGCCATGAATAATGACATGTACAATGCTCTCAAAGCCAAAAAATTCTCTACCATTCATTATAAGCTATTGGATGCTAAATTAGCGGAGCATCAGTCTGCTGATACCCTGAATCAATGGATGGATATTCGGACGCTTGGCATTATGGAAATTGCAGGCGTTCGGGATACAACCGTAATCAACGTACAGGGTAAAGTTCTTGGAGACAAGCAGTTTCATGTTAAAGGAAGCAAATCTCTTAACATGGACACGTACCATATCAAACCACCTACGGCTATGTTCGGTTTGATAAGAGCCAACAAAGAACTGGTAGTCCATTTTGATGTTACGGTAACCCTCGGAGAACAAGGCCCAATCCTTTGTTGCCAAGAGTATAGAGAACGTTAGTTCGGGGCAAGCATTGGAACTATCGTCTGACGCTGGGTCTGCGGCCGGGCAGATCTCACGGCCATTGGCTTCGGTTCATTGCCCGCTCCACTCCCGCATAGCTAGATATCAAATTACTCAGATAGTCCCAACTTTTCCATTTTACGATACAATGTGGAAGGATCGATACCAAGTAATCGGGCCGCTTCTGATTTATTACCGTCTGTTCTTTTTAGGATACTCTGGATGTGATGCTTTTCAAAAACCTGTACGGCCTCATCCAGCTTATTACTGTCCATCTCATAGTTTTCAACTCCTGCCGTATTACGGATGGCACTCGGCAAGTCTTCTACTGAGAGATATTCATTATCGCTAAGCAATACAGCTCTTTCTATTACATTTTCCAACTCTCGTACCTGGCCTTTCCACTGGTAGGCCATCATTGCACTCATGGCTTCACTTGTAATACCCTTTAAATTTCGTTTCAGCTCTTTACTATACTTTTGCAAAAAGTGGTGAGCCAGAAGAGGGATGTCTTCACGACGATCCTGTAAAGGTGGAAGTGACAATTCAACAACATTAAGACGATAATACAGGTCATCACGGAAATTGCCTTCTTCGATCTCAGCTTCAAGATCTTTATTTGTGGCAGAAATGATACGTGTATCAAAAGTCAGTGTCTGATTGGATCCTACCGGTTTAACCTCCCGTTCCTGGAGTACCCGTAGTAGATTAACCTGGAGATTAAGTGGAATCTCAGCCACTTCATCCAGAAAAACAGTACCACCATTTGCCGCTACAAAGACCCCTTCTTTATCGGCGGTAGCTCCTGTAAATGCGCCCTTTTTGTGCCCGAATAATTCAGATTCTACTAAATTTTCCGGGATAGCTCCACAGTTGATCGCTAAAAAAGGTTTTTGGTATCGCTGACTGTTAAAATGAATAGCCCTGGCAACCAGTTCCTTGCCCGTTCCACTGGCTCCCGTAATCAACACATTACTGTTTGCCTGGCTGACTCGCTCTACCATTTTATAAATCTTTTTCATGGCAGGACTTTCACCAATAATGTGATTGAAATTATATTCCTGATCAATTTGTTCACGAAGGTATTTATTTTCCTGTATCAGGTTTTTATGCTCCATCAGGCCTTCAATGCGAATAAGTACTTCGTCAAAGTCCAAAGGCTTCAAGATGTAATCCGCTGCGCCCTTTCGCAACGCCTGAATCGCCGTCTCTAAGGTTGCATGGGCAGTAATAATAATAGTGAGTGTCTCAGAAGAATGCTGTAATACATGTTCCAGTACTTCCATTCCGTCGGCGTTGGGCATCTTAAGATCAGTGATGACAACATCGTAGCTGGATTCTTTCATAGCCTCAATTGCCAGCTCACCATCTTTGACTGCCTTACAGTCATATCCCTCATCATTGAGAACAATGCTAAGCGATTCCCGAATGCCGGGTTCATCATCTGCTATTAAAATAGATCCTTTCATAAATTATGTATTATTAATCGGTAATTGAATGAAAAAGGTAGTACCCTTGCCATAGGTTGATTCTGCGTGAATCGAACCATTCATTTTATTAATAATGCCATGACTGACCGAAAGTCCCAACCCAGTACCACTGCCAACATCCTTTGTAGTAAAAAAGGGTTCAAATATACGAGATTTATTTTCCTCTTTAATACCTTTTCCCACATCGGCTATTGACAGTTCAATAGCTCCCTCCTCTTTTTCTTGTGTATTGATAGTGATTCGCGGATCTTTGACTTCTTTCATCGCATCTACGGCATTGAGCAACAGGTTTACCAATACTTGGTGAATTTGATCTGGCACTGAGGAGATCCGGGGTAGCGACGTCGATAGATTCAGCTGGAAATCTACATCGCGACATCGAGCATCATGTTGCAACAGGCCTACGGCAGATTCGATAACATCGTTAATTTGCACGAGCTCGGTCTGCATACTCGAAGGGCGAGAAAAATCAACCAGGTCGCGGACAATCTTATTGATACGCTGAATATGATCCCGAACTTTTTTTAGTTGATTCTGAATAAAAGGGTCATCTGTTTTGCGCTGGCAAACCTGCACCAGCGAGGAAATTGCTGTCAATGGATTGCCGACTTCATGAGCAACGCCTGCCGCCATATGCCCCACCGTAGCCAATCGTTCGGATTGTTGTATCTGTTCCTCCCTCATCTTTATATCCGTCAAGTCGCGTAGAATTTTAGATCGGCCGATAATTTCTCCATTTTGATTGCGGATGAGCGATTCCGTAAGAGAAACTAATACCTTATTGCCATTTTTGTGCAATCGTTCCGTTTCATAATTGGTAACTTCTCCACGATAGTACAATCCATAGCGTATGCATTCGAGCTCCCCTGTTTCAAGCAGATCCGAGGGAATGATTTTTTCTACCGGTTTACCAATTATTTCTTCCCGGTCCCATCCCAGCATATTTTGTGCTCCCCGGTTCCACGATTTGATTGTTCCATTAATATCCAGAGATACGATAGCATCGGCCGAGTGGGTTACAATATCACGATAGTAGCCTTCGGTAATCTCTAGTTTTTCTTCATACATTTCGCGATAATTATAAACCGTCCATGCAGCCCAAAGCATGAGTACAAGAGAGACGATTATACCGCGACTAAAATACATCCAGCGCATCGTCTCAGCAGACGCATTGGTAAAGAAGACCTGATTTACAATCTCGGATATCCCAAAAAACAGCCCTAAAATAATGAGAGATGTAAATAACAGATAGCCGATCCGTGCTTCTTTTAAAAATCGTAGAATTTCTTTCATGCTGACTAGCTGTAAGTGACAATTTAAAATGGCAAATTAGCAATTAGCGATTGGCAAGCCAAATCTCAAATGTACGAATAACCCGGCTATAAGCCCACTTTCTTTGAAGATTCATGTTTTTTAGCAAACATCACTATTTCATCAAGCAGCTTATTTAGATGTTGTACAGTTGTACGGGGTTTCGTTAATGTTGATCTCAGATAAAGATTGTCCTCAACTGTGTTTGGACGGTTATCGTCTTCCAGTCTATCGGAAGGCAGCATCAGCCGCCTGATGGATCAAAATATCATCTGGGATACCATGAATATCGATTCCTCTACCAGATTCAGTTTGGTTGAACTGATGAAGATGAAACAGTAAAGCAAACCCCAAGGTTGTCATTTCCAGCGACCTAACAAGCGACGGAGCTGCACGATTTGACCAATGTGGTAGGAATTATGGTCTACAATAAGCAAGGCTTCCCGAAAGAGCGTTTGTCCGCTGCCATGGGCGAAAGGCGTTTGCAAATCATTATTTTCATCACGAATCAAATCAGCCATTTCTTTAATTCCATCCTTGACCGACTGAATAGTATCTTCGAGTTCTTTTTTGCTGTTCGGCTGAGATTTTTCGGGCCAGTAGTCATCCGGCCAGTCGCGTTCTTCGTAGTCAGGATTTTTACTGAAATCAATAATGTCTTCCTGGGCCAGCCGGATATGTTCGATCAGATCCCAAATAGTGTGCGGGACGCCCTCGACGGTTTCGCCGGCATCTTCCGGCGTCAGATTTGCAACAGCTCTTCCGAATTCAACATGCGCATTTCTACCTTCTAATTGTTCCAGCAGCAATTCTCTTACTGATTTTTGTGATCTCATAGTATTCGTAATGATTGAATTATTTATAAAGTCTTCTCTGGTATTTCCAACAAAAAAGAGCCACATATTTCTCCATGCTTATTGAGCCGGGAAGTGGATGCTTGTCAGGTTGGGAGTACAACTCCCTCATAGCTTTGTATCATGATAGAAGTTTTTTCCGTGTAATTCATAGTGCCCTTTGCGGCCATCTACAACCTTCTCAAAGAAAAACAGTATACCACTGTAATGAAATGCTTCGTCACTCGTCTATCCTACAGAAATGACAAAAGAAGAATTTAAAACACATGTATTGCCGGTAAAAGGCAAGTTGTTTCGGTTGGCTGTTACCATGCTGAGTAGTCGGCCGAAAGCAGAAGATATCGTCCAGGAGGCGTATCTGAAGTTATGGAATATGCGCGATCGATTATCGGAATACAATAGCATCGAAGCACTGGCTGTCACAATAACAAAAAACCTGTGTATCGATAAGCTTCGCTCGTATCGCAATAGAATGCAGAATGCCGGTGGATTGGAACAAATGCAGCTGGTGTCGGGAGGGCAAAACGATCCTGCGGAAACAGCGGCGCTGAACGAAAGCCTGCAGCATGTGCATGAGATTATTGCCCGGCTGCCCGATCAACAGCGTCTCGTGATCCACCTTCGGGATATCGAGCAGTACAACTATGAAGAGATTGCCGAAATGACCGGCCTGAAAGTCAACAATATAAGAGTAACACTGTCGCGGGCACGCAAAAGTGTCCGCGAGGAATACCAAAAGAAACAGCATTATGAACGCTGAAAAAGCTAAACAGCTAATTGAGAAATACCTAGAAGGCGAAACCTCGCTGGAAGAGGAGCGTCAGCTTGGGATTTATTTTCAAGACGAACATATTCCTGATGAGCTGAAAGGGTTTGCAGAAACCTTCGATTATTTCAAGGAAGTACATCAGCAGGCATCGCCTGAAAATTTCGATCCCTTTGCAAAAATCAATGCTGACAAGGCTGGAAGAATTAACCAATCAGTTAGTAAGGAGAATATTGGTCGGAATTGGAGCAGGCGTACTCTGGTATGGTCGCTCCGTGTGGCTGCAGGGATTATCTTGCTGCTTATCGGTTTTTTGGCAGGACAGTTTCTGCGGGATCGCAAAGGCACTTCGAATGAGGAGGTAGCTGCATTACATGATGATGTACAACAGATGAAACAGGCCTTGATGTACAGCGGGAACTTTTCGCAGGTGTCGGCCGGTGAGCGGTTATCGGCCGTGAATTTGTCGGAGAAAATCCCTTCAAATAATAAAAAGCTGGATCAGGAAATAACGGATATCTTGATTCACACAATGAACAACGATAAAAGCGTAAATGTGCGGATGGCGGCGGCTGATGCCTTGTTCCGATTCCGTAAAGAACCTCTGATCAAAAAAGCGCTGGTGAATTCGCTGAGCGAGCAAGAAGATCCCCAAATGCAAATTACACTGATTAATATGCTCGTACAGATGAAGGCGAAAGGAGCGCTTAATGAAATGAATAAACTGTTGGTGAACTCGGATACGCGGGAAGTGGTAAAACAGCAGTTGAAAGCGGGAATTGCAGAACTAAGAACTTGATCAATAAAAGGCCTGCCAGGTGACAAAAGGGTTACCGGTGGGCTCTTCCGGAAGAAATTGAAACGCAAAAAAAATCAATATCCTCATGAAAAAAGTAACATTATTATTTACGGCCTTGTTATTGGGCATTACCTTCCAGGCAGTCCGGGCCCAGTCTTTTGAATACAACCTGGGAAATTCTTCGAATAAAGCGGTCGAATTTTCAATATCCCGCAGCCAGATATCAGTAGAAGGATATAACGGAGATAAGGTGGTCATCAAGAACAACGATTACCAGGCGCCACCCGAACGAGCCAAGGGCTTACATCCACTTTATGGAGGAGGTGAAGACAATACCGGCATCGGCCTGTCTGTGGAAAATGACGACGGTGTGCTAAAGGTGGTTCAGGCCTCTTCGATTGGCGGCGACTTTGTGGTTAAAATTCCAAATAAAGTGCGCATAAGTATTGAGCAGGTAAATTGGGGCGGTGGTGGCGACATTAGCGTAAAAAATCATGACGGGGAGATTGAGATCAAATCGAAGACCAGTGATATCAATCTGCAGAATGTGACGGGACCGGTAATTGCCAGCAGTACCAGCGGTGATGCCGATATTACCTTTTCAAGCGTCTCAAAGGCTAATCCGACTTCTATTTCACTGGTTAGCGGCTATATCGATATTACCATGCCGGCCTCAACAAAAGCGAAGCTGAAGCTCGCCTCCATTTCAGGTGAAATTTATACCAATATGGATATTGCAACCAGTGGCAATAAAAAAGATATGATGCGCCTCGGCGGCGGACGTGAGATCGAAGGTTCTCTTAATGGCGGTGGTGTTGAGATGGATCTGAAGTCGGTGAGTGGGGATATCTATCTGCGTAAGACAAATGCCAAATCAAAGTAGGCACTCCATCCTGCCGCAAGTTTAAAACTTGCGGCAGGGGAATAAGAGAGATACATATCGCAAACTTTGTTAGAAGCTATAATAGATGCTGAAACAAGTTTAGTTGACATCAGTGGATGTTTAATAAGAAACTTAGAAGAAGAAATATTATGAAGAAATTAGCACTGCTTTTTTGCGCGTTGCTGCTTTCCGCCGGTTACTCAAAAGCACAAAATCGAGTGGTCGAAAAATCATTTTCTGTCAAATCCACCGATAAAGTTCGGCTAAAATTGAAGTTTGGAGATACGATTAGCGTTAAGTCCTGGGATAAGGAAAAAGTGTTGTTTAAGGCAGTAATCGAAATTAATGACGGGAAGCTGAATGATGCGCTTGCTCTGGATTTTGATCAGGATAACGGACAGCTCCGCATCGCTTCGGATTATGATAAAGCGTTTCTCCATCAGGGGAAAGCCAGCGATTGTACCAGGGATGATTCGACGCATCAGCATTGGAGTAGTTTCGGTACTAATGACGAAAATTATATGATATGCAGCCATATTAAATATGAAGTATTTGTGCCTGCAGGAGTTACCCTGGATGTGGAATCCATCAGCAGCGATATCGAGCTTATGAATCTGACGGGACCGATTCGGGCAAAGTCGATCAGTGGTTTTGTAGATTTGAGCTGGCCTTTGGACAAGCCTGCGGATATCGCCGTGAAAACAGTCTCCGGCGAGGCTTATACCAATTTCAAGGATCTTACCTTTAAAAATAAAAAAAATCATATTCCGATTGTCGGCTATAAATTACGAGGCAATATAGGGACGGGCGCGGGACCTAGAATCTCGTTGGAATCGGTGAGCGGGAATATCTACTTGCGTCGAGCGAAATCTTAGTACCATCCCGAAACCGCCAGGCAAAAGAAACCATGCCGATTTTTAGAAACTTGGCCTGTCTGGTAGCTTGTAACCGATCCTGAATCGGTCTTCATGCTTTCGGTCAGCTTCCGGATTTATCCAAATCTTGAAAATAAGAGGCTATAAAAATAAACCAATCTTTCTTAAAACTCCTCTCATGTTTTCAAATGGCGAGAAACAAATTTATGCTTCCGGTTTGTTCAAATAAGGGATACCTGCCGAAATTTTTGATAAAATTAACCGGTTATATATAACGAAGTGTTGAAATATATTATGACAATAATATATTTACATATACTTAAGTTTAAAGCTGGGAGGGAGGATGTCTAACAAAAAAAGGAGCATGGAAAAACTAATCTTTGAAATGGATTGGTCTGAGACTTCGCTGGGACCTATGGATGATTGGCCGGGCATTCTTACCAGCACTGTTAATCTGATCCTAGAGATTAATTTCCCGATCATGACATGCTGGGGAAAGGAACTGATTACCATTTATAATGATGCGTATCGCTCCCTGCTGGGTAACAAATCAGAAACACTTGGCCGACCGTTTTTAGAGGTTTGGTCGGAAGCTACGGATATTATTGAACCCCAAATTAATCGCGCATTAAACGGACAACCCGGATACTACGAAAATGCAGAATTTTCGCTAGCACGATATGATCAACCTGAAAAGGCGTGGTTTGATTATACGTTCAGCCCGATTCGGGATGCCGACGGTGAAATCAAGGGCATCATTAACTTGGCTGCTGAAGTAACGGAAAAGATTCAAGCACAAAAAAAACTTAAAAAAATGAATGAAACCCTTGAGCAAAGGGTCAAGCAGCGAACAGTCAAGCTGGAAGACTACAAAAATCAGCTTCGAATATTAACGTACCAGCTAAATAGGGCAGAAGAGCAGGAACGCCATCGGCTGGCGAGAGTTTTACATGATCATTTAGGGCAATTATTGGATTTGAGTGTTATAAAACTAGATCAAATGAAAAAAGAAAAGTCCCTTGATAATCTCCCGAAGAGAATTGGGAAGTTAAAAGAGATTATTCTTATGGCAAACCAGTATACACGGGAACTTGTCAATGAGCTGAAACCCCCACCCTTATATGAAAAAGAGGATATTGTGGGCCTATTACATTGGCTGGCCCAACGAATGAAGAAATACGGACTTGAAATTAGGTTGGAGGATGATGGTAAGCCCAAATCTCTAAGTGAGGAAGAACACAAAATATTATATCAAAGCGTTAGAGAATTGTTTTTCAATATCGTCAAACATGCTGATGTCAACGAGGCTAAATTAACGCTAAGAAAACAGAACAACCAGATACAGATTATTGTCGATGATGATGGAAAGGGATTTGACCTGAAGGGGGAAAAACTTTCTCCTACGGATAAAGGTGGTTTTGGCCTGTTTAATATAAATGAACGAATAGATATGCTTGGGGGAAGGTTAGTTATTGACTCTGAACCAGGAAAGGGGACGCAAGCAATCCTTAATCTTCCTCTAAAAAATGACAACAAAACCGCTTTGTCAGCTAGTGATAAAAAATTACGAAATCGTATAAGACTAATCTCAAAGAGAGAAGACATACCATGGATTATAGACTATGAGAAGCCAAACATTTATGATCCAAACCAACTGTCACTTCCGCTCGATGTATCCTCGGAATGAAAACTAATTTTTATCGATTTAACATGGTTAAATAGTTTGGGAATTTTAAAAGAGCTTTCCCAAAAGCGGGATCGGTTGTTACCCGTAAAAGAAACATGCCAAGTTTCTAAAACTTGGCATGTTTCGTAGCAGAATGTTAATTAGAATGACAAGATAATTGTTGCAACTTATCCGGCGAACTGTGGGTTATTCATCCAGAGAGTTATCCTCAGAATCTGAATTATTATTTAAATTTTTTGCGAAGCCTTTAAAAGCTTCGAGTAAATCCATAGGTAATGGTATCATAGCAAAAGTTGAGTTTTCCTCTGAGACCTCCGTCAGTGTTTGCAGAAAGCGTAATTGCAAAGCCGCAGGGGCTGTTTGGATCATTTTGGCAGCATCCACGAGTCGTTTTGCCGCCTGGTATTCGCCTTCGGCGTTAATAACCTTAGCCCGGCGGTCGCGTTCGGTCTCGGCCTGTCGGGCCATGGCTCGTTTCATATTTTCGGGGAGTCCTACGTCCCGGACCTCTACAGCCACGACCTTGATGCCCCACGGCTCGGTTTGCTCATCGATCGCCTGTTGAATCTTTTTATTAATTTTTTCCCGATTGGCTAACAGATCATCCAACTCAATTTGTCCCACAATACTTCGGAGCGTCGTTTGCGAAAGCATTGAAGTAGCCTGAATATATCTTTCTACCTGGATGACGGCATCACGGGCATCCACCACCCGGAAAAAGGTTATAGCATCTACACTGACCGTCACATTATCCTTAGTTATAACCTCCTGTTTGTCAACATTGATGGTTAGTACCCGAAGATCTATTCGTTCTATTTTATCAATAAATGGAATCAGGAAAATGAGTCCCGGCCCTTTTGTTTTGAGATACTTGCCCAACCGAAAAACAACCGCTCGTTCATATTCACGCAATATTTTAAACATCTGTGGCAGCAGGATAGCCGCCAGTACAGCAATCGTGATAACCCAGGTAAGCGAATTAAAGATGGTGGTATTGTTTTCCATAATAACCTCGTTTTAATTTTAGAGAACAATGCTCTTTAATAATATAAGATCTTCATGAAGGACTATTGATTTTAGTTTGACCAGATTTGTCGAGCGATCGGATTGTCAACGTTAACCCGTTTATGCCTATAATTTCGCCTTCTTCCCCTTTCTCAATAACGTTGTCACTCACGGCATTCCAGTATTCTCCATTTACGAACACTCGCCCTTTATCACTATGAACCTTTTCGACTACCTTAACCCGGCGTCCAACCATGGCTTCTAACCCGGTTTTGGGGGATATAAATTGTGCCCGGATTCCCTGGGTCACAATCCAGATAAAGAATAAGGTTGTTAAAATGGTAGCCGGAATCAACCAAACCCAGGATGGTCGCATGGTTACGGGCAAGTCCTGAAAAAGCATCAAAGCGCCGAGAAAGAACGAGACCGCGCCGCCGGCAATTAAAATCCCAAAAGTAGGGGTAAACGCTTCGGCGATAAACAGGATGATAGCCAGTCCGATCAGGGCAAATCCTGCGATATTAATGGGCATAGCAGCCGAAGCATAAAGCACGAGGATAAGCGCAATCGCCCCTGAAATCCCGGGAACAATAGCGCCCGGATTCGTTACTTCTCCAATAATACCATAGATGGCAATCAAAGTAAGAATGAGCATTACTTCCGGACGTATGATAAAGGAAAGAAAATTTTCCGTAAGGTTCGTAGGCAGCTCCTGTATTGTGGCATTTTGGGTATGCAGGGTATCGTTATTTACGACACGACCATCAATTTTTTGGAGTAATTGGGTACGGTCGCTGGCAATTAAATCAATAACATTAAGTTCCAGGGCTTTTTTGGCCGTAACCGACTTACCATCACGTACCGCCGATATTGCCCACTCCGCATTTCGATGCCTCCGATTCGCAATAGTTTCGATATAACTTTCGGAATAATTAAAGAGTTTTTTTTGCATTACGGAATCGGGGGTGCCGCCTCCCATTTGTACCGGAGAAGCAGCTCCGATATTGGTAGTGGGCGCCATCGCTGCAATATGGGCCGCCATCGTAATAAAAGTACCCGCACTTGCCGCCGAAGCCCCTTCCGGAGCTACATAAACAACAATAGGCAGGTCGTTAGAATCAAGAAATGATTGAACGATATTTTTCATGGATTCCAGCAAGCCTCCCGGTGTATCGAGTTGGACAATCAGGCATTCTGCTTTTTCCTGACGAGCTACCTTTATTCCCCGCTTAATATAATTTGTTGTAGTTGGGGAGATAGATCCTTTGACGGAAATCACAATAACACGGTTAGAATCGGCCAAAGAGTTGTCTTGGAGAGGAGGATCACCAGTAATAAGAGAGAATAGTAATATGATGATAAATAGACCCATAATTAAATGTTATTAAAAAGCACTTTGGAAGCAATAGTATATCAAAATTAATTAACGTTAACTGTTTAATTAATATAATTGAAACCTGGTATTATCATGCTTATACTCCATTATCTAATTTAACTAACTATTTAGTTTTATGAATAAGGGAACAACAGATACACGTTCAGAAATCATTAATGCGGCACGCACAGAATTTTTTGCTCATGGGTACGAAGGAGCCAGATTACAAAGGATTGCAGATCAAGTAGGAGTTACCAAAGCAATGATTCATTACTATTTTAACACTAAGAAAAAATTATTTGAGCAGGTCTATGGCCAATCAGTAGAAGAAATCTTTGGGGAATTGGACGACGTTTTAGTAAGAGATCTTCCTCTTTTTAAAAAGATAGAACAATTGGTAGAGTATTGTTTAGAAAGAGCCAAGACATCATCCAGTGTTCTGTCGTTCGTAATCACAGAGAGTAACCGGCAAACAGAATGGCTGCAACCAATTTTTGAGGAGCAGGTTCAATTAGGATTAGCTCGTTTTAATGATGAGCTTGAGACTGCAGCTTCGAACTATGAAATTGCATCAATTACAGCTGCCGATCTGTTGCTTAACATCTTTGCACTTTGCTACTACCCTGTAGTGGCAGGGCCCATAAATCAATCGTTATTGGAGACTTCTTCTATAAGGGAGATCAATTCCCAACGGAAAGGGCTCATTCTTGATACAATATTGAACTGGCTTACAGCATAAGTACTACTTTTTTTGTAGGTCATTCCCCCCTATTAAAATTATGAAAGGCACCATATTAATAAGTCATAAATATTATTAATACTCTCTAATACTCATTTTTTATTACCTTTGCTTACATTATGTTGTATGGACATTATGAGGGAGCAAGGGCCCAACTTGACTACCCCAGTTGCAATTAAATATCGCTGAAATGGGTAACGAAAATAATCGTCTTCTTGCGGCAGTAATGTTTACCGATATCGTCGGATATACGGCATTGATGCAAGAGGATGAAAAAAAAGCAAATAGGCAGAGAGATCGACATCGTTCGATTCTGGAAGAACGAGCTACTGAGTTCGGTGGCAAAACTCTGCATTTTTACGGTGATGGTGCTGTAACTATTTTTAATAGCGCCTATAAGGCCGTGATGTGTGCACTTAGAATTCAAAAAGACTTAAAAGAACCATTTCTGCCCCTTCGTATTGGCATCCATATGGGAGATATCGCTTATAATGATCAAGAGGTATTTGGAGATGCTGTAAATATTGCTGCACGTCTTGAGACATTATCTATAGCCGGTGGCATTTTGCTTTCCGAAAAAGTGAAGGATGAAGTTAAGAACCATCGCCATATCAAAACGATTTCATTAGGATCATTTGAGTTGAAAAATGTCAAACAACCCATTCGGATTTCTGCGATTAGCAACAGCGGTGTTCGTGTCCCTTCTGCTACAGATATAAAAGCAAAGGCGGGTATGATATCCAATCGGATTGCTGTTTTACCGTTCATAAATATGAGCGATGAGTTAGGGTTTGACTATTTCAGCGATGGGTTAACAGAAGAGATTATCAACGGTCTGACAAAGATAGGGTTAGAGGTAACATCGCGAACCTCGGCATTTGCTTTTAAAGGTCATAACGAAGATATCCGTCAAATCGGTGAAAAATTATCAGTTTCAAAAGTACTCGAAGGAAGTGTAAGAAAGAGTGATGATAAAATTCGCGTAACTGCTCAGCTTATTGAGACGGGAGAAGGATTTCATTTGTGGTCTGAGACATATGATGGCCATTTAAAAGATATATTCGAGATTCAGGATACGATCAGCAAACAAATTCTGAGTAAGTTTGAGAGTAAATCTTCAGACAGTCAATTTAATGTTCAGAGTACGGCCATAAATCAAGAGGCATACGACAAGTATCTTGAAGGGAAATTTTTATGGAGTAAATGGACGATCCCTTCAGTCTATAAAGCATTAAAATGTTTTCAGAGTGCTATAGAGACAGATCCTGAACTTGTTTATGCATATATAGAGGCAGCTTTTTGTTACATCTATCTGGGATCTTTGGGACAGATGTCTTCGCAGCTTGCTTTTAAAAGGGCAAAGAACTTGCTGGAAAAGTCTATTCAACTGGATGAATCGATTCCGGAAGCGTTTGCTGGTATGGGAAGTGCTCATACATTTCTGAATCTGGATTTCCAGCAGGCCGACCAGGCGTTTTCTAAAGCCTTTTCTTTGAATAATGATTCTCCTGAACTTTATCACCATTATTCTCTCTATTTAAATGTGATTGGTAAAAATAATGATGCTATCGAATGGTTGGAGCGGGCATTAACCCGGGATCCGCAGAATGTAATTTACAATTCGGAATTAGGACGTGCTTATTACTTCGCGAGGCGTTAGAGCAATACAATTATACTTTGCAACTGGATTCTTCTTTTCTCCCGGCTGTCGACGGCAAAGGCTGGATATACGTTGCGATGGATGAGTTAAAGTCGGCTCACAGTATTTTTGAAATCTACCAGAATTTGGTTTCACAGGAGCAAAAAAATACGCCTCAACTTATTTATATGGCGGCGCGTATGGGCATGACAGAAGTAGCTACTCATTTTCTGGATTTATTACAATTGGGTGATGCTGAGGACAGCTACAAAGCAACGGCGATGGATTATGCCATGATTAATCTTGGCTTAAAAAAATATGATGAGACCTTTTTCTATCTGAATCGGGCAGTGGATGATCAGATTGGAAAAGTGCTTTTCACTCCTTCGGATCCCCTTTGGCGGGAGATACGTTATGATTCCAGATTTAAAAAACTTTTGGACCGCATAGGAATTTCCAATATACAACAACCAGACTTTTCCGATTAGCTTCAAAAAAAATTTTAGAGCCAGTTAAAAATAGATTCATACGTTATGCGACCTTCTTCTTGACTCAGAGGATTAAATAATTGATGATATAATAAACACATTATGTAAAAGAACCGGCATTTTTCAGCCTCTCAATTTTGTGCTTCAATACAGATTGAATGAGATTAATATCCGTCAAGTGAGTGCGGAAGTTCAGTACAGCCAACCGCAGATAAATTTTCCCATCTATTTTAGTTGAAGATAGGAACACCCTTCCGTCGTGATGGATTTCTTCGACTAGCTGCTTATTGAATTCATTGGGATCCCCACTTTTGGGTACATATCGAAAAAACATCACCGAAAGTTCTGGTTTGGGGCCGACTTCAATCCCGGGGATATCCTGAACTTTTTTATAAAAATATCTGGTGAGCAACCGTTTTTCTTCCAGGGCAGCCCGAAATGGTTTGATCCCAAAGAGTTGAAGTGGCAGCCACATTCGTAATCCACGAAAATGTTTAGAAAGCTCGGGAGAAAGATCAGCAGGCGAAAACTCTTGGGTGGCATCGCGAGTATCCTGCATGTAGTTTGCAGTCATATGTTGGGATTGATAGAGCTTCTGCCCGTCCCTTACAAGCACCGCCCCCGATCCATAAGGCAAAAACAATCCTTTATGGGGATCGATGGCGACCGAATCCGCCCGCCGTATACCTTTCATCACTTGTCTTCCGTGTTCGGTGAGTAGAAAAAATCCACCATAAGCAGCATCCACGTGTAACCATAAATTTTCATCTTTGGCGATGTCTGCAATTTTGATCAGGGGATCCACGGCGCCAAGATCCGTCGTACCGGCAGAGGCAAAAATCGTCAGTGGTATCAATCCCTCCTTTTTATCCGCCAGGATTTGTTTTTTCAGCTTATCAGCCTTCATGCGAAATCGCCGATCCATTGGGATTTCCCGGATAGTGGCTTCTCTGAGCCCGGCAAATTTAATGGCTTTGATCACACAGTGGTGCACTTGATGGGTAGTATAAATAACGGCCCGATCAACATCTTTGGCTTTGAGATTGGCATCATCACGGGCAGTGACCAAGCCAATAAGATTGGCCATTGAACCACCCGAGGTCAGATTACCCGCTGCTTCTTCAGGATAGCCAATAAGATCACACATCCAGCGGATACATATATTTTCGATCCGAACGGCCCACGGCGATGAAAAGAAAATACCCGCATATCGATTGGTAACGGCGGCCAAAAAATCAGCGATCGCCGAAGGATATAATCCTCCTCCTGGAATGTACCCGGCATGTTTACCCGAAGCAGGGTTAAGGCCCGGGTAATCTACCTCTGATGCCAGCAACTGAAGCAGCTTATCAAACGCTTTGGGATTTTCGTCAATAGGAATATCATAAACGCCCCTGCCCATCGAATCCGAAGGTTGGTAAGCCGGTTTATCAGGAAGATCATCTAAGAAATTTTCACTGTATTGTTGAGCTTTTTTAAATAGCGAGGCTCGTGTGTCTGCCGAAGGTTCTAGCACCTGGGCCTGCTTTTCAAGTTCTTTGATGCGTGATTCCATGCGCTATTTTTATCAATGTTAGCAACTGGTGATAGGATTCTTCATCACAAAAAGTACAAAAAACCTCCAGGAAATACGATGCCCTCACATAACGCATTCATAACAAAGCCTACCAATGTTTTAAATTGTTGAAGATAGGTAAGAATAAATCGGGAAAGAACCATCCAAAATCAATGGGATGTGGTCAGATCTTTGTTAGGAATGAATTTGGTTACTGCATGTTTTACAGGCGTCACCGTTTGCAGGTAAGCATAAAGTGCCTTTAAGTCCTGTTTTTTTATTCCCGCATACATTTTCCAAGGCATAATCGAATTGAAATCGGTTGGATTGACATTAGGCAGCGAATCTGCTGGAATGTCGTATTGTTTGAACTGGTTAATGAATTTTTCCTGGCTCCACTTGCCGATGCCGGTTTCCTTGTCGGGCGTAATATTAGCGGAGCGGATAATGCCAAACGGCATCCTGATTTCAAATCCGCCAGCCAGGTACATCCCTTTGATATCCTGGCCTTGATTCTCCGGGGTGTGGCATTCTGCGCAGCCTGCGATAGTGAGCAGATACTTGCTATAGGCTACGGAATTAGCTGGAGAGGGACGTGCTTCTGGAGTCTTCACTAACGATAATTACTATGATTCATTTATCTGTTCACAGCTTATCCAGCGGTTAAATCTGCACAAAGGATGACGATTAAAGGAACCGCGCAACAAGTGGCGCGGGGAAAATATTTGGCATATCATGTTTCAGCCTGCATTGATTGTCATTCAACCCGGAATTGGTCGAAATTTTCAGGTCCCATTAAGGCGGGGACGATTGGAAAAGGCGGCGAAACGTTTGATCAGCGGATGGGGTTGCCAGGCAAATTCATATCCCGCAATATAACCCCTTATAATTTGCATGACTGGACGGACGGCGATATTTATCGCGCAATTACTACCGGAGTAACGAAAGACGGTCATCCCCTTTTTTCCGTCATGCCTTATCAATCCTATGGTAAAATGGATCCGCGGGATTTCAAAGCTATTATCGCCTACATTCGTACCCTTAAACCCATCACATACGATCCTCCCGCATCAGAGGCAAATTTTCCGATGAATCTGATCCTGCAAACCATCCCAGTCAAAAAAACCGTTGCCGGAATCATTGGGTAGGTAATGATCTATCAGCTTAAAATAGACGGTAAACTGGAATTAAAGAGAGGCGGGTAGCACTGAATTATAACTTAAAACCGGATGAATGAACTATTCCTCTTCATCCTTATACTGTTCGTTATAAGCATTTTTTATGCGCTGATTCATGTGCCTTTTATAATTTTCATATTCATATTTTCGGATAGTAAAAGCGGAGTGGAAATTTCCATCGTTGCAATCCACATTCAGTTTGTTGGGATTGTCGGTCTCGCTAATCTCAACGCGTATAGAGCCGAGTTTGTAAGAATCAATCACAGAGCTAATAATTTGAAGGTTCTTTTCTTCAAAGATACAGAAAATGCTCCTGTGGTTTAAATAGTTTGATTGAAATAATCTCGATGTCATCTTTTTTCGTATGTTCCAACACAACTGATGGTAAATTCTAACAATGTTGAGTCCCAACGATCGATGGCTAGTTCCAATTCTTCACAATTTTATGCGAATCTTCCACTGATGACGGATTTTTTTGATGCTTCGCACGAGGAAAACTACCATCCCCTGCCGGATGATTGGCATGTGGCTGTGACCGACATCGTAAATTCGACGTTGGCTATCGAAGAGGGACGCTTCAAGACAGTCAACATTTTGGGGGCTTCTCCCATCGTGGGGATACTCAATCTGGCCAACCGTAATGAGATACCGTATGTGTTCGCAGGAGATGGTTCGACTTTTTGTATCCCCCCCAATTTACTGGACGACGCTCGCAGCGTATTAGGCGCCAGCCGTCGAATTGGTCAGGCCCAATATGATCTTGATTTACGCGTCGCAATTATCCCAATTTCTTTTATCCGCCAGCGGGGGTATGACCTCAGGGTTGCTCGATATGCTGCTTCTGACATATATGTGCAGGCTATTTTTTTCGGTGGAGGCATTACCTATGCTGAAGAGTGCCTGAAAACTCCGGGCATTGAGGAGTATCGTATTTCGGCATCGGATACTGCGGCTTCGGTAGATTTTTCGGGGCTCGAATGCCGCTGGCAGGAGGTAAAGCAGCAGGATAAAGAAGTGATCACACTATTGGCGAAACCCAATCCCAGGCTGTCATCGCCGGAGCCAGTTTATGAACGGCTTCTCAATGAGATGCGTGGAATTTTTGGATTTGATGACGAAACCAATCCCCTGAAAACTTCAGAACTTTCAATGAACATGGGACTATCCAAACTCATGGGAGAACTGAAATTTAGAACCTTTGGAAAGGGATGGTTGGCAAGTTTGGGTTATTTATTAAAGATGGAGCTGCAAATTATAATCGGTAAAATATTCATGGCTCTCAATTATGAAACATCGGAAACGGATTGGTCACGCTACAAGCCTGATATGGTGCTGAACTCGGATCATCGTAAGTTCGATGATATGCTGCGCGTGGTAATCAGAGGTAGTAAAAAACAGCGCCAGAGCCTCGGGCAATTTTTAGAAGAACAATTTTCAGAAGGAAAGCTTGCCTATGGAATCCATATCACAAATGCGGCTATGATCACATGCATGGTCTTTCGATATCACCGGGAGCACGTGCATTTCGTGGATGGTAAGGATGGTGGATATGTATCGGCTGCGAAGAAATTAAAAAAGCGAATGGAGCAGCTAGACAGTGGAGAGGTTCCTCTTCGATAACATAACAACGTGAATTTTATCGGCTGTGAATTCAACCGACCTTTTCTGCGGTCGGATCTGTCATGTCTCAAATACCGTCGGTGAGAATTGCCTCATTCGAAATCGTTCAAACCCTGACCTTGATCCAGTTGGATGTTCCCTGTCCACTTAAAATCGCCATTCAAAGATCCACTCTAAAAGGACAGCTTATTAAGCTTCAGATTAAATGGGTTATGTAGCACCATGTTTATTAATGCAACAAAAAATTAATATTTGTATGTGCAAACAATATGGAAAGCCAAATTCTATACCATGAAGAACCCTCAGAATTATTGAAATCCTGAGGGTTCCTGTAAGGATTTAATCAAGGGTCTTAATTTCGATCAGTGTCCCGGATAAATTGTTCTACATCAGTATGCATCTTTTCCAGCGATGGTTTGTGAACATAGATCATATGTCCGGAATGGTAGTACTTCATCGAAATGTTACTTTGCAGTTCCTTGGGGATATCCAGGTGGTTCATGGTATATTCGGCGCCCATAAACGGAGTAGCTAAATCGAAATAACCGCAAAGAACCAGTACTTTTAAATTCGGATTTTTTGTCATGGCTTCAGCTAAATCCGGTGCAGTAGTGGGACTCGTCGGGAAGAAATGGCCTCCTTTACGCTTCCAATCCCAATGAAATCCAGGCAGGTTATACGCAGAGACATGATAAGTTTTGTCTTTGGCAAAATTTAGTTCTTCGTGATAATATTTAAAGAACATGGTTGTAAAAGCGGGACTGATAGCTGTACTCTGCGGATCATAAAGCGCGCCTTGCGACAAATTGTCCATGCTGTAACCTACATAACGGGAATCGAGTCGTCCCACGGTTTTTCCTTTGTTACGCATTAGCTGCTTGGCAAATTCAGGTTCGGTAATCCGCAGATTAGCACGATCGATATAATCTTTACTAAGTCCCGTGAAATATGCCAGCTTATTAATCACCTGATTGCGTTCGGATTGCGAAAGGCTGTCGCCTTGCATTAACGCATGGGCATATTCGTTGGACGCGAATTGCCGGGCATCCTGCAAAAATCCCTGCAGGTCGCTGGGTTTATTATCCAGCTGATCGTGATACCAAGCCACGGCTGCGTATGTGGGTAGATAGATTTCGTACGGCAGGTTATCCGCATCCCCAAAAGCAATAGTACGTAAATCCAGGACCGTAGATAATAGCACCACACCATTCAGGGCAATGCCTTCGTGTTGCTGCAGGTAATCCGATACACCCGCCGATCGAGTCGTTCCGTAGCTTTCACCCAGCAAATATTTTGGGGAATTCCAACGGTTATTGGTACTGATATATGTTTTGATAAAATTGCTGACCGAACTAATATCGGAGTCCACGCCCCAGAAATCAGCATTCTTAGCTTTGCCTACAGCGTGACTCAATCCTGTGCCTACCGGATCAATCATCACGATATCGGTCGCTCCCAGCATAGTATACTGGTTATCTGTGAGTTCATAAGGAGCGGGAGGTGTATTGTCGGGATCGTTCAACTTCACGCGCCGCGGCCCCATCACACCCATATGCAACCAGATCGACGAAGAACCGGGTCCGCCGTTATAGGAAAATGTAATAGGACGGTTGGCCGGATCTTTAACTCCGTCTTTAGTGTACGCGGTGTAACCAATCAAGGCGATAGGTTTGCCCTGATCATCCTTGATAATCATTGTCCCCGCTGTGGCCGTGTAGTCAATCTTTTTTCCATCCACGGTGACCGTATTATGTGTGACCGATTTTTCAGCTTTGGGAATAGTCGAGGCTGAGGTGTCGGCTTTTGATTGAGCAAGTGCGCTAGTTGCAGAGGGAATGACTGCAAACTGTAGAACAGTTAATATCATCAAGCTCAGCATATATTTTTTCATAACGGATCTCCTGAAATATTTAGAGTTTTTAATATCTTCGAGAAGAAAGGTATCACAAATTATGACCAGAATGAAAGTGCGTTAACGTTCTTTTACGAAGATGGGCATTTACTATGATCAATAGCTTCCCCTATTTACTAAATGTCGATAATACGGCTGCTAGCAAAAAGGGCCAAAGATGGGCAAGTCTTTTCCGTTGTTAGGTCCTACGCATCTGCAATTCTTCTTTTTTGACCAAGATTCCCATTATCTCAACAATTTCCTTGTAGGTCAATCCATCATAACGAAGAAGAGTAAATAAAATAAACACTAATTATTCCAATTTATTCTTTCAAGATGCTGCTTGGCATATATCAGCAAAAAACCATTGGAGGTAACATTATGAAACGACTCACCCGGATGGAACCTATTGCGCAGGCAGCCCCATTTTACCGGGGTTCAATTTGCCAATACCGTTTTTTTTTACTATTTACAAATAAACCCAAGAGGGTTACGAGTGCTTTAGGTTCTGGGAAATAAGGGAGATAACAAAAATTTAGACAGGCTATAAATCCAGAACCGATGATGAAAGATTTGATTACCATTCTATTTATAATAGCAATACTTACTTCATGCAGCCTGTTCGGCGGCGGGGGCGACAGCCGCCCCGACATTCCGGGCAAGATTGTCTTCTCAGCCAAAGATGAGGCCGGCACCTCACAGATCTTTACCATGAAGGCTAATGGCAGCGATGTGAAGCAACTGACCCACTTTGAAGTCAGCGAGGGAGCCTACCAACCGTCATGGAGCCCGGACGGGCAACAAATTCTTTTTTCCTCCTTTAAATCCGGCAGTTCTATTGGACCGGCCCTGTGGGTGATTGACGCTGATGGCAGTAACCCGCATCTGTTATATAAAGTAGAGGGATCCTCTCGTGCCCTGGAAGGCAATCACGCCCGGTGGAGCCCGGACGGTACTAAAGTGGCCTTTGATCTGTGCCTGAATTGCCAGATACGCACCAACAATGATATTTACCTGTTTGATACCCAAAGCAAACAGGTAACCCAACTCACACAGGATTCGGCTAGCGACACCAACCCCGCCTGGAGCCCGGACGGGCAGCGAATTGCCTTTGCCTCGGATCGGGACTATGTGGATGCCGATACTCTTCGCTTTCGAAAGGATCTATACCTGATAGATGCCGCTGGTAGTAATTTACAACGGCTGACGGGAACAGGAAATGTGACCGCCCCACGCTGGAGCCCTAACGGCAAGATAATTGCATTTGAATGGAATATTCAAGGGAATGAGGTTTTCATATATGATTTGGCTGGCAGACAGATCCAAAAGATAGAAACCGGATTTCAATTTGCCGGAAACCCATTATGGAATAAGGATGGAAACCAGCTCTTGATATTTGGAAGAGTAACCGAACAGTCAAAACCTGAGGCCAGATTGATAAATATCGAAAGCGGTTCGGTTAAAATTATTCACAAAATAACATTGGACAAAATTGGAAGAAACTATGATTGGTATAACGATTAAAAAACAAAAGAATATGCTTTAAACCAGCATAACATAAATAAAACCCCGCCGGCATTTCCATATCCACTAAGATCAGGAAAATAGCCGGCAGGGTTGGTGCAAAATAGTAATCCAAAAACACAGGAAAGATGAAACCGTTGGTTACCACATTTTTAATTTCATTTTTAGCATTCACTGCCTGCGGC
>Ga0102962_1000202_pt1 | contig 33872 bp, 24 predicted proteins | sample SalPonF2_C_D2_MG_FD_84519 | JGI IMG/M metagenome (GOLD analysis project Ga0102962, IMG submission 84519) | Salt pond soil microbial communities from South San Francisco under conditions of wetland restoration - Salt Pond MetaG SF2_C_D2_MG ...
ATAAAGTTCATTAGCGATTCTCAGATATAGCTGCATATCCAGTGTATTATGATGGGTAACAAAAGGTCGTGCGGCGGCACCCCCATAAATAGGTTGAAGGATAGGCGTTTCCACCTCAAGATACCCTTCATCCAGCATGGCACTTCTCATTGTCTGAACCATGAGCGACCGTTTACGGAAGACATCCCGCACCTCCGGATTCACAATCAAATCCACATATCTTTGACGATATCGTTGTTCCCGGTCTGAAAATGCGTCGTAAACCTTTTTCTCACCATCTTCTTCAACCTCTTTGGGGATAGGAATGGGGCGCAGCGTCTTGGATAGAAATTCAAAATGTTCGGCATGAATCGTGGTCTCGCCAGTACGAGTTTTAAATACGAATCCTTTGATGCCAATAATGTCCCCAATATCCACCAGTTTTTTGAAAACCTTATTGTACAAATCCTTGCCCACATCGTCTCTTCGGATATAAACCTGTATCGAACCAACCGAATCCTGCAAGTTGAAGAAAGAGGCTTTTCCCATAATTCTCCGGGTCATGATTCTTCCGGCAACAGAAACGCGTTCGGGATTTTCATTTTCCTCTGTTTTCAGAAGTTCCGGTTTCGATAAAATTTCTTCAGATGTATGGGTGACATCAAATTCATAGGGATAGGGATTGATCCCCATTTCCTGTAATTGTTGTAGTTTTTCGCGTCGTTGTATTTCTTGTTCGCTTAATGTAGACTCGTTTTCAGCCATGAACTATAAATAAAGATTATTTTCTGAATTTTCGATTTTCAAATATTATTAAACAATAGTAAAATTACTGTCAGTTAATCCGGATTATTCACCAAGAAATTTTGTTGTGTCCCGAAGCTTTCGGGATTAAAAATGCGCATGAAACGTACAAAAGGGTACATTGATTAAATATTTTTAGATTCAACGCAGAGCACGGCAAAATTTCGCAGCTCTTTTTAAACTCCTCAAATTTGAGGAAAACTTTATCTTTTACAAGATATTGTTTTTTCAATATGCTATGTATTGATTCTTGTAACTTACGTGAAAAATTCGGGTTAAATTGATCGCATATTCTATGTGCAGACATACTCAATCTCAATCGTAACGTATAAAGTATGTCTATAAATTGAGGTAAGATAAGGTCTAATCGGGAGATTTACATATTCAGTTTTATTTTAGAATTAGAAATTCCGATTAATTAAAATTGTAAACGCTTTTTTGAAATACAGGTAAGGATTTTGTTGATAGAATCCTTATTATTCTGTTAATCAAAATTTAATGATACGATTCTAAATGTATAATTATAGATAATCTTTGACTGATAAAGTATTAGATATAAAACTATTACCCACCATCAGGGATGAGTTAACTATTGGGATTACTGATATTTGTTTTGATCTCTCGATAGACCATTTACATCAACAAGAACAGGATGAACTGTTAACAGGCAATGTTACCGAAAGAAGAAAAGCGGAGTTGATGACAGGCCGCGTTCTTCAAAAAGAATTAGCCCGTTTGAATAAGTTGAATCCCGGTCAATTCTATATTAAAAAAGATAAATTGGGAAAACCCATCGGTTATCATGAAAAAGCGAAATGTGGAGTGGCGATTAGTCACACCAAATCTATGATCGCAGGGGCACTCAATTTAAAAGGAGAAGTTGGTCTGGACATCGAGCAGAAAAACCGTAATGTTCATAAAGATATCAGAAATCGAATTCTTACCGCGGAGGAACACGATTCATTAAAGACCTACGACACTATCCAGATTTGGACGATAAAAGAATCCATCTTAAAACTATTAGGGTCAGGTTTAAGAATCAGTATGCGTAGTATTCAGGTTAAGCCAATAGATAAAGAAAGATTCCAAAGTATGGTATCTGAACGTCCAATCTTGATATATTCATATAATATGGAAAAGATATGGTTAACGATATCTCTTTTTGATGATTGAGGTGATAAAGTTTTATTAATATTACTAAAGTAACATAAGGAAATTAAAAACATTTATTTATTGCCGTATGAACATAATATCATTTTCAAAAGAAAAAATTAAAGAGGGACTTGAAAAAGCCAAAAGCAAGGATATACAGAAGGGCGCGAAGATACTTTTTGCACCAATCAGGATAAATGATGATAATTTTGAAGAAGCTTGTGAAGTTTACGCAAGTATTATGCCCGGAAATTACGATACGGTCGTCATATTGGAAGGGGTCAATCATGAGCTGGAGAAAAAATTACCACTGCCATCGGTGTCGTCTTTTAAAACACCATTTGGTGAAGTCCCGGTTAATGATAAATTAAGAAACGAATTTTGCGATGAAGAAGATGATTTTTTCATTGATGATGAGGCACTGGATGAAACCCTGAGCATTTATCAACAACTTCCGATGCTCCAATGCACTCTCAATGATTTTGATGTCGTAAGTATACAAATATCCAATTATGAGCGTACATCGATTATTCGTGAGCTGACATTTGTTTTGGATGAGGTTTTATTATCAAAAAATGCATTGATCGTCGTATGTTGTGAAATGGAGAATGATCAAAAAGAATCGCTTGATCGTCTCAAACAATATGTAATAGATGGACAAATATCGAATCTTTTTAATATCATCAATGTCTCAACCACAAAAATACATGGTCGTTCGCCGTTTCTGGTAGGTCTGATGATCGCGAGTAGTTGGGAATTAACGTTGAATTTTAACGAAAGTGAAAATGGGAAGTTTAAAAAAAGTTTAATTACCGGTTATGCTTCCCTTCGAAAAAATTAAGAAGAGGATTCAATGTCTGAAACTGATATTACAGATCTGACTGTAATTGGTATGGGAGCCTTGGGACGTACATTACTCAAGGCTCTTTATTTAAAAAAGGGTTCTGTTAGAAGTGTTTACAGCCGGGACCAGCACAAAGCGCGAAGATGGGCTGATGATGTAGAAGCGGGGTTTTCGGGTACCTTTCCTGAGGAGCAGAAAGAATTAGGTGAAATAATCTTCATCTGTGTTTCCGATGATATTATTGAACAGATCGCTCAAAAATTTGCTGAAAGTAAACTTGATATTTCAAATAAATTATTTGTTCATTGTTCCGGCACTAAGCCTGCGTCAGTAATGCAGGCGCTTTCTTCTAAAGGAGCTAAAATAGCGTCATTTCACCCTTTGCAAACATTCACAAAAGAGTGGGATCCGGAACGTTTTAGTGGAATCACGATAAGTTTGCAAGGGGACGAGAATGCAATTCCTGTTCTCGAGGCCATTGCAAAAAATCTGGGCGCTAATCCCGTTCAAATAACGGAATCGGATAAGATCAAACTCCATATCGCCGCTGTCGTGACCTGCAATTATTTAGTTACTCTTGCAGATGCAGCTTCCGTATTACTTGAATATACCAGTATGGATAAAACGGATTCGGAAAAATTGCAAATGCTCTTTCCTTTAATGGAACAAACGTTTCAAAATATAAAAATGAATGGACCCAGAGAATCGCTAAGTGGTCCGATTAAAAGGGGCGATATCAAAACGATTCAGGATCATCTCAAAAATATGAAAGATCTGCCGGATATCGGCAAGGTTTATGCATGTTTGGGATCGTATACCGCTGATAGATTACTTAAACAGCATAAAATGTCTGAATATACCCACTATCAAATGAAGCAGTTATTTGATAAACGCAATAATAAACCAGATGAGTAATTCATCATCGAATAAAAAGAACTTTTTTGAGAAAGTGTATCAAGTGGTCGCACAGATACCTTATGGAAGAGTAACGACTTATGGTACTATAGCCGCATATCTTGGTGCGAAAAGAAGTGCCCGGATGGTTGGTTGGGCGTTAAATGCCACAAGGGATAATCCTGAATACGGTCATTTACCGTGTCACCGGGTGGTTAATCGAAATGGCGAAGTAACGGGGGAAAGATATTTTATGGGGGATATCATGTGTGAGCGGTTGAAGCAGGAAGGGATTGTTTTTATTGATGAAAATACAGTGGATCTTGTAAAATTTATTTGGGATCCATCAAGAGATTCAAATTTTAAAAATGAATCATTCGACTGATAAATGATGGTGATGAGGAGTCACTTCATCTTCATTAAAGGTATCGTAAGATCTGCATAAAACAGTGGTGTTTTTAACTCCGGACTATAACCGGTAGCAATAAATCCATAAAAGGATAAAAAAGGTCCTGTTGAAAGTACCATTGACCGTATACCAATCGAATTGATATGGAAAAAGTGATAATTGGAAACCATACCAACAGGTAAATCCATGGCAAAAGAATCGTACCTGTAATAGGCACCAAAAGTTACCCCACCATTCTGATTTTTGACAACAGGGCGTTGGAAGATCAACTGACCACCGCCTCTTAAAGATAGCTGAGCTGTTATATAGTAAGGTCCTTTAATCCTGGCTGTAAAGTTGCCACTGAACATATTATAGCCGATAGCATAGCCAACTGCCCAATTATTTGAGTGTGTGAATGTATCCGCGAATCCGAGGCCTTTTTTCTTGTAGTTAGGATAATCAATTTTACCCTGATAATGCTCTTTCTCGTGCAATGCCTGATCGTAATGTTGTTTGGCATAAGTCAAAGCATCCTGACTAAAAAAGTTATAAGCCGGCATAATGGTGAAGTCTCCACGATATGATGTTGTAGAGTCAGATAAAGCTTTATGTGGAGGGAAAATGACAGTTTCTGTAAGTGGAGCCGGCGTTGAGCAGCCATAAAATCCTATTAGAAAAAAGAATAATCCCCCAATGTACAATAATAATTTACGCATACCTCCAATACATAAAGATTATGATTTCCATTATGATGATAGGTAAAAAATGCGCTAAAAAAAGAAAAGATTAAAGCATATATAAAATTCGGAATATATATGCGCGATTGTCCTTTCAATAATTATTCCAACAATTATGTAAATAAAACGTTATTTTAAATGGTGATATTTTTAATATCCATCTATAAATAATGCGTAAGGAAGGATGTTTTAGCAGAAATCAGGATTAAAAGTGGTTGATATTCTGCTGATTGGTTTATTGTTAAGGTTTTATTTCATGGGACTGAGTTTAGAAGAAAAAGTCAATAATCTGCCTACGAATCCCGGAGTTTATATTTACAGGGATTCGAAAGGAAGCGTGCTTTATGTGGGGAAAGCCAAACGGCTGCGAAACCGGGTACGATCGTATTTTCAGGATTCAAGAAATCATGACGGGCGTATCAAAGTGATGGTTTCCAAAATTGCTGATCTTGAAACCATTATTACTGATTCGGAAGCAGAAGCTCTGATATTAGAAAGCAACCTGATCAAAAAATATCATCCCAGATATAATATCATGTACCGGGATGATAAAAGTTATCCTTATATTTGCATCACAAAAGGCAAGCGGCCCCGTGTATTCCCTACAAGAACGATAATTCGGGACGGTAGCCGTTATTATGGTCCGTATGGACATGTGGGTCAGATGCGTAATATGCTCGAGACGATTCGTCAAACTTTCAATCTATGTACTTGTGCCTGTTCTCCCAAACTAATCAATCGCACTAAAGGAATGCCAAAGTGGCATAGTTGCTTTAATGAATACATTGGAGAATGTTCGGGAGATTGGGATGAAGAGTATTACCAGAATGTCATGGAACGGGTTATCCGGTTGTTAAATGGGAAAACGGATGGACTTATCCGTGAGCTGAAAGAAGAAATGGAAATTGCTGCTCAGTCCTTAGCTTTCGAAAAAGCCGCTAAATTGCGTGATGGAATCGAAGCGCTCGAACGATACAGCAATAAAATGAAGATTATCACTGATCATCAGATTGATCGTGATATTTTTGCTTTAGAAGTACACAGGGAAGAAGCCATTGGTTGTGGCGTTTTATTCAAAATCAGGGATGGTAAGTTGATAGGTAAATATCACCGTTTCTTGAAAAATATTGAGGAATTAACAGAATCTGAGATATTGCAAACCTTTGTCGAAGATTATTATACAAGCGATTTAGGTGGGATCATTCCGGATGAAGTTTATTTAAGTGATGATTTAATAGATGATGAACCGTTATTAGAATATTTGTGGCAGGAACATGGGAAAAAAGTTCCGATTCATGTTCCCAAGATTGGTGAAAAAGCACAAATGATGCGAATGGCCAAATCGAATGCGCGTCTGTTGATTAAAGAATATTTACTCCAGAAATCTAAAGCGGAAAAAAACAGGATACCACATTCCGTCCAGAGTTTGAAACGTGATCTTAGGCTGGACCGACTGCCACGCCGGATTGAATGTTTTGATAATTCGAATATTCAGGGTAGCGACCCAGTGGCCTCTATGGTATGTTTTGTGGATGGAAAACCGAGAAAAAACGATTATAAAAGATTTCATATTAAAACCGTTGTTGGACCTGACGATTTTGCATCTATGCATGAAATAATTACACGTCGTTATTCAAGGGTGATGAAAGAAAAACAGCATATACCTGACTTAATTGTTGTCGACGGTGGAAAAGGTCAGTTGTCTAGTGCTGTTAATGCATTGAAAGAGATCGGCTTTTACGGACAAGTTCCTATAATCGGACTGGCAAAGCGATTGGAGGAAGTATTTATTCCGGGACAATCGGAAGCGATTATGATTCCCAAAACATCATCGAGCCTGAAATTATTGCAGAGGGTAAGGGATGAAGCGCACCGTTTTGCTATAACTTTTCATAGGGAAAAACGTCGTAAAAGAACGATTTCCAGTGAATTGCATAATATCCCTGGGATTGGACCGAAAACGGCACAAAAGTTGTTATCTACTATTGGGTCGGTAAAGAAAATTAAAAAAGCCGATTTAGAAGAATTGAGGAAAGTGGTTGGTAAATCAACCGGAAATAAAGTTTTTGAATATTTTCATTCAAATAATGCTGAAAAGGTTTAAAGGAAACGAATATTGCATAAGTATAACATCAACATGCGATAATGAATGTTATACGAATTCATTATGTTTAATTTGTAAACGGTACAAAAGGACTTAGTCGAAAATTGAAATTTCAAACAACAAGTGGTAAGTGATTAATTATTGTAAGTATATAAATAAATAGTTATATTTACATGAATGGATGAGCGAATATAAAATTAAAATTTACTCTGTGGTAAACAATAATTAAAATTATATCCACGTTAGTTTTAACAGTATGAGACACACAAAAAGAAATACTATCAATTATTCTGAACTTGATGATCGGGAATTAGTTCGTATTTACCGTAAAAACGGTGATGAACGAGCTTTTAGCGTATTGCTTGATCGCCATAAAGCTAAAATTTACTCCTACATTTACAGTATGGTAGGACGTGCGGATGTGGCGAATGATATATTCCAGGAAACTTTTACAAAAGTCATTACCAAGCTCGATGAAACATATAACGAGCAAGGTAAATGGATTGCTTGGGTAATGCGTATTGCTCATAACGCGACAATCGATTATATAAGAAAACAAAAACGATTTGTCGACGTTAATTCCAATACAACTGATGACGATTATGATTTTTATGAGCGTCTACCAGATGATAAGCTAATTGACGCTGAAACCCGTCTTGAAAAAGACGAAGCAAAGAACAGCTTAATGAAGCATATCGCTAACTTGCCGGATGAACAACGACAGGTTGTTATGTTACGCCATTATTATGAAATGTCGTTCAAAGAAATTGCGGAATTGACAAATGTTTCAATTAACACGGCGTTGGGTCGTATGCGCTATGCTTTGATTAATTTGAGAAAAATGTTTGAACAAGAGAACGGAGACGAGGTCAAATATGCAAAACGTTGATGAGCTATGTATCAAATATTTGATGGATGAGCTCGATCCCTCTGAGAAAATCCTGGTGGAGAAAAAGATGAGGGAGGATCCAAATGTATTGATCGAGATTGAGAGTTTACGAAGCACCCTGAAAAAACTGGATGCCCTGCCTTTTAAAAATCCACCGGGTGATGTTGTGGATCGTGTTTGTCAGATAGCACGGGAAAGAAAAGTAAATGCTACCAAACCTATTCCATTAATGAATAGTTTTGGAAGTAATGCCCGGTATTGGGGTGCCGCCGCTGCTATCGTTCTTAGCTTTTCAGTAGGGACCTATTTTCTGTTCAGTAACAACAGCCAGCCTGCAAATCTTAATGCAGCAGCAAATACAGAGGTAACCACGCAAAAAAGCAATCAGGCAAACAGTAACGTACAGCCTTGGGTCGATCACAATAATATTTTATATATCCAGGCAAATAATACTTCAGCTGGTAATTCATCATTGGCGAGTCAGGCTGCAACAAGTTCGACAGACAGCGTATTTATGCAGAGCATGAAAAAATTAACGCCGTTAAATGGAACGATGCTGAATGCGCAAAAACCTTTAGATTTACATCTCGCAAGCGACAAACAGGAGTAATTGATAAATTAACTGATACGAATATTCTTTTTAGAAATTGAAAGAAGGTCCAGGAAGCATTATAATTGAATATGAAAAACATGCTTCGATGGACCTTTTTTTTATTCCTATTTATACCCGTCTTTGCGATGGGACAGGTGCAGCGTGGCTGGATTCCGGTCAAAGTCACAAAATCAAATGAAAAAGTTGTAACTCCCTTATCGGCAACGAGTTCAGCTACACTTGCGGATACCATATTTTATGCTTCTCCAGATACATTTAAAGCGTATACTTCACGTTTTGGTCAGGGCGTAACTACCGGCGTTTTTTTTACAGTGCCCTCCAATTTATACCCAATTAAAATTAAACGACTGATTGTTAAATTTTATGGGGGAAGAACCGATACCATTGGTGCGCTTAATGCGGCTATTATCAAAGCCTTATTATGGGAAAATGTCACAACATCACAAAATATTAACAGTATACATTTGAAAACGGAATCACCTACTCAAACCATTTCGGTACCTGTTGAACAAATACGTCAGCAGGATTTTTCATTTGAAGATACCAGTGAAGTACAAAACCCATTAAATTTTGCTGTTGGTATACGTTATACGTCCTCATCTGATACCATAAAGGCCGTTAGTCCGGTATTCGGATATCCTCCTAATAAATATAACGATTTTTATATAGACAGCGTGTTGTCAGGTACTTCCGACAAACCGGTATATTATGATCATCAAAGCTATTGGTCGCAACCAGACAGTATCGGAAATATGTCGGCTTATCTGATCGTAGATGTTGACACTTCCGGAATGGCAACAGGTATAACCGAAGAGCGATGGCATTTTCCTGATAGCCGTAAAATAATAAGTAATTATCCGAATCCCTTTAATCCGCAAACCATAATTACCATAAGTAGTCCGTATAATGGACGTGGATCTATTATTATTTATAATATATTAGGTAACAAGGTATATGAGAAGAACACATTTTTGCGAAGAGGCGAACAGTTTAAATTCAATTGGGAGCCCAAAAGTAATGCTACAGGGATCTATTTTGTAGCTTTGCATATAAAAAATGATCGTTTCTTTCACAAAATGATCTATTTGAAATGATTTGAATGAATTTATTATTAATTTTTGTATACCTAACCCCATCGTTTTATATTTCGCAATGACTCGATGATTTAATTTCATAATTATTAAACTAAATTCGCATGGGCAAAGTTATTTCCATAGCTAACCAAAAAGGGGGCGTTGGAAAAACCACGACGGCCATTAATTTAGCAGCCAGTTTGGCAGCCGTTGAACATCCGACATTATTAATTGATACGGATCCACAAAGTAATTCAACAAGTGGATTAGGTATCGAATCTGCAACCGTAACCAATTCAATTTACGAAGTGTTGGTTGGCGGAGTAGATGTAAAGAATGCCATTAGAAGTACCGAATCAACCTATTTAGATCTGATACCATCCCACATCAATCTGGTTGGTGCGGAAATTGAAATGATTGACCGGGAAAACCGTGAGAAGATATTAGCAAAAGCGATTAAGGACATACGCGATTCCTATGATTTTGTCATTATTGATTGTCCGCCTTCACTTGGCTTATTAACCATAAATTCATTAACCGCTTCCGATTCTATTGTTATTCCAGTTCAATGCGAGTATTTTGCACTTGAAGGACTCGGACAGTTGCTGAACACGATCAAAATCGTGCGACAACATCTGAATCAGAGCCTGGAGATTGAGGGGGTTTTGTTAACGATGTATGATAATCGCACCCGTTTGTCCAATCAGGTAGCTCAGGAAGTAAAACGGTATTTTAATGACAGGGTGTTTGAAACGGTAGTAGCCAGAAATGTCAGACTGGCCGAAGCCCCAAGTTTTGGAAAACCCGTGTTAATGTACGATTCGGTAAGTATAGGCGCTAAAAATTATCTCTCGTTAGCGCGTGAAGTTATCATGCGAAATAAAAAAATGTTTAAAAATAGTCCTATTTTTGCCTCCACAGAATCAGAGACGGATACGGAATAAGAAATTGAATCATTATGGCTAAGAGGAAAGCACTTGGCAGAGGATTGGGAGCCTTCTTCCCGGATATGGATCAGAATGAAGGACAGAAAAAATCCGGTAACGAAGAAACCGGTAATAATCCATATATAGAATCTCAGGAAAAGGTCAATGTTATACTGAATATACCGGTTACCAACATTCGTCCTAATCCCAATCAGCCAAGAAAAGAATTTGACGATTTTAAGCTACAGGAATTATCCGATTCTATTCAGATGCACGGATTAATTCAGCCCATTACTGTGCGTTATATCGGGGAAGACCGGTACGAATTGGTAAGTGGAGAACGTCGTCTCAGAGCCTGCAAAATGGCCGGAATGGAGGCGGTACCATCGTTTATCAGGGAGGTGAATGATGAAAATTCTTTAGCTTTTGCATTAATTGAAAATGTTCAGAGAGAAGAACTGAATCCTATTGAAATTGCCCTGGGATATCAGCGTTTAATTGATGAATGTGATTATACGCAGGAAGTTGTAGCAAAAAAAGTGGGGAAAAACCGAAGTACAGTCGCCAATATGCTGCGTCTGCTGAATCTGCCCGCTAATATTCAGAAAGCTCTGAGGGATGCTAAGATAACAACAGGACACGCTCGTGCGTTAATAACCATAGAAGATTCGGAGTTGCAGCAAAAGATTCTTCAGAAGACTATTGAAGAAGATTTTTCGGTTAGGCAAATCGAAGATGAAGTTCGAAAAGCCACCAATCGTAAGAAAAAAAGCAGAAGGAAACAGTTATCTGAAAAAGATCAGCATGATATTGAATTGCAGGAAATATCAAAACGATTACGCAGTAAATTCAGTACAAAGGTTCAAATAAAGAAGAAAAACGTTGGAGGCGAAATACGAATTGAATATTATTCAGATGAAGACTTGGATCGCCTCATTCAAATTTTTGAGTCTTATTCCTAAATGGAACAAAGGTTTTACCTCTATTCTTATTTTAGGTTTGTGTTTGGGGACTCAAACTTGCTTTGCGCAAAATATCCCTGCTATCGGCTCTAAAAGAGATACTTCATCAGCCTCTGCTCATATAAGACCAACACATCGCGATACCGTACCAAGTCCAAAAAGTGTATTACTTAAATCGGCAATTATTCCGGGTTGGGGGCAGGCTGTTAATAAACAGTATTGGAAGATTCCGATTATTTATGGTGCGTTGGCCGGGTTGGCATATTTTAGTTCCTATATGACGCAACGATATCATGATTACAGAGCGGCTTACTATAATTCCGTAAGTACTCATACTGATCAGCGTTTTGGTAAAACTCCGGCATATTTGATCGGACAATCTCCCAAGGCCTTGCAATATTATAGAAATTATTATAGAAACCATCGGGATATGGTTTATTTAGGGATCGGTCTTGCATATGGCTTGAATATTTTGGATGCATACATATATGCGCAAATGCGCGATTTTAATGTAAGTAACGATCTAAGTGTTAGAACAACTGTTGGTCCGCAGCAAGTCGGTCCCTATCAGGCTTTGTCTTTGAAATTAACTTTTCATTTTGCAAGGCCATGAAGAATTTATAAGATAAATGATAGAAAAATATGGAAGAAACATTTGAAGAAAATAATGGGAAACCCATGAGTATTCCGGATAAATATCATGAGGATATATCGAATGATATCTGGAGTGTATTTAAGATAATGGGAGAATTTGTAGAAGGTTATGACCGGCTGTTGAAAATCGGTCCATGTGTCTCTATTTTTGGATCTTCACGTTTAAAGCCGGGAGATCAGTATTATGAAATGGCCATTGAAACCGCTTTTAAACTGACTAAAATTGGTTTTGGTATTATAACCGGTGGCGGACCCGGCATCATGGAAGCTGGAAATAAAGGAGCACGAAAAGGGAATGGGAAATCAGTCGGATTAAATATCAAATTACCTTACGAAGAAATTCCAAATAATTATATTGATGCTGATTTTACGATAAATTTCAATTATTTTTTTGCACGTAAAGTAATGTTCGTAAAATATGCACAGGGGTTTGTCGTTTTTCCAGGAGGTTTTGGAACATTAGATGAATTTTTTGAAGCTTTAAACTTGATTCAAACCCAAAAGATTTCCAGATTCCCTGTAATTCTTATTGGTAAGAGTTATTGGGCCGGTTTAATGGACTGGATCAGGAATACGTTAATGGAGTATGGGACTGTATCCGAAGTGGATATGGATTTATTTCATTTAACAGATGATATTGACGAAGCCATTGCTCTCATTAAGAAGTTTTATGAAGAACATGAATTAAGTCCTAATTTTTAGTAAATATTTCAGGTTAAAGAAAATAATTTAAATCAAATTTTAGAAAGTTTACTTTCTTTAATATCTTTATAGGATAATATTTATTTTCTTGAACTCGTTATTTTAGTGTAAATCGTAATCAAATATTGGTAAATATGAGGTTCCTAAGTCGTTTCCTACTTGCAGTAGGCTTAATCATTGCTACCGTCGGGGTGGCTCAACAAGCTCAGGCACAGTCTAAGACTGATGCTGTTAAGGCTTTTAATGCAGCATTTAAAATGTCACAGAATGGTCAGATTAAACAGGCTATTCAAAAATTTGAAGATACTATTCAACTATGCGATAAAGTTGGAAAATCTGCGGCTGACATTAAGAAAAAGGCAGAACAGCAATTGCCACCTCTTAATTACAGGTTAGCTGCACAATATTACAAGCAGAAAAATATAGCTGCTTCTGTTAAACAATTTGAAAAAACGTACCAAATTGCTAAAAAGTACGGTAACAATAATATAGCCAAGCGCAGTAAGGAAAATGTGCCGAAACTATATTACTTTCAGGGAAATAGCGCATATCAACAAGGCAATTATCAGGCTGCTTTAAAAGCTTATGATAATGCCATCCAAAAAGATCCTCAGTATGCAAAAGCGTATTATCAAAAAGGTTTGACATACATGAAAATGGATAAAAGCTCCGATGCTACCCATTTGCAAGTTGCACTTAAAATGTGGGATCAGGCTATTTCCATTGGTAAAAAAGCCGATGATGGTGTGACTGTGCGTCATGCTAAACAAGCCGCAAGCGGATTTCTCGTATATAAAGGTGCTAATGCTTCTCAGCATAAACATTATTCAGAAGGAATTAAGCTATTAAAGAAATCCTTAAATTATAACAACACTAATCCAAATGCTTATTATCGTTTAGCTCAGGCTTATAATAATATTGAAAAGTATCACGAAGCCATTCAAAATGCTAAAACCGCTTTGAAATATGAAAAAGGCGGTAAAACTGATAAAGCTAAAATTTGGTTTGAACTTGGTTCGGCTTATCAGAAATTGAACGATAAAGATCAAGCATGTAAAGCTTTTCAAAATTCTGCTTATGGTTCTTTCAAAGCAAGTGCAGATCACGCTATGAAATATGAGTTAAAGTGTAAGTCGGCTACGGCGAGTAAATAAAATTTAATTCATCATACTTTTAGAGATATTAAGAAAGCCTTCAATATTTATTGAAGGCTTTCTTATATATACTCAATTTTTTTGGGAATAAAATTTTATCCTTAATTAGCTTTAGCTTATTTTGGCATAATTCGTTAAGTGGGCAAATTAGGATTAAATATGAAATTGTGGAGCCAAATTGCTTGTTATTAAAACAGTATTTAAAAAAAAGAGCTCATAAACCAAATGAATAGAATGTCTGATAATCTAGACCAACTTTGTGTAAATACTATTAGAACGTTATCTATTGACGCCGTTCAAAAAGCAAAATGCGGACATCCCGGAATGCCCATGGGAATGGCTGATGCCGCTTATGTCTTATGGACCAAATTCTTACGTCATAATCCCAAAGATCCGGAATGGTTCGATCGTGATCGATTCATCCTGTCTGCCGGTCATGGATCAATGTTACTTTACAGTTTATTATATCTCACGGGATATGATTTGACATTGGAAGATTTGAAAAATTTTCGTCAATGGGGAAGTAAAACGCCGGGCCACCCGGAATATCGCTTGACTGCAGGAGTTGAAACGACGACTGGCCCACTTGGTCAGGGTCTTGCGAATGGTGTAGGTATGGCCATGGTTGAAGCCCATCTTGCTGAAAGATTTAACAAACCTGATCATATCGTTATTGACCATTATACTTATGGTATTGTAAGTGATGGAGATCTTATGGAAGGAATCTCCCACGAGGCCGCATCTCTTGCCGGTCACTTGAAACTTGGCAAAATAGTTTATTTATACGATGATAATAACATTTCCATCGAAGGCAACACCGATCTGGCTTTTACTGAAGATGTAGTGAAACGTTTTGAAGCTTATGGATGGCACACTCAGCGAATTGATGGCCATAACCGGGAAGAGATCACAAAAGCAATTACCGAAGCACGTAATGTGGTCGATAAACCCTCGATAATAGCTTGCCGAACCCATATTGGATATGGAAGCCCCCATAAACAAGATAAAGCTTCTTCACATGGAGCAGCATTGGGTGAAGATGAGGTCGCATTGACAAAAGAGGCACTCAATTGGGATCCCAACAAATTTTTCTACGTCCCGGATGAGGTAAAATCATTTTTTGAAGAAGCTGTGCCACGTGGTCGGGAATGGCAATCAGAATGGAGAATGAGTATTGAAAATTATCGAAATGTCTATTCTGATGACGCAAAAAAATTCGACCAATATTTAAATAAAAATTTGCCTGATGGATGGGAACAAAATCTGCCTGTTTTTAAACAAAGTGATTCCGGCATGGCTACAAGAAAAGCATCCGGCAGTGTATTAAACGCTATAGCTGACGCGATCCCTAATTTAATTGGTGGTTCAGCTGATTTATCACCGAGTACTAAAACAATACTGGAAAATGCACCGAGTTTTAGTGAAACTAAATATAACGGCCGTAACTTTCATTTCGGCGTAAGAGAGCATGCTATGACCGCCGCCTTGAACGGTATGGTAATGCACGGTGGAGTCATTCCTTACGGTGGAACTTTCCTGATATTTTCCGATTACAGCCGTCCCGCTATACGTTTAGCTGCGTTGTCGAAAATAAATCCAATTTTTGTCTTTACTCATGATAGCATAGGATTGGGAGAAGACGGACCAACACATCAGCCGATTGAACACTTAATGGCTTTAAGAGCTATTCCCGGAGTTACTGTTATGCGACCTGCTGATGCTAATGAAGTCACCTACGCGTGGAAATATGCGCTTGAACATAAGGGTGGACCTACAGCTCTGATCTTTACACGGCAAAATGTTCCTGTTTATGAAAGGAATGAAAAGAATCATGCTAAAAATGTAGAAAAAGGTGCTTATATCTTGATCGATTCTGAAAAAGATACCCCGGATGTCATTTTAATGGGTACCGGATCTGAAGTCCAGATTGCCGTTGAAACGCGTGAAATCCTTGCTGAGAAAGGAATTGATGCACGAGTCGTTAGTATGCCGAGCTGGGAGATTTTCAACGCTCAGGATAAAGAATATAGAGATTTGGTTCTTCCTCCTAACGTTAAAGCCCGTGTTTCGGTTGAAGCCGGCTCACCTCAAGGCTGGGAAAAATGGGTCGGATGCGATGGCCGTATTCTTGGTATCAATCGTTTTGGTGCATCAGCTCCATACAAGAAAATTTACCAGGAATTTGGTCTGACTGCGGAACATATGGCTGATGCTGCACTTTCATGTATTAAAACGGAAGGTGCCGCTAAAACAAGTTGATTAATATTTCATTCCAAATTTACAGATGGAAGATTAATTACGGTGAATGCAGGTAAAGGTAATATCATCTATCTGCTGTTCTTCACCGATGAATAATTCCAGTGAGGACTGAATTTTGGATATCAATGTTTTAGCATCCAATTCACCATAAATATCAACAAGTGATTGAAGGCGGCTGAGACCATATTCCCGGCCGCTTAAATCACGTGCTTCCGTAAGCCCGTCGGTATACAAAATAAGACTATCACCGGATTTAAATTCAATTATCGTTTCTTTGAGATATTGATCCAATTGGGGGGATGCCGTCATCCCAAGGGCGAGTCCGGGGGTACGAAGTGTTAATGTGGCGTCTTTTGTTTTGTTATAAAGAATAGGAGCGTTATGTCCGGCTCGGGTAAAAACAAAGTGATTTTTATCCTTAGGGAAGAAAGCTACACAAGCTGTTACAAATGTTTTATCACGTTTGCCGGATTTGATGTAATTGTTTAATTCAAGTAACAACTCTTTGGGCTTCGGTTTTGATTGATTGATGATCAGATGAACCATGGCTTGTATCCTCACCATATACAAAGCGGCTGTTAATCCTTTGCCAGAGACATCTGCGATAATGACATATGTTCCGATATCCGTATTAATAACATCGACATAATCTCCGCCTACTTCTTTAGCGGTATTCGCAAAGGATGAGATATTAACCCGATCTGTTTTTATGTCAGAAGGAGGGAGTAGGCTCAATTGAATTTCTCTGGCCAGATCAATTTCCTTCTTCACATCAATTTTTTCCAGTAACTCGAGCATGAGAACCATTAAAATGCCGGCAAATGAAAGGGGTAAAAGGGCCATCGAAAAAAAACCGGTTGTGAAATAATGGAGAAAAAAGCCAAAGATGGAACCCCCGAAAATAAGTCTTCGGGTTGGATTTAATCGCTTACTCAAAGCATTGAATAAACGCATTCCTTTTATATGTGGACCTAATTTGCGTCCGCTTTCCGATTCTTCATCTTCTCCAACTGCCTCTTTGTAAAGTTCTTTCAATCGCGTAGAATCGGCATGAAAATCTCTGCCAAGACGTTGCCGGGTCATCCCCTTGGTGTATTCCCGGTAAAAAGATTTTGTACTTTGAAAAGCTTCGCGTGTTTCGTTCTTTAAACTCATGTATTAATCACATGTATTGAATAATCATTTATCATAGTATTCGATAAAACTCATAAAAAGTTTAGCTTCAACTACAAATTTTTACATATTACATTTATTTATTGGATAAATGCAAAATAATTAACCGTCAAAAGTATAATATAGCAACCTAATGTCCAAAGATAGACTCTTCCTGTTAGATGGTATGGCTCTGGCCTACAGAGCCCATTTCGCATTCATTAATAGTAATTTAAGGAATTCTGAAGGGATTCCTACGGGACCGGTTTATGGCTTCGCACAAACCCTTGTACAACTCATGGAAAGGGAAAAACCCACACATATCGCGGTCGTATGGGATACTGCCGCTCCAACATTTCGCCATAAATTGGATGAGCAATATAAAGCCAACCGACCACCACAGCCGGAAGATCTGACAACGGGCATTCCTCTTATTAAGGACATGGTTAAACGTTTTGGTATTCAAAATCTTGAACATGATGGATACGAGGCGGATGATATTATCGGTACCATAGCCTATGAAGCCAGCGGTGAAGATGTAGACGTTTTTCTGGTTACTCCGGATAAAGATTTTATGCAGCTGGTTACTGACAATGTTAAAATGTATAAACCACTGAATCACACCAAAGGCTTTGATATTATTGATATTGAAGGAGTAAAAAAGTACTTCGGGGTCCCCCCGGAAAAAGTAATCGATGTATTAGCTTTGATTGGGGATAATTCTGATAATATCCCGGGTGTGCCCGGAATAGGTAAAAAAGGAGCTCCAAAAGTTATCAATGAGTATGGATCGGTTGAAGCAGCTATTGAGGCGGCTCCGGATATAAAATCAAAACGGGTAAGAGAAGGGTTGATGCAAAATGCCGATCAGGCACGACTATCCAAAAAGATGATTACTATTATAACCGATGTGCCCGATACAGCAGAATGGCGTTCTTTAGAATGGAAAAAAACGGATACGGATACTGTTATTGAATTCTTCAAACGTATGGAATTCCGTTCGGTTATGAGGCGTTTTTTGAGAATTTCTGAAACTAAATCTTCAATTGGATCAGATGGCAGCGGACAATTTTCGTTATTTGATGATGAAGAGAGCGATTCGGTTACGGAATCCGGATGGGATACCCTCGATGAAGATAATGTCGAATATCATATGATAAATAGCTATGATGAACTTAAAAAGCTGGTCGATAATCTAAGTGATGAGAATCTGATTTGCTTTGATACGGAAACTACCGGTACCGATCCGATTACAGCAGAACTTGTAGGAATCGCCTTATCTGTTAAATCAAAGGAAGCGTATTATATCCCGGTGGAAGTAGAAGGTGGACTTAATACCGATAAAACGATTAATATTATTCGTCCGCTCTTTGCAAAAATAAGTTTGAAAATAGCTCAGAATTATAAGTATGATTATATCATGTTAAAAAGATATGGGTTAGAGATAGAAGGTCCGGTCTTCGATACTATGTTAGCCGCATATCTGTTGGATTCCAGTCAGTCCTTAAATATGGATGCGTTAGCGCGTAAATATTTGAATTATGATCCGGTTTCAATTACAACTTTAATAGGGAAAAAGGGCAAAAAACAAAAATCGATGGCGGATATTCCCGCCGAAAAAGTTTATCCTTATTCCTGTGAAGATGCTGATATCACCTTACAATTGTATGAAATTCTGAACGATGAGCTAAAGAAGGATGATCTGGAGGCGATTGCTGAAGAAATTGAATTTCCCCTGACAAAGGTTTTAGCAGCGATGGAAATGAGAGGCGTTCAGCTCGATACGGATATGTTAAAACAATATTCTGAAGAATTGGGTGAGCAAATTAAAAAGCTGGAAAAAGAGATTTATGACAAATCAGGATATGAATTTAATATAAATTCACCTCAACAGCTTGGAGACATACTCTTTAAAAAGCTTAAAATACCCTCTAAAAAGAAAACAAGAACGGGACAGTACTCAACATCAGAACGGGTGTTGTCGGGTTTAGCAGGGGAATATGAGGTCCCAAAATTAGTATTGGATTATCGTGCTCTCAGTAAGTTAAAATCGACTTATGTCGATGCCATGCCTAAGTTAATCAATCCCAAAACGGGAAGAGTGCATACCAATTTTAATCAAAGTGTTGCCGCAACAGGGCGTTTGTCCTCCTCTAATCCGAATTTACAGAATATTCCGATTCGTACTGAAAAAGGACGTGAAATCCGAAAAGCATTTACGGCAAAGTCAGGGTACAAAATTTTATCACTTGATTATTCTCAGGTTGAATTGCGTATTATTGCGGCAATTGCAGATGACGAAGCCATGAAGCAGGCATTCATCGATGATGAAGATATTCATTCCCGAACGGCAAAAGAGATCTTTAATCTGGAATCAATAGATGAGGTCACACCGGAACGGCGTCGTAAAGCCAAAGAAGTCAATTTTGGAATACCTTATGGTGTTAGTGCCTATGGATTAGCACAACGTCTGGGAATGGCTAATCATGAAGGAAAAGCCATAATTGACGCTTATTTTGAACGTTTCCCTAAAATTCAAACGTATATCAATAATACAGTTGAGGAAGCACGTAAAAATGGATTCGTAAAGACATTGAATGGACGCCGGCGTTATATTCCTGAAATTAATTCACCAAATGGAAATATTCGTGGCTTTGCTGAGCGAACAGCGATCAACATGCCTATTCAGGGAACTGCGGCAGATTTAATCAAAATCGCCATGATCAATATCGAAGACTGGCTTCAACAACATAAGAAAAAGACCCAAATGATCATACAGGTTCATGATGAATTGCTTTTTGAAGTACATGAAGATGAATTGAATTCAGTCCCCTCAAAAATTAAAGATCTTATGGAATCGGCCATGGATATTGGTGTGCCTCTTAAAGTTGAAATGGGGATAGCCGATAATTGGCTGGATGCTCATTAAATCTGTTTTAATGTACGCCTTATAAAAAAACCTCCAAGGTTTTTAAAACCTTGGAGGTTTACTTTTTTAAAATACCAAATTAATCACCGGAAGCTGAAACCAAATCCTACGTTCGCCATTGAATAATTAGCGATGGTATAATTAGCGGAGAGACTGAAAATTAATACGTGAATACGTAATCCAACAAGTGCCCGAAATGAATTGGCTCCTTTGATACTAAAAGCAATAGGTCGAACCAGTTTGTCAATTTTTTTATGGGAAGGATTGGCTTGTGTTGGAGCCGGGACGGTTACCGGATAATTCCCGGGTGTTGCAACGGTCATTTTTGAGGATTCATAACCAACACCTGCATACACTGCTAAGATCGGTAATGATTTACCAACTAATGCATTTATAGTGTAAGCCTTCGTTTCCGTGGTGATTTTTTGTCCGTTCCAGGTAGAAGGATCATATGAATCCGTTGTATTGGGACCATCCTGAGGCTGTACATTTAGTCCCGAATTGGCTTTAAAATCAGTAAATCCAGCCATAATGGATAAATTTACCGGCAAGAATTTACCACCCGGAATCCATTGATTCAACCCATGTTTAATGCCAAAACCGTAAAGATGAAAACGACCATAATTGGGAACTTTGATATTCGGTAAGAAACGAATCATGATATCAGTATGATGAATCAAACCTACACCAACTTGAATCATGGGAGAGGGGATGAAATGATAGCCAGTCCCTTCCGGCATTGTAATGCTGCCTAAATTATATCCCTGATCGACAATATTAAATTTTGATCCCATTTGTTTGGGTCCACCAATCGTTGATGACATTTGAGGACTGTTTTGATCATACTGTAATCTTTGAAGTTTTAAATTCGCAGCGTTAAAACTTTGATCCGAGCTTGGGATGAATGCCAGGCTTGTGCTCGCTGTAATATCAAATCCTAAAGTATGATGTGTCTTAGCTGTTGTGAACCAGCCGGAATTGAGTCCGGCACCAAAACCTTTTCCAAGAGGAGAGAGGTATTCTTTGGCTAAAATATTCGCATCCGCTTTTCCGGATTGAAGGATAGTTCCTACATTATCCAACTGGGCGTATGAATTGTGAAACGAAAACACCCCGAAGCCTAATAAAAGCAGACTGAATTTAAACGATTTTTGTAATAATGTTCTCATCGTAAACCCTTTCATGAGTAAACCCAATTTAATTTGCCGTTTTAAAGATGATAAGTTTGTTAGGTTAAATAATTATAAAACAATCATTTATTGTGGATTTGTCTTTAATACCGATACGAACGTTATATTAGCGAAAGTTTTTTAACAAGTAAAAAGAAAATATACGACTTTGGATTACTGCTCAAACGACAGATATATATTCTTATATGATTTATATCTGAATTCAGCAATTTCTCCATCTTCAACAGCTTTTTTAATAGCACATCCGGGTTCGTGAATATGTGTGCAATTGTAAAATTTGCATTCGTTTTGTAATTCTTCCATTTCGGGAAATAGTAGGGCAATTTCCCGTGGCTCAATATGTATCAGGCCAAACTCACGGATACCCGGTGTGTCTACCAGGTAGCCGCCAAAGTGTAATGGAATTAATTCAGCGTACGTTGTGGTATGTTTTCCCTTTTGAGAATATTCGGATACTTTCTTAACAGTCCGGTTAATGTTCGGATCGATCGCATTCAATATACTTGTTTTTCCTACACCCGATGGACCGGCAAAAACCGAGATTTTATTTTTTAAATGATCAATTATCGGCCTTAATTTAGTTTCATCATGGATACTGCAGGTTATAAAATCATATCCTAAAGAGTTGTAAACCTTTTGAATGAATTTAATATTCTTCAGATCTTTATCGGTGGCCAGATCCATTTTATTGATGATGATTATTGGTGGGATTTCAAATGCTTCACAAGTAACTAAAAATCGATCAATAAAACCCGTTTTATACCTTGGTTTCCGTACGGATTGAACTACAAAAGCCTGATCAATATTAGCAACAATGATATGTTCTCCTCTTCTTCCATGAGTAGCCTGACGTGCAATCTTGTTGAAGCGTTCTTTTATTTCCTTAATGATGCCGGTTCCGTCTTCAACTTCCTCGATTTCTACAATATCTCCAACAGCCACCGGATTCGTTTGTTCCTTTTTATTGAGACGAAATTTGCCCGGAAGGCGTGAGGAAATGCTCTCTCCTGAATCTAGTGCCACCTCATACCAGCTACCGGTCGATTTTATAATTCTACCCTTCTTTGCCAATGCTTTATATTTTTGTTAAACCACCGTTTTATGGGGATTTCATAGTTAATTGATAACTCTATAAATAAAATAATGCGAATCAAGTATAAGAAACAAGGAAACGTTTTGGTGGGTGTAACGTCGATGTGCTCCAGCTGTGCGATGGTTGCCATCTAATGATCATGATTCTAAACTATTCGAGAAAACAAAAAAGCCCGGCGAGTAACCGGACTTTTAGGGCATTTGAGTACATAACGTAATTAAATGTTAATCGATAATTACGGTATCTTCTTCTGTTGTAATATTTGAAGGTACTTTTTTACTGTTTTGGGATTTCTTTGTTTTTTCGTCGGTTTTTATAAATTTCTTACTGGGATCTTCAACCGGTTCACTTTCGAGAACTTCGCCCAGTAATTTATCAATCCTTTCGAGATAACCAACTTCAAGTCCTTTTACGACGTCTTTTTCAATCTCCTCGAAATCGCCTTCATTTTTCTTAGGTAATAAGACTTTTTTAATCCCTGCACGTTTTGCGGCGAGTACTTTTTCTTTGATACCGCCAACAGGTAAAACCAAACCACGTAAGGTGATTTCTCCAGTCATCGCTATGGTATTTTTTACCCTTCGTTGCGTGAAAATGGAGGCAATTGCAGAAAGAATAGATACCCCGGCGGAAGGACCATCCTTAGGAATAGCTCCGGCAGGTACGTGAATGTGAAGATCCCAATCTGTGAATGCCGTTTTAGGGATTCCATATTTGTCGGCGTCGGCTTTTAAATAGGATAGTGCCAGTACCGCTGATTCTTTCATGACATCGCCTAATTGACCGGTAATGTGTAATTTGCCATTACCCGGTGAAACGCTGGCTTCAATGAATAAAATAGTTCCTCCGACGGGTGTCCATGCCAATCCGGTAGCAACACCAGGGACGGTTGTTCGTTCTGCTATTTCTGAGAAAAACTTCCGTTTACCAAGATATTTCTCAACCTCATTGATCCCTACCTTGGCTTTTTTGATCTCATCCATCGCGATTCGGCTGGCTACACCGCGAGCCACACCACCAATTTCGCGTTCCAGACTACGAACACCGGATTCTCTGGTATATCCATCAATGACTTTCTCAAGGGCCTTGTTACTAATTCGAATCTGTTCCTTGGTTAAACCGTTTTCCTCTATTTGTTTAGGTACCAGATACCGTTTGGCAATTTGTTGTTTTTCTTCCTGCGTATATCCGTTGATTCGGATAATCTCCATACGATCGCGCAATGGTGAAGGGATCGTATCTAAAGTATTCGCTGTGGCAATGAATAAAACTTTTGATAAGTCATATTCCAATTCCAGGTAATTATCGTAAAAGGAATTGTTTTGCTCCGGATCTAATACTTCGAGAAGTGCCGAGGTCGGATCACCCCGGAAATCAGAGCCGACTTTATCGATCTCATCCAGCATCATAACCGGGTTGGATGTACCCGCTTTTTTAATGTTTTGGATGATACGACCTGGTAAGGCTCCGATATACGTTCTTCGGTGACCACGAATCTCTGCCTCGTCATGGAGTCCGCCAAGACTAAATCGAACGAATTCTCTGTTCAGTGCCCTTGCAATGGAACGTCCGAGAGAAGTCTTACCCGTTCCCGGAGGTCCGTAGAAGCACAGAATTGGAGCTTTCATATCTTCTTTCAGCTTAAGCACTGAAAGATATTCAATGATCCGTTTTTTTACCTTTTCGAGTCCGTAATGATCTTCATTAAGGATTTTCCGGGCTCGTTTCAGATCCAATTTATCTTTGGAATACTTTTGCCATGGTAGATCCAGAATCCATTCGACATAATTGAGAATGACACTATAATTGGGAGCCGAAGATGGAGTCCGGTCAAGACGGTCAATTTGTTTGCTGACTTCTTCTTTTATAGAATCCGGATATCGTTTGTCATTTAAACGTTTTCTGAGTTTATCAACTTCTTCCTTCTCAGAATCCTCACCCAGAGCTTCCTGAATAGCTTTCAGTTGTTGTCTCAGATAAAAATCACGCTGTTGCTCATCAATATCCGTTTTTACTTTGGAGCGAATCTCTTCACTTAAATTTAATACCTGAAGCTCTTTATTCAGATATTCAATCACCTTTTCCAAACGGATTGAAAATTCGCGTGTCTCTAAAATTTCCTGTTTTTCCTCAATAGATACATTTAGGTTAGAGGCGATAAAATTCAGCAGAAATGTAGGACTGCTGATATTGTTAATGGCAATTGACGCTTCAGAAGGAATATTGGGAGACAGATTTACGATTTGTGTTGCTGTCTCTTTTACAGAACGTAATGCGGCATCCAACTCAAGCCCAGACATGTCGAGTACATTTTCATAGGCCTCTACATCGGCTATAAAGTATGGATCCGATTGGGTTATGTTATTGATTGTAAATATGCTCTTGCCCTGGATAACGATACTTTTACTGCCGTCTGGCATTTTTATCAACTTTAGGATCTGGGCAACCGTACCTATTTTGTAAATATCATTTTCAGTAGGATTTTCTACATTTTCGTCTTTTTGAGCTACTACCCCAATAATCTTGTTATTTTCATATGAGCTCTTAACAAGTGCAAGCGATTTATCTCTCCCGACGGTTATAGGGATAACAACCCCTGGAAACAGAACCGTATTCTTAAGTGGAAGGATGGGTAAATTTTCCGGAATTTCGGATTCCGTCAATTTTCTTTCCTCTTCCTCCGACATCAGAGGTATGGCTTGTTCAAAATCTTCAAAATTTTCATCGGAAAAATCGAAGAAGTTATTAAGCTTCAATTCATTATTCATAATTAATGGACTATTTGAATACCTTTTGTTTCTTTCCCTATACTGTGTAACAAATAAAGAGCCATTTTTCAGTCCACTATCAATTAGACAGACACAATTCATTATTCATGGCAATTTATCACTGTTTAGTAATAATCATGACATTAGGTCATGGTAATAAATATGAAGTATGAAGTTGATTCTCAGTGACTAACAGATTGATTTTTTACTTAAACTGAGATGGAAATAATTTCCTTTGATTATTACGTACACGAACAGGTTTCGCTTTAGGTGTGGGAAGTAGTCTCTCTTTTAGTGTTCTGAGAAGCTTGTGTAGTGATTTATTTAGTAAATATAACATTATATACCTGTTACTTAATTAGCATTTCTGTATGATACAACGATTGTAATGATCATTTTCTTCTACAGATGATCGAAAATCATGCCATTATTTTAAGATTCGATTCAATATTGAGAAGACTATGCAAATCCGTTCTTTTGCCCAAGCTTTGAAAGCTTTCGAGACTGCGGATTTTAAAGCGCTCAGGCTTTGATATTGAACAAAATCACTGGTTTTCAAAGTCTTCTTTGACAGAATTATGTAATTTAGAAATAAGTGATATGATTTTTTTCAACCAAACATCCTACTTTAAACATAATTATCTAATTTGGTGATAAATTATGAAAAATCAAGAGATAAAACAGGAAGTTATTTTAAGGAAAGAAGAAAATATTGGCATAATTACGCTGAATAGACCGGATAGATTAAATGCCATAAATGATGATGTTATTCAGTTACTAATGAGCTTTCTGAACGAAGTTACTGCGGATGAACAGATTAAAGTCGTCATATTGACAGGGAGGGGTAATCAGGCTTTTTGTTCCGGGGCCGATTTAAAAGATCCTAAAATTGGAAATACGGATCAGTATTCAAAATATCTGAAAACCTATTATCAGCCTGTAGTGAAAATGATCGGCGATATGAAGATTCCGGTTTTAGCTGCTATAAATGGAGCTGTCGTTGGTGCAGGGATCGGATTTGCTTTAGCCTGTGACTATCTTATTATGTCTCGAGAAGCCTTTTTTTATCCTGCTTTTTCAAAAATAGGATTAGTACCCGATTCCGGAGTGATGACATATCTTGTCAGACGTTTAGGGAAATATCGGGCTTTTGAAATAGCTTCTTTAGCAAAAAAGATATCGAGTGAGGAAGCATTGAACTGGGGGCTCGTGAATAAAGTCACTAATTATGAAGATTTGATGGCAACTGCCAAAGAAGTGGCCCGGGAATTATCTATAATGCCAACTATTGCTGTTGGTCTGATCAAATATATGGCAAACAGGGCAGAAGAAATGAGTTTAACCGAAGCTTTTGAAATGGAAAGTGATTTTCAGGAGATCGCAGCCGGGACTAAAGATCATCTTGAAGGGGTGAGGGCTTTTATCGAAAAAAGGGAGCCTCATTTTAAAGGTCAATGAAATTCATATTTCGATGGGCTCCACCTAAAACGGTGGGGTCCATCTAAAAAGGCAATGATTAAATTTCGACAATCTATTTTAGAAAAGATTCGGAAAAATAAATTTTACGCGAAAGACAGATTCCAGCCAAAAGGTAGATGGACCCCACTCCGGAAAAGCGGGGAGTGGAGCCCATCGTAAATTGTGGAAAAATTAAAACCGAATTTGAATGGCTGTAACGGCAGAACTTAGTACGTAAGTGTTATGTCTGTATCCGGGAGTGTTAAGCTGGAATCCGGTTGATATTTCGAAATGAGGGAGATTGAGCGCTGTACCGATACCAAAAATGGGATTGTGGGTTTGCTGAAGCTGCATTCCCAGACGAATGGGTAAAAATGGAATGATACGCAATTCACCACCAATATTAGTGATGAGATATTTTGAATTGAACGTATTGTGATTCAATCCATAAGTAAAATCAACAGCAGCCATCCACCAGTTTAGTTGTAAAACCGAACCAAAATGTAAAGCAGAAGGTAATGCGACATCATGGCTTTTTGGATGAGACACATTATTTGAAGGAGTATTCATTTTATTTGAACGATCGGAAGCAATGAATTTTGTAAAATTACCAGGGGAACCAATAAAATCGGTATTAGGACCAGCCGGTACTTGACTTACTTTTATTGTATCGGATGGTAACTGATATGATGAAATGTTTTTATTGTATCTGACAAATCCGATATCAGTTAAAGATACACTTAATCGGAAAGATTTTTTTAGAGCTCTACCTCTAATTCGGTGTAGCAGGGCGGTGTCATTTCCAAGACTGATAACATACGTTAATCCCATATCCAGACCTGCACCAATACCGGTTGGTTTCAATGCGTCCTGATAGTTCAAATTTCGGGCAGACGTTGAAGTGCCATTCAATATGTTACTTAATTGCCCGGTGCCTATATAATGATAATTGCGAACATTTAGAAACTGACTGTTTTTAGCCGGTGAATACTCCGATTGATAGTTTCCTTTGAAATACAGGCCCCCAAAAACAAGTTTAGGAGCAATTCCTATATATAATCGATTTAGATGTGAGCTCCACCCATTTATCATCGAAAATTGTTGAGCAAATCCAAAAGATAACTCATGATAAATAGCTATTGTTTGACGTATGTTTCTTCTTAAAAGGCTCTTATTGTTAACATTCTGGAAATTAGATTCATACCAACCACGGTCTATACTCACCCGGTTGATTCCACGGGTCCTCAAGGCAAGAGAATAGGAATGTTTACCATTCTGCCAATTAAAACCAAATAAGACAGCGTCGAATCGGCCGGTTCTGTTGTAATAATTATTATCTCCAGGAAACCAATCAGAAAGTATTTTCTGATGCTCTTCAGGCGTTAATGATAAATTTGTAGTGTTTTGAGAAGTGAATTGATCATATAACAGATTATAGGGTTTGATTGTTTTTTTTAACGGCTGTTTGTCAAGGAATAAAGCGACTTGTCCGAGCCCTATACTATTGTTGAACCGATGTTCAGGTATCAGAAGATTAGCCGGATTCAGAAAATTTGATGAAAATCCCGAAATATATGCTGCTCCGCCACCGCCCATCGCTATGGAGCGGGGCGTATTCATGCTTTGTGCTTTAACCTTTCCACTAAACAGTCCAAAAAGTATGATCAGCGGAAACCAAAATTTAACGTACTTAACGATCATTAACTAAAGAAAATAAAAAATGTTGAAACTGATTCTCTTTCAATCCAATGTAATTAACTGATAATATTTAGCTTTGCAAATTTTAAAAGTAATTTTTTCTGACCAAAGTTATTGAAAAAGACCACGACTTTCGTTTTGTCCCCAAATCCTTCTTTGCTGATAATTTTACCACGACCAAATTTTTGATGCGATACCTTGGTACCCACTCTGTAGGAATCGTACGTAAGATTATCGTATTGAATACTCGTTCTCGTATCCGAAGAAGACTGTGGCGTTGACGTTACAGGCTGATCATATTCTACCTGGTATCCATTGGTAACCGGTCTTGATCGATTATTGCGTTGTTGCTGACCTTTCTGCCGAATGGTTGAGCCTGTTTCACTGCGAACAACAGATGGATCGACTTCATCCAGAAAACGGGAACGAACCATTGGTTTCTCTTCCCCAAACTTGAAGCGCAGTTTGGCATGACTAAAATACAGATCTTTTTGGGCCCGCGTGATCGCCACATAAAATAAACGGCGTTCTTCTTCAATATCCGCTTCCTCGCCGTTTCGTCCGCCAATAGGGAAGAGTTCTTCTTCCAATCCGACAATAAAAATGACCGGAAATTCCAATCCTTTGGAAGCATGGACGGTCATTAATGTAACGGCCGGTTTCATCTCATCGTAAGCATCGGTATCGGTGACCAGGCTGATATCCTGTAAAAAAGTACCCAAAGTAGCATTTTCTGTTGATTTTTCGTGATAGGCGAGAGCGTTGAACAATTCCATCACGTTATCACGACGGCTGAGCGATTCCTGCGTGTTTTCCTGCACAAGTTGCTGTAGATATTCGGTACGCTTCATCAAATACTTGGCCGTTTCGACGAGTGGCTCGCTACCCAACTGCTCACGGACATCCTCGATAATTTCTACAAATTTTTTGATTTGGTTTTTAGCAGGTTTATAGACGTTGATCTCATCGATATTTTTCAACAACTGCCAGATTGGAATTCCACGACTGTGTGCTTCCTGAATAATCGTATTCAGCGTTTTATTACCGATTCCACGAGTAGGTTCATTAATAATGCGCAGCAACGATTCTTCATCATCCCGATTAATCAGAATCTTTAGATAAGCCGTAACATCTTTAATTTCTTTTCTCTGATAGAATGATAAACCGCCAACCAGCTGATATGGAATGCCTTTACGTCGAAGCGCGTCTTCAAACAAACGACTTTGATAATTTGTTCGATATAAAATAGCAATATCACTTAATGAAATTCCCTTTCGTATCTTAACCTGATTGATGTACGTCGCAACACGGTTGGCCTCATCACGGTCGTTATAATTTTCCAGCAGGGTGATGATATCACCAGGCTCATTTTGTGTCCACAGATTCTTTTCGATCTGCTTCTCATTTTGTTTGATGATAGAATCGGCCGCTTTCAAAATGGCACGGGTCGAGCGATAATTTTGTTCCAGTGCGACTTTTTTAGCATCAGGATAATCTTCCCTAAAATTTAAAATATTCGAAATATCGGCGCCGCGGAATGAGTAAATACTTTGCGCGTCATCACCGACCACAGAGATGTTTTTATATTTGGATGCCAACAGTTTAGTCACTTTGTACTGAGCGTGATTTGTATCCTGATACTCATCAATTAAAATATGACGGAAACGATCCTGATATTTTTCAAGGACTTCCGGATGTGTTTCGAATAATTCAATCGGTTTAATCAACAGATCATCAAAATCGAGTGCGTTACTTTTTTTTAGGCGGCTCAGATAAATAGGGTATACCTGCGCCACAATATCATCGATACTGCTTTGGATGAATTTATCTTTGTAAACATCGGGGATGATCAACTGATTCTTTGCACCGCTGATCTTAAATCGGATCATTTTCGGTTTGATCTCTTTGGTGTCATAATTCAATTCCTTCAAAATCAGACGAATCGCCCGGTCGGAATCTTCAGAATCGTAGATCGTGAAATCGCTCGTGTAACCTAACATATCCGCTTCATACCTTAAAATCCGGGCAAAAATTGAGTGAAAGGTTCCCATCCAAAGTCGGTCGGCTGCTTCACCGATCAGTTTTTCAATCCGTTCCCGCATCTCTTTAGCGGCCTTATTAGTGAAGGTCAGTGCGAGAATTTGAGATGGGAAAGCTAAATTTTGTTGAAGCAGATAAGCGATTCGATACGTCAAAACCCGGGTTTTCCCACTACCGGCGCCGGCGATAATCAGCAGTGGACCTTCGGTATGTGCTACCGCTTCCCTCTGTTTATCATTTAACGTCTTTAAAATTTTATCAGAAGAATTGGGTTGAGAGGGATCAGGTTGAAGTGTAAACTCGCGCATGTAAAACAACAGAATTATAACTAATTAACGGCACCATTCTATAAACGTGGTGCCGTCAGTCTTAGTGTAGGTTAAAAAGATTTATTCAAAGTCAGCCAGTATTTTTTTCAACTTGCTGAGATTGGTTTCAGTATCGGATTTCTTATTCTTCTCGTTTTGGATAACCTTCTCGGGAGCATTTTGCATGAATTTCTCATTATTCAGCTTGCCGTTGATCGATTTAAGGAATTTCTCCAAACGGTCGACTTCTTTAACGATTCGTTCACGTTCTTTATCAAAATCGATGACACCCGCTAAAGGTACGTATATTTCAGATCCATCCACAACCGCGGATGCCGAAGCCCTGGGACGTTCAATATCAGGAGAAACTGTGAAATCCTTTATTTTCAAAAGTTTACGAAATATGTCTTCATGTTTCTCGAGATGCTCGCTCACGGAATGATCAACCGCACTAATTTGAATTTCAATTTCTTTATTGACATGAACATTCATCTCAGCCCGTATATTCCGGATCGATGAAATCATGGTTTGAATGGTTGAAAACAGATCAGCATCATCTTCATAAACCCATTCATTATTGTATACCGGCCAATCGGCTCTGATCAATGCATCTTCGACATCACGGTCGCGCAATCGCTGCCAAATCTCTTCGGTGATATACGGCATGAAAGGATGTAAGAGCTTCATCAGCGTTTCAAAAATGACGATGGCCCGCGCAACGATATCCTCCGACATCTTTTCATTAAAATCATCCGGTTTGATCAACTCCAGATACCAATCACAGAAATCATTCCAGACAAGGCCATAAATTTTTAATAACGCTTCATTTAAACGATAACGGGAGAGGTCGTCTTCAACCGCTTCAATCGTTTGTTGGACCCGTGTGATCATCCAGCGATCGGTTAGTCCGAGTGAATCGTAATCGATATCGGAATCGTAATTTTTACCCGGTTCCATATGTATGGAGAGAAAACGAAAAGCATTCCAGATCTTATTTGCAAAATTACGACCCATTTCGAATTTCGTAGGATCCAGCTTAATGTCTTGTCCCTGAGCACAAAGAATAATAAGGCAATAGCGAACAGCGTCAGCCCCGTATTGCTCAATCATATCCAACGGATCAATACCGTTGCCCAAACTTTTGCTCATCCATCGTCCTTGTTTATCCTTCACCATGCCAGTGATGAAAATGTCTTTGTAAGGGACTTGATCGGTAAAATGGATGCCGGCCATGATCATCCGTGCAATCCAGAAAAATAGGATGTCATAACCGGAAACAAGTACATTGGTAGGATAAAAAAAATCAAGATCTTCGGTTTCCTTCGGCCAGCCTAATGTCGCAAAAGGCCAGAGCCAGGAAGAAAACCAGGTATCGAGCACATCTTCATCCTGAACCATTCCTTCTTCAGGTTGATCCACGGAAACCACATAATCACGTGATTCGTCGATCTCCCCATTCTCATCGGTATAATACCAGACAGGAATACGGTGTCCCCACCAAAGCTGACGTGAGATCGTCCAATCGCGAATATTTTCCAGCCAGCGGAAGTATTCATTTTCCCAGCGCTGCGGAAAGAATTGGATATCTTTCTTTTTTGCCGCTTCCAAAGCCGGGTCGGCCAATGGCTTCATCTTTACAAACCATTGACGCGAAATCAAAGGTTCAATGACCGCCTTTGAACGACTTGAAATCGGCACCGTATGTCGATAATCTTCAATCTTGACCAGATAGCCTTGTTTGTCAAGATCAGCCACAATTTTTTTGCGTGCTTCGAAGCGGTCCATGCCTTTGTATTCGCCGCCATTTTCATTAATAGTCCCATCGGGATTCATAATATTGATGACATCGAGCTTATGGCGCTGACCGATCTCAAAATCATTTTTATCGTGAGCAGGAGTGATCTTTAACGCACCGGCTCCAAATTCCATCTTCACATAATCATCGGCGACAATAGGAATTTCACGATTCATCAGAGGAAGAATCACTTTCTTCCCAATCAAATTCTGGTAACGTTCATCATCGGGATGAACGGCGATAGCGGAATCGCCAAGCATCGTTTCCGGCCTGGTGGTAGCAATAATGATATGATCGTCTGAACCGACAATAGGGTAGCGAACATACCAGAGATGTCCGTTTCGTTCCACATCATCCACTTCTTCGTCGGAAAGGGCCGTCATATCAACCGGGCACCAGTTGACCAGATAATTCCCGCGATAAATCAATCCTTCATTATATAAACTGACAAATACTTCCTGCACGGCACGCGAGAACCCTTTATCCATCGTAAAACGCTGATGACTCCAATCGCAGCTCGTGCCCAGCATTTTCATCTGATTGATGATGATCGCGCCGTATTCGTCTTTCCATTCCCAAACTTTTTCAACGAATTTTTCCCGCCCGACATCGTGGCGGTTTTTCCCTTCTTCTTTCTTAAGCGTACGTTCCACAACATTTTGAGTTGCGATTCCGGCATGATCCGTTCCGGGTACCCAAAGAGCTTCGTAACCCTGCATCCGTTTAATACGAATAAGAGCATCCTGCACGGACGATTGCAGTGCGTGTCCCATATGAAGCCGTCCGGTAACATTCGGCGGAGGCATCATGATCGTAAACGGTTTTTTATCGGGATTCGGTTTGGCCTTAAAAAGCTCATTATCCATCCAATAGGAGTACCAGCGGTTCTCAATAGTATTCGGATCGTACTTTTTGGGAATTTCCTGCATAATCAGTTGACTGTTACAAATAATTTAAAAAATGAACGTTACCATTCTGATATTTATACGTTTACGATAATAATTTCAAACGTATTAATAATTTCTCCCCGGTAAATTTGAATAAATATCTGGTTTCGGAGATATAAATATTAAATGATCAAAATAAGAAGATGAGCATTAATGATCAGATAAAATTTTAAGGAAAGTTAACATGGGATGTATTTATCGAGACGGAATATTGTGTAAATTATTGTATAACAATGTATTATATATATCATAAAGATGAGAGAAGTAATGTTATGGGTGAATAAACTGTAAGGTCTTCTAGGATGCTAACAGGTTTACTTATAATCTCTGAATTTATCTCGTTTTTATCTCGTTACA